>Ga0308309_10002129_pt1 | contig 11771 bp, 12 predicted proteins | sample HubBroMetageWFT5_FD_192491 | JGI IMG/M metagenome (GOLD analysis project Ga0308309, IMG submission 192491) | Warmed and freeze-thawed soil microbial communities from the Hubbard Brook experimental Forest, New Hampshire - Hubbard Brook CCASE Soil... | ecosystem: Environmental > Terrestrial >...
AAATGAGGGCGCCGGGATTCACGGGTGTCAAAGGCGGGCGCAGCAAGCAGCGCCCCTGCGCCAGGAGAAAAAATCACGCTTCGAGGGGCGCTTACGAATGCGCTTTACGCGGTGAGGATTGCGGTGGGTTCCGCGACTGTGGCGGGGAATTCGATGGCGATGCTGGCGCCATAAGGCTGCTTGTTGCCGACTACGATTTCGCCGCCGGCTTCTTGCATGATGCCGTAACAGATGCTGAGGCCAAGGCCGGTGCCTTTGCCGACCGGCTTGGTGGTGAAGAACGGGTCGAAGGCGCGATTGATGTCGCTGAAGCCCGGGCCGGAATCCTCGAAGCGCACGTAAACGCAGTCACCGTGGCGCGTGGCGGAGATAAAAATCGAGCGTTGCGCGCTCTCTTCCACCGCGTCGATCGCGTTATTCAGAATATTCAGCAGCACCTGTTTGAGTTCGTCTTCGCCAATCGAAAGGCGCGGCAGCGGCTGCTCGACGTGCACGTCCATATGAATGCCGAGCTTGCGGATGTGGAATTCGCGCAGCTGGATCACGTCGTGCAGCGCAGCCTCGAAATCGGCGGCGCGCGTGGCTGGATTATTCTGACGCGCAAAACGCAGCAGGCCGTCCACGATGCGCTTCATGCGGCGCGCCTCGCCGCCCAGTTTCTGCACGCGCTTCGAAAGCTTCTCGCCTTCCACTTCCTCGCTGAGCAAATCCGCATAACCCATGATGCCGGTGAGCGGATTATTCAATTCATGAGCAACGCCCGCGACCAACTGGCCGAGCGCCGCCAATTTTTCGGAGCGCACCAGTTGATGATGCAGACGGGAATTTTCAATAGTCACGGCAAGATCGGACGCGAGCACCTCAAGTTTCATGATTTCGGAAGCATCCACCTCATCGCTTGCATGCACGGGTTGCGAGCCGCTCACGCACAGGCAGCCGAGATGAGCGCCGCGTCCGGAGACCAGGGGGATCAACACCGTGCTGTCGGGCTCGCGATTTGAAGGCCGATTGTCGTCGGCGAATGTAATAAGGAAGGATTTGTTCCCAAGCTGCTCGCCCTGCTTGCAGAGTTCTCGCAATCTATCCACTGTCCATCCAGCGGAGCGCTCTTCGAAGCGCGCTCTCTCTTTTGGTGAGAAGCCTGTCATGCCGCTCAGCCGCAAGGAACGATCTTCCGTGGCCAAGAATAAAGCGGCGCGTTGGAAACTGCTGGCAGCGGTGACAGCCGCAGTAACTTCGGTGGCGAGCGAGGCGGGATCGCTGCCCGCCAGCAGGCGCGAAGTGATTTGCGAAAGCTCGATCAATAGCTTATTCGCGGCGCGCTCGCGTTCGCGCGATTGTTCGATCACCCGCGATTTGTCTTCGATCAAAGTAAGAATCATGCCGAAGGCGACGAAGAATTTCGGCACGTTCCACAACTCGGGGTTCACTTGCAGCTTCGGCGCGATCTGATCGAGCAGCGCTCCAGTAGGGAACACAGCTCCCCACGCGAGAAATCCTCCGGCAACAGCGAGCACGCCCGTCGAGCGGCGCGGAAAGCGCTTCCAGAACAAAATGCCGCAGAGACCAAAGCTCAGCGTCAGGATCGCGTTAACGCCGAGGTCCGGGCTGCCGTGAAGTTGGGTGGACATCGTCCAGGCGGCGGTGATCATCAGCACCGCCGCGACGCCGAGCGTATAAGGCTTAGGACGCGGATACGCCCGCAGCGCGAAAACAGCGCCGCCCAGGAAAATCACGCCAAGCGCTGCAGCCATCACCGCATAAATGTGCCACTCGAAAGTGGCAGCGATTGCGTGAAAGGCCGTCGGCACCGTCAGAACCAGCAGCATGGTCAGCCGCTTCTTGCGGTCCTCGACGGCTTGCGTCATGGAGACCGCGAAAACCATGCCGGAAAGTTCCAGCGCGCCCAAATCGATCGACTCAAGAGATTTTTCCAGCGCGCCAGTGTGCGTTTCAAAAGCTTGAATGAAGAAGTGCAGGAAAATCAGGGCCCACGCGTAAGTCCACAAACGGGTCCGCGCAGAAGGCGCGTGCTTGCGCAGGGATAGAAATATCCCGACTAATACAAAAAGCACCAGAATCGTGGGAAGTTTGTCGAGCAATGAAGTCAATGGATGCCCCGGCAGTCATAGAGAGTATGGTCCATAGCATGTCCGAACAATGGAGCATTAGTACCAAACTCCCCCTGCGGTCCGAATCTGGCTGGAGGTGTCAGCGCAGACGTAAGTTCTATTGTTTGTGTTGGATACGGATATCGAGGAGGACTTCGCTGCCTTCAGGCAGATTTACCGGTTCGGCAGGTACGAACATTCCATTAACGAATCGCGCGCGGAGTGGGCGCGGTGAATGTTCATGCGAATGAGTGGGAGCGGGAGCTACCCGATGTTCGAGCTTCGTAGGCTCGATGCGAGTCTTGCGATCTTCGAATTTGGGGACGCCTGCAGAATCGAGCGCGACGTTCGCCAGTGCGTCGGCATCGCGATTCAGTTCGCGGCGCACGTGCTCGATGGCGAAATATTGCAACTGGCGCGCGAGTTTCGCCGCGCGCTCGTGCAGTGGCTTCAGGTCCGCGCTTTTCACTTTGTAGCGGCCCTGCATCTGGCGCACCAGCAACTCGGAATCGCTACGGATGCGCAGCGCGGAGATGTTGTGGCTCGTAGCGTAATCGAGCGCGGCTAGCAGGGCGAAATATTCCGCGACGTTGTTGGTTTCGCGTCCGATATTTTTCGCGAGCTCCAGCACGATTTCTCCCTGGGGGTCGCGCAACACTACGGCATACGAAGCCGGGCCGGGATTGCCGCGCGAAGCACCATCAATATTGGCGACGTGAACTCCCGCGGGCGGTGCGGGCGAATGGGAATCGGCAAAGAGGCGCGCGCTGCCGGGAACCGAGGGCTTAGTTTTCACTGGCCGAAGATGCCTGATTAGGAGGCTGCGATGCGGGCGCGGGCGCGGCTGCGGCAGCAGAAGCGGCTGGTTCGAGGTAATAGAGAATGCGCGTGCAGGTTTCGCAGTGGAACATTTCTTCGCTCGCCGCGCGGCGCATGGCTTGAAACACGTGCGGCCGGACGCGCATACCGCAAGCGCTGCACTTTTCGTCACGAACTTCCGCGAGCGCCACGTTGTTGTGTTTCTTCATGATGCGATCGTAATGATCCATCATGTCTTCCGGAATCTGCGCGACAGCGCGCGCGCGTTCGGCGTTTCCCTCGGCGAGTTCTTTTTCAGCGACGCTCTTTTCGGCGTCGATTTTCGCGCGTTCGGCGCGGGCGACGTCTTCCACTTCTTTCAACAATTTCTCAGCAGCTTTGATTCTGCGGTCATATTCCTCGCCGGAAACCATTTGCTCGAGCAGGCGGTCCTCGGCTTTGGCGATTTCGTCTTCAGCCATTTGAACTTCGTGCTGCAGAGCCTTATAGGCCTCGTTGGTTTTCACTTGCGAAGTTTGGTCTTTATATTTGCGAACGCGATCTTTCCACTGCTCGACGTCCAATTCGTATTTCTTGCGGTCCTTCACAGTGGCGACCTGCGCGGCTTTGCTTTTTTCCAGTTCCGCTTTGGCGCCGGCTGCGCGGGCGTCCACTTCGGCGATTTTCTTGGGGAAGGCGGCGAGGCGCGTGCGGACATCCTGCAGACGCGTGTCGACGCTTTGCAGGTCGAGCAAGTTCTGTAAGACCTTCAGCACTATGGGGTCATTCTAGCACAACGCGGGGATGGGCTTGATTCGAGGGGCCAGCGGCGTATAACACACAGCGGAGATGCAGATAAAAGCTAAACACAGAGTTCACAGAGAAATGCGGAGGTCACGGAGAAAGCGCGGTGTCCTAGCTGACAAGCCGACGAAAAGACAAGGCGGCGTAGAGGCACGAGGCAGAGCAAGCAAGGAGGCAGGAATCGACGGATGGCGATACCGGAGCTGGAGGAAGCTGCTATCTTGTTCGATTGATTGGACCTGTCGGTGTGAGTCTTTTTCGGGTGCTGGCCCGTAGTATGGATATGATAAGCGGCATCGCAGGCTTCCGCTTGAACATGCACAGCATATCGGGTCTCGGCGATCCGGCAGCGTACTGGGAGGGGCAGGTGGCTCTGGAAAGCGACGTTGCGCAGCTTCGCGGCGGCGACCTGGATGCGCTTTCGGCGTTGCTCACGCGTTACCAGAACCGGCTGTACCGTTATCTTTTGCGCCTGGTGCGCGAGCCGGCGGAAGCCGAAGACTTATTTCAGCAAACGTGGTTGCGCGTGGCGGAAAAAATTCGGCAATACGATCCACGGCGCAATTTCGAGGCTTGGCTTTTCACGCTGGCGCGAAACCTGGCGATCGATCATCTGCGGCGGATCCGACCCGAGAGTCTGGACCAGCCTGCCGCTGACACTGAGGGAGAATCCGCGGCGGCGCGTCTGCCGTCGCATGAGCGTCCGGCGATCGAAGGGATTTTGGCGCGCGAACGCGCCGGCAGGCTGGGCGCAGCTCTCGAAATGCTGCCGATGGTGCAGCGCGAAGTGCTGACTCTGCGTTTCGAGGAAGAGATGAAGCTGGAAGAAATCGCCGAAGTGCTGGACGCCCCGCTTTCTACGGTGAAAACGCGGTTGCGGCGCGCGCTCGAACGGTTGCGCGAAATGCTGGAAACCCAATACCCCGGAGAGAACTGGCAATGAACGATCACGAAAAAATCCGGGAACTGCTGACGCTGCTGGCGGCAGGCGTGCTCGAGCCGCACGAGGAAAAGCAGGTGATGGATCACTTGCGCTCGTGCGAATCCTGCAGCGCGGAACTGGAAGATTGGAAATTGCTGGCGGGCGGCTTGCGCCGTCTGCCGACTCCACAGCCGCGCTCACTCGTAGTGGAACGCGCCCGCGCACAAGCGCAGATTCGCCTGAACGAGGAATTCGAGCACAGGTGGAATCGCGGCGTAATCGTTGGCCTGATTGTTTTCGCGTGGGTTCTGACGCTGCTGAGCTGGCCGCTGGTCCGCTTGCTCACGGGCGGCTTGCTGGGAATGCTGGTCCCCGGTTTTAGTCACGAGTGGATCGTATTTGGCGCGTTTACCACGTCCGTATGGCTGGCGGGAGGCGCGGCTGCCGTGCTGCTTTCGATGCAACACAGGCGCGAAAGGAGACTGGCATGAGCCGATTCACAGAAGAACTTTCGGTGATTCCTCGCACGGCGCGTTTTATCGCGGCCTGCGTTTGGGTCGTAGCGGGGTTGGCCCTGCTCGTGATATCGCAACGCGACCATGAATTGGCCAACGCGCCTCACGCCATGCGGATTTTCGTGATGGTGTTTCCGCCACTGGTTCTTTTCATCTATGCCTTGCTCATCGGCTACGTATACGCGGACGCGAAGCGCCGCGGCATGCGCTACGTGATGTGGACGCTGCTGGCGATGTTTATTCCCGACGGCATCGGCATCATTCTGTACTTCGTACTGCGCGACCCGCCGATGAGGGCTTGCCCCGGCTGCGCGCAACTGGCGAAATCGGGATTCACGTTCTGTCCGCATTGCGGCACTTCGCTGCTGCCCACCTGCCCGAATTGCGGACGCGGCGTGGAGCTGGGCTGGTCGAATTGTCCGAACTGCGGCACAAAGCTGCCGGCCCCGGGTGCTCGCGCGGCATAATCTGTCAAGATTTGCATTTCCGTTCAGCGGCTCCGGCGAGAAATCTTCGGGCGTTTGTAGCGGCGTCACTTCAGTGCGCCATGGATGTTGCCGCGGGAACGATGGCGGTCTGAGGACCGCCGCTACAACTGCAAAATCGCTAATCTCCCGATACAATGTGTGCGAGATTCGAGGAGGATTCCGATGCCTTACGTGCAAGTGACGTGGGTGGCGGGCCGCACGCCCGAACAGAAACGCAAACTCGCCGAGCGGATTACCCAAGCGCTGATTGAAGACGGCCGCGCCAAACGCGAAAATATTCAAGTCACATTCGTGGATTTGCCGCCGACGGATTACGCCGAAGCAGGCGTCACCGTCGCCGACCAGAAGCGAACGCCATAACGCTTAGCGAAACGTGCTGATGTCATCCCGAGCGCAGCTGGGGACTTGCTTTTTTCCAGCTTCTGCGAATGCGCAAATCCCTCGCTCGTTTTCGTTAGTAACCAGCGGGCACAGCGAAGTCGCGATAACCTAGGCACACTAATTCGTCGAATCCCTATGCCGACGGATGCATTTCCCGGCGCACCAGCACTGCATCAATGAAGTATCCGATGCCCACGCAGATCGGGATCGCGCCGAACACTGCCGCCTGTGCCGCGTCCGAATCGTACCGCGCCAGTAGCAGGAACGTAATCAGATACCCCAGCCCGCCAGCCGTCAGCAAAATTCCCGCCTTGCGCGAACGCGCGTGGGGAGGCAATTCGTCGGCAATCGGCACCGACACTCCCTTGGCGATCGCTGCCAGGCGCTCCTCGGTTCGCAGCTTGCGAACGCGGTACCAGGCATAAATCGCAGCCAGCGGAACGGAAAACGACAGCACAACCGCAGCAAACCCAATCGGCTCCATGTGATTTCTCCTCTCACAATTTGAATACGCGACTTCACGCGTCGCGCGCCACTCGGCCTAGGATCGTTTTCAGCTTCGGATAGAGATACGCATAGCACCACGAAGATGTTCCGCGTGGCCCAACTTGCAGCCGGATGCCAGAATATGGCGTTCCACCGCGGTAGTGCCCAAGGGGGCGCTCCAAACACCAAAGAACTGAGGGTGCGAAGAGGAAGCACGGAACACTTTACGCGTGTTGCGCGATCGGCAACCTGAATAATCGGCCCTCCGACCCCTCAATGCGTTAGCGAAGCCAGCGCGCGGCAAAAAATTGTAGAATACCGGCCAGAAGAGGAGGCCCAGCCCGTGGCGTTCGATGTATTCATCAGCTACGCCTCAAAAGATAAAATCGTCGCGGACGCCGTGTGCGTGCGCCTGGAATCTTCCGGCATTCGCTGCTGGATCGCGCCGCGGGATATCGTCGCGGGCACCTCGTACGGCGAAGCCATCATTGAAGCGATCCACGGCGCGAAAGTGATGGTGCTGGTCTTTTCCTCGAATGCCAATGCTTCCGGCCACATTCCTAAAGAAGTGGAACGCGCGGTGAGCAACGGCGTCGCGATCCTTCCTTTTCGCATCGAAGACGTCGCGCCGGGGAAGTCGCTCGACTACTTCATCGGCTCCGTGCACTGGCTGGACGCGATGACGCCGCCCATGGAAAAGCACCTCGACGATCTGGCGGCGACAGTTCACAAGCTGATTCCGGCCCCGGGCGAATCAGGAACAACCGCAGCGCCGCCGACAGTGATGTGGCAACACGCTGCGGCAGCCACGGTGCAAACGGCGGCACCGACCGCCGCAGTCCGCCCTGCAACATCCGGTGGCGGCACTGCACCTGCCTCCTTTCTGAATTCGAAGACGATCTGGATCGGCGCGGCCGCAGTGCTTGTGCTCGCGGCAGTGCTGACGGGGATGATGCTGCTACGCGGTGGAGGAAGTTCGCATCGCACGGCCGACGCGCCAGACACAACGAATCCTCCCGTAAGCAAGGACATACCGACCAATCCCAACCCGGGAGCCAAAGATCTCGCGACGACTCCGAAGACAACGCCGGCGTCTCGCAAGAGCACGCCACAACTTCCTGCAGTACAAGCCGGCGCCGACCCGATCGTGGGCTGCTATCAATGGTTCAACAACGTGCCGGTTACCATCAGCGCCGCCGGCACCATGGTCGCCGGGCCGTTCACGGCGCATTGGCGGCTGGTGAACGCCGAGCGGCGCGCTTATACATTCACGTGGCCTTTGATGATTGAAACGCTGACGATCTCGCCGGACCAGCGCTCGATGAGCGGAGGAAATCAGTACGGCTATCCTATCTCGGGCGCGCGCACCGCAGGAAGCATCGGATTCGCAGGAGCCTGGCACTGGGCCAACGGATGGGATGTGTCCGTCGCTCCGAATGGCACGTTCACGAGCGGGTCGTTTCGCGGAACGTGGCGCTCCGTGGATGCCTCCCGGGGAATCTACGAGATGACGTGGCCCAGTCCGGTTGATAGCGTGACGCTTTTGGCAGGCGGCACTCGCATTTCCGGAGCGAACCAGTACGGTGTAGCAATTTCAGGAGTGAAAACCGGAGCCTGCGGCGGGAATTAGTTGCTGCCGGTAGGACGCTATCGCCAGATTCATTCAATGAGGAACAGCAGCTTTCCAGAGACGTGCGTGCTGAAAGAGATCTTCATCGGCAACACGGTCAAAGACAAGTCACCGTTATTCAGCCATTTCAAATCGTAGACTTCATCCGGATTCTTCGCGGTTACTGAGCGAGGTTTCGAACCAGCGGAGACGCTAACAACCAGAATCGTCGTTCCTCCCCAAATTGTAGATTTGGCCGAACCTTCCTCGGACGTGGCTCGAACTTGGCATAGGTGATGGATTGACCGTCCGGCGACGGTACTGGCAGGCCTGCGTGGCCATCGACCCGAATCTGAGTTTTCTGTGTGCCCTCGGGATCAGTAATGATGAGCGAGGAATCTTGTCTGCCTTCCCTCGATCGAGACCAGTGAGTACCTCCAGTCACGAAAGCAGACCAAGCGAGTGCTGTCGGGAGTCCAACCCGACAGGAAGAAATCCTTGGCCAGAGTGCGCGTCGCGGCAGCGCCCCTTACGTTCATAATCTTCACATCAGATGTAAGGCTGCTTCGTCCCAGTGAGGTGATACCCCCACCCTACCCGGTGTGGAGGTACGCGATGTACTTGCCGTCGGGGCTGGGGATGGGATTGTATTCGTTGTCGGTGGCGAGCATCGACTCGCTAGAACTCTGCGCCCTTGCGCCAAATGCGAAAATCAAAATTCCGACGAGCAGTGAAAGAAATGCTTTGGCCAGGCTTAAGTAAATGCAGTTCACTGTTTCGAGATCGCGTCGCTATACATGCAAACCAGGAGCAGCTAGCTTACTGCGTTGGCTGAATTTCCATCGTATCGTCTATTACGAAGCTGGTGCAGCCCGGGCTTGTCGCTGCGGGGCAGTGGGCGATCACACGGAATGTCGAATCCGAAGTTTGCGCGTCGTAGGTGTAGCCGTCGCGGCCTGTTTTCCTCATCGTTAGCGCGCCGCTGGAGACTAGTTCATCGAGCGAGGCGTAGGAATTGTGATCGATTTGATAGACGCGCTCGGCCTGCGCGATGCCTATCAGATCGTTCTTCACGCCAACCGTGTCAATCGTTTGCATCGGTGTGGCCACGCCGGCACCCGCCGCGTTCATGGTTGAGAAATAATACTTGTACGTGAGCAAGACGATGACTGCGACCACCAGCAAACCAAGCATGCTTCGCATCGTTTACCTCGTTTAGCTCGAAATTCCGAGTGCAATTGAGCTTATCGTCCGCAACGTGGCCGCGCAATCGAACCGAATCGTGATGTAATCCTTTTGACACGGTCTGCGTCTAACGTCCGGTGCCCCAAAAGCCTAGTACCAAGCGGTTTTCGGGCGGCACAGTTGTGGGCGTGACGGACAAGCGACGGGTTTGACACTCGCAAGCGGCGTCATTGATACTGGTGCTTCATCTCCAGCCGGCCCAGCTTCACGCAGTGAATCCCCTCGATGGGAGCAATTCAGAATGAGGATATGGCATCGTTTCAGCGCGGCCAAGAACGCGTGCGCGAGCGCAAAAAATCGGTCAGCAGATGTGATCATCGCGCTGGGCCTTCTATGCGTCGCGCTATCTAGCGCTCCGCTCGCCGCGCAGGAAAAACCGGAGGAAGTTCGCCCGCCGAAGTTGAACTACACGACGCACAAGCTGGTGAACGGCCTGCAAGTGATCCTGCTGGAAAATCACGAAGTGCCCATCATCAATCTTCAGGTCTGGTATCACGTCGGCGCAAAAGACGAGCCGCCCGGCCACACCGGTTTCGCGCACCTCTTCGAGCACCTCATGTTCAAAGGCTCCGCGCACGTGGCAGCGGAGGAGCATTCGCGCATCATCGAATCCGTCGGAGGATTCGACAACGCCGAAACCGGCGACGACGTCACGCAATTTTTCGAGACTTTCCCGAGCAATTACCTCGAGCGCGTCCTGTGGCTCGAAGCCGACCGCATGGGCAGCCTCAACGTCAGCGAGGAGAATTTCAAATCCGAACGCGAAGTCGTGAAGGAAGAGCGCCGCGTGCGCGTCGAGAATCAACCCTACGGATACTTGCAGGAAGATTTGCGCGCGGCTGCATTCACCGTGCACGGCTACCATCACACGCCGATCGGCAGCATGGAAGACCTGGACAAAGCCACGATCCAGGATGTCCGCGACTTCTTCAACACCTATTACAAGCCGAACAACGCGACGCTCGTGATTGTCGGCGATTTCGATTCCGCACAAGCGCTGGCATGGGCAAAAAAATACTTCGACGGAATTCCGCGATCGGCGAAGCCGATTCCGCGATTGAATAATCCCGAGCCGCCGCAATCGGCGGAGAACGTGGTGAAGAAATCCTATTCGAATACGCCGCTTCCCGCGGTGGTGATCGGCTACAAGATCCCAGCGCGCTATGCGCCGGACGCCTACCCGCTGGACCTCGCGTCGAACATTCTCGCCGGAGGCGAAAGCAGCCGCCTCTACCAGACGCTGGTTTACAAAGAACAGATCGCGGTGCAAGCGGCGGGGTTCGGCGCGTTCTCCGAGGATCCGAATTTGTTTTGGGCTTACGCGATCATGAATCAGGGGCACACGGCGGAGGAAGGCGAAAAGGCGCTCGTTGGCGTGCTGGACGAGTTGAAGACCGCTCCGGTGGAAGTCAAAGAGCTCGAAAAAGCCAAGAACCAGGAAATTTCCGGCTTCGTCCTGGGCCGCGATACTGATCAGGAGAAAGCCGAGGCGCTAGCCTCCGCCGCGGTCATCGGGAAAAATCCTGCGCTCGCGAACACCGAGCTCGATCACTATTTGACGATTTCGCTCGCGGACATCCAGCGCGTGGCAAAAAATTATTTCGAGTTGCAGCACGCGACGGTGCTGATCGTCACGCCGTCTGCGCCCGCGCAATAGCCATGCGCCCGTTCATACGGAAAACTTTTCGAGGAGTGATGATGAAGCGCGCAACACACCGAGGCATTTCCTTTTTTGCGGCAGCAATATTTCTCGCCGCAGCGGCGGTGACGGCCCCAGCGCTTGCGCCGGTTGCAAACGCTCAGGAGCAGCCGCCCGCCGTTCCGCGCAGCCAGACGGAGCCGCCAAGCTCGCAAGAGCCGCAGAAGGCCTCGGGAGTTGTGCCGCCCGGCGTGAAACTCGCGCCGCAGATGCCCGGTTCCGGAGCGCCGCGCCCGTTTAATTTTCCGAAGGCGGCTACCAAGACGCTGCGAAATGGCTTGCAGGTCTTTGTGGTTACCGATCATAGCGAGCCGGCCATCGCCGCGCGCCTGGTGATTCTCTCCGCCGGAAGCATCAAAGACCCCGCCGGAATGCCGGGCGTGGCGCAAATGTCCGCGAACCTCTTGACGCAAGGAACCGAAAAACGCTCGGCCAAGGAAATCGCGGAAGGCATTGACTTCATCGGCGGCACGCTGAACGCGATGGCGGGCCGCGACGCGACGACGGTTACGCTCGACATCGTGAAAAAGGATCTCGCCGTGGGAATGGACTTGATGTCGGACGTAGTACTGCATCCGACATTTCGCGCCGAAGAGCTCGAACGTCAGCGCCAGCAGCTTCTTTCCACTCTGCAGGTCCAATATTCCGACGCTGATTATCTGGCGACGCTGGTTTTCGCGCGCACCGTGTATGGCGCCTCGCCCTACGGCTTG
>Ga0308309_10002130_pt1 | contig 11771 bp, 9 predicted proteins | sample HubBroMetageWFT5_FD_192491 | JGI IMG/M metagenome (GOLD analysis project Ga0308309, IMG submission 192491) | Warmed and freeze-thawed soil microbial communities from the Hubbard Brook experimental Forest, New Hampshire - Hubbard Brook CCASE Soil... | ecosystem: Environmental > Terrestrial > Soil...
AGGTTTGCGTCGGCAGCAGAACGGACGCACCTGCTCCGAGATCGCTATCGGTCTGGGCCAGGTGATACTGATCATACGGCGTGAACCAGCCCGCCACGCTCAGGTTGGTCCCATTGGGAGTGCTCCCGGCGATCTCGTGCAGCCGGAGAAGGCTATCGCCGTAGTCGTTATCCGGCGGCGGCGGAGCCTCGTCGAAAACGCCGTTCCCGGTGCTGATGTAGACATCGCCACCGCTGTCGATTGCCGGAGCACCGCCGCCGGCCCAGATGCCGCCATCGGCGCCGTTCAGGCCGTTGGGCGTGGTGTTGAAGACGGCGACCTGCTTCTGTACATTGCCAACTTCGTAACCCAGAAGCCAGCCGTGATAAGGCGTCGCGTCTTCGTGAGCGGCAAAGCCCAGGTAGACCTTTCCGTAGGCAAACGCCAGTCCGGATCGCTGATTTTCAAATTGCGATTCGAAGCTCACCATTCCGTTCACCGATCCGTCGCCGGTTCCTGGCACCGTAGCGGCAACCGTCACCGGAGCGTTGAATTTTTCGCTCCCGGTGGCGAGGTCGAGGGCATGCAGCCGGTGAAAAAACTCCGCCGAGGAGCCGGAGCAGTTCCCGGGACTCGTGGGATTGCTCTCGGACGCGCTGACCAGGTAAATCGTGCTGGTCTTCGGGTTGATCACCGGCGTCCCCGTCACGCCGGCCTCGGGATAAATATCTCCGTAACAATAACCCACATCATTCCAGGCCACGGGCGTTTCGTTCGCCGTGCCACCGTGCAGGGTATCGAGCAGGTTGACCTGCCAATAGGTCACGCAAGGGTTCGCGTCGGCGTCGAAGGCGAAAACGCTGTCATGCTGCGTGGCCACAAAGATCACGTTGTGAATTCCGCCGGCAATGGTTAACCCCGGCACCCACAGCGGCTGGCCGTAGACAGCGCCGTCCACGGCGCAGGAAAACAGCTTGCCGAATGTCGCCGTGGCCACCGAGGAGGGCGTCAGGGCATATTCCTGCGGGTTGCTCCCATCGCGCTGCAGGTCGTTATGGTAGGTCAGGACGCCCGGGAGCGCGGTGACCGAAATCGTCGCCGAAGCCGAAGAAGAGGTTAGGGCTACGCTGGTCGCGGTTACGGTGCGGTTGCCTTCGGTCGCCGGCGGCGTGTAGAGTCCGGTCGCGCTGATGGTGCCGACGGTCGAGTTCCCACCGACAATTTTGTTCACACTCCAGGTCACGCTCTTGTTGGCGTTGCCCGTAACCGAGGCGGTGAACTGCTGCGGCTGCGTGATTACGACCACCGCGGCGTGCTTGGGAGATATTGCTACTTTTACAGCCGGGGCCGCTGCTGGTGATTCGCCTGCCCGCAGCAATGACGCAGAAGCGAGCAGCGCGGTCAATCCGAATGATAGCCAAACGAACGATAACCAAACGAACCTCACCCTGTTTTTCTTCTTCATGGCCTGCCTCCGCGAAGTGGCGTTCGGAGTTGAGGGACTCCGGTCGGGGGGGAACTCGAACTAGCGCTCTATTTTGCTGGGGGAATCAGCCCGCGTCAATCGTAATCGGAGCACCGGAAGTGCTAGATGGACTTGACCGGAAGGGCTAGTAAGTCCTCGACCAGCCCGACTTCTTTCTGCAGAAAAGGTTCCGCATGGGTCACGCCCCCAAGGCCACCGTAGAAACGCGCCATCGACTCCACCCGGGCGCGAATTTCGTCATGGGCAGGGAACAGGTCTTTTCCGGCATCCTGATCGGTGAATTGCGATTTGTAGGCCAGGATCGAGGCGAACTTGCCCTCAAACTGTTCGCCGATGTCGACGACAAACGTGGGACGAATGTCGTAGTAAAGCGTGGCGTAAATGATCTTGAAGGGACGATGCGGAGGAAGGGAAGTAGCGCCGGCGTCCCGCCGGCTGTCCTGGGGGCGTCCCACCCCTAGTTCTGAAGTCTGAGCGCGGGGATCTAGTTTTGCCAGCCCCGCCAGAAAACAAGCCTCATACCCAAGGATCGAAGCCGTGTAGTGATCCGGATGCCGGCCCTTCCAGTAGGGAAGAATAATCACGCGCGGCCGCGTCTCGCGAATCACCGCTGCGACCTTCAGTCGGTTCTCCCAGGTGTTCTCGACGCGCCCGTCCGGAATATCGAGCGCCCGCCGCCAGCCCACGCCCAGAATTTTCGCTGCGTCTGCGGCCTCGCGAGCGCGATCGTCGGCTGTGCCGCGCGTACCCATCTCACCCTGCGTGAGGTCGAGGATGCCCGTACGCTGCCCGCGCTGCGCCGCTTTCAGCAGCGTCCCGCCGCAGGTCTGCTCGACATCGTCGCGGTGCGCGGCAATGGCCAGGATGTCGAGAGAGGACATGTCGTGAGACGAGCCGCCGGGAAGGGAAGACATGCTAGTCGAGATTCCCCTGCTCAAGGACCACGTTCTCGCGCACGATCAGCCGGTGTGCGGCCATCTCTTTCAGTGTGGGCAGCACGCGGCTCACGTGCTCATCGGTGTCGACAAAAACGATGATTACTGGCAGCTTGCCTCCGGCTTCGACCAGGTGCGAACTCTCCACGCGATGGCGTCCGAGAAATCCAGCGACCGCATGCAAGGCGGTTGCGGCATAGACGTCCTCTCTGCGCAGATAGTTGAGAATTTCCATGTGGAGCGGCCGGTGATGCCACTGGTCGGCTTCGTTCAGGTAGATAGTGACCTGCACAGCCATTGCGTTCGCCATTTTACAGCACCCGCGCCAGCGCAATGCCGGCGAGCACTCCGCCCAGACAAAGCAGGTTATTGCTGAAGATGTTGGCCAGCATCAGGGCCCACTGCCCCTGCTCGAAGAACGCCATGCTTTCGAACGCGTAACTCGAGAAAGTCGTGAACGATCCGCAGAAGCCGACCACCACCAGCAACCGCCACCGCGGATCCAGCAGTACCCGCTCGCTGGTCCAGATCACGAAGAAGCCGACGATGAAGCTGCCTACAATGTTGATGGCAAGGGTCCCATAAGGAAAGATAGGTCCGAACTCGCGGGCTGCAAGACGGCTGATCAGATACCGCAGATTGGCGCCGAATATGGCGGCGACAGATATAGCGAGGAAGTCTTTCAACGGAGCTCTCCTACAAAAAGTTTGCACTTCTGTAGGAGTTATCAGCCTGCCTTGCTTAAGTGCGGGCGGTTATGGCGAACTCCATCGCCGTAAATCTATTTAATCATACGGAGCACCCGAGAGTTAGAAGAATCCGGGGCCCCTCGGGTAACCTTCGTGCTTCCCCTGATTCAAACTTATTTCTTTCTCTCCACCAGAAATCGAGCCAACTCCTTCAGCGTTTCCGCTCGCTTGCCGAAGCTGTCGAGTTCGGCCAGCGCCTCGTTGACCAGCGCATCGGCCTTGGCGATGGAAGCTTCGATTCCGAACAGAGCCGGATACGTCGCTTTTTCTGAAGCCGTGTCTTTGCCCGCGGTTTTTCCCAGCTGCTCGGAGGTTTGGGTCACATCGAGGACATCGTCTGTGATTTGAAAGGCCAGGCCGATGGCCCGGCCGAAAGCCCGCAGATGAGCGATCTCGCCATCTTTTGCGCCGGCGTACAAGCCTCCGCTGACAAGGCTGGCCGTGATCAACGCTGCGGTCTTCGAGCGGTGAATGTATTCCAGCATTTCGGCGGTCGGGCGCGTATGTTCGGCCTCAAGGTCGACCACCTGGCCGCCGATCATGCCGTCGACGGTTCCTGTGCCGCGCGCGATCTCTTCAACGATCCGAACCCGCGCTTCCGCGGGACACTTCAGGCGCGCCAGAACTTCGTAGGCCTGCGTCTGGAGCGCGTCTCCGGCCAGAATCGCGATGGCCTCGCCGAAAACTTTATGGCACGTCGGGCGTCCACGGCGGAAATCATCGTTATCGAGCGCGGGCAGATCGTCATGGATCAGCGAGTAGGTATGGAGCATCTCCAGAGCCGCGCAGAGTTCCTCGATCCCGGCGGTAGTCGACCTGGCGATCATTCGTCCAGCCTCGATGCAGAGCACGGGCCGCAGCCGCTTGCCGCCCGCAAACACGCTATGGCGCATCGCTTTGTGAATCGAGACCGGGGGCTGCGTCTCCAGTGGAATCAAGCGGTCGAGCGCGGCATCGGTTAGGCTTCGCCCTTGTTCAAGCGTCTCGGTGAGCATGAAGCAGTGAGTATAACAAGCCAGCGCGGGTTCTCTGCGAGGAGCGGCATCGTGTTTGCAGACTTCGGCTCACATTCCGCGTGCCTTGCGTTCAAGAAAGAAATCAACGTTAAAGGCAGCGGACAGGAGTGTCCGCCCCACATGAGTCGAAGCTCAGACAAACAAAAAAGGACGCCCGCTAGGACGCCCTGAAAATCGAAGCACAATGCATGCTAGGCGCCTGCACTTCGGGCGAGCGCCATGCTACGCCGCACCGAGGTCAGCACGGTGTCGACGTCGTCGTCGGGACAAACGTCGCTGGCGCCGGCTTCGAGCGCGGCCATCCACATTTGTTCGTCGGGTATGCGATGGGTGCAGACGATTGGCAGTTTCGGGAACTCGCGATGCAGGGTCTCAACATCAGTCAGGCGCCAGTACTCGATATCGAGCACCAAAGCCTCAGGCTGGTTGGCCGAAACTCTCTCACGCAGTTCGTCGTGGGATTCCATTACATCGACGGAGTGGAAGTGAGGGCGCAATCCCCAGGCCAAGTACTGCGCCACCTTCGGATCTTTCTCGAGAACGACTATACTCTGACCCATAAATTCCCCTATTCGGCCGTATTGACGGCGGGCGTCGACGGACTACGTCAACGTCTGACTAGGGCTGCAGGGCGCGGGCTGATACAACCACAACTCCACAGACAAATTTTCAAAGTGAGCCCGGCAGGTATGCGGCGCCTAGCGTCTTGGCGCTTTTTCTGCCAGCGGCTCAAACGGTTCAGCCTGGAGCTTTCCGTTCTTCTTTAGCAGGATTTCCACTTTGCCCTCCGCTTGCTCGAGTTCCTTGCGGCAGGCCGTAGAAAGCTGCATGCCTTCTTCGAATAATGTCAGGGATGTTTCCAGCGGGACTTCTCCCTTTTCCAGTTCCTGAACTATCTTTTCCAGTCGCTGGAGACACTCTTCAAACTTGGCCAACGGTTTCGCTCCGTCTCTCTATTGTAATGCACCCGTTTCCAATGCGTGTCCACTCTTTTTTGTGCAACGAATCGAAAAAATGAACAAAGCATTCCCGGCGAGGGAGACTTTTCTTGAATCGACCGACTGCGCGTCGTAGAGTGGCGGAAGTAGCACCGGCGGAGATTTCACAGTTACAGGCCGAGGGAGACGCTGGACTATGAGCACAATAACGATTTTCGAAAACACACGGCAGGACGTGAAGTACGGTTTCAGGAGCTTGCGCAAGAATCTCGGCTTCTCGGCGGCCGTCGTGCTTACCGTCGCGCTCGGCATCGGGGCCAATACTGCGATGTTCTCCGTAATTCGTACCGTGCTGCTCAAGCCTCTCGCGTACCGTGAACCCGACCGGGTAGTGCTGATCGCGGAAGGGGCGACACCCGTCCGGACGGAAGAGCTCGCCGCGGCCAGCCGCTCCTATACCGAGCTTGGAATATACGCCAGCGACGTGGAGGATATGGCGCTCTCCGGCAACGGCGATCCCGAAGTACTGAAAGTCGCGCGCGTTTCGGCAAACTTCCTTCACATTCTGGGAGTGACTCCGCTGCAGGGCCGCAGCTTTCTGGCAGAAGAAGATAAGCCGGGCGCGGAGCCGGTGGCGCTGATCAGCGCGGGCATGTGGCAGCGCCGGTTCGGCGGCGACCGCACAGTCGTTGGTCGCGTTATCACGCTGGCGGGCCGAGCCCACACCGTCATCGGCGTGTTGCCGGCAGGTTTTCAATTTCCAATTGCCGGCGCGGATGCATGGGTGACGAGGCCGTCGGAGTGGTCTGCGATTTCACCGGAATCGAGGGCGCTGAGTCCGATCCTGAGCGTGTTCGGCCGGTTGAAGCCCGGTGTCAGCTTTCAACAAGCCGATGCCGAATTGCGCCTCTTGAATCGGCAGTACGCGACCGCCCATCCCACCATGCTCGATGCCAAGCCGGACGAACCTGCAGCGGTGCAGTCGCTGCGGGAGGCAGTCGTCTCCGACATCCGCCCAAAACTGTGGATGCTGTTCGGCGCGGTCGGATTCGTCCTGCTGATCGTATGCGCCAACGTCGCCAGCCTGCTGCTGGCGCGCTCAACGGCGCGCGCTCGCGAATTCGCCGTGCGGGCAGCGATTGGAGCGGGCAAGCTGCGGCTCATTTCGCAATTACTGGTCGAGAGCCTGCTGCTCGCAATTCTCGGGGGCGGGTTAGGCATTGCACTTGCGGCATTCGCCGTGAGCGCAATTCGCGGCCTGACTTTTGTCGATCTGCCGCGTGCCGGAGAAATCCGGATCGACGCCCTCGTTCTCGCGTTTGGCGGAGCACTCGCGTTGCTGACTGGCGTGGTGTTTGGGCTGGCTCCGGCGTTGAGCGCATCAAGGCCCGATCTTGCCCGCGTTCTCCGCGCCAGCGGTGAAGGAGCCGGCGCTGCAGTTTCGAAGCTGGGCCGCCGCTTCAACCCGCGCGGCATGCTGGTCGTGGGGCAGGTCGCTTTGTCCATTGTCTTGCTGATAGGAGCCACGCTGCTGATCGAGAGCCTGGCCCGTGTCTATCGAGTCGACCCCGGATTTCAACCCGCCCGCCTTTTGACGGCAAAGATTTCGCTATCCCCAACCCGCTACGACACAGACGAAAAGAAGGCCGAGTTCTACCAGCAACTGATCGAGAGGACAAAATCGCTGCCGGGAGTGCGCGGAGCCGCAGTCGCCATCACTCTTCCCATGACCGAAACCTGGATGGGATCTCCGGTGCAACCGGCAAAAGCACCGCCTGCACCGCTGAACCAGCGGCCCATCAGCATCATTCAGGATATTTCGCCGGCCTATTTCCGCACTCTGGGAATTGCGGCGAAGCGAGGAAGAGAATTCACTGACCACGACAATGCGAAGTCAGCGCCGGTTGTAATCGTCAGCGAAAACCTGGTCCGGCTTTTCTGGCCGCAATATCCGAGTGGCCCCGACCCAGTCGGCGAGTACATCCTCATCGGCAACGATCCGCATCCGGCACAGATCGTTGGCATAGTTGCGAACGTGCGTGGAGACGGCAGAGACGACGATCCGAAGGCGGAAGTTTATCTTCCGTACAGCCAGAAACCTTCCCAGACCGCGATGCTCGCGGTGCGGACCGATGGCGATCCGCTCGCGTTCGCGAACTCGCTTCGCAGCCAGGTGCTGGCCATCGACCGCGACCAGCCCATCTCCGCGATCTCGACTATGGAAGAACTGACAGAGGATTCAGAGGGCCAGCTCCGGTTGATGATGAAGCTTCTGGGAGGATTTGCCGCTGTCGCCACGGTACTGGCCGTGCTCGGACTCTACGGCGTCATTTCCTATTCGGTGGCGCAGCGGACCAAAGAAATCGGAATTCGCCGCGCTCTGGGCGCGAGACAGGGAAACATTCTGTCGCTCTTGTTGAAACAGGCTCTCGTACTTTCGGTCGCCGGCGCCGTGATCGGCGCCGGCGCGTCGCTGCTAGTTACTCGCATGCTGCAGGATTTGTTGTTCCAGATAAGCCCATGGGACCCGATCACCTTCGCGGGAGTGTCGGCGTTGTTTGTGCTGGTCGGGCTCGCGGCTAGTCTCGCGCCCGCGCGTCGTGCAGCGGCGATCGAGCCGCTCGTGGCGATTCGGAGCGAGTAGACCCGCTTAGGCCGACGCCCTGGAGCCGTGGTCGCCGCCCAGCGCTTCCAGCACATCCACTGCCGAGCTGTAGCGTCCCATGGGCGCGCTGATCTGCGCCCCCTGCACCGTGGCGCGCGCGGCGATCAGCATCTCGCGGGCAATGGCGATTCCTTCCTCGCGCGCGGCCTCCGGGCCCTGCGCCCGCGCCATGCGCTCCAGAATCGCATCGGGCACTGAGACGCGCAGTTCATTTTTCATAAACTCGGCATTGCGCACGCTGACCAGCGGCCAGATTCCCGCTACGACCGGAATACGGCAATGCTCGATCCTCTTCAGAAAATTTTCCAGCAGGCGCATATCGAAGACGGGCTGAGTTACGGCATACTCTGCGCCGGCTTCCACTTTATATTCGAAGCGGCGGACTTCTTCGTCGAGGTCGGTCAGCCCCGGGTTGGCGCCGACTCCAATCACAAAGCCGGTTCCGGTGCCGATCGGATTTCCGCCCAGGTCAAGGCCGCGGTTCAGGTTGTGCACAATGTTCACCAGGCCGATTGCATCCACATCAAACACAGCCGTCGCATCGGGATAATTTCCCATCTTCGGTGGATCGCCCGTGATGCAGATCAGATTGCGAATGCCGACCGCAGCCGCTCCCAGCAGATCGCTCTGAATGCACAACACGTTGCGGTCGCGGCAGGTGTAATGCAGGATCGCGTCGATTCCCACATCGCGCTGAATCAGCAGCGACAGCGCCTGATTGCTCATGCGCGCCGAGGCTCGCGGACTGTCGGGGATATTCACCGCGTCGACGCCCACCGATTTCAGAAACCGCGCTCCCTCGACCTCCTTGCGAACGTCGATCCCTTTCGGAGGCACGATCTCGACCATGGTCACAAACTCGCCCAACGCCAACTTCGCGCCCAGCGGCGACCGGTTTTCGAGCGGCACCGCCGCAACCGCTGCAGGCGCAGCGTGACCACTCAATACCTGCGCCGACGCCGTCCGTCCTTTGGCCTCGCCCACGCGCAGCGCTGACTTCATCACCCGGATGTGCTCCGGCGTGGTTCCGCAGCAGCCGCCCACAACCCGCACTCCCGCGGCGACAAACTTTCGCGCGTAGCTGGCCATGTACTCGGGCGAGCACAGATAAATGTTCCGGCCCTCGACCGATCGCGGAATTCCTGCATTCGGCTGCGCTGCCAGCGGAAGCGACGAAACTGCACGCACGCGTTCGATCGCGTCCAGCATGGCGACCGGGCCCACGCTGCAATTGCAGCCGATCACATCGGCGCCCCATTCGGCCAGCTTCGGAGCGAACGTCTCCGGATCGGAACCGTCCAGGCAGTTGCCATCCTCGTCGATCGTGACTTGCGCCACGATCGGCAGCGACGGCTTGACGTCTTTCGCTGCCAGCATCGCCTGATGGATTTCTTCCAATGTTCCGAAGGTCTCAAGAATCAGCAGGTCAACGCCGCCTTCCACCAGCGCTTCGATCTGCTCCCGGAAAGAGTCACGGGCTTCCTGGAACGAGGTTTTGCCCAACGGTTCGATTCTGGTTCCCAGCGGGCCAACCGATCCTGCAACCCACACATCGAAGCTTTTGGCAGCCTCGCGCGCCAGCTTTACGCCGGCGCGGTTGATGTCGCGAGCCTTATCGGCCAAGCTATGGCGGGCCAAGCGGAAAGAGTTAGCCCCGAAAGTATTGGTTTCAATAATTTCCGCGCCCGCATGCAGGTAGTCGTGGTGAACGTTGCGAATCAGATCGGGCTGGGAAAGATTCAGTTCGTCATAGGACCGGTTGATGAAGACTCCCTTGGCATAAAGCAGCGTGCCCATGGCGCCGTCGCACAGCACAGGGGATTGTTTGATTCTGGTAAGAAAATCAGCCGGCATACGTTGAAATGAGAATACAGGATAAGAGCCGCTTCTTGCATCTTGCACGGGCCGGGAACCGCGGCTTTACACTGCCCGTCATGGGATACAACGCGCGATCATCCGTGAGCTGAACGGACGATGCGCTCACGAGTACAGCACGAGGCTGGATTCCGAGTCTGCTATAATCCACCATTTCGCGCTTAAATCTTCCTTTTTCATGCCGTTAGGAGTCTGCCGTTTGAACAGACGCATTCTGCTTTTAGTCATTGGCTTGTGGGTAAGCACGGGTTTGACTTCCTGCGGGGGCGGCTTCTCAGTCAAAAAGCCCACCAGCGGCCTCACGATGCGGGTTCTGGCGTCTCAGGGCACGACCGCGACTACCGATTTCGGCGGACTGGTATATATCAACGGGGAGTACGACACGCTGGCGCGCGTCCAGGAGTTGAGCGCCGGGACCAGCCCCGGCTTGATGGCGATTTCACCGAACCGGGAAATTGTGGCGACGTTTGACTCCGGCAGCAACTCGGTCTATTCGGCGAATACGGCCTCCGAGTCGTCTGGAGGCCGCGTACAGCTTCCCGGAGCCACTTTCAGCATGGCTGTTCCCACGGCCAGCGGACTCGCCTTTGCCGCAGTCCCGTCGGCAACAGTTACCGGCTATTCTTTTCTGGGCGCTGTCGACTACCTGAATATTTCCTCGGGATCGATTATTGCCACCATCGCCGTACCCAATGCACAGACCATCGTTGCGAACTCTGACGGCTCTCAGATTCTGGCTTTCAGCAATAGTTCCAACCCGGTATTCACCAACTCGGTGATCGTGCTGTCGCCAACCCTCGCCACGCCTCCAGTCGATACCAGTTGCCTGACCAACCCTCCGAACGCGGTCTGCACCATTGTTCCCGGCTTCGACCATCCGGTCTACGCCATCATCAACGGAACCACGGCCTACATCTTCAATTGCGGTCCGGAATGCGGAGGAACCCAGGCCAGCATTCAAACCTTAGACTTGGGCAGCTTTGCCGTAGGAACCCCGCTTCCGGTCAACGGCGCTACCTGGGGACTCCTCAGCGGAACCACGCTTTACGTGGCCGGCAATGGCACGCCGACCGGGCAACCGTGTGCCTCGCTGCCGCTCGCAGCTCCGACGGCGGCCCCTTATTGTGGAACGCTCGACATCATCAACCTGAACACAATGACCGACCCCTATTACAACAATCCCGCCGTCGAGATCGCAATGCCTGACGGCTACCACTGGCGCATGGATATGAGCGTCAACGGCCAGCTTTTCGTGGGATCGAAGAACTGCACCAACATCGGCAACGTCAACAATCCGTCAGGCGAGGTCCGCGGATGCCTGGCGATTTACAACACCACGAACAACACGGTCATCTTCCCGCCCGACAACGGCGACGTCCTCGGCCTGCAGAGTTTCACCAGCCGCAACATCGAGTACGTCGCCGAAGGCGGAGCCCTGCGCGTCTATAACACCAACAACGCCCTCGACGTTCTGCTGATCAATGATTACGTTCCCGAAGGAACGATCAACGTTCTGGGCTATGTCGGCGACGTAAAGGCCATCGACTTCTTCTAGCATCTGGTGAAATTTCTGCTTCAGCGGCCTTTGGGAGTCGCAGCGTTTTAAAGCGTGCGCGCGATCTAAGCGCCCATGGAAGTGGCGAGAAGCGGCCCGTTGGATTTCCGGCTCATATAGAGGCTTATCGCGTTTTGGATCGATCATCGTAAACGCGTGATTGAAACACTTTGGCGAGTCAAACCCCGCGCGGCGACCTCGTCACGCCCGCGGACAATCTACGGTTTCCACGCCGGCCCCTCGCTGTCAGCCTTTGTCAGCTTTGTAAGTGGAACCGAGCCGGAACCGTCGGCTTGCATCAGCCACAGGTTGTTAGTCTGAGGGTTCGCCTCCGGATTGTCGCTGCCATCGAAGGACCGATCAGACATGTAAGCGATCCGGGTTCCGTCGGAAGACCAAGCCCCCGACACAGCGCCGGCAGCGGTCAGCTTCGTGAGCGGAGTTGGATTGCTGCCATCGTCGTTCATGACCCAGATGTTCAGACTCTCCTGCGAACTGTCGCCTCCGCCGACCGAGAGCGAAGACTCGAAGACAATCTTCGTGCCGTCAGGTGACCAGCCTTCGGGTATATTC
>Ga0308309_10002131_pt1 | contig 11769 bp, 10 predicted proteins | sample HubBroMetageWFT5_FD_192491 | JGI IMG/M metagenome (GOLD analysis project Ga0308309, IMG submission 192491) | Warmed and freeze-thawed soil microbial communities from the Hubbard Brook experimental Forest, New Hampshire - Hubbard Brook CCASE Soil... | ecosystem: Environmental > Terrestrial >...
CGTCGCGGCTCCATGACCTTTTCCTGACGATGGACCACACCACTCCCGGCGAATTCAAAGATTCTTCCGGTCTGCAGATTCATTGGGCGCTGGTGGATACAGTCCTGGGTTCAGCTCTGCTGGCGAGCACTCCGCGCGGGATCTGCCGATTTTCGTTTCTACCTGACGCCAAGCATGCGCTCGTTGAACTGCGAAACAATTGGCCGCAAGCGAGTTTGGTCCACGATCCAAGCGCCGTGGCAGAAATCCGCGATGAGATTGATACGCGCCTGACGGGGGAAGCGCCGAAAAGGCGGCTGGGCCTGTTGTTGAAAGGGACGCCGCTTCGGCTCCAGGTGTGGCGAGCGCTGATAGAAATACCGTCGGGATGCTTAATCCCTTATCAATTTCTGGCGGAGAAGATCGGGAATCCGTTGGCTGTCCGGGCTACCGCGTCGGCTGTGGCAGCCAACCCAGTAGCAGCCCTGATTCCCTGCCATCGCGTGATCCGAGCAACCGGAGACTTCGGCCGGTATCAGTGGGGAACAGAGCGGAAGTTAGCCATGCTGGCGAGAGAACACGCATTCGGGAGTCAGAGCAAACCGCAGATGAACGCGGATGTACACAGATAAGGCCGATGGGGCGGGTATCATTTTGCCGAAGAGTGTTTGGTGGGGCGAGGCTCCTGCGCGGTCTCGGCGGTTATTAAGCAACCATGACGCTGAACGACTGTCAGGTGTTTTGGGCCACGCGCTAGCCGAGCCGTGTCTATGATGTTGCCGCCGCCCAGGGTATTGAAACTAGAGCGGTTCACTTCGACCTGCGCATCCTCCAGCGGCGATTGCAGACGCTGGGCCGCGGCTCGGCGAACGCTTCGGCGCTAGCTTACCATAGATTCGACCAGCAAAGTCGCCTTGCGCACGGTCTCAGGAAGATCGGGAGCCTCGCCCCGCCAACGCTGGGTATCGCCGCATCGACTGGCAACCTGTCCAAACATGGCGACCTAAATCCGCCCGCCCCTCCGAACCGGAGAAGCTCGGGCATCCGAACAAAGGCCGAGGAATGTTGACAGGTCATTTTGCCGGATTTAACTGTTGCTATTGAATATAGGCGAGCCTAAGATTGTCCCGTTAGCCTATAGATTTTCGAGCGGAATAATGATGAAACTCATGAAACATTTCATCAGCTCAGATGGAGCTGTGGATCGGGAACAAGGATGGCGTTCTCGCCGAACGGATCCTTCACTGCCCGAAGTTCATCGTTCAGTCAAAATCCCTCATACTAGCCGCACCTGGTTCGGCACCCTCAGAAAACTCCTCGCGTTTTCCGGCCCCGGTTATTTGATCGCGGTTGGCTATATGGATCCGGGTAACTGGGCGACAGACATCGCAGCCGGATCGCAGTTTTATTACGCGCTGCTTTCCGTCGTCGTCATCTCCAGTTTGATGGCCATCTTTCTCCAGCATCTGGCGTTGAAGCTCGGGGTTGCCACCGGTCGCGATCTGGCCCAGGCCTGCAGGGATCACTTCCATCCTGTTATCAACTATTTTCTTTGGATTGGCTGCGAGATCGCCATCGCGGCATGTGATCTCGCCGAAGTGATCGGGTCTGCGATAGCCCTAAACTTGCTGTTTGGCTTGCCTCTTATTGTAGGCGTTTGTGTGACCGCGGGTGATGTTCTTCTGATCCTTTATCTCCAAAATAAAGGATTCCGGCTCATCGAGGCGTTTGTGCTCACGTTGATTGGCGTGATCGCGGTGAGCTTTGGTATTCAGATCATTCTCTCAAGGCCGGACCTCGGCGCCCTAGCGCTGGGTTGCTTACCTTCAACCGAGATTCTCCACAATCCCGCGATGTTTTACGTCGCTATAGGTATCCTGGGCGCGACGGTCATGCCGCATAATCTTTACCTACATTCTTCCATCGCCCAGACCCGAAACTTTGAGCGGACGTCCCAAGGGAAACGCGATGCGATCCTTTTCGGGACGATCGATTCCAGTATCGCGCTATTTTTCGCCCTCTTTATTAATGCAGCCATTTTGATCGTATCTGCCGCCACGTTTTACACCCACGGGCATCATGAGGTTGCTGAGATAGAAGACGCGTTCAAGCTGCTAAGCCCGTTGCTGGGAGTCGGTGTTGCCAGCACCTTGTTTGCTCTCGCGCTTTTGGCTTCCGGGCAGAACTCGACCCTGACCGGCACGCTGGCCGGTCAAGTGGTGATGGAAGGTTTCCTCCGACTCCGCTTACATCCCGTCCTGCGGCGTCTGATCACCCGATTAGTGGCCATCATTCCGGCGGTGATTGTAACCGCGTTGCTGGGCGAGCACGGCACGGCTCAGTTGCTAATACTTAGCCAGGTGATCCTGAGCCTACAACTTAGCTTTGCAGTTATCCCGCTGGTAATGTTTACCAGCGATAAACTGAAAATGGGCGAATTTGTGAACCCGCTCTGGATCAAGATCACCGGCTGGAGCCTAGGTATCGTCATCGCAGCGCTCAATGCGTATCTTCTGTGGCAAACCTTGGTTGGAGTTGGCGCCAACTAAAAGCGCCCGATCGCGTAAAAGCACTCCCAACCCCGCGGACGCGGGGTGCAATTCCGAATTGGCGCAGTACTCCAACACTCCAATACTCCATCACTCCGCGTGGCCGGACTCGAGGACGAGGACGACGACGAGAACGAGAACGAGAACGACGCGCCTGGTGAGGGGTCAGACTACTTCCAGGAAATTCAGAGCCGGTAGCACCGGAAAATCTGCGTGCGGTTCTGTCTGATACCAGAAAGCCGTCGAGGCGATATCATCTTGTAACGGTAAATACCGTCGTTGGCCCTCCAGAGTCGATCTCCAGCCAAGCGCCTGGATGGTGACGCGTAAATCCTGATGAAACCGGATCGGGTCCATCACATGCCAGCGATACATTCCGAATCGCTGTTGGCTCTGATATAAGCCGTCTGGCTTGATGACTTGCGGCAAACCCGAGAACGGACTCGAAAACACGCCGTATTCGCCTTTCGGATGTTCAAAATTCCAGGCTCCACCGAAATAATCCTCGGTGCCGGTGCCGCAGATCGTTGGCCAGTCCTGATCTCCATCCAAATAGAATTTGATTTCACCTTCACCCCACCAGCCGTTGTTCCTGACTCCCCACGCCAAATAGGTTCCGGTGTGTTGGCCTTTGCCTTTTACCCCATCAAGAATGGTATGAACCGTTTGATAGGGCAGCGGATTTGATCGCCTCCATTGGGCGTGAAAGTAGGCAAGATCGGGCTCGATCTCGGTCAGCGTGTGGTCGATCTGATAGTAGAAACCTTCAATTTTGTCCGGGCCTAAATTCTCTAGCGTGATTAACGCCCGCTCTTTGAAGGGCATCTCCCAATAGCTATTGAATCCGCCGGCGGGATTCACGGAGACTGGCAGCGAGCTAATATTGCAACGCACACCCCAACCATTGCAGAAAAAATCGCCTAACGGCACCTCCACAGAAGGAGCGGTTTCGTTGTCCCAGAACATTCGTAGAACTAAACGACGCCAGTATTGAGGGTGCACCGTTAGCCAGATGTGTTGAATGGCGCCGGGGCCGCGAATATCAGCCAACGTACAAAGTTTTCGTCCATCGATATTGATGCTGGGAGAAACTTTCCAGCCTTGACCTAACTCGCGAGCTGGAATTGCCCCGGTGCCTTCAGTGGCTTTGCCGGCTTCACCTTTGGCGCCAGAAAAGTTCTCCGCGCTAATTGACCTGGTCTGAGCGTCGGAAAGACGCGCCAAGTTACCGAGCGACATGCCGAGTCCGTTGAAAGAATAGTTGCTCATAATTTCGCAGCGCGAATAGCCAATAGCCGATAGCCGATAGTCAATTTCAGGAGACACGTCCCAGATAATTTGTCAGTTTTCATACCATCGTTTTGAACAGAAGCATTAGTGTTCATTGGCTATTGGCTATTCGCGCAGCGCTACTTGAGTCCGGAGGTTTTGATAGATTCCACTAACTGCCGTTGGAAGATGAAGAAGAGCAATAAGGTGGGCAGCGCGACAATGGTGGAGCCGGCCATGATGTAATTCCAGGAAGCCGAATATTGCTGATGGAAACTGGCAATCGCGATCTGCACCACCCACAAGTTCGGATCATTAGTAATAGTTAGCGGCCAGATAAAGGCGTTCCAGTTAGCCAAAAAGAAAAAGACCGCGAGCGCCGCCAGAATCGGCCGGCTGAGTGGCAGCATGATATTCCAATAAATCCGAAAATAGCCGGCGCCATCGATGACCGCTGCTTCTTGGAGTTCGTTGGGAATCGCAATGTAGAATTGTCTTAAGAGAAAAATTCCGAAGGCGTTAAAGATGGCGGGAACGATCAGGCCGGCATAGGTGTTCACCATCCCCATTTGCCGGACCAGGATGAAAAGGGGGACAATGATGACCGGCAACGAAACTAAGAAAGTGGAAAATATGGCGAGGAAAATTGCTTCTCGCCCCGGAAATCTGAGGCGGGCAAGAGCAAACCCGGCCATGGAATGAAACCAGAGCGCAACCACGGTGATAGTCCCGGAAACGAAAAAGCTGTTGAGCATGTATCGCCAGAACGGCAACGCTGTGAATACGTACCGGAAATTCTCCAGGGTCGGCTGCGAAGGAATGATATTCGGGCCGAAGGTTTCGTTACCCGGCTTCAGCGCCGCTGAAATCATCCAAATCAGCGGACTGACGGTCAAAATCGCCAGAATCGCGGTAAAACAGAAAAGCAACACCGGACCCAAGCGTCGAAACGGTCTTCGAGTGCCAGGGCTCGAACCCAGGGCTAAGTCTTCATCCCTTTTGGGGGCAGACAGCCGATCCAGTGTTGCGTTGGTGGGCATGCGAAGAAAAGCCATCGGGCTAAGTGAAATGAAATCTGCCGCCCTTGGTAACGGCAAAAAGGCTAATCGTTACTACCAAAAGAATGAGCACTAAAAAAGAGGCCATGGCGGCGGCGTAGCCGTAATTGTTAAACTGGAACGCCTGTTGGTAGATATAAAAGATCACCAGCGAAGTTGAATTGGCCGGTCCGCCTCTGGTCATCACGTAAATTAAGTCGAATGCCTGCGAGCCGGCGACGGCAGAAACCAAGGAGACCAATAGTACGAAAAAGCTGGTGGGCCGGAGCAACGGGAGCGTGATGCGAGTAAACATCGCCCAAGGGCCGGCGCCATCGATGCGAGCGGCATCGTAGTATTCGCGAGGGATCTCCTGCAGTCCGGACATGAAAATAATCATGTAATATCCCATGAGGAACCAGACGGTCACAAATAGGATGGAATAGAGCGTGATATTCGGGTCTCCCAGCCAGGAATATCCCGGCAGACCAAACAGTTGGAACATCCGATTAACAAACCCAACTTTATCGACTAACATCACCTGCCAAGTGAGAGCCACTACCACCAAACTGACAACGTTTGGCAGAAAGAACATGCTTCGAAATACGCCAATGAAGGGCGTGCGCCGATTGACCAAGAGCGCTAAGGCGAGGCCAGTGATGTAAAGCGCCGGTACCAGGATGAGAACGTAGACAAATGTTACCCAGAGGCTTTTCCGAAACAGCGGGTCGATCAGCATCCGTTGATAGTTAGCCAGACCAACAAATCGAAACCCGCCGAACCCGTTCACTGAAAAGAAGCCCAAGCTGAGAGAGAAAAGCATGGGCACGGCCACAAATATGGCCAGCCCAAGAGCGTCCGGTAAGATGAACAGGTACGCAGCCAAAGCTTCTCTCTGGCTGCGTTTCAATCGTAGGCCGAAACGTCCTCCGGCTGGACGCTTCTCCACTACACTAGGCGCGTCCAGCGATGACCTCATCTTAGTGGGGCGCCGGAATAGCCTGCGAGATAAGAATCGATATTTTGGCTCGCCTCGGCTGCCTGTTGCTCAGGATTGGCTCCTCCCAATTGACAAGCTTGAACGGCATCCGAAACCGCCTTGTAAACCTCAGGTGGAACCCGAGGTTCGCCGCGTCCGGTCGGGAATACATCGTCTTTGAATACTTTCATTGGGCCATCCTTGTAACCGCCTAGCTCAGTGGCTTTCTCTAGAGCCGATTTTCGAGGCGAGACGTCGCTCTTCGCTTTGATGCACCAATCAACTACCCGCCCAATCGAATCGTCGCTCATAGAACCCAGCGCCCACACACAGAACTTCGCGGCGTTCTCTGGGTCTTTGCTTTTAGCGTTGGCCACGAAAGACCAACCACCAAGCACGCTCTTCGGTTGGCCATTCGGCGGGATGGGGCATGGAAATACGCCATATTCAAACCCCTTAGCATTCTCTCGCAGTATAGAGACACCCCAAATTCCTAGGTTCTGGATAGCGCAATAGCCGCTGGCGAGGTTTGCTCCCGGGTCACCTCCGCCGAACCCCAGCTCATTACGGGGAGCTACCCCCGCTTTGATCGTGTCTTGCCAAAATTTCAGGGCCTGCACCGTAGCGGGCGAATTAAACGCGCTTTTGTTGCCCTCCGGCGTCACGATGTCTCCGCCTCCCTGCCAGAGAAACGGATACCAGGTGAAGTTCTGGTAGTAGCCCGGACCGGTTTCAAACAAACAACCGAATTGGCTTTTCTTAGTGAGTTTCTTAGAGACCTCGATTAGCTGATCCCAAGTTTTGGGGACATCGGCTTCGGATAATTTAGCCTCGCTGAATGCCTTATGGCTGTAGTACATCGCCATCGGTTCCACTTCCATAGGCAGCCCGTAGATTTTCCCGTCCACGATGCGGGTCTCCATGACGTTGTCGAAGAAATCCTTCTTGGCTGCATCCTCCATGTACTGGGATAACTCCACCAGTACTCCGCCGTTGTAATACCGGAGGAAATCGCCCGGGCTGATCAAGAAAATGTCGGGCCTTGACCGGAAGCGAAAGCGGTTTGGAGCTTTGAGCCGTTCATATAGTCCTGGTTAGGGACGTAGAGCAGCTCGACTTTGATGTCGTGGGAACTGTTCCAAGACTTGACCATGTCTTGAAACCATTTGTCCTGGGTGGCGACACCACCGCCCGGCGAGTAGAATTGCCAGAAGGAAAGGCTCTTCGGCGTCGCCGCCTTTACGTTAATATTGAAAGGGGAGAAAAGCGAAGAGACGGCAGCAACCACAGCGACCTTGCCGCCGCCGATCAAAAGCTCGCGACGCGTCAGGCCGGACAGGGAAGGGTTGGATATTGGGGATTCGGTGGCGGATACCGACGGGACAACAGGGGACGTTACCTCAGATTCAGTTGGTGGCTTATTAGGGGGAAACGGCGTTTTTTGATCTACGTCAAGAAAGCGGCGTTACTGTAAAAGTTTTCAGCGCACTGTAAAGGTTTTCATTAGCTCGCAGCCGCCGTCAAATGCGGATGCATTTACGCCCGATGCAGGCTAATAAATCAGACCAATGCCGCATCTCGATTTGTTGCTGGGCCTCGACGTCGGAACTACCAATGTCAAATGTCTGGCTCTCGACCCAGCAGGAAAAATTCTATTCCAAGCCGACGAAAGAACTCCGCTTAGTCGCCCCAAGCCCGGTTGGACCGATTTCGAGCCGGAACCGATATGGCAAGCCGCTTGCCGGACAGTCCAGGCGGTCGTGGCGAAGGTGGATTCACCAGAACGGATCAAAGGAATAGCAGTGGCAGGCGTGGCCGAGTCACTGTTCCCGATCGATAAGGCCGGCCGTTCCCTTGGACCGGCCATCGCCTGGTTCGACCTGAGGACAACCGAAGAATACCGCTGGCTACAGGATCGAGTTGGGTACGATCGCTTGTTCCGCATCTCCGGGCTGAATCCGGATCCCATGTTCGGACTGTGTAAACTGCTCTGGGTTAAGAAGAACGATCCGGAAGCGTTCGGGAAGGCCGCCAAGTGGCTGCACCTAGCAGATTACATCGCGTTCCGCCTCAGTGGCGTGCCCGCAACCGACCCCAGCTTGGCGTGTCGCTCCCTGGCTTATAATCTTGCCAAAGGAACTTGGGAAACAGACCTGCTAACAGAAGTCGGCGTTGATCCTGATGTCTTTCCTCCGATTTTACGAAGCGGAACTTTCCTTGGGCCGGTTACACCGTCCGCAGCTAAGGAGACCGGGCTTCCTCCGGCCTGCGCGGTTTGTGTCGGTGCTCATGACCAACTTAGCGGCACGTTTGCGGTGAGCGGGTTGGCGAAAGAAGTACTCACAGATAGTTTAGGAACCTCTGCCACGCTCCTGGCCATCGCTGAAAAACCGAATTTTAGCCGGAGTCTTCCTGATCACGGCTTGGCGCAAGGCGCGGTTTGGATTGATGAGCCGGTCTTTTATCTAACCGGTGGCCTATTTACGGCCGGCTCTGCCATTGAGTGGTTCCAGCAACAACTGGGCGGCAAAGCTGACTTTGCGACGCTAACGAACGAAGCAGCCGGCACTCATCACGCGATTCCGATTTTTCTCCCCCATCTGGTCCGGAGCTTGACTCCGTTCCCCGATGCGCTTGCTGCCGGGGCATTTGTCGGGCTCCGGGCGACCACGACGCGAGCAGCGATGTTCAGGGCAGTTCTTGAAGGAATCGCCTTCGAAGAACGTGCCATCTTGGAAACGATGGAATCGGTGGCAGGCCTGCCGCGGCCGAAGGAGATCGTTACCATTGGGATCCCGATGCAGAACCGGCTACTAGCTCAAATCAAAGCCGATGTTTACGGTTCATGTTTAAAGATTAGTCCGGTGCGCGAAGCAGTCGCGTTAGGGGTGGCGTTGCTGGCCGGAGTCGGCGCCGGTGTGTATCCTAACGGTTCAGCTGCCGCCGCTGCGGTGCGTCAGGAGGAGATCAGTTTGGAGCCACGACCCGAGCAGGCCAAGGAATTGGAGGCGCGGTATGCGGTGTACCGGGACCTTTTCTCCCAGCTTCAGTCGGCGAATCATCGCCTGTATCGGTAGGACGAGGGCCTGCTCGGGCAGAGGAGCTAGGCATAGAGCACGGGCAATGCGCCACCCGAGTGGACAGAGTGGACTGAGTAGACCGAGTGGACGTAGTGAATGCACCGGATCAGTCCACTTTGTCCACTGAGTCCCTGGCGTCCACTGCCGCCGCCGAGATGTCCCACCGCCCGTCCTTCTAGCTCCTAGCTCCTTGAGTCGTGCAGGCGCTCAATTCAAAACAACGCCGCCAATGTCGGATACAACGTCGCTGGGCCCGCGATCACGCGGTTCCCTTTCCAGAGGCCGTCATCGGCCAGGAAGTCGTTGATGACTCCGCCCGCCGCCTGAACAACAGCTAGGGCGCCGACGCAATCCCATGAATTGATATGCGGTTCGACATATCCGATCAGCCTTCCAGCCGCCACGTAACACAAGGCTAGCGCGCCGCAACCTTCTCGGTAAAACATGGAGCCTTGATTCAGAAGCCGAGAAAAGAGCGGTAGAAATTCATCTGGCTCAACTCTGGGCGAGTAACCGACTCCGAGAATGCCATCGGTCAAACGAGTTGGGTTCCCAACGTGAATCGGCTGCCCATTCAAGGTGGCAGGTCTGCCTCGGCAACCCTGAAAGAATTCCTGGCGAGCCGGACCGTAGACCAACCCCATCTCCAGGCTCCCGTTGAGAACGAACGCGATCGAGATACACCATCCGCTTAGCCCGCTGATGAACGGTTGAGTGCCGTCGATTGGGTCTACTACCCAAACGCCTTGACCGGGCGAAAATTCAGTCCGCCCAGTCTCTTCGCCAAGAAAGGCGTCCTCTGGGAACCGCCCGTGTAGACGGTCCCGAATCAGCATTTCGACATTAAGGTCCGCCTCGCTGGCCATGTCTTGTTCTCCCTTCTGTTTGATCGTTAGGGTTCCAAGGCGATGGAAGTAATTGAGCGCGAGCTGTCCAGCGTCCTTGATCAGGTCAGAGGCGAATTCGAACCGGGCATGAAGGTCGGAGGTGGGCATGTTTGAGAGGAGTTCAAGAAGTACGAGGAGTACAAGGAGTAAAAGGAGGAGCCAGGAGAATCCAGGAGCCAGGAGGTGCTGGGTCCTATCTCGTTTTCATTTTAGCTGTGATCCAAGGGGTCAATGAAGGTTGGTTGTTGATTAACAAAGTTGATTGGTTTTATGGCCTCGCATCACCCAACGCCTCCTGACTCCTGGATTCTGGCTCCTGGCTCCTTCCAGAGCCAGGCCGCGCCGCGGACGCCGCTGGAATCGCCGTGGACTGCTTTGCGAATTGGAGTTTCGAACACGGTCGAGAAGGTGTATCGCGCCAGTTGGGGCGGGAGTTCGGTGTAGAGTTCGTCGATGTTGGACATCCCGCCTCCGATCACAAGTATATCTGGATCGAGGGTGTTAACGACTACTGACAGCCCGCGGGCCACGCGATCGATGTAGCGTTGCCAAATTATCCGGGCGAGACGATCGCCCGCTCGCATTTTCGCTATGATGTCCTTTGCTGCGAGCTCGCCTCCTGCATGCCGAGCGTAATCGGCTTGGAAGGCGCGACCTGATACCCATGTCTCCATACAGCCGTACTTACCGCAATAGCAGGGTGATCCAGGGATTTCATTGGTGTTCGGAAACGGTAGCGGGTTATGGCCCCACTCGCCGCCGCTGTTGTTGGGACCGTGGTGCGCCCGGCCGGCGATGGCGATACCGGCGCCGGCACCACTGCCGAGGATCACGGCAAAAACCACATGATATCCGGCGCCTGCTCCATCCATGGCTTCCGAGGCCGCCAGACAGTCGGCATCGTTCTCCACGCGGACCTCTCTGCCTAGCACTTCGCGCAAGTCGCGCTCTACTGGCTTGCCTAGGAGCCAGGTTGAGCTCGCCCCTTTGCCGAGTCTGGATTTAGGTTCAAGCGAACCCGGGATGCCGATCCCGACCAAGCCACGCCGTCCGGTTTCATTTTCCAAACGAGAAACCAGATTACTGATGATTCGCAGACAGCCCTCGTAATCGTGGCGGGGTGTGTCTTCGCGGAGACGCAGAAGCTCGTCGCCTGCGTGAGTCAGAGCGATTCCTTCGATTTTAGTGCCGCCCCAGTCAATACCGATCAAGACGTCTGCTGTAATACTCATTGGCAGCAAAGACAGGCTAAACTGCGGCATGAAAGAGCAGGTCGCGGTCTCTAGCGAAACCGGCCAACAACGGCAGGCTAGCTGCGCCCAGCACCCGCGCATCGCTCCCGATGGTTCCTTCAACAATGTCGACTGGCGCCAGCCCCTGTAGATCCATCCGGGCAAACTCATCTCGGATTCGTTGGACCACTGCGGATCGAATCGCTTCCGGGAACGCTCCATCGATCACAATCGCTTCGAAATCGATGACGGAAATCGCCGAACCGATAGCGACGCTCACACTAGCAGTAGCCTGTTCGATCCAGGCTTCCAGCGTGGCGCCCACTGCGCTCCAGTCGTTCGGCGAGCGCCAAAGGATCGAAGGATCTTGACCCTCATTTTTCAACATGTTCTCCAGGATATACATCGAAGCGCAACGGATGAGGCTTTTAGCCGATGTCGGACCCGCTTCATTTAGGTTCGGCACCAGCATCGAACCGAAGGCCCCAGCATAGCCGGCTCGCCCGGGATAGAGGCTGCCGTTTAGCACCACACCACCTCCGATCAACGTGGCGAAGAAAATGTAGAGGAAATTTGTGTAACCGGCCCGGTTACCAAAGGCGAGTTCGGCGGCGCAAGCGGCGGTGGCGTCGTTGCAAAAGTAGGCCGGCCAAGGTACCAGCCGTTCCACTTCGCTCTTAATGTCATAACTCCGCCAGGCCTCCTGCACTTCGTGGGGCGCCCCTACTTCGTCCTCCCACCCCCACATCTCGAAAGG
>Ga0308309_10002133_pt1 | contig 11767 bp, 8 predicted proteins | sample HubBroMetageWFT5_FD_192491 | JGI IMG/M metagenome (GOLD analysis project Ga0308309, IMG submission 192491) | Warmed and freeze-thawed soil microbial communities from the Hubbard Brook experimental Forest, New Hampshire - Hubbard Brook CCASE Soil... | ecosystem: Environmental > Terrestrial > Soil...
GTTGGCGCATCCACAGGATTCGCCGCACAATCTTGGGGATAAGGCGACTGATCGGCCGCTAGGCTCATGCCCGCAAAGCAATGCGGATCCAAAACGAAACGACCAGACTCCGTCTGGGCAAGTGATTCCCTGCTTTGAAACCAACGAGGTTCGCATGGACCTGGTAAAGGTCGAAAGCGGAAAAGACTACACACAAGCTTCGCCGGACACGGCTGCGCTCTTGATTGCCATGAGCGATGCGAACCTGGATGTTTCGATGGGAGGGCAGCACACGGCATTTTTGCATGCAGGCGATGTTCTGTGGCTGCCCGCAGGAACCGCGCGCAAGGTGGTGGATTTCCTCGGGATCAAGTCGCAATTTCTGCTGATCACGTTTAAAGACTCGGGCGCGGCCGCCGCGAAATAACGGCGCAGGCGTGCCGTTGCGCCCTGGTAGCTAACGTTTTTTTTTGCCTCGACAGTTACGAACAGCACCGCAGCGTTTTGTGGACTTCTTGAGAGTCCTCCTGGCTGCCTAAACCCGTCCGGTTAACGTTGTTTACGTGCTCCCATTGGCAGTAGTAAAATGGGTCGTCTCACAAGTCTTCGGACGACAATCCACTGGCATTCGAAACGCCCGCTGAAGGGCATCTGACCTAAGTTCAGGATAGACACGCAGGTACAAGCAGAACGACAAGGAGACCATGATGGCCACCGCAACGATTACGAAACCAGCCGCCAAGGGCGGCAGTTTTCTCCTAGAGACTCCGCTTCCTCAGGAAGTATTCACACCTGCCGATCTGACCGACGACCAGAAGCTGATCGGCCAGACTGCGGAAGAGTTTGTCGTAAAAGAAGTTCTGCCGCTGGTGAAAGAACTTGAGAACAAGAAGCCCGGGCTGATGCCGGAGCTTGTGAAAAAGGCCGGGGAGCTTGGCCTGCTGAGCGGTGGAATTCCGGAACAGTATGGCGGGGCGGGACTCGACAAGATCGCGGCGACGGTTCTCACGGAAAAGCTTTCTATTTACGGAGGATTCGCGGTTACGCACGGCGCGCACGCGGGTATCGGAACGTTGCCCATCGTTTATTTCGGAAACGAGGAGCAGAAGAAAAAATATCTGCCCAAACTGGCGACGGGCGAATGGATCGGCGCATATTGTCTTTCCGAGCCGCAGGCGGGTTCGGACTCGCAGAACTCCTTGACTCGTGCCGAACTAAATGCGGAAGGGACGCATTACATTTTGAACGGTCAGAAGATGTTGATCACCAACGGCGGATTCGCGGATGTTTACATCGTGTTTGCGAAGATTAACGGCGAAAAGTTTACTGCGTTCATCGTTGAAAGGACTTTTCCTGGATTCAAGCCGGGAAACGAAGAGCATAAGATGGGCATTCACGGGAGCTCGACCACGCCGATCTTCCTTGAGAACTGCAAAGTGCCCAAGGAAAACGTGCTGCACGAGATTGGCCGCGGGCACATCGTGGCGTTCAACATTTTGAACGCGGGGAGGTTCACGCTGGGAGCGTCTTGCGTTGGCGGGTCAAAGCATGTGCTCCAGAACTCTTCCAAATATTCGAAAGAAAGGAAGGCTTTTGGAAAGCAGATTGGCGATTTCGGCTTGATGAAAGAGAAACTGGCGGAAATGGCCATTCAGATTTTCGGCGTGGAATCGATGGTCTATCGCTCGGCTGGAAACATTGAGGCGGCAATGATTGCGGCGTCAGGCTCTGGGGACAAAATCCAGAATACGATGAAAGTCCTGGAGGAATACGCTATCGAAAGTTCGATCGCAAAAGTGTATGGAAGCGAGATGCTGGACTACGTCGTGGACGAAGGCGTGCAAATGTTCGGTGGCTACGGCTTTCACGAGGATTACCCTGTGTGCCGTGCCTACCGCGATTCGCGCATCAACCGGATCTTTGAAGGCACCAACGAAATCAACCGCATGCTGATTATCCAGATGTTGATGAAGCGCGCGATGGGCGGGCAGCTTGCGCTGATCCCCGCGGCAATGAAGCTGGCGGATGAGATTCTCGCTGGGCCCTCGTTCGAGGAGGCGCCGGAGGGCGTGCTTGCCGAAGAAGCCCGCGTGGTGGCAAACGCCAAGAAAATGTTCTTGCAGGCAGCGGGCGGGGCAGTCCAGAAATTCCGCGAAAAGCTCTCTGAAGAGCAGGAACTCATCGGGGCGCTATCAAATGTCGTGATGGAAGTGTACGCGATGGAGTCTTGCCTGCTTCGGACGCAAAAAGCGGCAGCGGCTAAAGGCGAGTCAGCGACGCAGACCATGATCGACGCCACGCGCGTTTTTATCGCCGATGCCGCCGAGCGAGTCGAGCACGAAGCCAAACGCGCCATCGCAGCAGTTCACGAGGGGGACATGCTTACGACGCAGATGGCGGTTTTGAAGCGCTTCGGCAAACGATCTCCAGTGGATACGATTGCTCTGCGCCGGCGCGTCGCTGCCGCTGTGCAATCGCAGGACCGCTATCCCTTCGAAAGCCGCTAAGAAACTGGCGCGGCTCCCGGCGACGGGATCTTGAAAAACGGCGTTATACCGTTGAACGCAGTCATACGTCTATTTCGCGAACCGCCGAACGCTGAAGGAAATCGGGAGCCCTACCACGACCATGTGCACCAGCAGCCCCAGAATCAGGTCATGAAGTGTGTACGGGCCCTTTGCGTGAAGCGCGGAGAGCGGCAAAACGATTAGATTCATTACCTCTTCCACTGCGGCGCCAAAGAACAAGCCGCACACCAGCGGGTGCTCCGTCAAAAATCGCAGCTTGCGGCTTGCCGCGTAGTAAATAGCGGCCGCTGAGCAAGCGATAAAGAAGTGCAGTACAACACCGAGAACGTAGGTGCCGATGCCCCCGTGGAAAGCCTGTTGCCCCAGAAGGCCTGCCGCAATCACAAGCGGAATGTGCCATCCAAACAGGATGCAAGCTTGCATAAGGTCCAAAGTCCCGGCAATTCCACCGCCCACTGCGATTGCCAATAGACCGTTGCTTTTCCCCAATGGCCCGGTTGCAGAATCTCCAGTCATCCGACATCCTCTCTTTCACCTCTGATTTTTTTGCAATCCGCAATGCACTCGAGAATCAAACTACGGCTCACGATACCCAGCTGAGCTCCGAGAAGTGCTGAGTTTGGCCCTTCGCTCCGTCACCGATTTGGGGGCTTTGCGTCCGCTTCCACGTCGATCTCGATCTCGACGTCCGGCGCCGAAGATGCGCCGAGTTCCTTGAGATTATCGCGCGCCCCCATGCCGAACTCCGCGCGCTTCACCCCTGCGGATCCATGGAACGCCACACGCGCTGGCTTGCCAGGCTTAACATCAGGAAACGACCCGTTGAAGGCGAACGTCAGCGGCACTACCTTTGTCGCGCCGTGTAGAGTCAGAGAGCCGTCGATCGTCCATAAGCTCCCAGACACACTGCGAATGCCGCGACCGTGGTACGTCATCGTCGGGAATTTATTCACATCGAAGTAGGCGGGGCTGCGAAGATCCTCGTCGCGCTCCGTGTTCTGCGTGCTGATGCTGGAGGTATCGATCGTGATGTCTAGACTGCAGGCGGCCAGGTCCTGCGATACGGTAACGGTTCCTGTAACCTTGTCGAACCTGCCGCGCACCAGCCCGACCACATGGTGGCGAGCACCGAAGTACGCGAAAGTATGGTCCGGATCGACCGCGTATGTGCCTGGAGCGGGGAGCGCTGGGACTTTCGCCATCGTCTGGGCGGGTTTAGCGGGATCATCCGCGGCGGCGCCGTTGGTCGCAGGTGCCGCGCAAACGGTAAAAAGCAGCGCCCCAATTCCTAGAAGATGGAACAGTTTCTTGAAGATCATATTCCCTCCATTCTTGCTACCCATCTCTTTGCCTCTGATTTGTTTGCAATCCGCAATGCCACGATATTCAGGTGAGACGCGGGGAGTCCTGAGCCAGGGTCTGAAACACTCTGAATACTTCTGAAATCACGCTACAGTGGCTAGCGGCTCGGGCAGCATCGCAAAGGGCAAGACCGGCTGGAACGCGGTCGGCGTTTTTCCCCGTTGTTGATATACTCGCCGAGCGCCGCTTTTCCGTTCAAGAACAGCCGGCGAGAACCGATCCGGCATGGAACGCCCAACCACGACAATACTTCGCATCGGCGCCTGGTGCGTCAACCCGAAGTCCAGCCAAATTTCACGAAATGGCGAGACCGCTCGGGTAGAGGCGCGGACGATGCGACTGCTGCTGTGCCTCGCCGAGCACGCAGGCGAGGTCGTCAGCATCAATGACTTGCTCAACCAGGTCTGGTCTGACGTCGTCGTCGCTCCGGACTCCGTCTATCAAGCTGTGACATCGCTGCGCCGTCTGCTGGGTGACGACCCCAAGCAGCCCACCTACATCGAGACAGTGCCGCGACTTGGGTATCGGATGGTGGCGACGGTCAGTCCCTGGGCGGATGAGTCCGTCGCCCAGGCGGGCCAGGCAGGCGCACAGACGCACGCACAGACGGCCTCCTCGGGGACTTCGTACAACGAACGTCCAACCTTGGCTGCAACGAATGGGCCCGATGTGCCGAAAAAGTCCGGCCCGCGAATCAAAGCAAGTTTCATTTGGGCCGCCGGCGCAGCGTTTTGCCTCACCGTCGTTGTTGCTCTTCTGTTCCACAACAAGTTCGCGAGCAGCAATCCTTCAGCCTCGCCAGCCGTTACTCCGCAGCCACAGAAATCCATCGCCGTGCTGCCGTTTCTCGACCTGACCGACGCGATGAACCAGGAGCCTTTCGCCGACGGCATGACCGAGGAACTGATCGACAAACTCAGTAAAATCCCAGGCCTTCGCGTACCGCCTCCCACGTCCTCGTTCTATTTCAAGGGCAAACTATGGCCGCGTTCGCACGGGACTCCGCAAGCAACCATCGCCGATATCGCCAAGACGCTGGGTGTCGCTTATGTACTCGATGGGAGCGTGCGCAAGTCGGGCGCAAGAGTGCGGGTCGATGCGCGGTTGATTCGCGCGGACAACGGGTATGTTATCTGGTCCGAAACCTATGACCGGCCATTCGACGACATTTTGATGGTCCAGGACGACATCGCCGGCGAAGTAACAAAAGCGCTGAAGGCATCCATTGGAGCTAAGCCGGACTAGCTCGCAATTTGAACGAGCTCGGGCTTTTTGCCAGTCTGAGGACCGTTGGAACCCCAGCGTGAAGGCTGAACTCCGCGACGGCGCACGCGGTTGACGAACGACCCGATATTCACGGACCCGCCCACAAAGTGTCCGACGCGAAGCGGGCCGGCCACCTTGACGGTGCGAATCCAGTGCAATCCGCTGCTGGCGGCGCATCCGCATTCGGCGCAGTTGGGAGAGCCGCCGAAGACACATGGCTCGACGCGCGTCTGCAAATCGGCGGAGTAGTTTGCGGACATTTTTGCGAAAAGACAGTCCGCGGGATTGCGCGGAGGATCGACAAAAGCTCGCGCGATGCCATCGTTCATCAGAAACTTTGGATATTTTTGCGCTAGCAACGGCAGCACTCGAGCTACTTCTTGCCGGTCTTCCGGAGTCAGCTTTTCCGCACTCTCTTCACCGATCTGAGGAGTGTAGAGGCTCACCCAGATGTGATCGACCTCGGGGCGGGCATTCCAAAACGAAACGTATTCTTCCAAATAGCCGGACCGCTGGAGCATCGGACGGGTGATCACCCAGTGGATGTTCACTTTGCGGCCGTCGATATTTTTCAGGATGCGATCGTAGGTGGCGGGCTTGCGGCGGATATCGTGGTGTTCGGGCAAGCCGTCGACGGAGATGGCTACGCGAACGCGCCGCAGGTCTATCCATTCCATCGGGATTGGGATAACGCCGCTGGTAACGACGAGCGAAAAAATATCCATGGCGCTGAGAGCGGGCAGGATGGCGCTCAGTTCGCGGTGGCGGACGAGCGGTTCGCCCCCCACAAGTGAGACGTGCATGGGCTTGGTCTTGCGCACTAAATCAAGGACGCCATGGACAAGCGCGTCGCCGCGAAAATCGTTCAGGTCGGTAAGGAGTTTGCCGCCGCCAAGGTGCGTATCGCCGTAGGCGTAGCAGCCGGGACAACTGAGGGGGCATTCGCGCGTGATCTCGATAGAGAGCATGGGGGCTTTGCCGCCTAGAATTTTTCCCCAGGCGCTCAGGATTTCCCGCGGCGTAATACTTGGATTCGGCTGGGCCATTGTCATGCGATTTGATGCTCGAGGCCTGCTTCTGGCTGCCTCCTTTTTTAGACTAGTTTCCCCCTGTTGATTTCAAATGTTTCAAAACAAAAAAACTGATGCGATGGCCTGATTCGTTCTTTGGATTTGTTCAGCCTAGACATCGAAAACAAAAATAAATTCGTCAGCCGATTGTACGCCCGCTTGACCCGTTACATTCAAAGACACGCAGCCTAGAACCCCCAATCTTACGTCTAGTAATTCGGTTAAGCTAGAACTCTTAGGTCCATCCGTATACAACTCTGAAGGAACAGCAGGAATGCCCCGAAAGCTCCTCATTCTTGCGGCCACAATTGTCGGCGCTCATCTCGCGCAGGCGATGATTCTAGGGGTGTCGCCTGTCGGTACATTCATAGCGAACATGTTGGAAGTTTCGGCGAGTGCACTGGCGGCAGTGATGTGTTTCGGCGCATCGCGGCGGGCTCGCGGCATGGCTCGCCCGTTCTGGACGCTTATCGCATGCGCTATGGCCGCTTGGGGCGTGGCTAATCTCGGGTGGATGTACTACGAACTCGCCCTGCACACCCAACCGGCACCTGGCTCCGCTGTGCGGTTTCTGTTCAATACCCAGGGAATCTTCTTTGCAATGGTGCTGTTCCTCGACCAGGAAAAAGATTCTTCCGAATTTGAACCGGCATTTCTCCTTGATTTCACCCAGATCGCGATTGTTTTTTTCTTTTTGTACCTTGGCCTCTATTACCTGCCGCCCTTTCAAATCGAGCAGCGGGGCGGTATTGCTCGCCGGCTTTGGGTGGAGTTCGGAGAACTGGGCACAATCCTCTCGCTGGCCTGCTTCCAGGCTCTGCGCGCGCCGGCGGATCACATCCGCAAATTGTATGCAGGCTTTGCGATTTATTTTTCTTTGCTTATCGCGGGCATGGCCCTGTCGGAATATCATCAGGCTGTTCACGGTACGCCAACGGGCACATTGTTCGACCTGTGTTGGACGTTACCGTTTCTTTGGGCCGCGTTCTGGGCCGCGCGATGGCGACCCTCGCCGGACTCGCGAGTCGCACGCCCTCTTGGCAGGAAAACGTTGAGCGGAGTGATGCTGACGAATGCAATTTTTGTGCTCGCCCCGCTGATTGTCCTCGTGCAGGTGGCGCAATTTCCTTCCGAATGGCGGATTCTGCGCTTTTCCCTCCTGGGAATTTCCATTTTGTGTTTCGCGGTCCGGATTGGCATCAGCGGATACCGGGAAGCAGGAACGGCGGAGACGGTGAGGCGGCAAGCCCTGGCCATGGATTCCGCGGCCGATGGAATCTCCATCATCGGAGAGAATGGCCAACATATTTACGTGAACGCGGCCTTCGCGCGCATGATGGGCCACGAAAGACCGGAGTCCATGCTGGGCGTGCACTGGCAGAAGATTTATCACGCGGGGGATGTCCAGTTAATCCAACAGCAGGTTCGCAAGTCCCTCGAGGCGGAGGGCAAGTGGTCCGGCCAAATCAACCTGCGACGACGCGACGGAACGATTATCCCCGTTGAAATGGCGATAACGTCTTTGGCCAATGGGGTTACCGCATGTATTGGGCACGATATCAGCGCACGAAAAGAAGCGGAGAAGGCGCGGGTTGACGCCGAAACCAAATATCGCACGCTTGTGGAACAGGTTGCGGCGATCAGTTACATCGCGGAACTCGGCATCCAGGGCCAGTGGCACTACGTCAGTCCCCAAATCGAGGCGATAACGGGCTACTCGCAGGACGAGTGGCTGGCCAGCTCGCGCGATTGGACCCGTCACATCCCGGCTGAGGATCACGCAGTCATTGAGGCGGCAGAAGCAGCGAGTTTGCGCGGCGAGCGTTTTCAGGCGGAATACCGGCTTGTTCGGAAAGATGGCGCGGTGATTTGGGTGAGCGACACCGCAGTGGTGGTTTCGGGAAGCTATACGCATCCAGTGATGGAAGGGATCATCGTCGACATCACGGAGCGCAAGCTGCTTGAGAACCAATTGCAGCAGTCGCGAAGAATGGAAGCCGTTGGCCGGCTTGCGGGCGGCATTGCGCATGACTTCAACAATCTATTGACCATCATCAAAGGCTATGCGGAGCTGGCGGTGCAGCGCACGGGGATTCAGCCGGAGCTGCGGGCCGATGTTCAGCAAATTGAGAATGCGTCTGAACGAGCCTCCGCACTTATCCGCCAACTGCTGGCTTTCAGCCGAAGACAGGTTCTGCAGCCCAAGATTCTCGACCTGAACACGATCGTGTTGGGGCTGGACAAACTGTTGGGCCGGCTGATAGGGGAACACATCGAGATGGTCACGCGGTGTGGCGCGAACGTGGGACACGTGAAGGCTGATCCAGCGCAGATCGAACAAGTGATCATGAATCTGGTCGTAAACGCCCGTGACGCGATGCCCAAGGGCGGACGGTTGACCGTCGAAACGGTGAATGTGGAGCTGGACTCGACGTATGCGCGCGATCACGTGAGCGTCAAGCCCGGTTCGTATGTGATGCTGGCGGTTTCCGACAGCGGTACTGGCATGAGCCCGGAAACGGTTGCGCATATTTTCGAGCCCTTTTACACGACGAAGGAGAGCGGACAGGGAACGGGACTTGGGCTGTCGACCGTGTATGGCATCGTGAAGCAAAGCGGCGGCTATATCTGGGTGTACAGCGAGCCCGGAAAAGGAACTACTTTCAAAGTGTATTTGCCGCGTGTCGCGGAAAAAGTGGACAAGCCGGACGTGGTGGAACTTCCTGTCGCGGCCAGGGGCAACGAAACTATTCTGCTGGTGGAAGACGAAGAGGCGGTGCGCGAGCTGGCCAGCAGGATTCTTTCGGCAAAGGGATATTCTGTAGTGGCCGCGAAGAGCGGGAAAGAAGCGGAGCAGTTTTCCGAGAAGCACGCGGGGAAAATTCACCTGTTGTTGACAGACATTATTATGCCCGGAACCAGCGGACGTGAGCTGGCCCGGAGAATTACCGCGCGGCATCCTAGAACGCGCGTGTTGTACATGTCCGGATACACTGACAACGTATTGGCCCAAGGTGGCGTGCTCGAAGAAGGGTTGTCGTTCTTGCAGAAGCCATTCACTCCGGCGGCGCTTTCTCAAAAAGTTCGGGACGTGTTGGACAGTCCTGTTCATGCAAAATAAGGCACTCGTCCGGTGCGCGCCGGCGCGCATGATTGCGCTGCGCCAAATATTAAGTCGTGCGGGTTGGTGAGAAAAGCGGCAGCAGAGCTGCCGCACTCCAAATCGTTCGTTCATTATTTATCCGCTAAGTGAATGGTCTTGCCGGTCGCAGCGGATTGGCGCGCGGCGTCCAAAATCTCCGTGACGACCATGTTGGTTTCGAGGGAAGAGAGCCCTTTTGGCGGCATTCCATCCAGCACGACCGCTCTCAGATAGTTCACCGAATCGCTTTCGCGTGGATCCAGGGGCTTGGCATCGCGCCGTTCTTCTGCCTGTTTGGCAAGTCGCACGCGTAGCGCGTCTCGTTCTACCGTGATCGCATAGCCAGTCTGTCCGTAGACCTCCATGTCTTTTCGAGAGAAGGGCCAGTTCCAGGAAGCTTGCAGGATCGCCTGGGCCTTGGGATAGGTCAGGACAATTGTTGCCTCGTCATCCACGTGCGCATAAATATCAAGCTTGATGCGCTGCGTGACTGCAGTGACGGTGTCCGGCCTGCGATTGTCCATGAGCCAGGTCATTAGATCGACGCCGTAGCAGCCGAAATCGAAGAGGGCGCCGCCGCCGTTAAGTTTCGGATCGGTGAGCCAAGCGAGGAACCAAGGCTCGACATTGATTTCTTTGGGACCGGAATGTCCGTCATGGACGACGACTTTTCTGATTTCGCCGATGGAGTTTTCGTGAACGAGGTCGTAGGCGGCGCGATTGCTGCGGTACCACGTTGTTTCGTAATTTACGAGCACTTGGATCTTTCCCCGCTGAGCGGCGGCTTGCATCGCGCGCGCATCCTCGAGGCTCACGGCCAGGGGCTTCTCCATCATCACCGGGACGCCATGACGCGCACAGGCCTCGACCACGCTGCGATGGTCGAAGGTGTTGGTATAGATGAGCACGGCTTGCGGCTTGGTCTTCTCGATCATTTCATCGACCGTGGCAAAAAAGATGTTGTGCGGCAGGCTGAACTTCGATTCATAAAACTCGGTCAGTTTGCTGTCAGCCTCGGCGACTCCGACGATTTGTATGTCGGTGCGAGGCTGGATTTGCTGGAGAAAGCCTCGGACGTGTCCGTGGACAAGGCCGGCAATGCCGACGCGTAGCGGGGATGAGGAAGATGTGGTTTGGGCGGAGAGAGCAGAGGCGGCAAGAGACGCCAGAACGATGGTGCGGAGAAGTGTGGAAAGTAAGGTCTTAGGCATGGTGGCTCCTGGATGCGGAGGGCATGGTAGCACTGCAGAAACAAGCAACAAAGCAGGAGGTAATGAGGTAACGAAAAGACCCAGCGGAGAAGCGGACAAGTTGAGAAATGAGAGCTGAAGAGGAGACTGGCGATTTTGGGGGTACGCCACCCCCCGTGTTTTCTGTAAGAGTGGCAAGCAAAGGACTTATGCTTGACGCGGCGTCAACATTGGCAGGTCCGAGAATCAAGGTGCTTGTGTTTTCTGTTCGTTGCGAAGTGGCCGTGAGGGCGACCGGAAAACGAGTTAGCGGAGGGCAGTTGACAGTCGAAAGTCTAAAGTTGAATGGAAGAGGAGAAGAAGAGAGGGGATGGGGGTTGCGGGCCTTGCTATGCGAACAGATTGGGTGACACGTGGGTAGTGACGAGTTGCAAAACTTTGGGGCGGGAAGGAGGGACCCCCCTCCCCGGGTTTTTGTAAGTGCTGATTCTGGGGGAGTTGAAGTGGAGTGGAATCAACACTTGCAGAAGTGTTGATTCTGAATGGGTTAGTAAAGAGCAGATTTTATAAAATGGTAACCTGGGAGGGACGGAATATTTTGCGGGAATTTGAAGGACGGCGCGGCGGAGGCACATGAGTTGCGGGGCACAGAAATGCCCGGTGCCCGAATCATCCCAGAGATTATAGCATATTGTTACTATTTGTCAAGGATAAACCATAAGTCGTTTGTTTGGTGGGAGTTGGAGGGCGGCGCTAGGACACTGAGATTGGCCGATCACCGAAAAAGTCGATACAACGAAAGTAGAAAGGAAAATATGATAGACCACGTTATTCTCACAGTCAGTGACTTCAAGCGTTCAGTCGCTTTCTATGCAAAGGCGCTGGAGCCACTTGGGATCACAACCCTTCCAGACTACGAAGGCAAAGACGGACACCCAGACTTGAAAGGTTTTGGTGTTGGCAAAAACCATTTTTTCTGGCTCAAAGAAGGAAAGCCCGATCCTCAGGCTGTTCACGTCGGATTTGTAGCGAAAAACCATGCCGAAGTAGATGCATTCTACAAGGCCGCTTTAGCAGCTGGAGGAAAGAGCAAGAAACCACCTCAAGCGCGTCCCGAATACTATCCTGGCTATTATGCGACCTGGGTGCTTGATCCTGACGGCCACGATATTGAGGTCGTCAATAAAAGCTAGACGAAGCATGCAGCGCGGAGAGAGAAGACGTTGGAAG
>Ga0308309_10002135_pt1 | contig 11765 bp, 4 predicted proteins | sample HubBroMetageWFT5_FD_192491 | JGI IMG/M metagenome (GOLD analysis project Ga0308309, IMG submission 192491) | Warmed and freeze-thawed soil microbial communities from the Hubbard Brook experimental Forest, New Hampshire - Hubbard Brook CCASE Soil... | ecosystem: Environmental > Terrestrial > Soil...
AACTGGTCAGAGTTACCGGCCGTTGCCGGGATTCGGCATGACCCTCTGCAGGTGCATATCGCGAAAAATGGTCGGCCAGTATTCCTTGAAAATGTTAGCCGCAAAGCGCCAGGCGAGATCGCTGCCATAGCGTTCCATGGTTCTCGCGCCAGTCTGCTCGGAGCGTGGAAGATACGAGTTTGAGAGCGCCTCGGCAGCCAGCGGCCCCAATAATCCGGAAGAGTTGAATACGTCGTTACCCTTGTCATTGCGAGTGACAACAATGCGTTCCGCAGAATATTTGATGGCGCGGAAGAAGCTGGGATGGCTTTCCGGGAAGAAGCGGGGATCCTGCCGGAGTATCGAGGCGAAAACAAACGTTCCGAAGAACGAGGTGGAGGAAGCCCGGCCCATGGAATAGCCAACACGCGTGCCGTAGGCTTCCCAGCCCTGGCCGGTGGCGCTGGGAGAGTTGTTGGCCTGATTGAACGCGGCGCTGACACCGGAGCCGAGGACGTAAGCGGGAGATATGGCCTGGTTGACGAAGATCTTGAATTTACCGCCGGGAGAGAGCGGCCGGGGATTAGTGGCGATATCGGGGAAGACAATGGAACGGCTGGTGACGTAGCCGATGAAACTTTTATTTGTTCCACCGGACTGAGAAGTGTTTTCCTGCTTAGGCTGCGGGGAATCGGGTTTGGTGGAAGAAGAATTAGGAGCGCCTGCGCCGGAGGGTTGCTGCGCCGGGGCGAGAGCCGGGATGGCGAGTGCGGCGAGCAACAGCGCGAGGAAGCGGGAAGAGAAAAGCGGAGTGCGAAGCGCAGTCTTTAGGAACATAATTTCCCCCTGGAAGTCCGCCGTGGAATGGAATGTGGTGATCGGCCTGGCTCGCGGGAGTGTCGAGTGTTACTCGAATGCCCGCGCAAACAACGGGAAAGCCAATTGACTCGGTTCATCCCGACCAAGACGAGTCGACGTGTCTGCGCTTCGATGCGTGACGCGGGCGTTTTGATGCGAGACGAAGTGGCAAAGTATCACGGGCGGGTGAGGAATCGCAACTAGTTCTATCGGGGAAGAGGTTCCGCGGGAAAGGAGCGGCAAGGAGCGAGTTGACGGAGAGTGGAGGGACGTTTTACCCTAGAAAGGTTGCAGTGGTGGTGCGAAGGCTTGCCTTGCGGCGGCGCGTGCCATTTTCTCCCCCGGCTGGGAGATCGTCCAATTGGTAGGACTCCAGACTCTGGATCTGGCTATCCTGGTTCGAGTCCAGGTCTCCCAGCCAAAATTTCAACGATAAATTTGGGTGGGTGGATTTGTGGTGGAACGCGCTCGCGATTTCGCATTCCGGCAGTGGGCCGCGATGTGGCCCCGTGGCTAGCTTGACCGATGAATGGCCCGATGCTAGATTCGGGCTTCACGCCGCAAAAATGGAGGAATTTTCTGAGCTGGCCGGGGAAGAAGCGGCGTTTTGCCGGACTAAGCCGGCGCGAATTCCTGCAATATAGCCAAGCGGCGGCGCTGGCGTTTCTTCCTTCCGGACTCGGATGGCCGCGATTCGATGCCGAGCTTTTACCGCAAGATTCGTCCGTGCCACCGGAATTTCACGTTCATCCCGCTTACAAGACTCCCCGCGCGATTGAGGCTGTGCTGAAGAAGGCGCGGGCGGAGTTCGACAGTTTTCCCACAGAAATCTATCAGGATCAGATCGCGCGGATTTTGCAGCAGTGGAGCGCCGAGTTACGGGTGTCGCCGGAGAAGACGGGGGCGCTGGAGCGTGTCATGAGCGGCAACTTTACTGCGACTTCTCCGGCTGCGAGTTTGCACGCGCGGCGGAAGGATGACGGAATTTTCCAGGTGTGGGAGGGGAAATTTCAGGAGGCGCCGCTGATTGGGCGGGAGGCGTTTTTGGCGGGATGGCGGGCCGCGGTCAGAAGTTTCTCAAAGCTGCTGACGGTTGAGTTTCACATTACGGGAATTCACGCCGACGGGAATTCGACGTCTTTGGAAAGGAGTGTCGGAGTTCATACTCGCGTGCGGTATGAATTCGTCGGCGAGGGGCAGGGATTTTATCGCGAGCAGCGGATTGGGAACCTGGAGCTGAATTGGGAGATCGGGCCGGGCACGCAGATACGGTTGCGGAAATGGCGCAATGTGGAAGAAGCACGGAGTAGGTCGCTGGCTCCCGTGTTTGAGGACATTGCAGCGGGCGCATTTGCGGAGTGCGCTTCGTACGGCGCGCAGTTCGTGCCGGGGGTGGATACCTGGCGCACGGTGATGGATGGCGCCAGCGGGATTGATATTTACGGCCACAACGGCGTGGCGGTGGGAGACATTGACGGCGACGGATTCGACGATCTGTACATTTGCCAACCGGCGGGGCTTCCGAACCAGCTGTACCGAAATCGCGGAGACGGGACATTCGAGGACATCACAGAAAAGTCGGGCGCGGGGATTCTGGATAATACAGCGTGCGCGCTGTTTGCGGACATTGATAATGACGGCCGGCAGGATCTGATTGTTGTGCGGGCGAGCGGGCCGCTGCTATTCCTGAATGCGGGCGGCGGGAAATTCCGGCTGCGGCCGGATGCGTTTCATTTTGCCAGCCCGCCGCAAGGGACGTTTACGGGAGCGGCGATTGCGGATTACGACCGCGATGGGTGGCTGGATATTTATTTTTGTTTGTACACCTATTACCAGGGGACGGACCAATACCGGTATCCGATGCCGTATTATGCGGCGGAAAACGGGCCGCCGAACTTCATGATGCGGAATCAGCGGGACGCCAGTTTTCGCGATGTTACGCGGGAGACCGGGCTCGACAAGAACAATACGCGATTCAGTTTTTGCTGCGGTTGGGCGGATTTTGACGGGGACGGCTGGCCGGATTTGTATGTGGTGAACGATTTCGGGCGGAAGAATTTGTACCGGAACAATGGCGATGGAACGTTTACGGATGTGGCGAAGGAAGCGGGAGTGGAGGATGTTGGGGCGGGGATGAGCGTCAGTTGGCTCGATTTCGATGGGGATGGGCGGCAGGATTTGTATGTGGCGGACATGTGGACCGCGGCGGGCCTGCGGGTATCGATGCAGGAAGAGTTTCAGAAGAATGTGAGCGAAGAGATGCGGGCGTTGTACCGGCGGCATGCGATGGGGAATTGTTTGTACCGGAATCGCGGTGGCGCAAAATTTGAGGATGTGGGTTTGCGTTCGGGGACGCTGATGGGGCGGTGGGCGTGGTCGAGCGACGCCTGGGATTTCAATCATGATGGTTTTCCGGATCTGTATGTTGCGAACGGAATGATTTCCGGGCCGCAGCGCGAGGACCTGAACAGTTTTTTCTGGCGGCAGGTGGTGGCGAATTCGTCGGATGGCGCGAAGCCCGGCGGCGCGTACGAGCAGGGATGGAACGCGGTGAATGAATTGATCCGCGCGGATGCGACGTGGAGCGGCTATGAACGCAACGTGCTTTACCTGAATAACGGTGACGGGACGTTTTCGGATGTGTCGGGAGTTGCCGGGATGGATTTTTTGGAGGACAGCCGGACGTTTGCGCTGGCGGATTTTGACCATGACGGCCGTGTGGAAGTGGTGCTGAAGAATCGCGGCGGGCCGCAACTGCGGTTTCTGAAAAATGTGATGCCGCAGCTGGCGCCGGCGATTGCATTTCGGTTGCAGGGGAAGAAGAGCAATCGTGATGCGATTGGGGCCGTGGTGACGATTGAAACGAGCGCGGGGCGGCAGGCGAAGTTTGTGCAAGCGGGGTCCGGCTTTCTGGCGCAACACAGCAAGGAACTGTTTTTTGGGCTGGGGGAGTCGAAAGGGACGATTAGAGCTACGATTCTGTGGCCGAGCGGACTGGAGCAGAGACTCGAAAATTTGCCTGCGAATCACCGAATTAGTGTTGAAGAAGGATCGGCGGAGGTGAGGAAGGAGGCGTTCGCTTCACCGCCAAAACGCGTTGAGGCGAATGCCCAGAACGCATCTGGACGAGCTGAGCAACTGCCTGCGCAGGTGGAGACGTGGCTGCTAGTGCCCGTTGCCGCGCCGGATTTTCGGATCGTCGGATCGAGCGGAAAAGAGAAAATGCTTTCGGCGCGGCGAGGGAAGCCGATGCTGCTGCTTTTCGGATCGGCGGAGTTGCCTGATTGGGAGGCGCAACTGGCGAGTCTTCAAAAAGCGCACGGCAAGTGGATGGGAGAAGGGTTGCAGTTGATTGTGGTGAATGTTTCTGGAGTAAAGGTGGCTGGCGGATGGGCGTTTCCCGTTGTGAGTGTGCCGCCGGAACTGGTTGCCGTGTACAACTTGCTGTACGGATGGCTGTTTGACCGGCACCGGGACATGGGACTGCCGACGGCTTTTCTGATTGATGCGCAGGGGTACATTGCAAAGATTTATCAGGGCGCGCTGCGGCTGGAGCACGTGGAGGCGGATTTTCGGCGGATTCCGAAAACGGCGGGGGAACGCATGGCGCGCGGACTGCCGTTTGCTGGAGTGAGCGAGACTTACGAGGCCGCGAGGAATTACCTTTCGTTTGGCGCGGTGTTTTATGAGCGCGGGTACCTGGAGCAGGCGGAAGAATTTTTTCGGCTGGCAGAGAAGGACGATCCGGACGGCGCCGAGCCGCTGTATGGGCTTGGAAGCGTTTACCTTGAACAAGAGAGGCGCAAGGAGGCGCGGGAGTGCTTCGAACGAGCCGTCAAATCTACCGCGGATTATCCGGCGACGCTGCCGAATGCGTGGAATAATCTGGGAATTTTGGCGGCGCGGGAAGGAAAGACGGACGAGGCGATTGGATTTTTTCAGAAGGCGCTGGAGATCGATCCGGACCATGCGGTGGCGCTGCAGAACCTGGGGAACGCTTATCGGCAGAAGAAGGACTGGAACGCGGCTAGGAAAACTTTGGAACATGCGCTGGCATTGAATCCGGAAGATGCGGAGGCGAATTACGGGCTGGGGATGGTGTACGCGCAATTGAATGATACGGGGCGCGCGTACGAGTTTCTGCAGAAGGCGCTGGCGGCGCGGCCGGCGTATCCGGAGGCGTTAAACAATCTGGGCATCCTTTATTTGCGGACGGGGCGGCCGGAAGAGGCGAAGAAGAGTTTTGCGGAGTCGATTCGGATGTCGCCGGGATTTGAGCAATCGTATTTGAATCTGGCGCGGGTATACGCGATCGAGGGCGACAAGGCGAAAGCGCGGGCAACGCTTCAGGAATTGCTGAAGGTGCATCCGGAGCAGGCGCAGGCGCAGAAGGAATTGGAGGAGCTGGGGCCGTAGATTGCTGCGTGAATGGGACACGGATAGAATCGCGGTTGGGAAGGCGAGGTGAGTGTCTAGACTTTGGCGTAAGGCTTTCCAATTGAAATCACAGACTGGATTTGAAGTTGAGGTTCTTCGGGCATCCTCGTCGGATGCCCTCAGAATGACAAGTTTTGCTTAAATTTCACATCAAAACGGTTGGGGTGGCGAACAGGATTCTGTGCGCGTGGATGCTCGCATGGGTTGCAGCACCTGCCATGGTTCATGCCCAGAGCGGCGGGAGCGTGGTGGAGGGAGTGGTGTGCGATGGGAGGAAGCGGCCGCTGGTGGATGTGAGGGTGTCGCTGGACGATCAGGTTGAGGGGAGGACTGAAACTACACAGACAGATGAAGCCGGGCATTTTCGTTTCAGTGGAGTTGGGGCGAGCACCTACGTTGTGCGCGCGCGGAAGTTGGGCTACGTGGACCGGGCGGAAGGGCCTCTCACGATTGGGCGGGGAGAAACGAAAACGTTGAATCTGACTATGGCCGAGGAGAAAGACGCATCCACCATGAAGACGGCGGCGCAGGCGATGGAATATTCGGACGACCCGCAATTTACCGTGGCGGGAGTGACGGATCCAAGCAATGTGGGCGGGCATGGGTCGAATGTGACGCTGCCGACCAAGGAGGCGCTGGCGCGGGAGACGGCGTCGCTTGGGGCGACCGCGTCCGGCCGGGACGAATCCGCGGTTGTAAACGATACTGCCGGAGAATTGCCGAAAGTTGCGGCGGGCGATTTTGCGGAGAGTCTGAAAGCCGGAAGGGAATTATTGCAGGCGGGACGCGCGAAGCAGGCGATTGCTTACCTCGAGCTGGCGGCGCAGCTGCGGCCGATGAATTACGACGCGGGCTATTCGCTGGCGGTGGCTTACCAGAAAAGTGGAGATGCGAAGCGCGCGGATCAAGCGGTTCAGACCTTGCTTGCACGGGATGAGCGCGCCGAACTGCATGGCTTGCTGGCGGAGATTCGCGAGGGCGAGGGGCAGCCGGTGGATGCAGTGCGGGAATACCAGCGCGCGGCTGAGATGGAGCCGAGCGAGGAGAATTTGTTTGCGTGGGGCGCAGAGCTTTTGCTGCACCACGCGTATGCACCGGCTTCGGAAGTGTTTGCGAAGGGGCATCGGCTGTATCCGAAATCGGTGCGGATCTTGGTGGGACTAGGATCGGCGGCATATGCGCAGGATATGAACGATCAGGCGGCGCGGTGGCTGCTGGAGGCGATTGCGTTAGATCCCGGGGATGCGCGGCCTTATTTGTTTTTGGGGAAGGTGCAGGAAGTGGCGAAGAGCGAGCCGCAGGAATGGGTGGAGGCGTTTCGGCGGTTTGTGACCCTGCAGCCTGGGAGCGCGTGGGCTCACTACTACTTTGCCGTGGCGCTGGAGAAGGAGAGGCGGGGCGAGCGGGATTTTGCGGCGCGCGAGGCGGAATTGCAGAGGGCGATTACGATTGATCCGCGGCTTGGGGATGCGTATTTGAAATTGGGAATTTTGTACGGGGAGAAGGGGGAATTGGCGAAGGCGGTGGCGTCTTTGCAAAAGGCGGTGGAGTACACTTCGCTGCCCGATGAGGCGCATTTGCGGTTGGCGCAGGTTTACCGGCGGATGGGGCAGACGGAGAAGGCACGGAGGGAGTCGGAGCTATACGAAGAGGTTTCGCGGAGGAAGAAAGAGAAGATGGAGAGGGAGCGGCGGGAGTTGGGGGAGTTTGTGGTTACGGGGAAGAGCGGAGAAAAGAAGAAGGATTAACCACAGAGTTCACAGAGGATGCGCAAAGGACACAGAGAAGAGAGACCCAAGAGCCCACGTGCAACACCGGTACGTGGAGCACCCTGCGCGCGATTAGTGGGTTGCTGGTGGCGGAGTGGGGGCGCGCATCAGGTCGATGAACATTTTGTAGAATTTCTCGGAGTCGAGGTCGACGAGGATTTCGACTCGTTGGAGCTGGCGTTTGGGCTTGTCGCCTTCGAGCCAGGTTAGGGTGTTGCCGTAGGAGGCGCTGTGGTCGGTGTCGACGGCCATATAGCGGACATCGCGCTTGGTGATGATGGAAGGATCGATCCAGGCGGCAGCAGCGAGTTCGTCCCACATGAAGTCTGCGCCCGGGCCGTGCATATAGAACTGCCCGACGTAGCGGGCGAGGGGAGTGCCGGCCTTTGCGATTTCATCCACCATGGCTTGCGTTAGGCGCGTCTTGATGGAAATGTCCACGGGAGTGCAGGTGATTTTTTTCCAGTTAGCATGAAGAACGGCGTCGGCGGCTTCGGGATCCATCCAGAAATTAAATTCGTGGCGCGGCGTGTTGACGAACTCGGGATTGTCGGTGGCGGGATTCAGGCTGCCGCCCATGAAGACGAGTTCCTGGGCGAGTTCGGCAAATTGCGGATCGATGCGCAGGGCGAGGGCGAGGTTGGTCATCGGGCCGCCTTCGTAAATGGTGACCTCGTGCGGATATTTGTGGACCATGCGGATCAGGAAATGAGCGGCGTCTTCGGAGGAAGGCTTGGTGGTGGGCGGGCCTTCTTTGGGAGGCGGGACGACAAAGGGATCGTGGTACCAGCGGCTGTCCCACGCGCCGGCGTAGCCGACTTTGCCGTAGCGCTCCTGCCAGAGCTGCGCTTCTTCGCGAGTGCGGACGAGAGGGAAGACGGCGCCGGGAACGACGGGGATGTCGGTGCGGCCCATGACTTCGAGGAGGCGCAGGGCGTGGACGACTTCTTCGTCGCGCCACTGATTGCCCGTCACGATAGTGACGCCGAGGACCTCGACCTGCGGCGACTGGATGAGGACGGCGAGGGTTTGCATGTTGCTGCCGCCGGGGCCGGAACAATCCTGATTGATGATGACTCTGCGGCGGGATTGGGCGGAGGCGGCGGAGACGGAGAAGAGAAGAGTGAGAAGCGCCGCACCGAAAAGGAAACGACCCACGGCGCAAGCCGTGGGTCGAGGAAAGTGGAACAGAGGGTTTGTTTTCAAGGCCGACCTTAGAAGGTGAACTTCAGCCCGAACTGAACGAGCCGAGGATTGTTGACGGTGTAGTTGATCTTCCCAAATGTGCCGGGAGCATTGAAGTCGCCGCCCGGCAGTCCAAACTGAGCATGGTTGAACAGGTTGAAGATTTCCGCGCGGAAATCGAGCCCCGTATTCTCCCAAGGCAAAGCAAAGCGCTTGATGACCGAAAAGTCGGTGTTGACGAAGTCCGGACCGCTGACTGGAGTGCGGTTTGCGTTGCCAAGTTCTCCGTATGTGACTGGGACGCCGTTGATTACCTTTGTGAGGGTTTTTGGCGCCGCGAAGCAATTGGTGTTAAACCATTCTCCGATGCTCTGGTGGAATCCGCTATTCGGGCTGCAGGTCTGGTCGGGCCGGATGAGGCTGTTGCCATTGTTCTGGAAATTTACGCCGGAAGTGTTGTTGCCGTCGACGATAAACACCGGGAAGCCGGAGCTGATATGTTCGATCACGGTCAGCTGCCACCCGCCAAGAAGCGCGTTGGTCGGGTTGTTCCAGCCGCTTCCGAACCGCTTTCCGTGACCAAAGGGGAGATCGTAGATCGCACTGGCTGTGAAGTTGTTGTTCAGATTGATCTGAGAAAGGCCCCAATCCAGCTTGCTCCAATTGGGCAGTGGATAGTAGGTGGCACCGATGGAAGTGCCAACGCCATCGGTGAAGCCATTATCGTAGGCACGCGAGTAAGTATAGCTCACGAGGGCATACAGGCCGTGGCGAGCGTTCTTGGTTTCACCCTTAATTTGGAGGGAATTGTAATGAGCGACGCCCTGGTCGGTGATGTTGCTAATGGTGTTGAACGGGAAATTGCTGAACTGGGGCGGCGGGCTAAGGAAAGTGCCGCCGGGACCGCAGCCCAAGGTGTAACCAGAGATGACGCCGCAGCCCGAAGGAGTGCTGACGTTCAGGTTGTTTCCGTCAATGAGAATGTGATCCGATCGGGCGCCGGCATAGCCGACGGTAAGCACGATGTCACCGGGTAGCTGGTGCTCCACGTTTACGTTGAATTGCTGGACTTGGCCGGGCCGGAAATTGATGTTTTGCGCCTGAATCGTTCCCGAAAAGTTGGCGGGATTCGGCTGAGAAGTGAAGAGCGGGAAACCATTTGAAAAACTCAAGGCAGACGGAGTCATATGGTAGACAGTCGCACAAGCAGCGGTCGCGAAGGTGCAACCGGCGACGGTGAAGGCAAACGCATCGGACTCCGCGTAGAAGGGCGGATTCTGCCACAAGCCTTGGGCGCCCTGGCTCCAGGAAGAGTCGTGGTAGATGGCGTAACCGGCGCGGACGACGGTTTTGTCGCTGCCCTTAACTTTGTAAGCCAAGCCGATACGGGGTTCGAAGTTTTTCCAATAGGTGCGAATGCCTGCACTGTCGCTGACGTAGTTTTGGCCCGGAATCAGGAACTGGCCGTTCGCGGGATTGAAGTCCGCCTGGCGGCCAGCAACTTCAGCGATGGGAGTGGTGATATCCCAAGCCAGTCCGATGTTTACCGTGAGATCCTTGGTTGCGCGCCAGTCGTCCTGAATATAGGGACGGAAAATCTTCCAGCGGCGGCCGGTGGTATCGCCGAGGAAAGTCTGGTCGTGGATAGCAAGGCTGGGGAGTCCAAGAGCCAGGTCGGCGATGGGATTAAAGTTTGACCACAGGCCGGTGAGAATCCAGTAGCCGTCCTGGAAACCGTTGGTGCGGACGTTCATCTGCATGGCGCGGATGGAGCCGCCCATCTTGATGTCGTGCTTGCCGAGAATCATGTCGAAGGAATCGGCGATGGAGAAGACGTTGGTGCCGCCTGTGAAGGGCGCGAAGCCGCGATCGCCGAGGGAGTAAAAACCGCCACTAAGTTGCGTGGAGGTCAGACCGCAACTGATGATGTCGCCCTTACAGGTGCTGCCATCGGCGCAGCCCAGGTTAGCGCCCGGAATACCAAATTTCGTGGCCAGGCAACTTCCGGAGCCCTGGGAGGTGATGTAGTTGAAGATGCGGTTATAGCCGCCGGAAACCTGGTTGACCTTGGTGGGGGAAAAGACGTGAGTTTCGGAAAGGGAAATATTCCGGCCATGGTTCTGGATGCCTTGGTTACTGGCGAATGGAGACTGGGAAGCGAAGTCCGGGAATCCGGGTGCGCCGCCCGGGACATAAGAGACGGCTTGGTCGTAGCTGAAGCGTGCAAACGCGGTGTCGCTGGAAGAGAAGTTATGGTCAAGTCGTATGTCAAATTTAGTTTCATCCAGCTTGCGGACCGGCGAGTCGACGTAGTTAAACCCAGCAGTCGGGTTGTTGGCGTTCGGCTGCGGGTAGAGTCCCAGCAAGTGCGTGCTAACTGGGTTGATCAAGGCACTGGGGATCTTGTTGCAATTCTGTCCTTGCGGTTGGCTACCGTTGGCGGCCACAGGCTGGGGATTGCCATTGGCGTCGCACTGAAAATAAATATTGGGGAACACTGCGCCATTCGTGGAAGCGCCTGCGCCGGTGATGGGTCCCATGTTGGGGTTAATGATCGCGGTGTTGAAGTTACTGTCTGAGCTTAGCGTTCCAACTGGAACGGGGCGCCCATAGGCGTCGTTGGTAAAATCACCAGCGCGCATGGCGTCGGTGGGAACCAAGCCGGTGAAGGTAACGCCGTGACGCTGGAACTTTTGTTCGCCGTCGATGAAGAAGAAGGTCTTGTTCTTGCGGATTGGGCCGCCGAGAGAGCCGCCAAACTGGTTGAGGTTAAACTTTTCCGGTTTGGTAGCGAAAAAGCTTTTGGCGTCGAGGGAGGTATTGCGCAGGAACTCGAACAAGGAACCATGGAGAGAGTTGCTTCCGGATTTCGTGGTGACAAGCACTGTTGGTCCCGCGCGGGTGCCGAATTCCGCTGAGTAGTTATAAGTGAGCACCTTGAATTCTTGAATCGAGTCGATCGAAGACAGGATCGCGATACCGCCGGCGGTCAGCTCGTTGTTGTCGTTGCCGTCGAGCAGCCAATCGGTGCTATTGGCACGGGAGCCGCCAACAGAAAGAGAGAAGGAGCCGCGGGCGGAAACCTCGCTGCTGGGGCCTCCGTTGAAGAAGCTGGTGGGATTCGTTTCCTGCACAGTGCCGGGAGTGAGCGTGGCGAGTTGGACGAAGTCGCGACCGTTCAAGGGGAGCTGCGCGACCTGCTGCGAGCTGATGACCTGGCCGAGAGTCGGATCGGTGGTCGTGACGGCAACGGCGTCGGCGGTAACCTCCACGGTCGAGGATACAGAAGCGGGGTTCAGACTGAAATTGAGTTCGCGCGATTCGTCGATCTGCAGCCGGAGGTCTTTGGCCTCGGCGGGCTGGAAGCCCTGGAATTGCACGTGGATGGTGTACGCGCCGACGGGAAGCAAATTCACGATGTAGTGCCCAGTGTCATCCGTCTTGGTTTCGCGAGTGACACCGGTGCCCTGAGAGGTCACCGTCACAGTCGCGCCAGCGATGCTGGAACCGGACTTATCCGTTACCGTTCCCGAGAAA
>Ga0308309_10002137_pt1 | contig 11763 bp, 9 predicted proteins | sample HubBroMetageWFT5_FD_192491 | JGI IMG/M metagenome (GOLD analysis project Ga0308309, IMG submission 192491) | Warmed and freeze-thawed soil microbial communities from the Hubbard Brook experimental Forest, New Hampshire - Hubbard Brook CCASE Soil... | ecosystem: Environmental > Terrestrial > Soil...
CAGGTCGTCGATGTTTGGGCCGAGCAATACCGCGAGTTGGGCGCGATGCCCGAGATCAACCACGTCCAGATTTTTGAGAATCGCGGCGAGATGATGGGCTGCAGTAATCCCCATCCGCACGGCCAGATATGGGCCAACAACACCGTTCCGAATGTGCCGCGAATCGAACAAGCATCTCTAACCCGGTATCGCGAACTCAACCACAGTTGCCTGCTGTGCGACTATATCGAAATGGAGCGCGGCGCGGGTGAGCGCATCGTGTGCGAGAACCAGCACTTTGTTGCAGTGGTGCCTTTCTGGGCGACGTGGCCTTTCGAGATTTTGCTTTGCAGCAAGAGCCACGTCCCCGACTTGGCGGCGTTGGACAGCACGGCCCGCACATCACTCGCCGACATCCTGAAGCGCATCACGACCCGCTACGACAATCTATTCGAGACTCCGTTCCCGTACACAATGGGTTTCCACCAACAGCCAACCGATGGGGTCGATCACCCGGAATGGCACGCGCATGCGCATTTTTGTCCGCCACTGCTGCGGTCTGCAACGGTTAGGAAATTCATGGTGGGATATGAATTGCTGGCTGCTCCCCAGCGCGACATCACACCTGAGAGCGCAGCCGAACGGCTCCGTGGCCTTTCGGAACAACATTACCGTAACGGAAAGACTCAGGCGGGAGACTAGACGCCACAATGTCGTGGGTTCATGGATCAGAGTGACATAAGAGAGTTCGGACTATGGATCGGCTTACGATCAAGACACGCCGCAAGCGGGAGATAGTCGATATCACTGATCGAGTGCAGGCATCGTTGCACGATCAACAGGGCAACCAGTCGGGCATATGTCAACTAGTTGTGCTTCATACGACCGCTGCGCTGACTACCGCCGACCTTGATCCTGGTACTGATGCAGACATGTTAGATGCCTTCGAGAGAATGATTCCGAAGCTCAACTATCGGCATCCTCACGATCCCGGGCACGTGCCGGACCACATCCTTTCCGCTCTAATCGGCACGTCTTTGGGCCTGCTGGTGGAAAATGGGATGCTCATTTTAGGGACCTGGCAGCGCGTGATCCTGGTTGAGCTCGACGGTCCCCGCGACCGCGAAATCGCCTTAGCATTTGCGCCAGCTGCCTGACGTTTCGCCGCTGTTCCCGCGGTTTCACCCACGCCGGAGTCGAACCAAGAAATACTGGTTTTTTATCGCAAAATCCGGCACCATATCTGAACCTCGACACCGGTGACTCTGGCATCATGGACTCAGCTCGCATTTTTGGCCTTCCCGCCGCGCTACTTGTGATCGCAGTGATCGCAAACCGCCTGTCGCGCTGGACGCGCGTTCCAGACATTATCGTGCTGCTGCTCATCGGTGTGGGGCTTGGCCCTATCCTGCATTGGGTCGATCCGAGCCACTTCAGTTTAGGTGTCCGCATCCTGGGAATGCTGGCGCTGATCCTAATTCTGTTTGAAGGCGGCCTCGAGCTGCAGTTGAAGGAGGCGATTCGCTATTCACCTGGCGGGATCCTTCTGGCGCTAGTCGGCTATGGTTTCACCGTCGGTTTGATTGCATGTGTGGCCCGCGTGCTGCTGCACCTGAGTTGGATGGACTCTTCACTGTTGGGTGCCGTGCTGGGTTCGACCAGCGCAGCGGTAGTGCTTCCCGCAATTCAGCAGATCAATTGTCCTGAAGCGATCAAAGTCACTCTGACCCTTGAAGCATCGATGGGCGAGATCATCGCAGTCCTCACCGTGGGAACTCTAATCGGCCTGGGTGGCAGCGAACCCATTTTTCAGGGCTTAGTTACTGGATTTGGCCGCCATGTGTTGGTCGACGTGGTGTTGGGTATCGCGACTGGAGCTGCATGGTCGCGGCTATGGCCTATGTTCGCGAACCAGCAGTTCAGCAACGCGCTTAACCTGGGAGTGGTGCTGGGCGTGTTTGCTGTTGGGCGCTACGCGGGTGGCAGTGGACTACTGGCGGAATTGGTCTTCGGGTTGACTTTGGCCAACATGCCTCGCACCCTCCGTACCGCACGCCAGGGTGCGCGGATGATGGCATTTCACTCCGAATTGACCTTCCTCGTTCGCTCGTTCTTTTTCGTGCTGCTCGGAATCATGGCGCAGTTTGTAAGCCGTGCTTACGTGGTACCGATACTGGGCATTCTGGTGGCGCTGGTGCTGGCGCGCTTCGTGGCAGTGCGTGCGACCCGTTGGTCGATTCGCGATGTCCAGCCTGCCGATACGGAGTTGCTTTTCCTCATGATGCCGCGAGGCCTGATCACCGCCGTACTGGCGTTGCAGGTGTTGGCTTCTCGAGGGCAGATAGTTTTCTTTCTGCCAGCTATGGCATTCACGGTGGTATTGTTCACCAACATTTTTGTAGTGGTAGCAGCGGTAACAGCGAAGACCGCCACAGTAGACGCTGCGCCCGCGGAAAGTGTTGTTGCCGTTAGCTCCGGGCAGACTGCCGAGCCCGAAACTCTCACTTAGGGCATTTCGCTTTAAGGCTGTTCGAGAAACTTTGCACCAAAGAGCGTTTGGACCTCTCAGACCATCTGTGTTCCCCATAGATCGTGAAGGTGCAATACACCCAATAGACGTCCGGCAGCGTCCACTACCGGCAGTGATGTGATCTTCTTCTGCTCCATGACGTCGAGAGCTGCGATAGCAAAGGAATCGGGCCCTATGCTCTTGGGGTCCGGCGTCATGCATTGACCGGCTGTGAGGTCAAAGACTTCTTTACCGTGGCGCTCGAGTAAGCGTCGCAGGTCACCGTCGCTAATGAGACCAACCAGTTTGCCGTCGGCTACCACCGTAGTCATGCCGAGCCCTTTGCGCGACATTTCATAGATGACATGGCTAATTGACGTCTCGGTGGTGACGCTTGGCAATGCGTCGCCGCTGTGCATCAGGGCCGATACTCGAGTCAGCCGCTTGCCTAACTTGCCTCCGGGATGGAGGTTGGCGAAGTCTTCTTCCTTGAAGCCTCGCTTCTGTGAAAGCGCAACTGCCAGGGCGTCGCCCAGTGCAAGCATGGTTGTAGTCGAAGCCGTGGGGGCGAGTCCGAATGAACAAGCCTCGCCAGCGACCGAGCAGTCTAGCGCCACATCCGCTGCCTGGGCCAAAGTGGATCGCCGGTGGCTCGTTGCCGCGGAGTAGAGGTTGTCGCAGGTCAGCGTGATCAGCGGAGATCCCAAACGCTTCACGGTGGCGAGTAGTTGCAGTATCTCGCCGGTTTCTCCACTGGCCGACATGGCCACTACCGCATCTCCTCGAACGATCATTCCCAGATCGCCGTGCATGGCTTCAGCGGGATGGAGATACAGTGCAGGAGTTCCAGTGGAGCTGAGGGTTGCGGCCACCTTGCGAGCGATGAGTCCGCTCTTGCCCATACCGGTTACGACGACTCGGCCCGTGCAACCGTACAACAAATCGATGGCGCGTTCGAAATCACCGGCCATCGGGCCAGCAATGCGATCGGCGAGGGCGCGCAATGCTTCGGCCTCGATACGCACTACGTTCTCAGCGATGTTCTTCATCAGGATAAAAATGCCGTGTCGGAAAGTGTCGACTTCACTGCGCCAGCTTGGGTGCCACTACTCCACGGGAATTAAACACCAGAACGCCTTCCTGGTTGGGGCCTCCAGCTAGAGGAACCGCCTGGCCGTTGAATGAGACCTCTACGGCGCCCGCGTTGCCAGTCCAGACCACAACTTCGTCATTCGCACGGACGGTTTTCACGTCGGGCGACCGAATAATGCCTCGCACTGCAAACTTACCGTCAGACTTGATCGACACCCAGGCGCTGTCTTTGGCACGAACCGTTACTTCGAATGTCTGCGTACTGAGGGTGGATGCACGATTTGCCGCCGTTCCCTGGCTTGTGGTAACCGAGGCCGCGGCGCTTTGTGTCGCCGATGATGAAACTGCTGGTTTGGCAGATGTCACGTCGCCTTTCTTTTCGCCAGCGGCATTCAAGTCGATCGTGCCAGACGTCGACGGGTTCGTTGTCGCCACAGTTTTCGGTGGAGGACCGCCTGTCGTGCTCTGTGGCTCAACCCCATTTGCGCTGGCGTTAGAAACAGTTGGGGGCGTCGTCATAGCCGTTGGGCTACTTGCCACCGGTGTTGCGCTGCCCATCGAACTCGCGGCGGCGGCCGCTTGGCGCTTCGCTTCGCGATCGCGCTCTCGTTCCTGGTAGATCTGCCAGCCTCCGGCTCCGGCCGCGATGAGCAGAAGAAGGATCAGAACGGGAATAATGGGAAAGCCGGCTTGGCGCGAGGGACCGGACTCACCGCTCGAACGATCGATGCGGGACGAGTTCTGTTCCGCGATCACTCGCGGGTCCGGCACGGTCTCGCCCGCCGCCTCCAAATAGTCTGCAACGGCTTCCTCTTCGTTCAGACCCAGGTACTTGGAATACGCGCGGACAAACCCTTTATTGAAGATTCCACCCGGAAGAAGCTCAAAATGTTCTTCTTCCAGAGCGCGAAGCAGGCGAGTTCCGATCTTCGTCGCATCGGCAATATCGTCGAGGGAGACGCCGCGCATCTCGCGCTCTCGACGCAGCCGTTCGCCGAATGAACCCACTTGAATATTCCCTTCGCGTGGAACTTCCCCGCAACGCCAGTCTACCTGCGGACGCAGCGAGTCATGAAAATCAACTCTGACTTCGAGGTTCGCTGGTCTACCAGTGGCCGAACTAAAGGTGCTTTCGAATTCCCAAAAACGGCCCGTAGGCACTTTGAGTTACTTATATAGAAGTATAGGATAAACCGCTATTTTCCTGTAACATCGACTCCGTTCAGTGGCTATCGTCTGGCCGTCTCACTGTTATAGCCTACTGAAACCGGCAAGCGCCCATTTCAGCGAACCAGCCGGCATCTCCTCATCAGGTCATAGCACATCGGTGGCAACCTCGGATAATGATCGCCAGCTTTACGAGTTGAAGATCTTTCACGATGTTGCGAAGGCGCTGACTTCGACACTCGATCTTGACACCATCCTGCAGACCATCATGGAAAAGATGGCCGCTTACTTCGAGCCGGCCACCTGGTCGTTGGTCATGATCGACGAGTCGAGTCAGGAGCCATACTATGCTGCCGCGGTTGGCAAGGGTTCTGAGGGATTCTCGAATCTACGTTTGCGTGACGGCCCTACGTTGACTGAGTGGGTAATCGCCCACGGTGAGCCCCTGGCTATCGAGAATGTCAACGCCGACCCACTGATTGACCCCGATAGCAGGAGTGAGTGGTTTGAAGGCAGCTGCGCAGTGGTTTGCATGCCGGTGCGTACCGGTGGGAAGGTCCTCGGCGTCATTCAACTTGTGAACATCGATATGCATGTTTACCTCCAGAGTGAAATGCTGTTGCAAACACTCGCTGATTACGCCGCCATTGCTATCGAAAACGCTCGAGCTGTCCGGCGGATTCAGGAACTCAGCATTACCGACGACTGCACGGGTTTATACAACGCTCGTCACTTGTTCACAGTGCTGTCGGAAGAAGTAAACCGGTCAGCAAGATTTAGCTATGAGTTCACTTTGCTATTTCTCGATCTCGATCACTTCAAGCGAGTGAACGACGAGCACGGCCATCTGGTTGGAAGCAAGTTGCTGGCACAAGTCGGTGAATGCCTTCGTGAGAGCCTGAGGTTGGTTGACGCCGCGTTCCGTTACGGCGGCGACGAATTCGCCATCCTGCTCCCACAAACTTCACGAGAAGCTGGGCTGCGGGTCGCGCGACGCATCTCCCGAGTGTTTCATCAGCGTCAATGGCTTTTGGACGAGAAGTTCAGAGTTGATCTGCGAGCCAGCATCGGTATTGCGACCTATCCGCAAGACGCGACCACGCCTCAGGCTATTGTTCAGCGCGCCGACGAGATGATGTATTCAGTCAAGCAGGGAGGACGCGACAACATCGCGGTTCCTGGCCTTGGCATTGTCGGACGCGACGAGGACCATCCGGTCAGCTAGGGGTCAACTGTCCCACCGCGCGTCGAGTCAGTTCTTCGCAGGTGAGTTCTCAGACGGCGAGGGACGCCATGTGTTTGGATTGGCCGGTGCTTGCCGGTTTACCCCGAAATCCCATACATAGAGGTTCATTTCCTCCGGTCCCAGCATTTCTACAACGGCGTACTCACCGGGCGGCAAGTCCTGGGCGGGCGTCACTTTGACCCACTCGCCAGTTCCAACCTTTTCGACGTTGGCTGGAATGAAATTCCCCTCTTGCGACGTTTTTCCCGTAAAGGTGACCTTCAGGTTGCCGATGATGCGGTCGTCCTTCTTCACCTCGGCGCGAACGATGCGAAACCTGCCCGCCAGCGGGACGTCATTCAGTGCGCCCTGATCGATGTCCACGTAAATGGAGGGAGTAGGAACGTGCGATTGAATCTTGGCGTGGGCTCCCTTCAACTCGAACGCATGCTTTGAACTGCCAATCGGGTTAATTGCCGTGCGCAGGACGCTTTTCTTGTTGGCGCTTTGGTTCAGTTCGCTGCCATTCTGCAGGATCTCTGCCAACTCAGGCTTGCCGTCGAACTGATCGAGAAGAAACACCCCTCCGGTACCGGGCAACCGCAGACCGGGCAAAACTTCGGGCGAGTTCGCTTCCTCTCTTTCTCGTTCTTCGCGCTCTTCGGCAGTCTCTACGTGCACGCGTAGCTTTCCGCTGCTGAAGTCGGCTTCGTACTTCTTGGTTGCTTCCCAATCCACCAGGGACGAAGGAATGTCCTCCCACTCATAACGCTCGGCACTGAAGTAGTGAACCCGGTCACCCTGGACCTCATACTTGATCACCGGCTGAAAGGATCCGTCCTTCATAATGATCCGTTTTGTCGGTTGCTGTGGCGGCGAAAGCTGCGTCGTCTGGGAGATCGACGTTTCAGCCGCGCATGCGCACAAGACAAACACTACAATTATTCGTACGGCAACCCGGAGCATTGGCATAAGTGTAGACCCAAAAAGTACCCGAAAGACTCGGGTCGCAAACAGTTTCGGCAGTAACTCGCTGTCCGGACGCAATCATCTCAATTTGTGACACCCGTCACCGCGTGGGTTATGGCGATCATGTAGAAAAGGGGCTTGGTTCGCGGAGGGCCGTTGATCTCGAATCCGATGATGGGCCCGACCGCACAGGATTTTCACTATGAGGACCTTGAATGGATAGCGCACTCCTGATCCATCGACTGCAATTCGCCTTCACCATCACTTATCACTACCTGTTCCCGCAGCTAACCATGGGGCTCGCTCCGCTGATCGTGATTTTGAAGACCCTGGCAATCCGAACGAACGACGAAACGTATAACAAAGCAGCCCGTTTCTGGGCCAAGATTTTCGGGATCAATTTCGCGATCGGGGTTGTGACAGGGATTCCGATGGAATTCCAGTTCGGCACCAATTGGTCGCACTTCTCCCGCTACGCCGGAGGCGTGATCGGACAGACCTTGGCCATGGAGGGTTGCTTTGCCTTCTTCCTCGAGTCGACGTTCCTGGGGCTATTTCTCTACGGCGAGAAGCGCCTGAGCAAAGGGATGCATTGGTTTGCAGCGTTCATGGTGTTTGTGGGTTCATGGGCTTCGGGTTATTTCATCGTCGCCACCGATGCCTGGATGCAAAATCCTGTCGGCTACGAGAAAGCGGCTGATGGCTCGCTCCAACTGGCGAGTTTCTGGGCGCTGGTATTGAATCCCTGGGCGTGGCTTCAATACGCTCACAACATGAGCGGAGCGGTCATAACCGGAGCTTTTGTCATGGCCGCAGTGGGCGCGCTCTACCTTCTTGGCAACCAGCATGTGGAGCAGGGACGGATATTCGTACGTATAGGGGTGATCGCTGGACTGATTTTCAGTCTGTTGCAACTTTTTCCAACAGGAGACTGGGCAGGGAGGATGGTCGCCCAAAAACAACCCGTAACATTGGCTGCCATGGAGGCGCTCTTCGATACCCAGGATGGAGCGCCGTTGGTAATTATCGGTCAGCCGAACATGGCGACCCGGCACATCGACAACCCGATTATTGTGCCCAAGATGCTGAGCTTTCTTACCTACCGCCGCTGGAACGCGCAAGTGAAAGGACTCACCGAAGTGCCAGAGAGGGATTGGCCACAAAACATCCCCCTGCTTTACTTCGCGTATCACATCATGGTCGGACTGGGCACGTTGTTCATCGCGGTCATGGCCGTAGCCGCATTTTTGTTGTGGCGCAACAAGCTTTACGACGCTCGATGGCTGCTATGGGCGCTGATGCTGATGTTCCCGTTGCCCTACATTGCCAACACGGCGGGTTGGATGACGGCGGAAATGGGCCGTCAACCCTGGCTGGTCTACGGACTGATGCGAACCGAGGAGGGTTTCTCCAAAATGGTGTCTGCCGGCAATGGCTGGTTTACGTTCCTTGGGTTCGCTGGAATGTACACCTTGCTCTCATTCCTTTTCTTGTTCCTGGTGCGGCGTGAAATCGAGCACGGGCCTGATCCGGTCGGGCCACCCGAGCCGCCAATGTCAGGTCGCCTCAATCCCGTGGAGGTGCGATAGCCATGCCAACGATTTGGTTCATGATCGTCGCGGTAATGGTCGCCATGTACGTCCTGCTCGACGGCTTCGATATCGGGGCCGGTGCGGTCCATCTCTTCATCGCCAAAAACGATGCTGAGCGTCGCACAATTCTGCGCGCGATTGGGCCGGTATGGGACGGCAACGAAGTCTGGTTGCTCGCTGCTGGAGGCACGCTCTACTTCGCATTTCCGCTGTTGTACGCCTCCAGTTTCAGCGGGTTTTATCTTCCACTCACTATGGTGCTGTGGCTGCTTATGCTGCGCGGCATCGGCATCGAATTTCGCAGCCATCTAAGCGATGGGCTTTGGACTTCCTTTTTCGACGTCATCTTTTCTGTGGCTAGCATCCTTCTGGCGATCTTCTTCGGCGCTGCCCTCGGTAATGTGGTGCGAGGCGTGCCCTTGAATGCAGACGGATACTTCTTCGAGCCGCTGTGGACAAACTTCCTCGTCGGAACCAACAATGGAATTCTCGACTGGTACACCGTTATTATTGGAGTGGTTGCCCTCATCACGCTGGTGGTACACGGTTCGTTGTATCTCGCCACTAAGACGGAGGCAGACCTCAACGCCCGAACGCGCAAAACTGCTTTTGTCCTTTGGCCGGTGCAGGTCCTCCTCACCATCGTCAGCCTGGCCGCGACCATCTTCGTGCGCCCAGGCATTCTGACTAATTTCAGCAACTGGCCGATCGGCTACCTCATCCCAATCGTTGTCGCGGGCAGCCTGGTATACCTCCTCGTTGCGCAGAGACAGAAGAACGACAAGGGCGCCTTCCTCGCCTCGTGCGGATACATCGTCGGCATGCTCGTCGGCGCAGCGTTCGCTCTCTATCCCAATGTGCTTCCCGCCAGCACCGATCCGAACTATAGCCTCACGGTCTCTAACACCGCGACCGGTGCCCACGGAATGCAAGTAGGCGTTGTATGGTGGGGAATCGGGATGGTGCTTGCGGCCGTCTATTTCGTTTTCATCTACCGCATGTTTCGCGGCAAAGTGCGTGTCGAAGAAGGCGCCAGCGGTCACGGCTACTAACAATTGCTTTCGATACCATTCAAAAAGGCTTCAGTCGTTCTGGAGCCTTTTGCACATTACGAATCTGAACGCGGACTAGTCGGCTGGTCTACGCCGTAACCGCCGACACAACCCCAGCGTTGTGCTCTATTTCATGTGCCACGGCGATCGACAGCCTGCGAATACCTTCGCGGATCATCTCAGGTGTGGCGTTCGAGAAATTGAGCCGCATGTGCGAGCCGACATCGCCTTCCGCAAAAAAGGGTTGTCCCGGAACGAATGCAACATCGTGGCGGATGGCCTCGTCGAACAACCGCATGCAATCGACGCCGTCTGGCAGCGTGACCCAGAGGAACAGCCCTCCTTGCGGATGGGTCCACTTGACCTCGGGAGGGAAGAAGTCGCTCAACGCCGCGAGCATCGCATCGCTCCGCTCTTTGTAGCATTGCCGAATGGTCTTAACATGCTCATCCATGAACCCGTCTTTTGCCACCTCGTAAGCCACCATCTGCGTAAAGGTGCTGGTATGCAAATCAGCAGATTGCTTCAGTTGCACCAGTCGAGTAATTACGTCCGGCGGAGCCACAATCCACCCCAATCGCAAACCCGGCGCCAACACCTTTGAGAAGGTGCTCAGATAAATGACATTCCCCAAATGGTAGCCATCGTCACGCAGAACATTCATCCGGTCCAGCACAACCAGTGGCTTGATGTGTTCGCCTTCGTAGCGCAACTGTCCATAGGGATCGTCTTCGATGATGGGGATGCCATACTTGTCCGACAACCACACCAGTTGACGGCGCCTATCGTCCGAGAGCGTCACGCCGCCCGGATTCTGAAAGTTCGGCAGGACATACATGAACTTCGGGCCCGACCTTAGCGCGCCCTCTAACAACCGAGTCTGCAATCCCTGACCATCGATGGGGACCGTTACGTATTCTGCGCCCATTAAGTCAAACGCTTGCAACGCCCCGAGGTAGGTTGGAGACTCGACCAGTATGCGGTCGCCACGGTTGATCAACAGCTTGGCGATGAGGTCGAGCGCCTGCTGCGATCCTGACGTAATCATGACGTTGTCGACGGTGGCGACGATGCCGTACTTCGCCATTTGCGCTAAGATCAACTCGCGCAAGGGCTTATAGCCTTCCGATGGCCCGTACTGCAGCGCCGCTGTGGCCTGTGTTGCAAGCACCCGCTCGCAAGCTTCGCGAAATTGTTCCACGGGGAACACTTCGGGTGCGGGTAGGCCCCCCGCGAACGAAATGATCTCCGGCTTGGTTGTGAGTTTTAGAAGTTCGCGAATGATGGAGCTTTTCGCTGTCTTGGTCCGCTGTGCGTAGCGATGGGCCCAGGGTGCAGCCATATCGTTCACCCCCGCATTACGCCCTATTCTTGATCGCCAACCGTCCTGCCGTCTGTGACGCAGAACACCAAGTCGCTGTTTATGTTTCATTTCATGGTCGAAGCTGAATCGTTTGTTTCACAACTTATCGGTCGTAGCACTGGACCATCTCTCGCAAGCGCGTTCCGATACCCAACGTCAGTTCCTCCGCGCGATAACGCCAGCGCCAGTTGCCGGACGAAGTGCCAGGGAGGTTCATCCGTCCCTCCCCACCGACTCCCAGCACATCCTGCAGAGGAAAGATCACCGTGTCGGCCACTGAGGCCATCAGCGCGCGGATCATCACCCAGTGGATCTCGTTGCCGTCAGTGTTGAGATAGCGGCGCGCAAACTCCATTTCCTTTGCGACATCTTCGGCGCTACGAGTGCTGTCGCCCTCCCCGGTGCTGGTCCACCATCCGACCACAGTGTCGTTATCGTGGGTGCCGGTGTAAGCGACGCGATGGCGCGGGTAATTGTGCGGCTTGAAGTCGGGCGCCTGCGGGTCTTTGCCGAACGCGAACTGCAGGATCGCCATTCCCGGAAACCCAAAGCAATTGCGTATCTCTTCCACTTCAGGCGTTATGACGCCGAGGTTTTCCGCCAGAATGGGCAGCTTGCCCAACGCACTCTCAACCGCTTCGAAAAGTGCCGCTCCGGGACCTTTTACCCAGCGTCCGTTGACGGCCGTTGTTTCTGTCCCGGGAATTTCGTAATAGGCCTCGAAGCCGCGAAAGTGGTCGAGGCGAATCATGTCGAGCATTTCAAAAGCACGCCGGAAGCGCGTAATCCACCACTTGAATCCGGTCTGAGCATGC
>Ga0308309_10002138_pt1 | contig 11759 bp, 11 predicted proteins | sample HubBroMetageWFT5_FD_192491 | JGI IMG/M metagenome (GOLD analysis project Ga0308309, IMG submission 192491) | Warmed and freeze-thawed soil microbial communities from the Hubbard Brook experimental Forest, New Hampshire - Hubbard Brook CCASE Soil... | ecosystem: Environmental > Terrestrial >...
AGTATTCTACCACCATATTCTCGCCCCCGCCATTCGGCCAGCCCAAGGCGTCGAGCTTCAGGTATGCCTCCTGTCCGGCAGCAAGATCGACGGTAGCGGACTGGCTGGGATCAAGCGCCACGAAGCTGGGAGCGGCAATAACGTAATGCCCGGGAGCAACATTGCGGTAAAAACCCCCGCCCAGTTGCTCGTACCCGACTGTAACGCCGTTCAACGTTACCGCTTCCATATGGGGATAGTTAAAAGGGCTGGTGGGCTGCGAGCCACTGTAGATCCAAATCCGGGCCTGGCCTGGTGGGATCGGCGGGATAACGACCGATCTCGTCGTCGGTTGTTGGGCATCAGCATTCACCACCGCGAGCAGAACAAATGCCGCCGCGGCGAATGCCGATAGACGCGGCACGATCTTCAGGTTTGTCGGCATGCTATGATTCCATTTCAATTGCGTTCCCGACTGGGCTTCTTGTCTCTGGCAGTGGACGGCAGCGCGCAGCGCGCGTCCGACCCGCTTTGCCCAGATTGCGGTTGCGGCAACGTAACTGTCATTGCCCGGTCTCGATACGCGGCCGGGCGGTTGCTCTTTGAACCAATGGAATGTTCTTTCGATCAGATCAGTCATTTGCCGGGATCTTTGGCGTTCGCCATGGCTATCGCGGCCAGCAGCGCGGCTGCAGCTATCAAAGCTTACCACTCGTCCCACTCTCCTGATTAGCGTTGCAGTTGTCTTTAACGCGATCACTAAACGATCCGCCACACTTGTATCGTTGTTCTTCTTAACGTCAACTACGCAAAAGTCGTAAATATAACGATCTTGCCTTTCCAGAGATAGTCACAAGAGGGTTACCTCGTTTTCGGCAAGAAGGAGACCAGAGTATTTGCCGGGTGTGTTGCATTTAAAGACCAAAACGGATTAGTCCTGTCGTTCCCAAAAAGCTAGATCGCGATGCCGCACACGCTGTTGGTGCCGATCTCGCGCCCGACGCGTGGCATGGGCGGCGGCGAGCATCGCTGTCGCGACCGGGTGGGAAATCGCGGCCAATCATCGACTAGGATGAGACCGGGCTCAATCGCTCACGTCGCGGCGCCCATTCTCGCTGACGTCCGGACCCTCGTTGCTCAGCCTCTGCACGTCCCGATGCCGCGAGGCAAACGCCTGCGGACCGCATGCAATTGCTCATCAAAAAGAGCGGCTCCCGGAGGTCGCGCGCTGGATCCTGCAGACGATCGTGGACCAGGCTGAATGGCACGATGGGTAGGGAGATCGAGGTATGCCTGGCCAGGTGGTATCGGCACAGCCGGGTCAGCCGTTTGTTGACGACCGTGTCGGGTGTGGTGTCATGGGCGCCAGCGCCATTGCCGATACGGTTGTCGATCCTTCCCTGTTCCGATTAGGCCGAGAGTTTGCGGCCTGGCCGGAGATGACCCCACGGCAGAACTCCAGTGGTGGCGAGGAACGCTTGGGCACAACCAGCAAGAGCGGTGACAAATACATCCGCAGACTGCTCATCGCCGACGCGGTTGCCGTGCTGCGCCATGCCCACAATCGACCAACAGGTGACGGTCGAGGGAGTTAGATTCTGTTCGGCGAGCTCATGGCGACCAGGCTTGTCTATGTCGCGATGTCAACCCTTCGCTCCGGGCATAGGACGGCGATCTGCACGCCCTGCTTCGCCAACGCGTAACAGATGCGCGGCCCGAGCCCCGCCCATTGACGCCCGTTACCAGGGCACCGCGCCTTGAGATCCATGAGTTTTCTCCGGAGTACGAGCGATCGCGATCAGGCGAACGACTCTGTCATCGCCGAGTAGACCAAGGTGCGCAGGTCCCGGGGCAAGGTCAGACGTGCCGCGCTGCCGATCACCGGCGTCATGAACACCACGATCAGCTGTTCCTTGGGATCGATCCAGAAGGCCGTCGCGGCAGCGCCGCCCCAGAAATATTGGCCGAGCGAACCGAGCAGGCGGGTTCTGGCCACGTCGACGTTGACCCCGTAGCCGAGGGAAAAGCCGACCCCGGCGTAGCCGGATTCGCTGAACGTCTCGAGCACCGCCATGTCGGCTATCTCCCGGCCCTCGGGCAGGTAATTCAGGCTGAAGAGTGCCACCGTCTTGGGGCTGAGGATCTGCACGCCGTCGAGCGTGCCGCCGTTCAGCATCATGAGGCAGAAGCGCAGATAGTCGTGCGCCGTCGAAACCAGGCCGCCACCGCCCGATTCCAGCTTCGGCGGCTCGGCGTAGATGCTCTCCCGGGCGTCGTCCTGCAGCTTCAGGGCACGCCCCTTGCCCTCGGGCTGATAGCAGGAAGTGAAGCGTTCGCTCTTGTCCGACGGCACCCAGAACGCGGTGTCATTCATGCCGAGCGGCTCGAACAGCCGCGTGCGCAGGAACTAGCCAAAGCTGCTTCCGGACAATTTCTCGACGAGGTAGCCCAGCACGTCGATCGACACGGAATAATTCCAGGCCATTCCCGGTGAGAAATCGAGCGGTATCTTAGCGGCGGACTTTGCAGTGCAAGAACATGATGGCCGACAATTATCGGCATATTGGCGGCGGTGAGAATAGACTTGGTCGGCACTACAGCCGATTTTCGCGCATTTGGCCCCACGGCGTTCGTTGCCGATCAATCACTTGCTCTGTGAAAATCGCAGAACGGCGGGTCGAATCGGCGAAGACGGGCTAAGCCTGAGAAGGCTTTGGCCAAGTGCTTGTTTCCGGTTGTGGAGCGGCTCCCAAAGCGTCGAGGCCGGCACCGAATAAATCGCTATGGAATGCTGTCGGCACACCCGCGGCGTTCGTCCAGTTTCCGAGCTAGTACCCCGTTGCCGAAGTCCGCGTATATGATCTCAGCTATCTCGTCATGCTCGCGAAAGCGGGCATCCAGGGCCCCATAGCTCCGAATGGTGCCCTGGACTCCCGCTTGCGCGGGAGTGACGATACCGCAGTGCGACGTGGCTGCAACATTCGCTAATTTACGCAACGAGGTACTAGGCTGGGAAAGCGCGGACCAGGTTGTTGCCGGTGATCCAGCTGCTTATGTGCTGCCGCAACACTTCGGCAACCGCCGCGATGGCGGGCGAGCGGGCGCGTGCTTCCTGGATGGCAATGGCCCAGGGGATCGATAAATTGTCGATGGGTGACCACCAATATTGGTCTTCGCGTCTACGAGCAACGTAACAGGACGGCGCTATTGTGTACCCGCGGCTCTGGTAGATCAGATCGGTCATCAATTGATAGCTGTCGACTTCGATGATGTCCGGGCACAGGTGCGCGCGTCGGAACGCCAAGTCGAGACGCCGGCGAAGGCTGTTACCTTCACTCGGGAGTATCAATGGCAAGCCGGCGATCTTCGCGAGGTGAACCGGCCCCGGCGGAATTGCCGGCGGGACGCTGCCGACCAAACAGAGCTGCTCAGTGGCGACCGGACGGCAATCGATGCCGTCGAGAGTGCTGTCGGGCTCGTAGACGATAACGCCGAGGTCGGCCTCACGTGATTTCAGCTGCGCTCGTGACAGGTGGTCGAAGCCGTCCGTCAAGCGAAGCCGGATGTCGGGGAATTTCACCTTGACGGCGCTGGTCATCGGCGCCGTCACGACCCAATGCATGGACGAAGGCATGCACAGCGACACCTCGCCTGCGATCGTACGCGAGAGCGCGCCGATGTCGTCCTTCATCGCCTGCTCCAGGCGGAGCAGGTTCTCGGCTTTGTCGAGAACAAGCGTACCGGCCTCCGTCGGCGTCACGCCGCGCTGATCCCGCAACAAGAGTGTTGCGCGCAATTCGCGCTCCAACCGCATGATATGACGGGTCAGCGCCGGCTGAGAGGTGCCGAGTTCAGGCGCCGCCTTGGTTAAGCTGCCGATTTCCGCCGTCCGCTTGAAATACCACAACAAGCGGAGATCCACGGGTAGCGGCATGCCTTCCTCCCACCGAGCTGGCGCTAGAAAGAGCCCAAGCCCTCGCGAGCCGATGAGATACCGCCTGCGTTGGTCGGATGTGAGTTAAGCCTCGTTAGCCGTGGTAAATCGGGGTAAATCACGCGAAGAAGATAGTGCTGGGGGTCTCGGCACCGCGCGCCGCCACCTCCGGGCAACCTGGGTTGGCGTTGCTAGTCGATCCGTTGCCGCCCGCAAGTGAAGGTGGTCTCGGGCGCTGCAGTCAATCGCCCCATCCAAACTGCGTATGGTCACCATATCGCTTTCGTATTGGCGCCGGGAAACCGGATCGACAATTTTCCGAGCGAGACGATTTCCTGGCCGAGACAACGCCTATGCTCGAACTCTATCAGCGTCCGGCCTCTACCTGGAGTCAGAAGGTAATCTCCCAGTCCGAATTCTCGGCCGCGAGCTGAACCCTCGGGGGGACCGCGCTGGCTCAGAACATTCCGTTGGAATTTGCGGCGTGATCGGGCGCGATTTGCAGCACGTCCCAGTGCTCCACGACCTTGCCCTGATCATCGAGGCGGAAGATGTCGATTCCGGCCCACAAATGATCACCGGGCCAATCCTGGCGACAATGAAGGACAACGTAATCGCCTTCGGCAATCACCCGTTTGAATTCCACTCGCTTGCCGGGGTAATCGCGAGCGGCTTCCTCGAAATATGCGATGAACCCTTCTTTGCCATCAGCGACACCCGGATTGTGCTGGATGTACTGCTCTCCCGCATACCGCTCGATCGCCTCCCGAGGGCGACACTGATTGAACATAAGGTCGTAGAAAGCCATCACGTTCTGCTTGTTGCGCTCCAGGTCGTGCATAGTCACTCCTTGGTTACGGCGAAGATTATTAGGAAAGCGGCAACGCAAAGCGACCCTGTGGCTGTCAGCAAGGGGCCAGGATGCTTCTTTTCACGCGCTCGCGCTTCCGCCTGACTTCGTGGGCGGTGACCGCCGGCCTCATCGCGACGGCAACCGCCTTGGCCGCGAACCCCGCCGAGGCGCCGTCCCTGGCCGAGTACCTCACCGCGATCTGCTCGGCGGCGTTCCGCTCGGCCCCGCCCCGGGAAGCGCGGTTCCTCTCCGAAAATGTCGGCGCGATGACGCGGATGATGACGGGCATGGAAATCAAGCCCTCGGGCGATGTGGATCAAGATTTCGCCGCGTTGATGATCCCGCACCACCAGGGAGCGATGGACATGGCGCAAGCCGAATTGCGCCACGGGCACAATGAGCAGCTGCGGCGGATCGCGCAGGAAATCATTGTCGATCAGCAGCAGGAGATCGCGGCAATGCGGTTGGCGCTCGGGCAGCCTTTGCCGCCTTCGGCCGCAGCCCCCGACCAGCCAACGGATCTGTGGAAAGGGGCGCCAAACCCGACCTCCACGCCCACTACGAATGTACCAAAGGAGTGATAAAATAAATGACCCGCAACTCATTGGCCGCTGTTCTGCTGAGCGGCACTGCGTTGGCGAGCGGCGCTTCCGCCTGGGCCGGACAGGCTCCAGCGGCGGCTTCCGCGCCCGATATCCCAGTGAGCCACCAAGACCGTGTCTATGCCGCCGAGCAATTCTCCAACACGGTGTCGGTCACCGACCCGGCCGACAACACGCTGCTCGGGGTCATTCGGCTGGGGCAGCCGCAACCGGCGAATTTCAGCCCGCTCTACTATGGGCAGGTCCTGGTGCATGGCATGGGTTTCTCGCCCGACCACCGCACCATTGTCGTTGTCTCGATCGGGTCGAACTCCGTCTCCTTCATCGACACGGCAACCAACACCGTCAAGCACACCACCTATGTCGGCCGGTCGCCGCACGAGGCCTTCTTCACGCCTGACGGCACGGAGGTCTGGGTTTCAGTGCGCGGCGAAAACTACGTGTCCGTGTTGGACGCCGCGACCTATAACGAGAAGACGCGGATCACCACGCCCAACGGCCCGGGGATGCAGATCTTCTCGCCGGACGGCATGTACGGCTACGTATGCTCATCCTTCACGCCCGAGACGGACATCTTCTCGGTCGCCAGCCACACCCTCGTCGGCAAGGTGCAGCAGGCGAGCCCGTTTTGCCCGAATATCGCTGCCACGCCCGACGGCTCTCAGGTTTGGTTTACACTCAAGGATACGGGCAAGGTCCAGGTCTTCAACGCGAAACCCCCCTTCACGTTGCTCCAGACGCTCGACACGGGTCCGATCACCAACCACGTCAATATCGTGCGCAATGCGCATGGCCAGTTCGCCTATGTCACGGTCGGCGGCCTCAACCAGGTAAAGGCGTTCAACACTGCCGATTTCAGCCTGGTTGCGACGATACCGGTCGGCACGCTGCCGCACGGGGTCTGGCCCTCGGGCGACGGCACGCGCGTCTATGTCGGGTTGGAGAATAACGACCTGCTGACCGCCATCGATACCCTGACCAACCGGGTCATCGCGACTGTGCCGATCGGCCAAGCGGCTCAGGCGGTCACCTACGTACCGAACGCGGTGCCCCAAGGCGACGGAACGCAAGGGCTTCAGCCGCTGGGCGTCGCCGGTGAGGCGGCCCACTTCAGGATGGCGCCGGCGGGCGGCACAACGGCGGGCGCCAAAGCGCCGACCAGCGTGACCTTGTTCGACCAAGGGCTGATAGACGTTCTGGAGGCGTCGGTCACCGGGCTCCAGCCGATGCAACCCTATGTTCTCGCGCTCGCGAGCACACCGGACGGCTCCGGCTATCTCGAGCCGCTGGAAGACTTCATGACCAACCCGGCCGGCGCGGCGATCGTCAACACTGTCGGCCCCCTCCTTGAGATCGTTCAAGGTGGAGCAGATGCGCCCCGCCGGTACTTGGTCATCGCATCCGGGTCATCGGCGAACCCGGGCAACCCCGTGCAGATACAGGTTCCCTAGGTCGGTCCTCGCTTTTCGGGGCAGCGCTTAGCCATGAGAATGATCCAACCCGTCGAGCACCATGGCTACGGCCCGATCTATTATGAGTGTGGCTCGGGAAAGGCGTTTGTCCGGGCTGGATCCAGGCCCGGCAACGAGCAGGCTTGCAGCGCCGTGCATCGCAGCCCATGCGGCCCAGGCGTCCGTGGTGCAGTTGGGATCGTCAGGATCGCCTCCAACATGGCGAGCCACGGCTGATCGAAGGACCTCGAAGGACGCCAGCGCCGCCGTTCGAAGGTCAGGATATTTGTTCGGCGTCGAGAGAAGCAGACCAAACATTCGGAAGAACACGGCGGGGTGCTCGATTGCGAACTCAATATAGGTGCGCAATACAATCCGCAGCCGCTCGGTCGGATCGTCAATGGACTCGACGCGTTTGCGCAGAGTTGCGGTGAGCCGCGCGAAGCCCTCGACCGCCACTGCAGCAAGGAGCGCTTCCTTGTTGCGGAAATGATGAAACGACGCGGTGGCAGAAACCCCAGCTCTTCGGGCAATTTCACGAAGGCTGATGTCCTTTCCGCCGGACTCAATGGTAGCCGCCCACCCTTCTTCCAGTAACGTTCGGCGGAGATCGCCAAGGTGGTAGGGACGCTCGCCGGTGGTGGGGGTGGCGCGGGGAGCGCGAGAGGCGGGCATCAAAGGTCACCTTGTCTCATCCAGTGTTGGCCGACCTTTTCCGATGGCTCATCCTGCAACCGCCGGGAAAAAAGTGCCGTGGAACCCGCAGGGCACGTGGTGCGGCAAGAAAGCTCGGGCCCGCGGTTCCAGCGTCGGCGGGTCAAGGGCGAGCAGGTAGGAGCGGCCAGCTCCGCCGTCCAAGACAACCGAGAGCAGGATTCCGTCATTGTCAGTGGAAGCCCCAGGGCGGCGAACGAAGACAGGCTCTCCCGGGAAGTGCCCAGACTGCCTCCAGGTGACGTGCGATCCAGCGACCGTATCAACTGAGGCGAGTTGGTCGTAGAAAATGGCACCCCGATCGTCGCTGAGGCCGGTGCTATAGAAATGGCGGTATCGGCGGCCGTTGAGGCGCAGGTAGTCTATCGTGGGCAATTCGACTGTGATCGGCGCCAGTTCTTCCTCGGTTACCCGTCCGGTCGCCAGGTCGAGCCGATACCGCACCGGTCTCGCACGCGACCGCAGCTCCGGCGCGCGGGTAGTCTTCAGGCGCCCGCCTGGCGGGCGGAGTGCAGGGTTTAGGTACAGCTCGGCGACGTGATCGCCATTGTCATAGGCAGCGACGTCCAAGACAACAGTGTCGCCGTCGTCATACGCGTTGACCGTATGCATGATGTAGGACGGACGAACCTCGAAGCGGCGGCGGAGGTTTCCGCTGGCCTGATCGAGCACATGGAGTATCATAGGTGCCTCTTCGCGCCAATGCAGTGACTCGACGAACGAGCCGCCTTCGAAAAGCACCGAAGGATCCGAACGAAGCGGGTTTTCCGGAAAGACGATCCGCCGCTGGGTGACACAGAAAGCGTGCACGAATGCAGCCTGGTCGGTGTTCAATACAGCGATGGGCTCACGCCGGCGCGTCCCATGCGGGATGCGGAAGAAATTGTATGTGGAGGCGCGCCCCGGCTCCCCAGGTTGGACGAAGTAGTTGATGATATCGCCGTCGGCCGGTGCTACGTGGCAATGCGCCGTGGTGCCTCGGTGGGACCAGTTGTCGGTCGGATTGCCGGCGCAGTCCTGATGCTGCAACCGATCGTCCCAGACGAGCGGGCCGCGGGTCTCCAGAGTCTCCAAATCGTAAGCCATTGCGAGCGTGCTGCCGTCGGTCAGTGCAACGTGTTGGCCCGCAATGCGCGCCAAGGCGACACTCGCGTTGACGTCCGGAGTGTTCCCCCTTCGGAGTTCTTCTGAGATCTGTTCCAGTCGGTCGGGGTCCAAGCGCGTAGCGAAGACCGGGTATCCCATTCGGCCTTTTTGAGTTGCGTACTCGAAAGACCGGCTTCGTAGGTACCGGTTGCGGTACGACACCTCCCCGTTGCGGAATCCGAAGCGGTGCAGCATCGCAAAGCCGTCGAAGTGGTGATTGAACAGGTCATTGCCGGCCTCGAATTTCGCCGGGCCGTTGCGCACCAGGCTTCCTGAAAGCCAGTCCGGGAAGCGACCCTCCGTCGGAAGCCCCTCCAGGACTACCTCGGCATCCAGCGTGAGGAAGCCCGCTGCGTGTAGCGGCGCACCGTCAGGCGCCAACTCGTCGATCTTATTCGACATTGTGCACTCCATGAATCTTAGCAGTGCTAAGATTAGGCCAGTGCGGTCTCTTTGCAAGCACCTGCAGCCACTAGCGCTCATCAGGAGCTGCGGCATCGCGTCGCCTAGCAGCTCGTCTGATTGGCTCTGGCCGGTAAGTCTCCTGCCTGAGCGCAAGCGCCAGTTCCGCCAGCCATCGCTCAACCCCATAGGCCTCGATGTCCGCAAAATCCTGGCCGTCGATCCCCGGCGCACCCCGGCCTCCGCAGGGGCAAGCTCTTGTTGGAGCGGCACTGGGCATAGGCATGCGCCAGAATGTCCTCGCGGCTGATCTTGTCGTACAGGGCATAGAAGCGATAGCCGGCTTCCGCCTTCGCTTTCGCGTGTAACGCCGTCTGCAGTTTCTGAACACTTTTCGGAGTTGCTAGGTTGCCCAATCTCCAGGTCCCTCACCACGTCTTGCGTCTGTCTTGAACTGAGGCTCCTTCCCTCTACCGGCATTACCCGGCTTCATCGGTAGTACGGGCCTCTTCGCCAACCCATCGCGCCCGGCCTGTCCCTCACGGGTGTCCGGTTGATGATCCCTGATCACGCCTCGGGGCTTCCCGGGTTGCGTGCGGTTTCTTGTGTACATGCCACCACTACCCCGGTGCAGCGGGCTGGCCGTACTCCTCGCTCATCTCACCCGGCCGTATCAGCCTTCCCCGGAAGGGTTGCCGGGTCGGCCTGCACATCGTCCTTTTCGAGGCTTGCTCGGCGTTCACTCGCGTTGCGGCCTGCGCACTCGCGCGGTCACCGTATTCGTGACCCGCTATCCGAAGGCTTCAGACATTTCTTCTTCTCCATGCCTGCTCCGGTTGCTTCCGGCTGGAGCGGTTGTCGGGTGGGGCTTGCACCAACTGGAAAGCGCCGCCTTGTCACGGCGCACACCCACAGCGGTCATTGACCCCGGATCGGGCAACGCATCGGCGCCGGAACCCGAATTTGGAAGTCGCGTCACTACGAACGTTACCCGAGCCGGGATTGCGCCGAAGTGCAGGACATTGGCGCTCTGCGCGATCGACCGTACTTCAGGCCGCTGCGTCCGCACGCGCGTTTCGCCGGATCACCTGCGGCGGCTGCCCGAAGGCGCGCAGGAAGGCGCGGCGCATGCGGTCGCGATCGGCGAAGCCCGTCTGCCGAGCGATGACGTCGATCGGATGCCGGCTCTGCTCCATCATCAGCCGGGCGGCCTCGATCCGCAGGTTCTCGACAGCTTTGGCCGGCGATTGGCCGGTTTCGGCGCGGAATGCACGGCTGAACTGGCGCGGACTGAGATGCGCCGCTGCGGCGAGCTGTCCAACGGTCAGCGGCTTGCCGAGGTTGCGCTTCGCAAATGCCAGGGCGGTCTGGATACGATCGGATTTGGGCTCCAGCTCCAGCAGCGCTGAAAACTGCGACTGGCCACCGGCACGCCGGTGATAGACCACCAGCTGCCTGGAGACGGCCCGGGCCGCGTCCGCGCCGAGATCCTGCTCGATCATGGCGAGCGCCAGGTCGATACCCGCAGTCATCCCGGCCGAGGTCCACACCGGGCCGTCGATGATGAAGATGCGGTCTTCCTCGACTTTCACTTTTGGGAACTGCGCCTGCAAGTCGCGCGCGCGGCGCCAGTGCGTGGTCGCGCGTCGGCCGTCGAGCAGGCCGGCTTCGGCCAGGATGAACGCGCCGGTGCAGATCGCGGCGATCCGCCGGCAGCGCCCTTGAGCCCGCCGCAGGAATTTGATCAGGCCCGGCGTTGGCGACTCGGTGCCGCCGCCCGTAATCAGTGTGTCGAACTTCGTACGGTCGTACGGGTCCGTTGCGACGCTCATGCCGATCGACGCACGGATTGAGCCGCCAGTCTCGGACAGCAGACGCACGTCATAGACCGGCTTCCCCATCTCCCTGTTCGCGAATTCGAAGGCAGAGATCACAGCGCAGCTCATCACCTGAAACCCGGGGAAAACGATGAGACCGATGCGGTGCATGGGGTCGCCTTACGAGAGTGTCCGAAAACGCCGTGTATATGACATTTGAGACAAACGTCTACAAGCCTAAATCTCCTCCGCGTGTCCAAGGAGGATGACCATGCCGTTCTATCGATGCATCACGTTGGTTGGGATGCTTGCGCAAGAACAGAAAGAAGAGATCGTCCGCGAGATCACAAGGATCCACTGCGAGGCGACCGGTGCCCTTCCGCGGTTCGTGCAGATTCTGTTCGAAGAGGTAAGGCCGGGCGACGTCTTCCAGAACGGTAAGCCCTCGCAGGCCGTACGTCTTCACGGCCGAATCCGTGCGGGTCGCGACGCAGACACGAAGCACCGCATGCTGGACGCTTACACCGATCTGATCGTCCGGATTGCGCGCGTTTCCGTCGACGATGTGATGGTGGCGCTTGTCGAGACGCCCCATGAGAACGCGATGGAGGGCGGTGTTCGGCTGCCTGCACCCGGCGAAGAGGAGCCCTGGCTCGAGCGCCTCGGCAGTCAGATGCCGCTGGCCGACATATGAGGCCAACCATGCCGTATCTGCATCTCGATCTCGCCAAAACCTATCCATCGCAAACGAATCGGGAGCTCGCGGTTCGTCTGTGCCGTCTCTACGCGGACGTCATGCAGACGCAGCCGTGGCGCCCCAATGTCGGGATAGCGGAACTTGGCGAGGACAATCTTTCCATC
>Ga0308309_10002139_pt1 | contig 11755 bp, 13 predicted proteins | sample HubBroMetageWFT5_FD_192491 | JGI IMG/M metagenome (GOLD analysis project Ga0308309, IMG submission 192491) | Warmed and freeze-thawed soil microbial communities from the Hubbard Brook experimental Forest, New Hampshire - Hubbard Brook CCASE Soil... | ecosystem: Environmental > Terrestrial >...
AAGCACAGGCCGTAGGGCTGGCTGCCCACGGGCACCGAAGTCTCAGTGTCGGCCAGGTACCAATGCAGCAGGGCAATCTTGAGCGGGTTCAGCCGCGCTCCTGCATCCAAAATGGGAGGCTGCATCTGCAATTCCAGCCCAGCCTGCGCCGGTTGACTGGCCGCTTTCTGCGCTTGCCCGGCAAACAAGTTCGCCATCGCCAGAACGACAACAATCAGAGACACGCCGATAACAATTCGAGTCTTCATGGCTTTCTACTCCTGCGGTCGGTCCAGAGATAAACGGCTAGGTAAGAACGTCGTCTATCAGTGGAGAGAATTGGAACATCAACCAGCGTTGTGGGACGAAGCGAACGCTAGTTAGTGTGGCACGGCCAGTGTAGGGTAGCCCCTCCACTTGTCAAGGAGTAAATTCAGGCCATAGCCGTTGGTGCAAATGAACGAGATACTGGGGTAAGGTGACCTGTAGGTGTTCCCGAAGCACCCAAGATTGCTTTCGCATCACAGGCCATGCATCAATTCAGAAAGAGTAACCTTGGCCGTTACTCGGAAGCCGCCCAAGCCGACCGCAACAGGTGCAGGTGAAGGATGTGCGAGGTTAGTGTAGATTGGAAGAGCGTGGGCGCGTAGCTCAGTTGGTAGAGCAATGCCCTTTTAAGGCATGGGTCGCAGGTTCGAGTCCTGCCGCGCTCACCAGGTTTAAGGTTCCCCGGTAGGGAATACGCCTTAGTGATTGCGAGCTTCCATCGCTGCCATCTCTTTGCGCACGGCATCGGCGCGTGGCCCGGTGGGTTCTTCTTCCAGGAATGCGTGTAGTTCTTTCGCTGAATCGGTGGTGCGGTTTTCTTTTTCGAGAGCTTTGGCGGCTAGGTAATGCGCGAAAGGCTCTTCGCCAAAGTGAATGAAGTGCACTCTGTGGCAGGTGGCGATGGCGGCTTCCCAATGCTGTTGCGCAAACTGTACCTTTGCCAGCAACACCAGCGTCTGAACATTGTCAGGATCTGCCGCTGCGGCGCGATTCAGCAGAAGTTCGGCCTCGGGCAGATTGCGATCGACTACCGCCATGGTGGCGAGGTTTACCAGCGCGGCTGCAAAGTGGTCGTCCAGGCGATTTGCGGTTTGCAGGGATTCGCGTTCGCGGTCGCGATCACCGAGGCGCGCATAGACGACGCCGAGGTTGTTGTAGGCGGCGGCATATTGCGGATAGGCTGCCACGGCTTTCAGTAGCTCATCTTTGGCCTTGCTCCAATCTTGCCTTGCCATCAGAGCGCGGGCCTTGTCGAACTGTTGCTTTGCGACGCCGGGAATATTCAAGTCAACCGCTGCCACGGTGGGAGACTTCGGATTTCTTGCGTTGGCCGGCGCCTCTCCGGTGCGCTTCACCGTCACAAACAATGATTGGGCGCCGTCGCCAGCATTCACTTCAACCCGGCCGCTGTCGGTCTCCTCAATCCCTTCCGCCGACACCTGAAGGTGATAGCTTCCCGTGGCCAGATCGCCGAAGTCTGCCGTGCCGTCGTCAGCGGTATAAACATCTCCTATCGGAATGGAACTCGGGCCGCTCAAGAGTACGATGTGGGCATGAAGGTTACAGGGGTGACCATCGCTGAAGATGATCCTCACATGCAAACGCCCGCTTCTATCCGAACCATGAGCTTGAGCGACGGCGACGGTGGAGACCGACAATGAGATGAGGAGTACAGCCAGGCGGCGAGAGATCATCGGTGCCCCTCCGAATCACGCGCAGCGAACCAACATTAACCCGACAACACAGCAGTCATAGACAATCAACTGACTATGGCCGCGATTGTACACCTGATGTAAAGGGATGTTTGGAGGATGAGTCAGAGTAAGCGGATTGCTATAACCATCCCTTGGTTCGGGCGATGCGCGCAGCTTCTACGCGATTGCCGGCGCCCAGTTTGCTGATGGCTTCGGAAAGATAATTGCGCACCGTTCCTTCGGAGAGATTGAGATCTGCGGCGATATCTCCGCTACCTTTGCCATCACCGGCCAGACGCAGGACCTGGCGCTCGCGGTCGGTGAGCGGATCAGGCTCGGCCCAGGCCTCGGTGGCCAGTTCGGGGTCGATGACCCGCAAGCCCTGCTGCACGCGGCGGACGGCTTCGGCGAGTTCTTCGGCGCGCATGTCTTTCAACAGATATCCGGAAGCTCCGGCTTCAAGCGCGCGCCGCAAGTAGCCGGCGCGGGCGAACGTGGTGAGAATGATGACCCGGGTGCCTGTCTTCCGCCGTTTCAGTTCCGCGGCCACGTCGAGGCCGGTCATCTCCGGCATTTCAATATCGGTGATGAACACATCGGGCTTGTGCTCGAGCACGGCGCGCAGAGCTTCTTTGCCGTTGCGCGATCGCGCCACGACGCCGATGTCGCCTTCAATTTCGAGCAGCGCGGCGAGGGCGCCCAAGACCATGCCCTGATCTTCCGCAATGACTACGCGAATCGTCTTGCGAGTGCTCTTGGAGGCTATGCTCAAAAGTCCTCGTTGCTTGCCGCGGGAGTGATTGGAAACTCGATTGTAAGCCGGGTCCCGGACTTGGTCTCCCGTTGCAGTGTGCCCCCCAGGGCCTCAATGCGTTCGCGCATGCCGCGCAAGCCGTTGCCTTCCACGGTGCCGCCACCGCGGCCGTCGTCCTGAATTTCGAAGCGGCAACTTCCGTTGACCGGCGTCAGGCGCAGCAGACAGTTGCGGGCCCCAGCGTGGCGCACAACGTTGGTGACGGCCTCGCGCACCACCAGCGCAACCACACTTTCCTGTACGGGGCTGAGAGAAACGTCGGCGGACTCGGATCTCACTTTTACGCCTGCGGTTTCGAGAGTTGCCCGGGCTTGTTTGATCTCTGCCTCGAGGCTATAGCTTCGATAACCACGGATGGTGGTTCGGACTTCAGCCAGCGCTTTTCGGGAAGTCTTTTCCACGTCGGCCATTTCAGCCTTAGCCTGCTGCGGATCGCGATCCATGAGTTTTCCCGCTAGTTCCGATTTCAAGATGATCACTGAAAGCGTGTGGCCAAGCACGTCATGCAAGTCACGCGCGATGCGTTCGCGCTCCGCGATCTTGGCCAGATGCTCGATTTCCTCGTTGGCCTTTTTCAGCTGGTAGTACATACGAGTGCGCTGGGCAAAATAAATGTTGGTGCCGCCAACCACCACGGATAGGCCTGCGGCATAAAACGCAAACCAGCCCGACAGGTGAAGCAGCCAGGTCTCCAGGCCGGCAACCGCTACAATTAGGCCGATTAACCCAAGAACACCCACTTCGGTCTCTACAACGTAAGGAAGCACAGCGGCGGCAAAGATGAAGAAGCAAGATGCACCGCTATTAAAGGGAGCGTATAAAGCTCCAACGACAACCATCGCACCGAGGCCGGTGAACTGCCACGGCTTGCGATCAGTCCAAAGCACGCCCAGGTAAAGCGTCAGGAAAATGACGGTGCCGAGCGCGGTAAGCAGCCACTGCTTCCGGCTGGCGTGCTCGAAAATGGGCTGCAAGAAGAAGAAGCCGAAATATGCCAGCGGCATGTAAAAGGCCCAGCCATGCTCTAGCTTTTTGGTTACGATTTTCATTTTCCAGCTCTAGGCTACCGCTTTTCCGGGTCGCGCGTCAGCTTGCTGCGGTGGTCCCCCGACCACATCATGGCGCACGCCAATAGCAGCGAAATGGGTAGAACCACCGCCAGTAAACCGATCCGGCCTTGGAACGTGAGTAGAAGAATTGCCAGCAGCACCAGAATCCAAATTGCAGAGTTGCAAGTTCTTGTTTGCATCGGAAACACCTTCTTTCCTTGTGTTTCTTAACCGTAGGTCTTGCCCTCGTCGCGCTGGAAGCCGACCCGGGCCAATCCCAGACAAATTAGCGTGAACCCGATCAGGAACTCCCAATGCGTCCATGCCGACTCGGGCTGCCCAGCGTCTACAACTCCCAGGGCGAGTTGCGCCAGGTGGTACGGGGGCAAAACATGAGCGAAGTTACGCAGCAGCTTGGGTAGAAACATCAGCGGAACCCATAATCCTGAGCAGAAAGACAGAGGAAGATAAAACAGATTGATGACGGGGGCGGCTGAGGTGGGTCCGGCGAAGTATCCGATGGCCAATCCCATGGCGCAGAAGGGAAGGGAGCCGACGATCAGAATGGCCAGCAATTTCGCGGCTTCCAGAGCCGGGAGGTGCACACCGCCAAAGGTAACTCCTAGAGCAAACAGCAGCAACACAACGGCAGTGCTGAAGATCATGCTCATGACTACTTTGGCTGTGAAATATGCAAACGGAGGCATGGGGCTGGCGCGCTTCACTTGCAGCCATCCCAGGCCACGCTCGGTCGCCAATCCCGCTGCGGTGCCGAACAGTGAAGCTCCCATTACTCCGAACGTGCCGTAGGTGGCGATCAAGTAAGTGGCAAAATGCGTGCCATTGACCGAAGCCTCTTTTCCATTCAGCACCAAGCCGAACAAGACGTAAAACATCACCGGGAAGCCGATGGTCGAAAGCGAAAAAGCACGCAAGCGGAGGCGAGTAAGGAATTCGAATTTGATCTCTTTGACGTAAATTGCCAGAGTTCGTCCAAAGGGCCGAGCCAGAGCGGGGGCATTGATATTCACGGTTGCAGCGGTAGCCATGGTCATTGCCTCCCTGAAATCTGTGGTTCTGAACTGCCATTGCCATTTTGGGTGAGTGCGAGGAAAGCTTCCTCCAGCCCGGCGCCGACAACCTCGATGCCGCGCACGGTGGAGTCGCGGAGTAACAGCTCGCGCAGCACCGGCTCGGCGTCAGCCACGCGGATTTCGTAGCTGTCACGATCTCTCCGTACTTCTGCCACGCCGGGGAACGCCCGCACGGTATCGATGTCCAGACTGCTCATACAACGGATGCGGCGTCCGCAAGTCTTGGCTTTGATCTCCGACGGTGTGCCTTCCGCAATGACCTCGCCGCGATTGATCACGGCCACGCGGTCGGCCAGAGCATCAGCTTCTTCCAGATAGTGCGTGGTCAGCAGGATCGTCTTACCGCGCTCCACAAGTTTGCGAATCTGCTCCCACAGGAGTCTTCGGGCTTCGACATCCAAGCCGACGGTGGGCTCGTCGAGAAATAAGAGATCGGGATCGCCACACAGGGCCAGGGCAAACAGCACTCGCTGTTTTTGTCCACCGGAGAGTTCGCCGAAAGGACGATCCTTGATTTCCTGCAATCCTGCGATCGCCAAAGTCTCAGCCTGCGGCAGCGGCCGCGGATAATAAGAAGAGAACAAGTCGATGTGTTCCCGCACTTTCAATGTTTCCGGTACCTTGGCGACCTGCAACATGGCCCCAATCCGGGTGCGGACTTCGGCATGGATGGGATTTCCGCCGAAAACGTTGACTGTTCCTGCGGTGGGCCGCATCAGCCCCAGAAAGAGTTTGACTGCCGTAGTCTTGCCGGCGCCATTGGGTCCGAGCAGCGCCAGCAGTTCGCCGGCGCGCACGGAGAAATCCAGGTTGCGCAGCGCCTGCACTTCTCCGAACGTTTTGCTGACTTGCCGCAATTGTGCGACTACGGTTCGCGGAGAATGGGAGCGCACGTCGTGAAGTTCTTGGATCTCCGGCATGGTGGCAAGCATTCTGGCTACCTCGTTCCTGCCCGGCGGTTCAGGATCAACCGGGCAAACTCATCTTCGGAGATTGCGGGTTGCGGCACCAGTGGAGATCATCATCTGCGGACAGTGACAAATGTCATCTGGCAGCGAGGGAATACTGTCACAATGTGGTCAGGGGTTTTGAGATGAAGAAGATGACAGCAAGTTTCTTCAAGAAGCATTGCTTCATGGATCAAGTTCAGGTTAAGCGGGAGGCTGTGGTCATCACGAAGGGCGGGAAGCCAGTGGCGAAGCTCATCCCCACCGACAAGAACACTGACGACATCTGCAATTTCATGGCGGGGAAGGGTGCCGTCACAGGCGACATCGTTTCGCCGTCTATATCGGACGAATCAGGCGAACTCAGGTGATTCTCGGGAAGAGAACTGCCATCGGCCGTGCCCGCGGATCCGACGGTCGCGCGTAGTTCGTACTATTTGGTAATGGCCCTAAAAACTCGCGAAAACAGCAGAAGTTATTGGGCGGGCCAGCATTTTAGGGGTATAGTTTCTTTCGCGGGCGGGGCCAGTAATCGACCGTTCCTGGAGTCCAAAATGACGCTGAAAAACTTCCTCTTCACAACAACGCTGGTCACCCTGCTTGCCACTGTGGTCCTGGCACAAGATTCCAAAGCTCCGGTCACGCATTTGGGCGGGAGCGGTGGCCCAGATTTCCACGTGAATACCAGCGTGAACAACCCGGCTGCCCCCCGACTGATCTTCTACGGCGGCGACATCACTCCGAGCGATCCCAATGCGTTTGCCTTTCCCAACGGCAACACCCTGATGGTGCCGGATACCACTACCTATGGCGCGGTGAGCGCTCCCAACGGGATCAGCTTAATAATCACCGGGCTCTTGTTCAATCAGGTGGCGAATATACAAACGGGAACCATCTTCGACCCGGCTTGGGCGACCTACGATATTCGCAGGGATATCACTCCGGGAAACGGCGGAGTCAGCGTGGTGCACGGCAGCGGGCCGCAGACCGCAATCCCCACGGGCCGAATGCCCTTTGGCTATGTGGAATACGCGACTTCGGTGATGTTCCAATCGCCGATAACTGTGCGTAATGGAGGCGGGTACTACTTGAATCTTTCTTCGCAGTGCACCGACTCCAACAATGAGAACTGCGCTAACGTACAGTTTTTCGTTGACAATACCACTCAGCAGACCAATGGCATCAACACTCAATTTGAACCGAGTCTGAGGCTTTACATCAATTCCGAATACTTCGGGTACAACTGGGAGCCGGCATGCGAGGCGGAAGGTCTGAACGACCAGCAGTGCTCGTATCTCTCCTTCGGAGTTTATGGGCATTATTAGGACGCTTGAGCGCTGCCGCTTCGCTGGCGCATACGTCGATACGACGGCAACAATTCCCGTTCACAAGGTATAATCCGAAGTTTCATGCCAATTCGACCGGGTATTGAAGTGGCCAGCCTGAGTGATCTAGGTTGCCAGCGCGAGAACAATGAGGACAGCTTTTCCTATTGGGAGCCGGCAAGCGATGCGGAATTCGCCCAGAAGGGCAGGCTGGCGGTGGTGGCCGACGGCATGGGCGGCCACGAAGGCGGTCAGGAAGCTAGCCGCATTGCGGTTGAGGCCATCCAGGAGACCTATGCCGAGACACCGGCCACCGATCCTCAAACCCTGCTGACCGCGGGTTTTCACGAAGCTCACCAGCGTATTCAAAGCTATGCTGTCGCTCATCCGAAACTGCGAGGAATGGGCACGACGGCTACGGCAGTTGTGGTCGTGGCCACCAATCTTTATTACGCGCACGTCGGCGACAGCCGTTTGTATCGGGTGACTCGGGAAGAGATCACCCGGCTGACCCACGATCATTCTTATGTGGGCCGTTTGGTGGAGAGCGGAGTGATCAGTCCGGAGGAGGCCGAGGCGCATCCCCAGAGAAACATCCTCACTGCCGCATTGGGTGCGGGAGCGGAGATTGTCGTCGAAACTCCGGGGGCGCCCATCCCGCTGAAAACTGGCGACGCGCTGGTACTCTGCAGCGACGGACTCTGGGGGCAACTCACTGATTTGGAGCTGCAACGAGCCGTGCTGCAAAACCCGCCCGTCACCGCCTGCCGCGCCCTGGTCAACCTGGCCCGCGAACGCGGGGGGCCGGACAACATTACGGTACAAGTGCTGCGCGTGGCGTAGACGCGTTCCCCACGGGGCGGCTTTTCTTTCGCACTCTTTTTGCCCGCCATGCGCAAACTTAGTACCATCTGGGTTCCGGGTGTGGGTGGGTGCCGATTCGCCAACTCATTTAATAATAAGCAGTTGCCTTAAATCTGCTGTGGGCTGGATTGGCACGGAGCGTGCTCGTCCAGTCAAAGTTAATAAACTCTATTAAAACCATAGAGTTTTATGGCATACTGCCAAGCCATGAAGATTTCTCAAAAAGGATTGTACGCGTTGCAGGCCATGATGATGCTGGCCCGCCACTATAACCAGGGTGCAATTCGCATCCGCGACATCGCCTACGAAGAAGCCCTGCCGGAAAAATTCCTGGAGCTGATTCTGCTGGAACTGAAGAACGCCCGCATCGTGGAGAGCGCGCGCGGCGCCAAGGGTGGGTACCAGTTGCGGCGTGCGCCGTCGGAGATTCACCTCAGTGAGATTATCCGGTTGATTGACGGCCCGCTCGCGCCGTTCGGCGACGCGGAACAGTTGCGCAGCTTGATCGATCGCGATGCCGAACACCGCAAGCTTTACCAAATATTCTTGGACGTCCGCGACGCCGCCGCCAAGATCCTGGAAAACACCACGTTGGCCGACATTGTGGGACCGAAGTCGCCAGCGCTAAAGAAAGGCCGCAAGAAGAAAGGGCAGGAGCCCAGTGTGCTGCCGATGGTAGTCCACGGAAACCCGGGCCGGGAGCCGAGATGAATAGGGAGCTCCTATTCTGGTTCGTCTTTTTCCCGATTGCGATCCCTGGGTTTACTCAGACGGTTGTCCGGGTGGGCGCGTTTCCCAACATCACCCATGCTCAAGCCATGGTGGGCAAGGCGAACGGAGCTTTCGAGAAGGCGCTGGGTTCGGGAACAAAGATCGAGTGGACGAGTTTCAACGCGGGTCCGTCAGCGATTGAAGCATTGTTCGCCGGCGCTATCGATATGACCTACGTGGGGCCCAATCCAACTATTAGCGGTTATTTGCGCTCGAACGGCGAGGCGTTGCGCGTGATTGCAGGCGCAGCCAGCGGCGGAGCGGCGTTGGTGGTCCGCAACGATTCGGGAATCAACACGCCGGAAGATTTTCATGGCAAGAGAGTCGGATCCCCGCAACTGGGGAACACGCAGGATGTGGCGTTACGAGCATGGTTAAAGGCGCACGGGATGAAGCCGACTGACAAGGGCGGCGACGTACAGGTGATCCCGCTGGCAAATCCCGACCAACTGACCATGTTCCTGCAAAGGCAGCTAGACGCTTCGTGGGCACCGGAACCGTGGGCGACACGCTTGATTCATGAGGGCAACGCCCGTCTTTTCCTAGATGAGCGCGACCTGTGGCCCGCAGGACAGTTCGTAGTTACCAACCTCATTGTGAGCCCCAAGTTTCTGCGGGAGCATCCCGACACTGTGAAGAGGTGGCTCACGGCGCACGTTGATCTTACCGACTGGATCAACGGCCATTTGCCGGAAGCTAAGAAGAGTCTGAACGCGCAGATTCAGAAGGAAACCGGCAAAGCGCTTGCGCCTGTTGTGCTGGACGAAGCCTTCGGACGGCTGCAAATCACCTATGACCCGCTGCGCAGCTCATTGGTGGCTTCAGCGAAATCGGCTTATGAAGCCGGGTTTCTGGGCAAGCAATTGCCGGATCTCTCCAGCCTGTACGACCTCGGCCCGCTGAACCAGGTTTTGAGGGAGAAGGGAAAGCAGGTGATTCAATGACACCCAATGCCGCGCAGCAGTTTCCGTTGACGAGCGATCATCGCTGCCCGATTCGCCCGTCACCCGCAACGCGTCTGAGGCCGAGCACCGCTATCTTAGTCGTTCCCCTGCGTCACCTACATCGAAACGGCATCCCTAAAGTGTCGCTGGAAGGAATATCGCTGAGCTACAAGACCAACGACGGATCGCAGCTGCTGGCGCTGGACAACATCGATCTGAAGGTGAAGCCCGGCGAGTTCCTCTGCATTGTTGGCCCCTCTGGTTGTGGCAAATCAACCCTGCTACATCTGATTGCTGGCCTGCAGCCTGCGACCTCGGGCAAGGTGCTGATTGACGATAAGCAGGTCGAAGGCACAGGCACCGATCGCATTCTCATTTTCCAGGAACTCGGTCTTTTTCCCTGGCTGACCGTGGGACAAAACGTCGAGTTCGGGATGAAGATGCGGGGCATCTCTAAAGCCGAGCGCAATCAGCAGACCGATTACTATCTGCGGCTGGTTCATCTGGCGCAGTTCAAGGATAGTTACACCCACCAACTCTCGGGAGGCATGCGGCAGCGGGTGGCGCTGGCCCGGGCGCTGGCCTCGGAGCCCGATGTGCTCCTGATGGACGAGCCGTTCGCCGCGCTCGACGCCCAAACCCGCGACTTGCTGCACGATGAACTGGAGCGCATCTGGTCGGAAACCGGCCGCACCATTATTTTTGTCACCCACAACGTGCGCGAAGCGGTGCGCCTGGGTGACCGCGTGGCCTTGTTCAGCTTTCGTCCAGGACGAATAAAGCGTGAATTTGTGATCGACTTGCCCCGGCCGCGTCAGCTCGAAGACGTCACCGTGGCCAAGAGTGCGCGCGAGATCCTCAACGAGCTCCGCGAAGAGATTAATAAATCATTGGAGGAGCAGTACGGCTATGAAGCGGTTCGCTAAACACGCCGTCTTCTATTCGTTGCTGGTCGGGTTGTGGATCATCCTGGCCAAACTGAAGGTCTGGCCTCCGTACGTCTTTCCGACTCCGCAAGGCGTGCTGGACTCGATGTGGGCAGGCTTCGCCGACCACAGTTTCTGGATCGCGATCGCCGTCAGCATGAAACGCATGCTGCTCGGCTACAGCCTCTCGGTGGTGCTTGGAATGGTACTGGGATTGGGCGTGGCCAGCAACAAGTTTCTGGAAGAGACTATGGGCGGGCTTTTGGTCAGTTTGCAGAGCCTGCCCAGCATTTGCTGGCTGCCGCTGGCTGTGCTTTGGTTTGGACTGACGGAGAAAGCGATTCTCTTCGTGGTAGTGATGGGTTCACTGCTCTCGGTCACCATCGCGATGGAGACCGGACGCCAGCAGATGCCGAAGATATATGGCATGGCGGGTCGTAATCTCGGAGCTCGCGGCTTCAAGCTGTTCTGGTACGTGCTGCTGCCGGCGAGCTTGCCTTACATTCTCTCCGGCTTGAAACAGGGATGGGCATTCGCCTGGCGCTCACTGATCTCCGGCGAAATGATTTTCGTAAGCCTGGGACTAGGACAGTTACTCATGATGGGCCGGGATTTGAATGACATGAGCCAGGTGATTGCGGTGATGATTCTGATTATTGCGATCGGGTATCTGGTCGATGGTTTGGCGTTCAAGACCATCGAACGGCGGTTGCAGCGCAAGTGGGGGCTGGCCCCCGCCACCTAAGACAGTACGCACGCTGCTGGTTTCGCGGAGTTCCCCGGTACGACAGAGGGTCGCAACGGGCCGGACGACGTTCGTAATATAAGTTAGTCCATAGACTAAATGTAGATCATGAATGCCGAGTACAAAACCGATGTTGCGCAGTCTGGAAACCTTACAACGTCCAGGCGGCTCGACGTATCTCTTGACGCACGCTTCCAGGATGGGATAAACCAAGGTTCTCGAACCAGAGTGAACAGGGCAGCACGGTGGGTCTGCTTTCGCGCAGTCGCCGACCGCTTCACGGGTCCTGTTGCAGCCTTCCCCAGGCTGGTTTTGTTTACGGTGAGCCTTGGACGTAATTCCAAACTATCCTCGATGAAGGAGTGCTCCATGAGAGTCCGTAACTTGTGTCTGGGTATCGCCCTGGTCTTGATCGTCAGTGTTTCGCTTTGCTGCGCGCAAACCATTACCGTCGCCGCGGCGTCCGATCTCCAGTTCGCGTTTCAGGAGGTTGCAGCCCGCTTTGAGAAAAGCTCCGGCAAGCAGGTTAAAGTGATTTTCGGCTCATCGGGAAAC
>Ga0308309_10002140_pt1 | contig 11754 bp, 9 predicted proteins | sample HubBroMetageWFT5_FD_192491 | JGI IMG/M metagenome (GOLD analysis project Ga0308309, IMG submission 192491) | Warmed and freeze-thawed soil microbial communities from the Hubbard Brook experimental Forest, New Hampshire - Hubbard Brook CCASE Soil... | ecosystem: Environmental > Terrestrial > Soil...
TGCCCGAGAATCAGCGGTCCCCAGGAACCGACGTAGTCGATGAACTCATTTTCATCGGCATCCCAGATGTGCGACCCTTTTCCGCGCACGATGAATGGCGGGTCGCCACCCACCGAACCGAACGCCCGCACCGGCGAATTCACTCCTCCTGGAATCATGCTCTCGGCACGCTGCTGCAAACGCCGCGACTGCTCGGTCTTTCGGGACGTTGTGGACGGCATCGAATACTCCCGCAGCAGCAAGGATGTCAACCGGCGAGACTGACTACTATAGCAGCGTTCATCGCGCGGAAATTAATCAGATATTCACCGTTTCGCCATCATTTTGCAATATCGCATAGGTACCTTGGGGTCATCACGTTGCCCTTCTAACCGGGAGGGTTCCAGGGACAGCTCCGGGGGCTCCGGGCTGTCCTCAACTCATTTCTTCAACCCGCCGCAACCCCGCCGTCTCGCATCACTTAAGATACGAGCGCACGATCTCCATCAATTCATCCGCCGCGAGCGCCTGCCCAGAGGTCGTTTTGCGCGAGGGATCGAGCACGTGAAACCTGACATGATCTTCGAGCAGTTCCGCCATCAGCCCATTCATCGCACCCCGCGCCGCCGTGATCAGCTGCAATATATCTCCGCAGTCCTTGCCCTCATCGAGCGCTCGCTCCATGGCGTCGATCTGGCCGCGAATGCGCCTTACCCGCAGTGTCAGTTTTTCTTTTTCCCGCAGCGTATGTGCCATGTCAGCTCCCGGCGTCTTTCAACTTGACTATACTATACGGGGGTATGCTATAAAAGCAACGCACGTGAGGAATGCCTCGCTCGATCTGTAACATTCCTTTAATTCATCCTGCGTAGGCTCGAGGAATTGGCCTTCACTACCAGCCTGAAATTGATTGATTTCGCTGGCTAGGACTTGGAACACCGCAAGATTAACTATAGTTAATCCATGGTACTATACTTGCGTTAAGTGTAAATGAAAGAGCAGCCCCAATTCGCGAATCTACGTCTCCGCTGGCCATTGCTGGTGTTTTGGGCCGCCACGGCCGTCGGTTCGGCGCTCCCTGCACGGGCCCAGCAGCAGCCCGACGCGCCCTCCGCGGCAAAATCGGACTCCCCTTCCCCGGCGGACGCGGCCCACGCAACCGATTCACCCGCCGGCGAAGATCCCGAAGCCATGTTCCCCCATCTCAAGGACACGCGCTTCTGGCTCTCGGGACAGGCCAACTTCATCTTTCAGACTCATCCTCCTTTCTATGCCGCTTACAGCGGCAAGAACAGCCTCGGCCCCAACTACGAGAAAGCCACGTCGCGCGTCATGACCTTCTACTCGGGCGCGCAACTAAATAATTCCACCGAACTTCTGGTCGACATTGAAGAGGCCGGCGGAGCCGCTCTCAGCACCGGCCTCGGTCTCGCCGGCAATACGGATCTCGATATCGTCCGCAATCCTCTCCTCAGCAAAGAACCGTATCTAGGGCGGGCCATGATTCACAAAGTGTTCGCCTTGAGCACGGATCAAGTAGAAAACCAGCGCTCTCCCTTCTCGCTCTTCGACAAACTGCCGCGTCGCCGTTTGGAAGTCCGCTTCGGCAAATTCAGCATGCCAGACTTCTTCGATATGAATTCCGTGGGCACCGATACCCACCGCCAGTTCACCAACTGGACCATCGACAACAACGGCGCATACGACTATGCGGCCGACACGCGCGGCTACACCGTAGGCGCTACCGCCGACTTCGAGGATCGCAACTGGGGGTTCCGTTTCGCCGAAGCCCTCATGCCCAAGGTCGCAAACGGAATCGATCTGGTATGGCGGCCGTGGCAAGTCCACGCGGAAAACTTCGAATACGAACTGCGTCACGGCCTGATCCCCAAAAAACCCGGCGTGGTCCGTCTCTTGGCCTACACCAATTACGCCAACATGGGCATCTACCGCCAGGCCATCGCCAACTTTGAAGCGGGCCTCACACCCATTCCAGAAATCACCGATCATCCCTGGCACGTCACGCGTAAGTACGGTTTCGGCATCAACCTCGAGCAGAACCTTCTGCCCAACCTCACCGCCTTCGCCCGCTTCGGCTGGGACAACGGCAAGACCGAATCCTTCGCCTACACCGAAGTCGATCAAACCTTCGCCGGAGGGCTGGGAGCGAACGGCGGCTGGTGGCATCGCAAGCAGGACCGTGCCGGCGTCGCCTTCGTCACCAACGCCATTTGCAAGGATCACCAGACCTACCTGGCAGATGGCGGCTACGGCTTCCTGCTCGGCGATGGCAAGCTGAACTATGGTCGAGAAAACATCGTGGAGACTTACTACTCGGCTCACGCATGGCGCGGCATCTATGTCGGTCCCGGCCTGCAACACATCATCAACCCCGGCTACAACCGCGACCGCGGTCCGGTTCTCGTGCCCGCATTCCGCGCCCACCTGGAGTTCTAAGCAAGCGGCAGCAGACTCGAAAAAACTGAACAGGTCGGGAACTGAACAGGTCAGGAACTGGACAGGTTGGGAACTGGACAGGTTGGGAACTGGAGAGATCGGGAAGGGCACGACTTCAGTCGTGCCGGAAGCCCGCAAAAGCCCTTGCGGCTTTAGCCGCTGAGGTACGCACTGAACACTGCCCGACCATTTCGCGAACTGTCAGCGCGCGACTACTCCTCCACCTGCACGCCCTTCCAGAACGCCACATACCCTCTGATCTTCTGAGCCGCAGCCTTCGGCTCCGGGTAAAACCAGGCCGCGCCCGCGTTGCGCTTCCCCTTGACTTCAACATCGTAGTAGCTCGCCGTTCCTTTCCAAGGACACACCGTCTGCACATCGCTCGGCTTGAAATATTCCTTGTGGATCGCATCCGGCGGAAAATACTGATTGCCTTCGACCTCTACCGTGGCCCTGCTTTCGGCCAGCACCGCGCCTTCCCAGGTTGCTTTTGCCATAATGCCCATATAGATTCCTATCAGCCTCAGCAGTTGCACAACATTGGGGAGTTAAGATGCCCGAGCCGGCGACAAAAGCGCTTTTCAACGGCCATTCGATGACCGGCGCGCTGCAGCGTGTCCTCGTCTGCTCCCCCCGCACCGCCGGATGGAATCGCCCCGAGTACGCCGCTCGCTGGCGCGACCTCGGGTTCCACCACGCCCCCGAATTCGACCAGGCCCAAGCGCAGCACGATGCTCTCTGCCATCACCTCGCCGCCGTTGGCGCGGAAGTCATCGAACTGGCTCCCTCGAATGCACTCTCGCTCGACGCCGTCTACACCCACGACGCATCCCTCCCCACCGATTTCGGCTTGATCGTCATGCGTCCCGGCAAGCCCAATCGTGTGTCCGAAGGCCAGCACCACGGCGGCTTCTGTTCCAGGTTCGCCATCCCGATGCTGGCCAAAATCATCGCCCCCGGCACTACTGAGGCTGGAGACATCGTCTGGCTCGATCCCAAAACCCTATTAATCGGCCGTGGCTATCGCACCAACACCGCCGGCATTCTCCAGATGCGCGCCCTGCTCGCGCCCAGAGGGATAGAAGTTCTGTCGGCGCCTCTGCCGTACGGGCCGGGCCCATCCGCCTGCCTGCATCTCATGTCGTTAATCAGCCTGCTCGACGAGCACACCGCGTTGGTTGATCTACCGTGGCTCGCGGTCGAAACTGTCGAACTGCTAAAGTCTCGCGGATTCAACTTCGTCGAAATCGATCCCTGCGAGCGCGACACCCTAGCCTGCAACGTGCTCGCCCTCGGCAAGAACCGCCTGCTGGCCATCGAAGAGAATCGCAACACCAACGCCCGCCTGCGCCACGCCGGATTCGACGTCCTCACCTTCCCCGGCACTGAACTCTGCATCAACGGCAGCGGCGGCCCCACCTGCTTAACGCGCCCCCTGCTGCGAGCGTAAGCAAGCCCATGCGGGGAACGAAGCCCCTGTGGGAACCATGTGGGAACGGGCGCCTCGCCCGTTCCGCCGAGCGCAGCGAGGCGGCCAGCACCACATTCTCGCCCGAATCCGCCCGCCCGCGCACGCCGTTCTCTCCTGCTAAAATAATCCTGCATGCTTCTTCCCTTCGTCCGCGAACTCTTCACGGACGTAGAAAAGCTTCCCGCCTTCGCGCGTGTAGCCTCCCACCTCAAGGAGGGCACGGGGCGTATTCGTGTCTCCGGACTCACTCCCACTGCAAAAGCCTTGCTGCTGGTGCTGTTTCAACGCACTGCTGGACGCCCCCTCATCTTCGTAGTCAACGACAACCGCGCCGTAGAAGACTTCCTTCCCATTCTTCGCGGCTTCTGTGAGCTAACCGCCGCCTGCGATCCAGACTCAGTCATCTCCCTGCCAGCGCGCGACGTGCTTCCCTTCCAGAATCTCTCACCGCACCCCGAACTCCAGGAAGAACGCGCCACCGCCCTATGGAAGATCGCCACCGGCGCCGCCTCCATCGTGGTCTCGCCGGTCGCGGCCACAGCCATCCGCCTGCGCTCCAGCGACTACTATGCCGACCTCGCCCGCACCGTCCGCCGCGGCGAATCCTTCGACCTCGAGTCCCTGTTAGCCCATCTGAACACCGTCGGCTACACCTCCACCGACGTAGTCGAGATGCCGGGCCAGTACGCTTCGCGTGGCGGCATCCTCGATGTGTACTCTCCCGAAGCCGACCGCCCGCTCCGCATCGAGTTCTTCGGCGACGAAGCCGATTCCATTCGCAAGTTCGATCCCGCCTCGCAACGTTCTTCCACCCCCGTGGATGAAGCGCTGCTGCTTCCGCTCACCGAAACCCCGGTCAGCGAACATCTGCTGGGCGCAATTCACACTCGCCTCAGCGGCAAACGCATTGTCGGGAACGAAGAAATCATCGAAGCCGCCATCCGCGCCGGCGGCGTGAACGTTTTCCCCGGCTGGGAGTTTTACACTCCGGTCGCCGGAGCCGACAGCACCATCTTCGATCTGATTCCCCGCGCCGCGGTTCTCCTCGACGAGACCGATCAACTCAAACAGGAATTCGACCGCTTCTGGACCCGCGTCGCCGAAGCCCATGAACGCAGCGAGGTCGGCAATCTCGTTCGCCCCGAAGATCTCTATTTGCCTCCAGACGATTGGTGGAACAAAACCGCAGCACTCCCCGGCGCCGATCTCGAACACCTCGGCATCACCCGTGGCTTGGAGACAGACGAAAGCCCAACCGTCGCCTTTCTCACTCAACCCTCGCCGCGCTTTCACGGCGCTGTTCCCGCCATGCTCGCGGAAGTGCAGAAGCTCAACAGCGATGGCAAACGAGTGCTGTTCGCCGTCCCCAACACGGGCGAAGTCGAGCGTCTGGCCGATGTTTTTACCGAGTACAACGTCTCCTTCCGTCTGGGAAGCCGCACTCGCGGCGGCGAAAGCTACGCCGACGAAACCAGCTACTTCGCCGGCGAAGTTCTCACCACCACGCTCGCCACCGCCTACGTCCCTGATGGCGTTCTGCTCCCCGAAGCCAATCTCGCCGTCTTCGGCGCCCGCGATTTGTTCGACGAATCTGAATCGGTAGCCTCGCGCCCGCAACGGGCAAAATCCAAAGTCTCCGCCTTCCTCTCCGACTTCCGCGATCTTCAGGTAGGCGATTACGTGGTTCACGTCGAGCATGGCATCGGCCAGTACCATGGTCTGAAAGAAATCAATCACGGCGATGGCCCCGCCGAGTTCATGCTGCTCGAATTCGCCGAAGCCGCTCGCCTCTACGTTCCGCTCACGCGCCTCGATCTGGTCCAGAAATACCGCTCCTCCGAAGGCGCCAAACCCGCCTTGAGTCATCTCGGCACCGCAGCCTGGGGCAAGACCAAGGCCCGCGTGCACAAGGCCATGAAAGACATGGCCGACGAACTCCTCAAGCTCTACGCCGAGCGGAAATTGGCCGAGGGCCACGCCTTCCCGCCCGGCAACGAATGGTTTCGCGAGTTTGAAGACGCTTTTGAATTTAACGAAACGGAAGACCAGGCCCAGGCCATCAAAGATGTCATCCGTGACATGGAATCTTCCCAGCCCATGGACCGCCTGCTCTGCGGCGATGTCGGCTACGGCAAAACCGAAGTCGCCATGCGCGCCGCGTTCAAAGCCATCAACGATAACAAGCAGGTAGCAGTGCTCGCACCCACCACCGTGCTCGCCTTCCAGCATTTCGAAACTTTCAAACAGCGCTTCGCTCCCTTCCCAGTCACAATTGAGATGATCAGCCGCTTCCGCACCACCAGGCAGCAGAAAGAAATCCTGCAAAAAACAGAAGCCGGCAAGATCGATGTCCTCATCGGCACCCACCGCATTCTTTCGAAAGACATCAAGTTCTCCGATCTCGGCCTGCTCATCGTCGACGAAGAACAGCGCTTCGGCGTCCGCCACAAAGAACGCATCAAGCAAATGCGCAAACAGGTGGACGTTCTCACCATGTCGGCCACGCCCATCCCGCGCACCCTGCACATGTCTTTGATCGGCTTGCGCGATATGAGCGTGATCGAGACTCCGCCCAAAGATCGCATGGCAATCCAGACCGTAGTCGCCAGTTGGGATGAAAAGCTCATACAGTCCGCGGTTGAACAAGAACTCGATCGCGGAGGCCAGGTCTATTTCGTCCACAACCGCGTAGACACCATTTGGGAGATCGCCGCCAAAATCCAGGCCTTAGTTCCCCCAGCCCGCATCATCGTCGGCCATGGACAAATGTCGGAAGGCGAACTTGAGAAAGTGATGCTGAAATTCATGCATCACGAAGCCGACATTCTGGTCTCGACCACAATCATCGAAAACGGTCTCGATATCCCGCTCTGCAACACCATTCTGATCAACCGCGCCGACCGCCTGGGCCTCTCCGAGCTTTACCAGTTGCGCGGACGCGTAGGCCGATCCAGCCGCCGCGCTTACGCCTATCTGATGCTTCCGCCGGAAATCGAGCTGACGCCCATCGCACGCCGCCGCCTGGCAGCTCTAAAGGAATTTTCCGATCTCGGCGCCGGCTTTAAAATCGCTGCCCTCGACCTCGAACTCCGCGGCGCTGGCAATATGCTCGGCGGCGAGCAGAGTGGACACATCGAGGCCATCGGCTTCGAGCTTTATACCCAGATGCTCGAGCGCGCCGTCCGCGAAATGAAGGGCGAAGCCGCCCCCGACGAAGCCGAAACCCAGCTCAATCTAGGCTTAAACATTCGCATTCCCGCGGATTACGTCCCCGAAGAGAACCAGCGCCTGCAGATGTATAAACGCGTAGCCAGAGTCGAAACCGAATCGCAATTAGCCGACGTGGCCGCAGAACTGCATGACCGCTACGGCCCGCCTCCGCCGGCAGTGCATAACTTGCTCGACTACGCCTCGCTAAAACTCTTGTGCATGCGGGTCGGCGTGAATGCGATCGAGCGTAAACGTGACTTCATCATCTTAAAATTCCGCCAGGATGCGACAGTCGACCCCGAGCAGTTAGCCCGCTTCGTCTCCGCCCAGCGCGGCGCCCAGTTCACCCCAGACGGCATGCTGAAGTTTGCTTTGAAAGCCACGGCAGCGGCAGAAGTCCTGCGGGCACTTCGCACCGTGTTAGAACAACTGGCCGGCGCGGAAGCGGGATCGGTGGTTTCATCGAGCGCGAGCGGGAACCCGCCTCAGTGACGGTGGATCAGGCCTAAAGCGAAGATGCATATCATGAAGCCGGAACAAGCCATCGCGTTGGCAGTGTGGCGCAGGCGCAACACGACTTCGTCGCTGATCTTTCCGTCCATCTCATTGAGTACGCCGCGCTGCTTGAAATATGCGAGCCCGATCGCCGCTATCCCCAGCGTGATCACGCCCAGAGCCAGGCGATCCGGTCCCGTAGTCGAGTCCGAGAATTGGAGCGCAACAATGACTAGCAACATGGCTCCAACAGCTGTCACGCCAATGCTGCTGACGGTCCTGTAGAAGTACGGCGAGCGCGGTGCGATCTGAGTCAGATCCATCGAAATCCTCTCCTGCGCGTTCACTACCGCCAGAATTCTACCCCACTCTTTTGAGAGTCGCCAGCCTCAAACCCCAGCAGGTACAATTGTCCCGCAACCAAGTCGCCCCAGGCAACCACCACGACGAGCGACCAGCGAGCTACTTATAAACGTCCCTATGCCCATGAAAGTCCGCAAAGCCGTTTTCCCAGCAGCCGGCCTCGGCACCCGCTTCCTGCCCGCAACCAAAGCCCAGCCCAAAGAGATGCTCCCGCTGGTCGACAAGCCCATCATTCAATATGGTGTGGAAGAAGCCATGGCCTCGGGTTGCGACCAGATCCTCATCATCACCGGCCGCGGCAAGCAGGCCATCGAAGACCACTTCGATGTCAGCTACGAACTCGAAACCATGCTCGAGCGGCGCAACAAAACCGACCTGCTCAAGATCGTGCGCTCCATCTCCGACATGATTCACGTAGCCTACGTCCGCCAGAAAGAAGCCCTCGGCCTTGGCCACGCCGTCCTCATGGCCCGCGAGCTGGTTGGCAACGAGCCCTTCGCTGTTCTCCTCGCCGATGACGTCATCGACGCCGAGGTCCCCTGCCTCAAGCAGATGGTCCAAGTCTTCGATCAGACCCAGTGCTCCGTCCTGGCCACGCAGGTCATCGAAGGAAAGATGATTTCGTCCTACGGCGTCCTCGACGTGAAGCCCGCTGACAGCCGTTTCGGAGGCCGCCTGTTCGAAATCAAGAATATGGTGGAGAAACCCAAGCCCGAGGACGCCCCCTCAAATCTTGCCATCATAGGCCGCTATATTCTCACGCCGGCCATCTTCGATTGCCTCGCCAAAACCCCAGCTGGCGCCGGCGGCGAGCTCCAGCTAACCGACGGTATGCGCCTCTTGCTGCAAAAAGAAAAGATGTACGCCTACGTCTACGAAGGCCGCCGCCACGACGCCGGAGACAAACTAGGATTCCTGAAAGCCACAGTAGAGTTCGCCCTAAAACGCGAAGACCTAGGCGCCCCCTTCCGCGAATACTTAAAAGGATTGAAGCTCTAGGCTACAAATGCGGGGACGGCCGGCCGGGTGCTAATGTGGGGACGGCCGCCTCGGGAGCCAGCCCTGAGCGAAGCCGAAGGGTCCAGCCAAGCGCAGCGAGGCGCAGCCACCACCACGACGCTAGACGCCCCTCAACTTCCTCGACTTCTCTTCCACCCCGCGGGCCAGCTTCTCCTTGTGCCCCTCAAGCTTCTTGGCAATAGAAGCATCCCTCAACCCAATCATCTGCGCCGCCAGAATCCCAGCATTAATAGCCCCCGGCTTGCCAATGGCCACGGTCGCGACCGGAATCCCCGCGGGCATCTGCACGGTAGCCAGCAAAGAATCCATCCCCTGCAGCGAGGTGGAAGGAATCGGCACCCCGATCACCGGCAAGGTCGTGTGAGCCGCAATCACGCCCGCCAGATGCGCCGCGCCTCCAGCTCCGGCAATGATCACGCAAATGCCGCGCCCAGCCGCCTTCCGTGCAAAGTCCGCAGTCCGGTCCGGCGAGCGGTGCGCCGAGGTCACGTCAATTTCATAACCGATCCCAAACTCCTCCAATGCTTTCCCAGCCTCGCGCATGATCTCAAGGTCAGAATCACTCCCCATCACAATCGACACCAGAATCTTACTCATGGACCTCCCCTCGAATAAAAAGACTTGTCATCCTGAGCGAAGATTGTGCTTCACGAAGTGAAGCGCAACCGCAGTCGAAGGACCCCTTCTGCCCTTGCACAACCAGCGGATCGAAAAGGAGTTTCTACCACACCCGCCCCGAAGCCCGGTGGAGGCCATCACTTCCTCAATGCCCTCCCCGCAATATCCTTCCGATACTGCGCCCCATCAAACCGGATCTTCTCACAAGCCAGATAAGCCTGCCGCACAGCAGTATCCAAATCCGCCCCGCGCGCCGAAACTCCCAGCACGCGCCCCCCAGCCGTATAAAACTCCTCATCCCGTTTGGTTGTCCCCGCGTGAAACACCTTCACCCCATCAACCGCGCCAGCCTCGTCGAGCCCGGTGATTCTCTTCCCCACCTCAAACGTTCCCGGATATCCTCCCGAAGCCATCACCACGCATACCGACGCATCGCGCGACCACTTGAAGTCCCCCTCGCTCACGCGGCCCGCGACAGAAGCTTCCAAAGCGTCCACCAGATCGCTTTCCAGCCGCATCAGAATCGGCTGCGTCTCCGGATCGCCAAACCGGCAATTAAACTCCAGCACCATCGGCCCGCGAGCCGTCATCATCAGTCCGCAGTACAGCACCCCTTTGAACTCCGCGCCCTCAGCCTTCATCCCCGCAACCACAGGACGCGCAACGTGATGCACCAGCCAATCGCGCATCTTGTCGTCAATAATGGTTTGCGTCGAGTACGCCCCCATGCCGCCCGTATTCGGCCCGCTGTCGCCATCACCCACGCGCTTGTGGTCCTGCGCGGCCACCAGCGGCGCAACCCGTTCCCCATCGCTCAACACCAGAAACGAAAGTTCGTCACCCTTTAAACATTCTTCCAGCACCACGCGCGCGCCCGCTGTTCCCACCATCTTGCCGCTGAACATCTCCGCTGCCACGCCGGCCGCTTCCTCTTTGCTCGCCGCCATCACTACGCCCTTGCCCGCCGCCAATCCATCCGCCTTCACCACTACCGGCGCGTGAAAATGCGTCAGCGCCGCCCGCACTTGCTCCACTGAATCGCAGATCGCATAAGCGGCAGTGGGAATGCGATGCCGCTGCAAGAATTCTTTCGCGAAGCTCTTGCTCGACTCCAGTTGCGCCGCAGCCTTTGTCGGACCAAACGTGGGCCATCCCCGGCTCGTGAATTCGTCCACCACGCCCAGTGTCAGCAACAACTCAGGGCCCACCACCGTAAGGTCCGGCTGCAACTGCTCGCCCAGAGCGACAATCGAATCCAGATTTTTCAGGTCAACCGGCAGGCATTCCACGTCGTCCGCGATTCCGCCGTTGCCCGGCGCACAATAAAGCTTCGAAACGCGCGGGGACTGCCGCAGCTTCCATACCAGCGCATGCTCGCGTCCCCCGTTGCCGAGAACCAGAACTTTCATAGCCACAGAAACTCAAGGTTAGGGGCAGAGAAGGAAAGCTGTCAAACAGCAGCTTGCACACTCGCGTGGGAATAGCCGCGAAACATGTCAGGGAAACATGTGGGGACAGCCGCCTCGGCTGTCCTCCGAGCGAAGCCAAGCGCGCCAGGGCGTAACGCAAGAGGCGAAGCGGATCCTGCAAGCCGGCATCAAGCGATCCAAGAAAGCGGAGGCTTACGCCTCGGTGCCAACGCGAACTTAATCGCAGTTAACCACACTTAACCCGTCGTATAATCTTCGCACATGATCACCGTCTCCAAGGAAGACTATCTCAAGGCGATCCTCGAGGCCGAGAGTGAAGGCGAAGCTGTCATCCTGGCGCGACTTGCCGACTGGCTGAAGGTGTCGCCGCCCGCCGTCACCATGGCGGTACGCCGTCTGAAAAAGGACGGCCTCGTCCGCGTTCCCCCCGACGGCCACGTGCGCCTCACCGCTGCCGGCCGCAAGATCGCCCGCAAACTCACCCTCCGCCACCACCTAATCGAACGCATGTTAGCCGAGCTTTTCGGCATGGAGTGGTGGAAGGTGCACGACGAAGCCGAGCGCTTGGAGCACGCCGTCTCCCCTGACTTCGAAGCCAAACTCCTGGCCAAATTGGGCAAGGGAGTCGCCTGTCCTCACGGCAACATGAGCGAGATGGAAAGCCCAGCCAGCCGCCGCCATCGCGGCCTGTTGCTGCTGGCCGATGCCGCA
>Ga0308309_10002141_pt1 | contig 11750 bp, 10 predicted proteins | sample HubBroMetageWFT5_FD_192491 | JGI IMG/M metagenome (GOLD analysis project Ga0308309, IMG submission 192491) | Warmed and freeze-thawed soil microbial communities from the Hubbard Brook experimental Forest, New Hampshire - Hubbard Brook CCASE Soil... | ecosystem: Environmental > Terrestrial >...
GTGCGAGCCGCGTTGACTACACCTATGCGCACAACGCTGTCGCGGTGACGGCCGTTTCGCGCGAAACTTTTGTTGGCGCGAAGCCTGTGGCCACCGGATTCGTGCGCGTTACGCCGGAACAATTGCAGAACGCGCATGTGATCGAGCAGGCTCCGCTCGCGCCGACGCGTTCGAGTTACGTCGCGGCTGCGGCCAAGCCTGCGCGCGGCACGCCACCTGTTGCGTTCAACGAGCGGCCGGTGGTGGCGCGTCTGAATCCACCGATGCCGGTTACCAGCCACAACGTGGTGCACGCGGTAAATGCTTCGGCCGCGCCTGGAGCCGGGCAGCCCGCGCCGCGCGCGAATGGGACTGCGCCGACGCCTGCGCGCCGGCCCGTGCCGATGTACACGAACGACAATGTGGCGCGCGCGCCGCAGTATCCCAACACCGACGCGCGCCCGAGCGTCAATACGAACGCGAACGCGAACGCGAATGCGAACGTCAACGAGCGCCAAAACGCGAATGGCAACGAGCGCACGAACTCGAACGAGCGGCCGCCCGCAAACGACGCCGCGCAGCAGCACCCCGCGGTGAAGTTTACTCCGCCCACCAAGGCGAAGGATGACGATTACGACGTGCATCCTCCGCTGAATCATCACGCCAATGCGCCCGCGCCCGCGGAGCATCACGAAGCGCAGGCGCCAGCATCGCATCCCGCACCTGCGCAGCACGAGTCTGCGCCGCCTGCTTCGCGCCCGAAGAGCTGACTCGCGCAACATTAAGTTAGCCCAACGGGGAAGCCCCTGCGAAGCGCCGCGTGCGGCCACACGTCCTTATCTTTGTAGGTCGTGGCTTCAGTTCATCCTGAGAGCCTGCCAGCGGCAGGATCGAAGGGCCACGACATAGATAATGGCGTTGCGGAGCGACGTACCATTCGCGGTGCATTTCCCGCGAGCTTTTGATTTGCTTGCTCCCGCACTCCGGCTCGACCCGCCCGTCGCACAACTTCAAGGCGCACTCTCCCGGTGTTATGATTGCCTTTTGTTGCGAAGCATTCAGCCGAGGAGGGCCGCACAATATGCCAACCGCAAAAATTTTGATGCTTGTCGGTGATTACGTCGAAGATTACGAGGTGATGGTTCCGTTCCAGGCGCTGCAAATGGTGGGGCACACCGTCCACGCCGTGTGTCCGGACAAGAAGGCCGGGCAGTTCGTTCGCACCGCGGTCCACGATTTCGAGGGCGCACAAACTTATTCGGAAAAGCCGGGGCACAATTTCACTTTGAACGCTACGTTCGCCGAAATTCGCGCCGAGGATTACGACGCGCTGGTAATTCCCGGCGGGCGCGCGCCGGAATATTTGCGCTTGAATCCGAAAGTACTCGAAATCGTCCGGCACTTCTCGACGGCCAATAAGCCTATCGCCGCGCTGTGCCATGGTGCCCAAATTCTAGCCGCTGCGCGCGTTATCTCCGGCAAACGCGTCAGCGCGTATCCGGCGTGCGCGCCCGAAGTAGAATTGGCCGGCGGAATTTACGCCGCGATCGAAATGACGGACGCGGTGGCGGACGGCAATCTGGTCACTGGACCTGCGTGGCCGGCGCATCCCGCGTGGCTCGCAAAATTTCTGACGGTGCTCGACCGCAGCCTCGCCGAAAAAACCGGCGCGAAATCGGCCGCCGGCAAGGCGTAGGCGCGCCGCATTGCGTCGCGAGAAAATGGAAACGTCTCCACGGTGAAAATCCTCGAAACAGAGAGGCTGTTGGTGCGGCGCCTCGTTTTGGACGACGCTGCATTCCTGCTGGAACTTCTGAACGAGCCGGCGTTCCTGAAAAATATCGGCGATCGCGGCGCGCGTACGCTTACCGATGCGCGCCGCTACATCGCCAGAGGCCCCGTTGCCAGCTATCGCAAATTCGGATTCGGCCTGTACCTGGTCGAGCTGAAAGATTCCGGCGCGCCCATCGGCATCTGCGGCCTGCTCCAGCGCGATTGGCTCAAGGATGTGGACATCGGCTTCGCGTTCCTGCAGAAATTTTGGTCGCAAGGCTACGCGCGCGAATCCGCGGCCGCCGTGATGCACTACGGCTGGACGACTCTGCGGCTCAAGCGCATCGTCGCCATCACCAAGCCCACCAATCAAGCCTCCATCACCTTGCTCGAAAGACTCGGCCTGCGCTTCGAGAAAATCATCGCGCAGCCAGACCACCCCGGCGAGAACAAACTCTTCGCCGCCAGTGCCCCGATTGGCAAAAAGGGCTGAAAGATTAGCGATTAGAAAATATTTTCTCATTTGTTTTGAGCGAGTTAACTCAATTTTTAATATTTCGGTCACTAGCGATTAGAAATGGCGTTGTGGGCGTGTGGCGCGAGGCGGCGGCAGCTATTTGGACGCGCTCGCGAGCCACGGCGCACGAATGGTTATGTTGCGGCGTCAGCGCGAATCCACCCTTGTCGCGCAAATACTGAAAACTCGCCATCTTTTCGACTCCCGCCCGAAGCTAACACGCGCGGGTTGAAAGCACAGCTGTACGTCTGGACAGAAATGGGACAGAACTAGTACTTACTGGTCGAGAGTGATGGTCGGGCGCGGTAAGGGCGATTCGTGCTTCAGATATTAGGGTTAATCATTCTGATGGGAGATTCACCAAACCAACTGAAAGAGCACAGGCAGGATTGCCTGTGCCACCCTCACCGGGCATCCGTAGTGATGCGGATTGCGCCTGAACACGTCTTGATGCTAAAGCACTACTCCTTGGCTTATTACCATCGCACTCTGCCGCACTGGCTGCCGGAAGGCCACGCAATCTTTCTCACTTGGCGTCTCCACGGGTCCCTGCCGGGTTGCATGGAGCGAGAATTGCGCGCCGAAAAAGAGCTGGTAGCAGGCGAGGAATTCGCGCGATTCGACAAGCAACTCGATCGCGCCGAGTTAGGGCCGCTGTGGCTGAAGGATAATCGCGTGGCCGATTGTGTCGGTTGTTGCGTCGAACTCGGTGATTTCAAATTCCGGCAGTACGAACTGCACTCCTTCGTAATAATGGCCAATCACGTTCATCTGTTGCTCTCTCCAAAAATCGCGCTGCAATGCATCACCAGAAATCTGAAAGGTGTTACCGCACGGCTCTCCAATCACATCCTCCACCGCACCAAACAACCATGCTGGCAAGACGAATCCTATGATCATTGGTGTCGCGACGAGGCCGAATTCCAAAGGGTTCGCGGTTACATCGCCAGGAATCCAGTGAAAGCGGGGTTGGTAGCCAAGCCAGAAGATTGGCCTTGGTCAAGCGCTCACCGACTGGGCAAGTGAACAGTGGCACAGGCAATCCTGCCTGTGCTCCTTCTTTTGACTTTGAATTTGATTTTCACAAACGCACAACAATTCTAAAGATGAAGAGCACAGGCAGGATTGCCTGTGCCACGTTGCCGGAATCATAAATCTCGCTTCACTTTCCGCTTATAACTGGGCGCTTCTCACTTCGGCAAAAACCGATCTGCGCCGTACACCAGGCCCAGCGTTAGGAACGCTATGACCACTTCGCCGACTGCGCCTACTGCGAAGGGGCGCCAGCCTTGTTTGCCTAGGGCGCGGATGTTGGTGCGCAGGCCGACTCCTGCGAACGTCAATAGGAACGCCCAGCGGGAGAGGTTGGCCAGACTGGCGAGTTGGTCTTTGCTGAAAATATGGGCTGTGGCCAGGGCGCTGATCACCAGGAAGCCTAGAACGAACTTGGGGAATTTGCGCCAGAGGAATGCGGCTTTGTTGGTTACGCCTTCGGTGTGTTCTTTGCGGGCCCAGTGGATGGCGTAGCCGAGGACTACGAAGCCGATCATGGCGTTGCGGGCGGTTTTCGCGAGGACTGCGACTTTTCCGGCGGCGTCGGAATAGAGCGCGCCGGCGGCGGTGGCTTCGGCGGTGTTGTCAATGCCGAGGCCGGCCCAGAGGCCGTAGCTTTGATCGCTGAGGTGCAGCAAGTGGCCGATCAGCGGAAAAATAAAAAGGCTGATGGCACCTAGCGAGAGGATGGCGGCTATGGCGTAGGAGGCGTCTTCTTCGTCAGCGTCAATCGCGCCTTGCGCGGCGATGATGGCGGAGACGCCGCAGATGGAGGAGCCGACAGCGAGCAGCGTGGTGAGCTTGGGTTTCAGTTTGAAGGCGTTGCCGAGCGCGGTCATGAACGCGAGCGAGACAGCGATTTCAACGACGACCAGCGCAAGGGCGACGCCGCCGAGTTTGGCTACGTCGCCGAGCAGGAAGCGCGAGCCGAGCAACACGATGCCGGTCTTCAGCCAGAATTCGTAGGTGGCGACGCCGGGCTGGAAAAGTTTGGGCACGCCGACGGTGTTGCCGATTACCAGGCCGATGATGATGGCCCAGAGGACGTACTCGATGTTCGGGAGGGTCAGGTGATGCGCTTTGCCGTAGGTGGCGATGGAGCGCTCGATGATTCTGCCGGCGTAGCCGACCGCGGCTAGGAGCAGCAGGCCGGGGATTAGGCCGGCGGTTCGTTTGAAGATGTTGTCGGTTGCGGGCGCTTCAAGTGCGATCGAGCTAGCCATGCTGTGAGGTCCTCCTGGGAAATTTTTGGCGCGAATGAATGGAGCGCGAGACCCTTCGAAGCGGCGCTGCCGGTTCTCAGGGTGAATCGCCCTGCAGGGCGATTCACCAAGGCACGTGTTTGATCCAGCCGACCCAGATGGCTAGCGAGAGGGCCAAGGCCAGGATTACGGCCCAGCTGTCTAGGGACAGGGCTGGCGATGGTTTGGTAGGCTTTTGGATGCGTTTTTGTTCTTCGGCCATTTGCGATTCTCCTTGTTGCATTTGTTGCGAAATTTTGTGGTGTAAAAGCAAAAAGCCCGCTCGACGGTGAGGCTGTGAGCGGGCTTAAAATCCGGTTTATAGGATTGCTAAAGGATTCGGATCGCAGCTCCGCGCCAGCCGTTGGGGGTACAACAACACGGCGTACAGAGGCAGCCTTGGGAGCAGCGATTCACGATGGGAAATCCTACATTGATATGGATGCGTTCGCAAAGAGAAAGATTCAGGGACGGAGGCGTGAATCTTCTGGTTCGGGGACTGCTGCGGCTCGCGACGGACGTGGGCAGCAGGTATCGGTGGATTGTTGGGCACGAAGGCCGGGGCGCAAGTGGGAGAGAGGCGAAAACGCGAACAGGGTTATGGCGAATCCTGGCATTATGGCCGCGAACGAATTTGTTGTGAGTTCCTGGAAGGAAAGTTGGTGACGTTTGCGGGGCGCGAAAGGGGAGAAGGAGCCGGCGGGACGCCGGCGCTACGAACGCAACGTCAGCTGCAACGCCAACGCAAAAGCAACAGCTGCCCGGTTCCACAAACCGGGGCCGGCCGCTACACAGTGAAAAGCAAAGTCAAAGACGCCCGCCTAAAAAAGCAGGCGGCCGCTACGAATGCAAAGGCAACGTCTGAGGCAACGTCGAAGGCAACTGCGAAATTATAGCGATTTAAGTTCCGCTGCCGGCGATCTTGCTGAAGAGCCAGAACAGGCTCGCCGCGAGGCAGATGGACGCAGGCAGCGTTAGCACCCACGCTAGGGCCAGATTACGGACGGTGCTCATTTGTATGCCGGAATGGTTCGCGGCCATGGTGCCGGCGACGCCGGAAGATAAGACGTGCGTGGTACTGACCGGTAAGCCGAACCAATCGGCTGCGCCGATGGTAGCCATAGCGGTGATTTCCGCAGCGGCGCCCTGCGCGTAGGTTAAGTGATCCTTGCCGATTTTTTCACCGACCGTGACCACAATGCGCTTCCAACCGATCATGGTGCCCATGCCGAGCGCCAGCGCCACGGCGACTTTCACCCAGGTGGGAATGAATTTCGTGGCGTTATCAACGTGCTTTTTGTAGTTGGCGAGCACGGCAGCGTCGGCCGTCGAGAACTGCGGTTGATGGGTTTTGTTCATCAAGCGCAAAGCTTCGCTGACGACGTACATGTCGTTGCGGAAGTTGCGGACTTTATCCTGCGGGACGGCTTTGAGTTCGCGGTAGAGAGCCATTTCCGTGCCGATGCCGTTGACGAGTCCGCGCAGCGCGAGCATGGTGTTCGGCGTGAACTGTTTGGTGCGAATGTAATCAGTCACTTCTTCGCGGGCGTCGCCGATGACGGCGTTGGGAGATACGTAGTGACCGAGCATGTCCGCGGTTTGCGTGGACACCGCGACGAAATCCTGCGTCTGCTGATATGTGACAGCATGGTTCACGGCGTAGGCAGTGGGCACGGTGCCAATGAGGATGAGCATGATCAGGCCCATGCCTTTTTGGCCGTCGTTCGAGCCGTGGAAAAAGCTTACGCCCGTGCAGGTGATCATCAGCAGGACGCGAATCCAGAAGGGAGGGGGCTCGTTGCCCTTAGGCGCTTGGTACAGTTCCTTGTTGGGAATGAGTTTTTTGGAGACGAGGAGAAGCAGGGCGGCAAAGACGAAGCCGACGATGGGGGAAAGGACGAGCGACTTGCCAATGTTCGTGGCCTGGCCCCAATCCACGCCGCTGGTGCCGGATTTTACCGACATTAATTGGTTGGCGATGCCGACGCCGATGATCGAGCCGATCAGCGTGTGCGAGCTGGAAGCGGGAAGTCCGAACCACCACGTGCCGAGGTTCCAGATGATCGCCGCGACGAGCAGGGCGAAAACCATGGCGAAGCCGGCGCGTCCGCCAACTTGCAAAATCAATTCCACTGGGAGCAGGGAAACGATGCCGAAGGCCACCGCGCCGCTGGAGGCCAGCACTCCGAGGAAATTCCACATGCCGGACCAGATCACAGCGACGTGCGGTTCCATGGTGTGCGTGTAGATGACGGTGGCGACGGCGTTGGCGGTGTCGTGGAAGCCGTTGACGAATTCGAATGCCAGCGCGGTCAGGAGCGCGATGCCGAGGAGGGCGTAGGGCAACCAGCTCTCCGCGCGGATGCCGGACAGGTCCGTGAGCAAGTGGCTCGCAATGTAAACGAGACCGATCAGCAGCACCACAACCCCGATGAGGATGCCGATCCTTCCAGGCCCCGCCGCCATCTTGGAATCAAGAACTGACGTACCTGCCGACATTCATCACCTCTAAGTGTGTGGGAGATTCTGGTGGCGAAGCTACCGGGTGATTGTTACTGGGGCGTGACAGCGCGGTGAACAATTCAGCACGTCAAGTGCGCCATGAATTTTACGGGCGTGATGCAGTCTGGCGAAGAATTTGCGGCAGGCGACGAGCGGCGCTGGAATCTGCAGGCGCGCTCGGGAATTTGATTTACCGGGTGCTGTTGAAGTCGCGGGCAGGGTATCGTAATCTAGTGGGAACGCATGCGTTGTTTCGGCGGGCCTGTAGCTCAGCTGGATAGAGCACCTGGCTACGAACCAGGTTGTCGGAGGTTCGACTCCTCTCAGGCCCGCCACTTTCGCTGCAGTTCACACGAAGACCAAAACCTCGTACTCTTTCGCAACGGCATAACTGTCTAGCGATCAATGCTGCATTAGCAACAGAGCTGCGATAACTGCCACGCCGATCAGAATGATCACCGCTAAAACGCGCTTGAGTAGAGACTCGGGGATGGGCGTAAGCGGTCCGGGTCGCTTCTTCGGAGGTACCGGCGGATCAAGTACTCCGACGCCGGTGATTTTTCGTGGCGGAATGCCTCCGCGCGAAGAAGATGTCTGAGGTTCTGGTTCGTACTCGCGGTCCGTGAATTCGTACGGCATTACCCGCCATGCTACTCCCATCGCGAGAATCTCGTCCAGCGTTGCGAACTGCGCGTCGGCAGGGACGTCCCGCCCCGGGGTATTCCACCCACGGCCCGATCAAACTGGGACATTTTGTTTGTTCGTTCGCTGATGTGCTGCGCAGAATCTCGCCGCGCGGGCGGTGTGGCTCGGCGCGGAGGCGTTGCTGACGACGGAACAGTGCGGAGTTTTGTGGCGTGCGTTGCGTGCGGGCAGCTTATATTGATGCTGGGCCCATCTTTCAGGCGAGGTGGAGCGGTGAGAAATCTTGCATGGGGAGTTGCTGCGGCTGTCGCTATGGCGCTTTTGTGTTGCGGCTGTAGCCGGAAGCCCGAGATTGACGGGCGGAAAATTTTCCTGCAGTCGGAAACTGAGCTGAATAAGGTGCGTTCTTTTCGCGCGCACATCGTGACCAGCGATGACGGCGGGACCGTGACCGACGCGGAATTTCAGTGCGATAAGGGCATCGCGCATTACAGCGTAACCAAGGAAAATCCGGCGAGCAAAACAGAGTTTGTGGCCACCGACACGCGGCTGTTCCACCGGCCCACGGACACGCTGGATGCCGACTGGACCGGGGAAAAGCGTGCGTCGAATCTGCGCGTATGCACGCGACTGCTGAATAATGGCCAACTCGGAAAGATGGGCGTGCGCTTTTTCAGTCCAGACCAGGAACGCATCCTGCCACTATTTGCATATTATGCGCACGAGGAGACGGCGACGATTACGCCCGTGGGCAGCGAAATGGTGGACGGAGTCTCGAGCGAAGCGTGGAAGGTGCAGGACAAAGCGCTGTTCATTCCGTTGCACACGGTATGGATCGGGACGGTGGACCGGCTGCCGACAAAATATGTGGAAGGCGATGTGGCGAAGCCGAAGGGCACGGTGACGTTCTCTGGCTACGGCGAGCAATTTGATATTCAGTTGCCGCGCGCGGCTTATTTTCCGAAAGAAGCAGCGCCGGAGATGTTGCGGGAATGATGTATAAAGATGAGGTGAGGGTGCTTTGAAGAACGTTGAAATTGCGCTGGCCGCATCGGAACTGCTGCGGGGGGCGGGGATTTTAATCACGACGGAAGAGCAGCAGCGGATGGAAGTAGCGGATTTTGGTCTGGGTGAGCTGGCGAAGACGGGGTTGCAGATTCTTACTTATGTGAACACCGAGCGGGTGTGCGCGAAAGAATTGATCATGATTCCGGGGCAGACTTGTCCGGAGCATTGGCACCCGACGATTGGCGGGGTGCCGGGCAAGGAAGAAACTTTTCGCTGCCGGTGGGGAAGCGTTTCGCTTTACGTGCCGGGGGAACAGACTGCGGCGCCGCGATGCCTGCCGCCGGCTGGGTCGGAAGCGTATTACACCGTGGGGCATGAGATTCATTTGGAGCCTGGGGAGCAGTACACGATTTATCCGGACACGCCGCACTGGTTTCAGGCGGGGCCGCGGGGCGCGATTGTTTCGGAATTTTCGACGCGGAGTACGGATGAGGCGGATGTGTTTCGGGATCCGCGGATTCGGAGGATGGCGGGATTGGGAGTTGAGAGTTAAAACCAGCGGCAGATCCAGGATGCACGCTTCGTTTCGAAAAACGCGTAACGAAGCGGCCGCTACTAATTCAAAAACAAAATCTAAGTCAAAGGCGTCTGGCTAAAGCCGGCCGCTACATAATTCAACGCTAGTGGTCGGGGTGCGCGCCATGGTTATGGTGGCCGTTGCCGTTTGTGCTTGGCGTGGCGACCGGGGTTGCTACGGCGAACAGGGCTGTATCGAGCGGCTTTGCGGTGCGCTCGCGGTCATGAACTTTTTCTTGCAGCGCTGGGTGAGGTGCTGGCTGCGGCGCCGTCGTGGAGTCGCTGTAGAGGCGCGACATGTAGTTCTTGCGCGAATCGCGCTCTAGCAGCTGGAGAATATTGTGCTGCAACTGTGCGCACACGGTGCGCGCGTCGGCCGCAGCGTCCACCATTTGAAAATTGAATTCGGCGCTAAGGCGATCGAATTCAGTGAGCAGCGCGGCCTGATAGCTGCAGAAACTATCGAACATATCGTGGCCGGGATATAGGTCCATTCCCGATTCCCAGTAATCGAAGCCGCGGCTGAAGATGACGCGCGGAAGCAACTGGTCAATGCCGAGGCGCAGATAGAAGACCGCATCGGGCTTCAGCGCGACGCTGTAGATGCTACGAATCCAGCGGGGATCCATGCCCCGCACAATCGCGCGAGCCATGAGCGAATAAATGTAGCGGTCGGTGAGCACGATGAAGCCGGCGCGCAGGGCCGGCACGATTTCATTTTCCAGGCGGTCAACGAAATCGGTGGCGTAGAAGAGCGCTTGTGTGACGCGGCCGAGATTATTGCCTTCTTTCGCGCGGCGAATTCCTTCACCGGCCAGTGGCGAACGCGTCATGCCGGTATCCACCACCGCGTGGCCAAGCTCCTCCAGCCACGGTTTTAGCAAGTCAATCTGGGTGCTGCGTCCGGCGCCGTCGGTGCCTTCAATGACGATCAATTTTCCGGCGAGATCGCCGAGCCGCATCTCCGGCAAAAGCCTTCCGTAGGTTTCTCTCATGCTTGTACCCTCAATTCCTTGGCTTTATCCAAGTGTGCTTTCACGATTTGACGCACTTGCATTTGTTGGATTTCGATGGGGAGCGTTGCGTCCACGACAGTGAGGCCGAATTCGGGGATCATTTTTTCGTATTCCGACAAAATGCGGCCCTGGAACAGACGAAAACTTTCGACGGAGTCGTCCGCCAGATTCAGATCCATGCCTGCTTCGTAAAATTTGAAGCCGTCGCGACCGTCGAGCAGGCGGTTGATGGCGGTCTCCAGGGGAACGCGAAAATAAAAAGCGATCGCGGGCTTCACCGCGAACCCGTAGAGGTCGCGCACCCAGGCGCGGTCCATTCCACGGGCGACGTCGCGCGCGAAGGCCGTGTAGATGTAGCGATCGCAGAGCACCACGGCGCCGGCTTTCAGCAGAGGCAGGATGCTGCGCTCGGTGCGGTCGGCGAAATCGGTGGAATGAATCAGAGAAAAAGTGGCGGGCGTGAGCAACTTTTTCTTTTTGCCGTGCTTGGTGGTGTCTTTCACCAGCGGCGAAGAATTCCATTCGCTGAAAACCACGCCGTAGCCTTTGGATTCGAGCCATTTGTGCAGGAGGCTGAGCTGGGTGGATTTGCCGGAGCCGTCAATACCTTCGACGACGATCAATCTGCCGGGGAAGTGATGTTCGCCGTAGTGGCGGACCATCGAGACGGCGGGTTGCAGCGGAGCAAAAACTTCAAAGGGGCCGATACGCACGCCTGAACCAATTTCCATTTGTCTCCCTTAGGGCGATCGCGGCTGCCAGTTGCGGCGTTGAATGCGGCGCGCGGCGGCAGCTGGGCGATCAATTTTGGTTGCCGTCCACTGATGAGAGGTAGTGGAGGACGCCAGTAAAATCCTTCATCTGGGCGAAAGATGCAGCAGGTATTCGCGGGGAGTGTATCGAAATGAGAAACAGGCCTGGCGAGTGGTGGCGAAAGGGCGGGTGATTGACAATCGCGGGGGAGTGGTGGAGAATTCCTCTAGGCGAACAAAAGGCGAAGATTTAGGTGGCGCTTTTTGCACGCTGACAATTGACCCGACCATGGCCGCCAACTTTGCCGCGCTGCGCTCGAAGGTGGAACTCGCTCTGGCGGGGCGCGTGGCTGCGCCGTTTAACTATCGCGACCGGCAGGAGGTGGTCACCGTTTCCAGCGGCATTCCGGAAATTGATTTATTGACAGGAGGATTGCCGCGCGGGGCGCTGACGGAAATTTTTGGGCCTTCGTGTTCGGGGCGGACGAGTTTGTTGCTTTCGGCTTTGAGCGCGCGTACGGCACAGGAAGAATCATGCGCGCTGATTGATGGAGGCGATGCGTTTGATCCACATTCGGCGGAATCGGCCGGAGTGGAATTGCGGAAATTATTGTGGGTGCGCTGCCGGAATGTGGAGCAGACGCTGCGCGCGACGGATTTGCTGTTGCAGGGCGGAGGCTTTGGATTG
>Ga0308309_10002143_pt1 | contig 11748 bp, 10 predicted proteins | sample HubBroMetageWFT5_FD_192491 | JGI IMG/M metagenome (GOLD analysis project Ga0308309, IMG submission 192491) | Warmed and freeze-thawed soil microbial communities from the Hubbard Brook experimental Forest, New Hampshire - Hubbard Brook CCASE Soil... | ecosystem: Environmental > Terrestrial >...
TCGATCTGAGCGCGGGTAAAGCGCGGTCCCACTCTTTCCGCGCTGTTGGCCAGGCTGAAACTCAGGTAAGCAGCTTCGGCGACATGTTTCTTGAGTTGCTGCATATCCACTTTGTCGAAAGTGTCAGACATGGCGTGATAGTTGATCAGATAGTTTGCTTCCTGCTGATTGGCCATGAAGGTCGGCACCCCTTCCAGCATGAAGTCAAAGTGGTCGGTGCCCCATGACATGTCAGTCGTCAGGGTGGTGACGCCGAACTGCTGAAGCGGTGCGACTAGTGCGGTCACTACATTCACCAAGTCTTTACGTCCGCCGAGTGAAAACCCGGTGGTAGCTCCACTTCCAGAATCGAAAACCACCATCCCCGCGGCTTTGTCGAGTTCGTTGCGATGAGCTCTGACGTACGCATGTGAGCCCAGCAATCCCTCTTCTTCGCCGGAGAACAAAATGAATCGTATGCTGCGCCGCGGCTGCAAGCCCGAGGCCTTGATCGCTCGTAGCGCATCGATCACCAGCGCCGCGTTGCATCCGTTATCGAGCGCGCCCGTTCCCAATTCCCAGGAATCCAGGTGAGCGCCCAGCACCACAAACTCATCCGGCTTCTCGCCGCCGCGTATTTCCGCGACTACATTGGTAGCGGTGATTGGGCCGCCGACGTGGTTGGGAATCGACAGATCGGCATAGAGCTTCTGTCCTGACTCCAGCAGCCGCGCCATGCGTCCCGCATCTTCGCGCGCCAGCTGCACCATGGGGAGGCGGTCAATCTCTCCCGCGAGAGAATCGGTGTGACGATAGAGCAGGTCATGCGGGCGCGTGGACTGGAACGCAATCGCCAGCGCCTTTCCTTTCACCGCCCGACCGATAATGCCGGGAGCGTTCAGGTATTCAGCAAACAGGTCATCCCATGTGTGCATCTCGTTGGTGTTCACCAGCAGGATGGCGCCAGACACCTCGCCAGCCTTGGCGAACTCCTCCGCCGTACCGTGGCCGACAGAAATGATGCGCACGTGCTGCTGCGGAGCCAACGCCGGCGCCCATGACAAAGACACCAGACGCACCGCAAATAACTCCGGAGCAACCACGGTCATCTTGGTGGCGCCCTCTGACCAGGACGCTTGAATCGTGAAGTCTTCCGTGTGAACACTGTCAGCGCCCGCGGCTTTGAACCCGTCCACGCCCCACGCAACCGCTCGTTGCATGGCAGGAGTTCCCGGAACTCGCCCGCCGATTTGGTCAGTGAGCCGACGCAGGTTGGTCTCCAGCGGAGAAGCCTTGAGGGCTTCCGCGATGACTTGGTCGCCAGGTTGCTGGGCAAAGGCGGCAGTTACGATCAGGAGAAGACAGGAGATTTTCGCGGTTCGCATAGAGTCCGCATTAGAAATGAGAATTGAAAAAAAGAAAAGACGAAAAGCGAATCACAGAGTTCGCGGAGCGATGGAAACCTTCTCCGCGCCCTCCGCGGTCGTTCTCTGCGACCTCTGCGGTTACGGCTTCTTGTCCAGCATCCTTACCGTCTCCAGCGTCACCGTGCCCACAATCTCCAGGCTCTTCGGACTGAGCTTGTCCACCGTGTCCTCCGTCGTATGCCAGAAGACATTGTTGTAGCCGTACTCGAAATCAATCAGGTCGGCGCTGGGAACTCCGCGCTTAACAAAAGGTTGATGGTCATCTTCCACGATGTTGTTCCGCCCGAAAAAGTGAGATTGGTAACCAAGGCGCGTTGCTGACCGATAGATCAGATCTTCAAGCCACGGAGTGGAATTCTGGTCATGATCAATGTTGAGGTCCGCATCGCCGATCATGTCTTCCAGAAGGAAGGCTTTGATCTTCTTAATGGTTCCGTCATCTTGCCACTTTTGGGCGACGTGGCGTACGCCGTAAAGCGCCTCCGCGTCGTACCACGGCAGCCTCATGGACTCTTCCGCATCATCCCAAAGCAGCCAAACGCTGTATCCGTCCCGGGTCTTGCCGCGGAGTTGGTCGGCGATTTCCAGTAGCAGTGCACTCGAGGAGCCGCCATCGTTCGCCCCTACGTATGCCGTGTCGCGCAATGGCCAGTTGGTGTCGTAGTGACTGGCAATCACGATGATTCCATTCCGCGTGCCCGGATACTTGGCGATAATGTTGTGGACAGGAAACTTCCCTTCTGTGGTATCAACGGTGAAAACGTCGTCCTCGACCACATCGTCTTTCAGGTGGGCGTGAATGTAGTCTTCAACCTTCTTATGATTCTCGCTCCCGATCGGACGAGGGCCAAACGCCACGATTTCCTTTACGTACTGCATGGCCCGAGCGGATTCGAACGACGGCGCAGGGCCGGCGTCAGCCAAAGCCGCCGGCGAATCTATGGCCGCTGGAGCAGAAGCTGTATCGTTCGCCGGCGAGGCAGCAGCCGCCTCCTTCTGCTTCGAGCAGGCAACCAAGCTCAGAAAACACATCAACCCAATGATCTTGAAACGCCTCATGCTCCCTTTCTCTCGCGCCGGGCCTTCCGCTGCTTGGGATGAACCAGCCACGCCAGCCCAATGCTCAGCAGATATAGCACGACCATGGGAGCGGCAAAGATGCACATATTCAGAATGTCGGTCGTAGGGGTAATGATGGCCGCGATGATGAAAATCACCAAAATGGAATAGCGGACGTTGCGCCACATCCATCCCGCGCTCACTACGCCCATCAAAGCCAGGAAGAACACGAGAATGGGCAACTCGAAGACCAGGCCCAATCCCAGAATCACAGTCAGAAACAGATCCGTGTACTCATGAATAGTGATCATGGGCTGGAACTGCTTGCCATAGCCGATCAGGAATTCCAACGCCGCCGGATACACCAGTTTGTAGCCGAAGTATGCGCCCGACAAGAACAGAGCGATGGTTGAAACCATGAAGGGCACAACGTAGCGCTTCTCGTTGCGATAAAGGCCCGGTGAGATGAACATCCACACTTGATACAAAACGAACGGACAAGTGACGAACACGCCCGCCATCGCACCGATTTTCAGGTACAGGTTAAAAGGGTCGGTAGGGTTCAGGTACACCAGCGTCTGCGGCATGCCGTTGTGCTTGAGTGCTTCCATGATCGGCTGCTGCATCCAGCCCACGATCTTGTCGGCATAATTCCAGCAAGCAAAAAACCCCAGCGTCACCGCGATAATGGAGTAGATAATGCGTTTCCGCAGCTCTTCCAAATGCTCGAGAAAACTCATGGCGGGCATACCATCGGGCACATGTTCTTGCGAAGGCGCCTCGGCTATCATCTCAGGCATCGGGAACCCTCGCCATGGTAGATTGCTCCGTCTGTCCTGAGGAGGTAGAGGGTACGGAAGCCGAGGGCAACGTTGCTACAGCGCCTTTGGGTTCTTCCGACGGAGGCAGTGCACTCCGCTGCTGCTCCCGTTCGAGGTGTGAAATCTCAGATTCAATCTGCGACTTGAACTCGTTCGAGGCGCGTCTTAACTCATTCAGCACCTTGCCCACCTGTCGCGCGATCTCCGGCAGTTTCTTCGGCCCAAAAATCAGCAGAGCAAGAAAAAACAGGAAGATTGTCTCCGAAAACCCCATGTGTTTCATCATACTGCCCGCCGGGTGACGGCAGCAATCGAGGCCGAACCTATTGCCGGGTTGACGCATCTTACTTCTTTGAGGCAGATAGCTTTTCGGTTACCTCCAGGGTTGGAAAAGACCCTATTAAGACGAAAACTTGCATGCTATACTGCGCTCAGATGAGGTACCTGGGGGTTTTTCCGCCCGTACCGAAGGAAATTCACGATGGTTGGTAGTTCTCGTCGCACGCTGTTCCTGGTGGTCATTATTCTTGTGGGGTGTGGCTTTTTCGGGCTGATGTACGGCCAGAAAATCAACCCGTCGGCAGCTCCCGGCGGCGATGCTGACGTGCGCGACAGCCTGCACACCTTCACCGATGTCTACAGTGTCGTCGAGCAGAACTACGCCGAGCCGGTGAACCCGGACAAGGCCATCTACAACGGTGCCATTCCGGGTATGCTCCACGTGCTCGACCCGCACTCGAATTTCTTCGATCCCAAGGCTTACTCGCTGCTGCGCGAGGACCAGCGCGGTAAGTACTACGGCGTGGGGATGACCGTCGGCCCCCGGAACAACAAAGTGATTGTGATTGCTCCTTTCGTGGGCACACCCGCGTATCGCGCCGGTATTCGTCCCGGAGACATTATTGTCGCGGTGGATGGAAAGCCGACTGACAACATGAGCACGGGCGACGTTGCCGATCTACTGAAGGGCCCTAAGGGGACGACGGTTCACATCACCATCGTGCGCGAGGGTGCCGACAAGCCCCTGGAATTCGCCGTAGTGCGCGATGAGATTCCGCGCTACAGCGTTGACCTGCACTTTCTGATTCGCCCCGGCGTCGGCTATATGCACGTCAGCGGTTTCAATGAAACCACTGAAAAAGAAGTCGGTGATGCGCTGGACCAGATGGGCGACCTGAAAGGCTTGATCCTCGACTTGCGCCAGAATCCCGGTGGCCTGCTGAGTGAAGGCGTGGGCGTGGCGGACAAGTTCCTGCGCAAGGGTCAGCTGATCGTCTCGCATCATGGCCGGTCATCCCCGGAAAAGCGGTACACAGCGACTCATGGCGATGGTGGAAAAGAATACCCGATCGTAGTGCTGGTAAACCGCGGTACCGCTTCGGCGGCAGAGATTGTGGCCGGCGCCATTCAGGACCACGACCGCGGCCTGATCGTGGGCGAAACCACTTTCGGCAAAGGACTGGTGCAGACTGTCTATCCGCTTTCCGAAAACACCGGACTGGCCTTGACCACTGCCAAGTACTACACCCCGAGCGGCCGTCTGATTCAACGGGACTATTCCAATGTCTCGCTTTACGATTACTATTTTGATCGTGACACCGACAACAAGACCGCCAGCCGCGAGGTTAAGCTCACCGACAGCGGCCGGACCGTGTACGGCGGCGGCGGCATTACGCCGGACGTGAAGCTGGACCCGGTCAAGAGCAATCACTTCCAGGACACGCTCTTGCAGCACTATGCCTTCTTCAACTTTGCCAAGCACTACATGTTGAGCCATCATCCCAGCAAGAATTTTGAGGTGGATGACGCTGTGGTGCAGGACTTCCGCAAGTTCCTCGACAGCGAGAAAGTCCCCTATTCCGAAGCCGATCTGCTCCAGAACAACGACTGGGTGCGTTCCAGTCTCAAGAGCGAGATCTTTGTGGACGCTTTCGGCCAGGAAGAGGGTTTGAAGGTGAGAGCGGAATCCGATCCCGAAGTCGTCCGGGCGCTGGAACTGCTGCCTCAGGCCAAGGCTTTGGCGGACAACGCGAAGCGGGTCGTCGCCGAACGCACCAGCGCGCAGCCCCTGAGCCGATAGTACCGATTTCCGGCGGCCGCTAGGTGACCGTCGCGCAAGTATTGTGCTTTGCTCTTTTTCGCCCAATACTCATGGGCCTTCCTAAACAAGTGGTATGGCTGTTACCCGCGTTGTTCGCCGCCATCGCCGGATTCACCGATTGGCGCTCTCGCCGCATCCCCAACTGGTTGACGATCGGCGGACTGGTGTCGGGCATTCTGGTAAATTCGCTGACTCGCGGGTGGCTCGGAGCAAGAGATTCCCTGCTGGGCGCGGGCCTCGGGCTAATGCTGTTGTTGCCGTTTGTTCTGGTGCGCAGCCTGGGAGCGGGGGACTGGAAACTGATGGGCGCCCTGGGAGCTTTTTTGGGGCCGTCTCCTCTGATCACGGTGTTGTTTGCCGCGGTGTTGGTGGCCGGTCTGATGGCGTTGATTCTGGTGCTCTGGAAACGGCGTCTGGGACAAACCTTGCGTAATATCGCGCGCATGCTGGCCGCGGTTTTCAGCTTCCATCTGCCTGGGCCGGAGGTTTCTCTCGACAACCCTGAAGCTCTCAAGGTACCGTTCGGAGTAGCAGCTGCCATCGCGGTTGTTCTCCACACCGCCGGGCGGTTTTGGGGGATGACTTAATGGATGACCGGAACCAGCACGAGCCCGCAAAGAAAAACGGCATCGGCAGTTTTCTGTCCAGCAGTACAGCTTCGCAGGTCGCCGAAGCCGCTCTGGTCTTGCCGCTGGCTTTCATGATGCTGCTGGGGATTTACTGGTTTGGGCGCGCCTTCAATATTTACGCCACCATCAACCATGCCGCCCAAGAAGGAGTCCGCGCGGGTGTGGCACAAACTTGCGCAACCTGTACCAACCAACATCTCCCGGCTGCCCAAGTGGCGACCATTATTACGAACGCGATGGCAGCCTCCAGTGTGGATCCTAGCCAGATTCGACTGTGGCCCGGCACTACTCCGACCTTCTGCAATGCCTCGGGCGCTTGCGACAGTGCCAACAACAACATCACCATGTGCAACAACGTCTTACTCAGCCCACCAGCGGCCGCCGGCCCTCAGGCTTGTGGCGTGACCGCCACCTTCCAGTATCCCTATCAGTTTTGGCTTCCTTTCACTTCTCTGAATAATCAGCAGATCATGCTCACCGTAGACGTCCAAATGAAGGGAGAGTACTGAGGTGACCGGATCCGGACTCCGGAAGCGCATGGGAGGTCTGGCTGGTCTCGTGACCCTGCTGGGCGTAAACGAAGCTTCGTCTCTGGCCGAGTTCGCGATTTCCCTGCCCTTGCTAGTCGTTCTGGTGGTTGGCATCTTCGATTTCGGCGGGGCCTTCAATCAGAAACAGCAACTCAGCAATGCCATGCGCGAAGCCGTACGCTTTGGCGCCAGCGAGGCGACCAATGACCGGGCGAGCGGCACCGTGCCGCCCTCTGTAGATGCGATTCGCTTTCTGGTGGATTCCTACCTGGTGGCGGCGCGATTGCCGGACTGCGGGCTGGGAACCGCCTCGGCTTCCTCCGGTCCTCCCTGGATCTACACCACGACCGGAACCTGCGTAGGCCGTTTGACACTGACTATCGCGCGCGACCCCCCATCCGGGGTGGCCGTTGCCACTCCTACTTGCTTCTTGATGGCAACAAACTACGGAGGGAGCAATACCATTACCGTCTACCTCCCCTGCACTCAGGTCACGATTTCCTACCCTTATCAATGGCACTTCAACAGCGTCATCCAATTGCTGGTGCCGGGGGCTAACTTAGCTCTAACCCAGATTTCGGCGGGCGCCACTGCGGTGAACATGAATTAAAAGACGGCGTAGGTCAATCCGGCAGAAACAGTTCCCCGTCATTTTGTCTGCACTTTCGCATCGCTATTCGCACCTGGAGCGAGCCTGGCGATCTCAGCCAGTTGTCTGTTGGCCGCCTCCAGTTCGGAGGATTCTGTGGTCAATTGCATGTACTGGTGGAAGTAAAACGAAGCCTGTTGGTAGTCCTGCTTCTTGAGCAGAATTATCCCCAGCACATAACGCAGCTTGGCAAGCTGATGCTCCGAATCCACCTTGATTCCCTCCCGCGCACTCTTGTCCGCCGCCTCAAGGTTGGGCAGATAATAGTTCGCCACGGCGTTGAAAAAGTAAGCCGCCGGGAAACTTACCGGGTTCAGCGCCAGCATCCGCTCCGTGATGTGTACCACCTCCGGCCACTGCTTCGACTGAAAGGCCAGTTCCGCCAAACCCTGATAGGGAGGCACGTACTTGGGATCTGCCGCCAGCGCTTGCTGGAAAGATAGTTTCGCCGTCGTCGCGTCATTCTTGAACATTTGCACTCGGCCCAGCTCAAACCAGGCAGCCGCGTACTTGGGATAAATCTGAACCGCTCTCTGCAGCGATTGCAGGGCCCGATCCCAGCTTTTCTTTCTTTCCGCCTCGCGGCCCTTTTCCAACGCTCTTCTTGCCCCACTCGGCGCCAGGGCACTGGTAACGCTGATACTCGTACCTTCCACGTGCTCCAGCCGGTGTAGCACGATTCTGCCCACGTCGGCGCTCTCCATCGTGTTCAGACGGCTGGCCAACTCGACAATCTCCGAAGAGAAACCGCCCAGCACGGCCTGGATCTCGCAGTCCCGCCAGGCGCGCTCCTCCCGCTGCGTCGTCGTCCGTGTCATGGCGCTATTACTGGCATCGCTGAGGTCGCCGCCGACGTTGGGAGTGGGATCGCCCAATTGAAAGCTGAAGCCGCCATGGCGGTCGGTGAAGGTTCGCGTGTGCCGGTCGCCCCGGCAAATTGTCTGGATGGCCGCGGGCTCGGTCAGTTCGCTTCCGTCGTCCAGCGTCACCTTGCCCGAAATAAACGCCGTGGGAGTCATGGCTCCGGAGGGGCTTGAAGCATCCGGCATCCGGCCACGCAAAGGTCCGTTACCTCTTTGTATGGGACCCGTCTGCGCATCCGCGCACGGACCGAAAGCCAGGTAAGCGGCAAAAACCACAAGCAGACACGCACGACCCAATCGTGGGGCTTTCATATCGCACCCCCGAGCCCAGCAGAATTAAACGGATTATATGCCCGCCCGGAACTACTTTCGCAACAAAAATACCCCGCAGACTACGATTTGACCAAGATTTTACATATGGGAATCCGTAAGTCGCGGGGGGTATTCCGCGGCGTACTACACTGGGGATAGGCACCGTGACCAGAGTCTGCCAGCTTGCTGCAGGATTCCTATTGGCGGCACTTCTGCCATCGCCTGGATGGGCGTTCCGGCCTATCCCCAAGGCTCCTGTGGTTCCCACCTTGCGCTGGACGGAAGGTCAATCCGGCTGCACCTTCAGCGCCGACGATGATGGTCGCTACCGCTACGGTATCTGGACCAACAATTTCGGCATTGTGCTTGCCGTCGATTCTCAGGAATTGCAAAAAGCCGGCCGGCGCACCGAGCCTATCTTCACTCTGCTATTGTCCCTGCGCTATCGCGGCAAGGATTCCCTTTCACTCGAACCCAGCACCATCACTCTGGAATTTGTGAAGCACGCGCGCGATTCGCATCCTGCGCTTGATCCCGGCGAACTCGCGAACCGGCTCCGTACAGATTCTGACCGGCTCGCCAGAACCACCGAGCACGACGTGCAAAAGCATCCCGGAAAGAAAAGCGAGCTGGAGTCCACGCTGCAAGAGCACCAAAAGAACATCGTCGAAATGCTGACGTTCCTGGATTCACGTAGCCTGCGGACTCTCAAGCTCGACTCCGCCCATCCGGAAGCCTCGGGATGGGTGTACTTCGGCGCCAGCAGTAAGTGGATCGGCGATTGGAAGCAGCAGGAAGAATTTGTTCTGCGGATTCCGCTGCTGGATCGGGTAATCGAATTTCCCTTCGCCCTTCCCCCAAGCCAGGGCGATTTGCTCTTGCGCCGAAGATAGCAAATGCCACGGCGCCCAAGGGCAGTCGCGTTCACTTTCCGGCCGACGTCCCTACCACAAACATATTCCCATCATTTTCGGTGTAGATCTTCCCGTCCCTGCCGATAGCGATGGGCGTATACGCAGCACCAACAGCCGATTGCAGGAAGAGCTTCCCTTTCAGCGAGCCGCCCTGATTGATTACGAAGACGTTCCCGTCCTCGCTGTCGGCATAGACGGTGCCGTTCTTATCGACTGCGGGCGCATTGACGCACCATTCGTAGTTATCCACGCTCTGGTACTGCCACTCGATGCCCAGGTCGGCATTGAGTTGCGTAATGTAGTAGGGCCCGCGCGATTCGTAATGGTTATCTTTGGTGATAACCGAATACGTGCCGTCGTGGCTATATACGGCCGGCGTGTCGTCCCAGCCGAAATCAAACTCGGTGAGGTACTGTCCGGAGGAACTGAATTTCAGCATGAACCGCGAGCGCTGCTTCCGCCAAGAACTCCGTAGAGAACGCTGCCATCGGGCAGCACCACGGGAGTGGCAGAGGATAAATCGACGATCACGCCCTGAATCTGCCCATTGTCTACGGTCAAGGAACTCTGCCATTGGGGAGTAAGATCCGAATTCACCGCCAGCAGATAAGCATCGGCCGGGTTAAAGTGAGCCACACTGGCGGTATAGATAGTCTTGCCATCCGCCGAAACCGCTGGGGCCAGGTTGACTCCCGGCCGCTGCGAGCCACAGCCGTTGCAACTGGCAGGGGCCAGCGTGGAGTAGCTGACTGCCCGCGCCCTGCCATCAGTCTCAACCTTCACCAGCCAGGCGCCGCGGATATCAACGCTCCACGGATTCGTAGGATCAAACTGGATCACGTTGTAGTAAACATTGCCGTGAGCATCGATCGTCACCGGCCCGGAAACAAACCGGTGGGGATTGATTTCTTGGTCGAACGGGTTGTGTTGCGCCACCACCGAGCCATCCGCCTCACTAAGCTTGTAGATCGTGCCGCCCGCGCCGGGAACAAACACGAACCCGTTCCACAAAGCTGCGTGGAAGACCGGCTCCCAGCCAAACAGGCCGTCCTGATTCATGCCTCCAGCGTCGGTGTTGGGCTCCGGCTTCCAATCGGTCCTGAAGTTCCACAACTCGATCAGCTGGCCATTGCGCCAGATGAAGGCCCGCTCATTCCAAACCTCCCTGTTCCAGGCATCCGGCCCGCAAGGATAGGGCTGACCTGAGCCGGGCGGGTTGCAGGAAACATACGTCCCCGTCTTGAATTCCATGAACACCACGCCGTTATCCACCAGCGGGACTTGATAATGGGCCAGCAACTCGCCGCCGCTCTCGGCTTGTTCCTGCGCCACGAAAGGGTCGTAGGTGATGTTGGCGAGTTGGGTTTGCGGACTCTGGCCGACTGCGCCGGTCGAACTGGTGTGCAAGGAAGTTCGCGCCCACTGCGGCCAATCCGTGTAAGCGGCCGCCTGCACGCTAACGGCGTGGATTGCGCCTCCGGCTACAAGCATCAAGCCGGTACAGAGAATGAGAACAAGAATCTTGCGTGTCATGGGGCCACTCCTGGCTCTTCAAAACCTCTTGCAGACACTGGACGCCGAACCCAACGGCCATACTTCCGGGACACCGGAAATGCCAGGTAACGATACACTGAAACGGCCAAATGCCGCTACTAGTATGGGACAGCCCAGGGTTCCTTATTTCGGAAGGACGGGAACAAACTTGCCTTTCTGCCTTGCGGTTACAGCGCAGGTAGGCCTCGGATCGTGATTTAACACCTTTTTGACTTGACGCGGTGGCAAAGTGGTGCCATAAGTTGTGATTGTCTATGGCAGGAGCGCCGATTCGTAGCGCTCACGAAGGCGGGGCCACCCGCTGGTAACATCGCATTGCTGGCTTCTTATTGCGGACGGGCAGGTCCATATTTTTCATAGAAAGCGCTTCTGCCGACCCTGGGGAAATTCGAGGAATAAGAGTTTATGAAGATTCGTGTCGTGATCGTAACGGGCCTGGTTCTAGCGGCAATGGCGATGGCGAACTTATTCGTAAGCCATGCACAGCAAGCCGCTGGCGAATCGGCGCAGCCCGCCGGAAACGGTGCACCGCCGCTGTCGAACCCGCTGAAGGTGGCGCTACTGAAATGGTACAACGCCAATACCGTGCCAACGGAGTTTCCTAGCGGACCTAATCCGGTGGGTGTGGCCTTCGACGGTGCGAACATCTGGATTGCGAATTACGGCGCCAGCACGGTCACCAAGCTACGTGCCAGCGACGGCCAGCCGTTGGGGAGTTTCCACTCGGGGAATGCCCCGGCTGGGGTCACCTTCGACGGAGCCAGCGTGTGGGTGACAAACAGCGCCGACAACACGGTGAGCAAAGTGCGGGCCAGCGACGGCAAGGTGCTGGGAACATTTCCGTTGCCGGGCGTAATTCCTTGGTGGATGACCTTTGATGGAGCAAACATTTGGGTGCCGAGCTCAAACG
>Ga0308309_10002145_pt1 | contig 11744 bp, 12 predicted proteins | sample HubBroMetageWFT5_FD_192491 | JGI IMG/M metagenome (GOLD analysis project Ga0308309, IMG submission 192491) | Warmed and freeze-thawed soil microbial communities from the Hubbard Brook experimental Forest, New Hampshire - Hubbard Brook CCASE Soil... | ecosystem: Environmental > Terrestrial >...
GACGACCTGTGGCAGAGCTACCTGTCGGTCAAGACGCAGGCCGCGGCCGACTTCGTCAAGAACTACCTGTGGAATCACAGCGCGACGGCGGTGCTCTACAACAACGATGGCAATAACACGCGCGGGCCCAATGGGAATGGGACCGAGCAGGTCCCGCACTCCGGTCTGGCGCAGATCTACGCCGGTCATGAGGCGGCGCGCTTCTTCGGCGTGCCGTACGGGGACCCGCGCTACCCGGACGTCTTCGGTCGCGTGCAGGTCGGCACCGTATACACCGGCGGCACCAAGATCGCCGAGCACGGTGGCGACAACCCGAATGACCGCGAGGTGCCGCTGCTCGTGTACGCGCCCGGCACCGTCCGCCCCAGTTCGTCGGATCGGTGGGTCGAGACGACCCAGGTCGCGCCGACGATTCTGCGCCTGCTCGGGCTCGACCCGAGGGCGCTGGACGCGGTGCAGATCGAGGGCACACAGGTCCTGCCCGGAATCGGCCGGGGCCACGACGAGCGGTAAGCGGTAACGACCGGCTGAGCGCGCAAGCGCAAATTGACGGACGAGCGTGTCGAAACCTGACACGCTCGTCCGTCATACGGTTGAAGCCGCAACCGAGCGGCCAACCGATCCCGAGGAGGCATACATGCCCCAGTACATGCTGTTGATCTACCAGCCCGCGGACGCCCCGATGACCCCCGAACAGTTCGCGGAGATGGGCCCCCGGTGGGACGCCTTCACGGAAAGCCTGCATAAGGCGGGCGTGTTCGTCGCCGGCGACGCCCTCGAGCGCCCCGACGTCGCCACGACGGTGCGCTTGCGTAACGACCAGACACAGTTCACGGACGGACCGTTCGCCGAGACCAAGGAGTTTCTGGCCGGCTACTACCTGATCGACTGTCCCGATCTCGACACCGCGCTCGAGCACGCGTCGCACATGCCGAACGTCTCGTACGGATCGACCGAGGTCCGGCCGGTGTGGGACCGCACCGGGCCGCTGGCGACCAGCCGCGAGCAGGTCGCACAGGCGTAGACGCCCCGGCTGCCTTGGAGGGGCGGCCGCGGTGGCGCGGCCGCCTCACTCGGGCGGGCGGCCGCGTGGCGCGGCCGCCTCACTCGGGCTGGATCGGGGTGGCGGGGGCGACGAAACGGGGGATCGAGCCCATCTCGAACTGGCCGCAGGGCCAATTCAGCCGACCCCCCGCGTGTCGGGTTTCGGCCCCGTGGCCGTTGGCAACGGCCGCTTCTTCGGAGACCGTGTGAAATATGAGCGTGACTCTCCCCGAGTTCACCGAGTCCGACGTTGCGATCGTGCCCGTCGGCGCGGCGATCTCTTCGGTTGGCGCGAGCCTGCCGGAGCGCGTCGTACCGAACGCCGAGATCGCGCCACGGATCGGCGTCACCGATGAGTGGATCGTCCGCCGCACCGGAATAAAGGCGAGGCGGGTCGCCGGGCCGAACGAACGGCTCACCACCCACGCGACCTACGCCGCCGCGGCGGCGCTCCGGCGAGCGGGTGTCTCGCCCGAGCACGTCGACCTCGTGCTGGTGGCGACAACCACCCCCGACGAGGTAATGCCCAACGCGGCCCCGCTCGTCGCCCACGAGCTCGGCGCGGCCCAGGCCGGCGCGTTCGACATCGGCGCGGCGTGCACCGGGTTCCTGTCGGCGCTCGCGGTCGGCACCGGACAGATCGAGTCGGGCCGAGCCCAAACCGTGGTCGTCATCGGCGCCGACTTCATGTCGCGAATTCTCGACCCCGACGACCGTACGACCGCCGCGGTGTTCGCGGACGGCGCCGGCGCGGTCGTGCTTCAGGCCACAGGCGAGACGGGCCGCATCGGCCCGATCGTGCTCGGGTCCGACGGTGCGGGCGCGGACCACATCATCGTCCCGCGCGAAGAGGGCGTGATCCGGATGCGCGGCCACGAGACGTTTCGCGAGGCCGTCGCCCGCCTGTCGCTGGCGACCGTCCAGGCCGCACGGGCCGCCGGCACGAGGCTCGACGACATCGACCTGTTCGTCTATCACCAGGCCAACGGCCGGATCCTCAGCGCCGTCGGCGAGCGGCTCGGACTGCCCGCTGACCGCGTCGTCGACTGCATCTCTGAGTACGGCAACACCTCGGCGGCGACGCTGCCGCTCGCGCTCGCGCACGTCGACGAACAGGGTGCGCTCAAGCCTGGTCATCGGGTGCTCCTCGGCGCGTTCGGCGCGGGCTTCACGTGGGGCGCGACCGTCGTTGAGTGGAGCCCACCCACCCCTCCCACCTCTGGTGTGGCATGAGCGCGCGCGTGGTGATCACGGGGATCGGGGCCGTTAGCCCGCTCGGCGTAGGCGCCCGCGAGCTGTACGACGGCTGGACCGCAGGCCGGTCGGGCATCGAGAACGGCCTCGGCGAGTGCAGCGATTTCGATCCGACCGAATTCATGACCACCAAGGAGGCGCGCCGCAGCGATCGCTTCGCCCAGCTGGCGATCGCGGCCAGCTCGGAGGCGGTCGCCGACGCCGGGTGGGACGTCGACGACCCGCCGGCCGACCGGGCCGACATCGGGTGCGTGATCGGCTCGGGCATCGGTGGGATGTGGACGTTTGAGAGCCAGTGCGAAGTGCTGCGCGACCGGGGTCCGGAGCGCGTCTCGCCACTCGCGATCCCGCTGATCATGGGGAACGCCGCCGCCGGCCTGGTGGCGATGCGCAACCACCTCCAGGGACCGGTGTTCGGCGTCATGTCGGCATGCGCGTCCGGCGCTCACGCGATCGGCGAGGCCGCGCGCATGATCAAAGCCGGAGAGGCACAGGCGGTCGTCGCCGGCGGCGCCGAGGCGACGCTCACTCCGCTCGCGAAGGCTGCCTTCGGCGCGATGGAGGCGACCTCACCGACGGGGATCTCGCGGCCGTTCGACAAGCGACGCGACGGCTTCGTGATGGGCGAGGGCGCCGGCGTGCTCGTGCTCGAGTCAGAAGAGCTCGCCACCGCGCGCGGCGCGACCGTGCTCGGCGAGGTGCTCGGCTACGCCTCAACCGCCGACGCCCACCACCTGACCGCCCCCGAGCCCACGGGCCGGCCGGCATCGATCGCGATCACCCGTGCCATGAAGAACGCCGGCGTCACCCCGGAGGAGATCGACTACGTCAACGCCCACGGCACCTCGACGACGCTGAACGATCGCTCGGAGACCGAGGCGATCAAGCTCGCGCTCGGCGAGCGCGCCTACGACGTTCCGGTGTCGTCAACCAAGTCGGCGATCGGGCACCTGCTCGGCGCGGCCGGCGCGGTCGAGGCGATCGCGACGATCATCGCGCTTAACGAGCGCGTCGCGCCGCCGACGCTCAACTACTCCGAGCAGGACGAGGGCCTCGACCTCGACTACGTCCCCGAGGGCCCCCGCCCGCTCGGCGGCGCCAACGGAAACGGAAACGGTCATGCGCGGCTCGTCGCCCTCTCGAATTCGTTCGGGTTCGGCGGTCATAACGTCGTGCTCTGTCTCGGGGGCAAGCCATGAGCGTTGCGCTCGCACCCCGCACCGAGACTCCTCTCAGCCCGTTCGAGCGTCTCGAGACGCTGTGCGATCCGGGCACGCTCGAGGTGATCCGCTCCGAGGTCACCTCGGCGGCAATGGGCGAGAAGGCGCGCGCCGGCGACGGCGTAGTCGCGGGTGCCGGTGAGATCGACGGCCGGCCGGTGTTCTGCTATGCCCAGGACTCGGGCTTCGCCGGCGGGTCGCTCGGAGAACAGCACGCAAACACGATCGTGCGCGTGCTCGACCTGGCGGACAAGGCGAAGGCGCCGGTCGTCAGCTTCGTGTCCTCGGGCGGCGCCCGCATGCAGGAGGGCGTGGCCGCGCTCGGCGGCTACGGCCGCATCTTTCACCGGATCGTGAAGCTGTCGGGCCGTGTTCCCCAGGTCTCGATCATCACCGGACTGTCCGCGGGCGGCGGCGCGTACTCGCCGGCGCTGACCGACTGGGTCGTGATGACCGAGAAGTCGAGCATGTTCCTGACCGGGCCCGGCGTCGTGCGCGACGCGCTCGGGGAGGACGTGACCGCCGATCAGCTCGGCGGAACGCGCGTCCACGAGCGCAACGGCGTGTGCCACTTCGTCGCGCCCACGGACGTCAACGCGGCGTATCTGGCGCGCGAGCTGCTCGGATATCTGCCGCGCCACCGCGGAGCGCAGCCGCCGGTGCTGTCGGCGCGTCCCCCGCTCGGACACGACCCGGCAGCCGTGGTCCCGCAGGACCACCGCGCCGTCTACGACGTGCGCGATGTCATCCGCGCGGTCGTCGACGGCGGCAAACTGCTCGAGGCCTCTGCCGGTTGGGCGCGGAACCTCGTGACCGGGTTCGCCCGGCTCGAAGGCCGCACGGTCGCGATCGTCGCCAACCAGCCGCGTTACCTCGGCGGGATCATCGACTCCGACGCCGCGCAGAAGGGCGCTCGGTTCGTCTCCAAGTGCAACGCGTTCGGGATCCCGCTCGTCGTGCTGGTCGACACCCCCGGCTACATGCCCGGCACCAAGCAGGAGCGAACCGGCGTGATCCGGTTCGGCGCCGAGTTCGTCCATGCCTTCGCCGCGGCGGACGTCCCACGCGTGACGTTGATCCTCCGCAAGGCGTTCGGCGGCGCCTACATCACGATGAACTCGAAGGACCTGGGCGCCGACTACGTGTTCGCCTGGCCCGACGCTCAGATCGGCGTCATGGCCGCGCGGTCGGCCGTGGGGATCATCAATCGCCGCGAGCTCGCCGCGGCCGACGATCCGGACGCGGCGCGCGACGGCCTGGCCGAGCGCTACGCCCAGACGAACCTGTGCCCGCGCGTGGCCGCTGCCGACGGGCACATCGACGAGCTGATCACCCCGGACCAGACGCGCTCGCGGCTGGCCTGGGCGCTCCGATCATTTTCACCGGAGGAAGGAGAATGAGGCGCCCGGACGGTACGGTGCTGCTCACCGGCGCGACCGGGTTCGTCGGGATGGAGCTGCTCGCTAGGTACCTCGAGCGAAGCGAGCGGTCGATCCTCACGATCGTCCGAGCCCGCACCGACGAGGACGCGCGCGAGCGGATCGACGCCGTGCTCGAGAACCTGTTCGGGTATCGCGCGGGAGCGTACGCGGATCGGGTCACCGCGGTCGCCGGCGATGTGACGGCTCCGCGTCTCGGCCTGGACTCGGTGCGCTGGGACTGGCTTGCGGCGCAGTCGACGATGATCGTCCACTGCGCGGCCTCGGTGTCGTTCGGCCTCTCGCTCGACGAGGCCCGAGCGGTCAACGTCGAGGGGACCCGCCGGATGCTCCAGCTCGCCGGCCGCGCGCAGCAACTCGGCGTGCTCGAGCGGTACGGCCAGGTTTCGACCGCCTACGTCGCCGGCACATACGCCGGGCGGTTCTTCGAATCTGACCTGGACGTCGGGCAGAGCTTTCACAACTCCTACGAGCAGTCGAAGTTCGAGTCGGAGCAGCTCGTACGCTCGCAGCCCGGACTCCCATTCACGATCATGCGCCCGAGCATCGTCGTGGGCGACCGCAACAGCGGCTGGACGGCGGCGTTCAACGTCCTCTACTGGCCGCTGCGGGCGCTCGCTCGCGGATTGTTCCCGGCGGTGCCGGCGACCGCCTCGGCGCCCGTCGACGTCGTCTCGATCGACTACGTCGCCGACGGTATCTACGCGCTGTGCGAGGCCGGCGGGATCCGGCAGACCTATCACCTCACCGCCGGCAGCGAGGCGAGCACGATCGCCGAGATCGCCGAGCTCGCGAGCGGCTATTTCGAGCAACCGCCGCCGAAGCTGCTCACACCGGCCGAGTTCATGTCGGCCGACCACGGGGTCCCTCGGTCGATGCTCGAGGAAGGGGCCATGTACTTCCCGTACTTCTCGGTGGCGACGACGTTCGACGACGCGCTCACGCGCGCCCAGCTACAACCGGCCGGAATCAGCGTCACGCCGCTCCGCGAGTACATGAGCCGTCTGCTCGACTACGCCACCTGGAGCCGCTGGGGCAAGCACCCGATTGCGCGCGTCGACGCGGTCGCGGCGCTCGCCGGGGTTTGATCTCCCATCCCCCCACCCGGGGGGTTGTCCCAACCGGCGTGTTGCCCGGAACTTAGGGCGCGAGCATTCTCGAACCATGGCCATGCTCGCTGACACGGCCAGGTTCCGGACGGACGATCCGGATTCGCTCGTGATCGCGTCGCTCGCCTGCCCGATCTGCCTTCGGAGCGACGAGGTCGAGTGGCACGCGGCGCTCGACGGCTACGATCCGTCCGTTGAATGCAGATGTCCACGCTGCGAGGAAAGCTGGCGGGTGTACCTGGAACCGCAGCAGGCGCTGCGGTTCGGGCTGATGGATTCGTTCTGAGCCCGGGCGCAGAACTCGGAAGCGACGCGCTCGAGCTGCTCGTCGAGGTGCTGTCGCAGGCCGAAGACGCACCGTCGAACGGCGCCGGCTTCTACGACCAGCTGTGCGATGCCGTGTGCCAATTGGTTCGGATGCGCCGGGCGATCATCTTCCGCTACGACGCCGGCGTCCGCCGGGTGCGGGCCGCGGGCGCGCACGGGCTCAACCTCGACCAGTTCGCTGAGGCCTACGTGACCGTCGAATCGGCGGCGATCGCCGCCGAGTCGCTGCGCGAGGACCGGGTGATCGAGATCGACGGTGACATGACCGGCCAGTTCCCCGCGGAGTACGCCAGTGTGTTCCCCGAGCCGGTCCGCCTCGTGTGCGCCCCGATGGCGGCCGGGGGTCGCGACCTCGGCGTGATCTTCGCCGACCGTCTGATGTCAGAGCCGCCGCTCGACGACTCGGAGCGGTACCTGTTGTGGATGCTCGGCAAGGCCGCGGCCCTCGCGTCGGTGGCGCGGTTCGTGGCCACGCAGTCCGAGAAGGCACATCAGCTCGAGCAGCGGATCGACCTCGCGCGCGACATCCACGAGGGCGTGATCCAGCGCCTGTTCGGGATCTCGATGGCGCTCGACGGGGAGGGCGATCTGCCTGCCGAGGCACGCCAGCGGTGTGCGGCCGAGACCCAGGAAGCGCTCTCAGACCTGCGAATGGCGCTTCAACGTACGCTCGGCCGGACCCCGCGGGCGACACAGACGACGTTCGTGGCCGAGGTCGAGCGGCTCGCGCGAGTGCACCCCGATCTCGGCGTGACGCTCGACTCGGGGAGCGAGGGTGATGTTCCGCCCGGACTCGAGCCGCTGGCGCAGTCGGTCCTGGCCGAGGCCGTGCGCAACGCCCACAAGCACGCGCGGCCGAGCCGCGTGGCCGTACGCGTCGGCCGGAGCGACGGCGCGTTCGTGATGGAGGTGGCCAACGATGGCGTCACCGGCGGCCGGCGGCGCGCCGGGATGGGGCTCCGACTGGCCGCGCTGGAAGCTCTCCAAAGCGGCGGCGTGGTCGAGTTCGGCGAGCGCGAGCCCGGGACCTGGCAGGTCCGGCTGGTGGTGCCCGATGAGCTCTGACGCCGCGCTCCGTAGCCCCGAACGGTTGAGCGTGCTGGTCGTCGACGACCACGATGTCGTCCACTGGGGAATCCGGCTGATGCTGACCCAGCAGCCGTGGGTCGACCGCTGCCTGAGCGCGCACACGGGCGAGGAGGCGATCGCGCTGGCGACGCGGTACCGCCCGCACGTCGCGCTCGTCGACCTGTTCATCGGCGAGGAGTCGGGCGCGGAGGTCTGCGAGCAGCTGCGCGAGGCCGAGCCGATGACGCGAGTGCTGCTGTTCTCGGGCGCGGGCGAGATCTCCCCACGCGCCGCGCGCGCGGCCGGGGCGTCGGGCTTTGCCTACAAGGACTGGCCGGCGCGGAAGATCGCGAGCGCGGTGCGGCTCGTCGGTCTCGGCAAGACCGTGTTCGACCCGCAAGATCGGCCGGTCGCTTTCGGGCTGTCCGACCGCGAGCGGGATGTGCTGACCCTGATGGCGTCGGGCGCCACCAATCCCGAAATCGCCGAGCAGCTCCACCTGTCCAAGCACACCGTGAAGGAGCACACGAGCGCCGTGTACCGCAAGCTCGACGTCCGCAACCGCACCGAGGCGGTGCAGCGCGCGGAGCGGCTCGGGTTGCTGTCGTAGTGGATGCGGCGCTGAGCGAGATCGCGCGGTTCCTCGCGGTGAGGGCGCCGTTCGACGCGCTCGCGCCGGAGGAGGTCGGCGAGCTCGCCGAGCAAACCGAGATCGAGTTCTTCCTGTCGGGCGCGGCAATCCTGACCGAGGCCGGCGGGCCGGTCACGTTCCTGCGCGTTATCCACTCGGGGGCGGTCGACATCATCCACGACGGCCGGCTGCTGGACCTGCTCGGCACCGGCGACACGATCGGCGACGCCGCGATGCTGTCCGGGCTCCCGCCCGGGTTCGAGGCGCGCGCCGCTGAGGACACCCTGTGCTACCGGATTCCCGTGAGCGTGGCGCGCCCGCTGTTGGATCGCGTCAAGCGGCGCGAGCTCGAACTGGCCGCGGGTCCCCCGAACCACCGGCCGGTGGCGAGCCTGCTGCGTTCCCCCACGCTGCGCTGCGAGCCGATGGAGAGCATCCGCGAGGTCGCCCGGCGGATGACCGAGGCCGGCGCCAGCTCGGCGATCGTCGACCTGCGCGACGGCGGATTCGGGATCGTCACCGATCGCGACATCCGGACCAAGATCGTGGCGGCGGGCCTGCCGCTGAGCGCGCCTGTCGCGACCGTGATGACCACGCAGCTGTTCACGGTCACACCGGACCGGCTCGGCGGCGAGGTTCTGTTCGAGCTGCTCGAACGCGGGCTCCGTCATGCCCCGGTCGTCACCGAGAGCGGACAGCTCGTCGGCGTGATCGAGGACGCCGACCTTTACGCGGTCCAGTCGCGGTCGTGGTTCGGGGCGCGGCGCGCGATCTCGCGAGCTTCGTCGGCCGAGGACCTGGCAGCGGTCGCGCGGGGCTTGCCGTCGGTGGTGGCCGACCTCCACGCCGCGCGTCTGCGGGCGCCCGAGGTCGTGCGCGTGCTGTCCGCGCTGGTCGACGCGCTGACCACGCGCGCGCTCGAGCTGGCCGCGCCCGCGCCGGCATCGTCCGAGGGCGTCGTCTGGGTCGCGCTCGGCAGCCAGGCGCGCCGGGAACTGACGCCGGCCTCGATCGCGTGGGGGGCGGTGGTCTGCCACGAGCCGCCGCCAGTTGAGTGGACGCGCTCGGTGGGGGACGTCCTTCGCGCGTGTGGATTTCCCGGAGAGGTGGTCGCGCGGACCACCGACGATTGGACCCGCCGCGACGGCGAGGACGAGCTGTCGCTGTCGGTGATGATCGAACGGAGGGCTCTGTGGGGGACGCCAATCGATCCGCTGCCGGCGCCCGAAGGACCCGCCCGGGATGCGATCGTCGCGGCGCTCGCGCGGCGGGCGCTGGCGGCGGTGCCGCCCACGGGCTTCGACGCCGACTCGGTGCTCGAGGCGAGCGGCGGGCACAGCGACCGGCTCGACATCCGCGTCGCCGCCGTCGCGCCGATCGTCGAGCTGGCCCGCTGGGGCTCGGCCGCCGCGGGAGTGGTGGAGGGGTCGACTCCCGAGCGGCTGCTCGCCGCCGCTCACGCTGGTGTGCTGAGCGACGCAGACGCACGGACGCTCGCGGACGCGTTCGACCTCGCGCTCGAGCTGCGGATCGGACACCACATGGCGAGGATCGCGGCGGGGCGGACGCCGGACGACCAGATCGAGCCAGCCGAGATCAGTGCGCTCATGCGCGATCATCTGCGCGACGTGTTCCGGGCGGTGACGTCTGTGCAGCGGAGGCTCCGCGGGTGAGGCTGCGGCGCTCGCCTCCGGCGGGAGCAGCGGCCGAGTTCGCGAGCGTTCCGCGGCCGGCCGAGGGCACGCCGTGGCGTTCGGCGGGCTGGTGTGCGATCGACCTCGAGATGACCGGGCTCGATCCCCGGAGCGATGAGATCATCGCGGTCGGGGCGGTGCCGATCGACGGTGGCCGGATCGTGCTCGGCGGCGGCATGTACACGCTCGTGAACTCGGAGCTGCGCTCGAACCTCAGGGCGGTGGTCGTCCACAAGCTCCGGGTTCCCGACCTCGCCGGCGCGCCACCGCTGGACGAGGCGATGGATCGCATGCTCGAGCTTCTCTCCGGCCGCGTCCCGGTGTTTCACACCGCGGCGATCGAGACCGCGTTTCTGACGCGGCAGTTCGGGCGCCGGCGGGTGCGGCTGCCGGAGGCCGCGGACACCGAGGTGCTGGGGCGGATGTGGCTGCGCCAACGCGACGGCTCCGCGCTCGAAGGTATCTCGCTGACGGGGCTGGCGAATGCGCTCGGACAGCCGGCGGAGACCCCGCATCACGCGCTCGGCGACGCGCTGACGACGGCCAAGGCGTTCATCGCGTTGGCTAGCTTGCTCGACACGGTGGCGCCGCAGACGGTCGGGTCGCTGGTGGGGGCGAGCCGGCCGACGTCGGTCGTGCGGCGCTTCGGCGCGGGATGATGTCGCGGCCGTGATCTTCTACGAGCCTTCAAACCGCGACCGGGCGGTGCTGCCGCATGATCCGTTCAAGTCGCTGGTCGCGCCGCGCCCGATCGGGTGGGTCTCGACGATGGACACCGATGGACACGTCAACCTGGCTCCGTACAGCTTCTTCAACGCGGTCGCCGAGGGGCCGCACATGCTCGCGTTCTCGAGCCGTGGCGCCAAGGATTCCTCGACCTTCGCCGGCGAGTTGCGCGAGTTCGTCTGGAACCTGGCCACCTGGGATCTCCGCGAGCAGATGAACGAGACCTCGGCGCCGCTGCCCCGGGGTGCATCGGAGTTCTCGCGCGCGGGGCTCGAGATGGCGCCGTCGCGGATCGTCGCGCCGCCGCGGGTCGCGGCCAGCCCGTGCGCGATGGAGTGCAAGGTCGTCCACCACGTCGAGCTCCGCGATCTGAACGGCGAGACGTTCGACCAGCACCTCGTGATCGGCCAGGTCGTCGGGGTCCACCTCGACGAGCGGGCCCTCTCTGGGGAGGGCATCGACACGGCGGCGCTGCGCCCGATCGCGCGGTGTGGCGGGCCGGCGGATTACACGGTGGTCGAGCGGATCTTCCGGATGACCCGTCCGACGTCGTAGGTCCGCGGCGCGTTCGGGTGGCGTGACCGACTTGCCCTCAATATGAGAAAAAATCGGCCACGCCTCCGTGAGCCACCGCATAGGCTTGGGGGGCCGTGATCGTCAGCGAATCGTTTGTAGTCGCGGACTGGACCGATCCGGGCACGCACCCGGGTCGACCGATCGCCGGTCTGCATCTGCATCGGTCCGACGACGAGGCCTGGATCGTGCTGAGCGGCCGCCTCGGCTTCCAGATCGACGACACCCAGCGCGAGGTGCCCGCGGGCGAGTCGATCCTGGTTCCCCGCGGCACGCGCCACTCGTACTGGAACGCCACGTCCGAGCCGGCGCGCTACCTGCTGGTGATGACGCCGCGGATCTACGCGCTGATCGAGGCGCTCCACTCCGGCGAGCGGACCGACTGGGAGCGGATCTTCGAGGAGCACGACTCCGAGCTGCTCGAGGCGGACCGCCGGTAGATGACGCATTTCGAGCCGCCGGACGCCACGATCGCGCCTCGCTACACCGGCGTGCGCACGTTCGCCCGGCTGCCGCACGTGGAGCTGCCCCGCGACGACATCGACGCCGCGGTGATCGGAATCCCGTTCGACACCGCGACCAGCTTCCGGAGCGGCGCGCGCTTCGGTCCCGAGGCGATCCGGTCAGCCTCGATGCTGCTCCGTCCGTATCACCCGGCG
>Ga0308309_10002148_pt1 | contig 11735 bp, 7 predicted proteins | sample HubBroMetageWFT5_FD_192491 | JGI IMG/M metagenome (GOLD analysis project Ga0308309, IMG submission 192491) | Warmed and freeze-thawed soil microbial communities from the Hubbard Brook experimental Forest, New Hampshire - Hubbard Brook CCASE Soil... | ecosystem: Environmental > Terrestrial > Soil...
AGTGCCTCTGGTGTTTTCGCGCCTTGTGGCCCCGCATTCACCACGGAAAGACTGCCCACCGGCAATTCCGCAGGGGGCTTGCAGGATGTCGGCTTTCCGGTCAACGCAGTGAACAACAATAGGAAAACCCCTTACGTTGAGCAGTGGATGGCTGGCGGTCAGTACTCATTTACCCCCAATGACTTGTTGGACGTGAGCTACGTCGGGAATCACGGCACAAATCTGCTGGCCACAAATTTGCAGTGGGACTTGATGTCACCCGGCAATTTGGCACTGGGAAATACGCTCTTCAATTCGGTACCCAACCCCTTCTTCGGGCACATAACATCGAGCGGTTGCAGCCTCAACAGTCCCACAATTACCCTTGCGCAATCTCTGGCGCCGTTTCCTGAATACTGCAGCGTGTCCGAGAGCGGGCCTACCGTCGGCACCTCTTCGTACGACGCTCTGCAGGTGACATATACACACCGCTGGCACTCCGGCCTGGACCTCAACCTTTCCTACACGTATTCGAAGTTCATGGATGACGTGCAAGGAGCTTCCGGTTGGGCTTTCCCAGGTAGTGGGACTAGTAACCTGAATTCGTACAATCTCTCCGCTGACTATTCAGTTGATGCGAGCAACGTCCCGCACAGGTTCGTGGCTTCTTACATTTACGAATTGCCGGTGGGCAAGGGCAAGCGATTTGGTTCTGACTGGAGCGCGCCCGTTAATGCCGTTCTGGGCGGTTGGGAGTGGAGCGGAATCCTCACTGCGGAATCAGGATTGCCTCTTTCCATCCAACCGGCTTCGAACAACGTCGGTTTCGGTTTTAACCAGCGGCCCAACATCGTGCAAGGAGTGAACCCGATCCCAGAGAATCAATCGATTAACAACTGGATTAATCCGAACGCGTTTTCGCAACCTACTGGCTTCGCATTCGGAGACGCTCCCAGGTTCTTCGCGAATCTTCATGGACCCCGGTACTTCGATTGGGACATGGCCATACAAAAAAACTGGAAATTCGCCGAGAGCAAGAGCGTGCAATTCCGTTTCGAGATGTTTAATGCGCTCAACCATCCGGACTTCTTCCAACCGGACACAAATCTGGGCGACGTAAGCGCCGGCAATTTCGGGAGGATAACCTCAGCTTACCAGGCGCGAACGGCGCAGGTGGCTGCGAAATTCTACTTTTGACGCCTGGTGCGATCTTCATCTCCCCCACCCGGAGCGCGAAAGCCTGGCAGGCGCCGGCGACTGGATTCCCGGTCGAGGCTCGCCACCCAACCTGCCAGGCGCTTCGTTCTGAACGCGACCGACAAGGGCTTTTCAATCGTCAGAGAAGCGATGGCCTCTGTGCCAGAACTCTATACGGATGGATCCCGGCTCAGGAACAACTCGGTGATCCTGTCACACTATGAAGACACGGGGCCCACAGATGCTCATAACGGATTTGCTTCGCAGGTTTGGTCGTGGCTTGTTCGTGGTGGCGGTGGGGGCGCTGACTCTCCTCCATTCCCGGGTTGAAGCCGCGGATGCTCCAGGCCGTTATGACCCTGTTGCCGATCCACGTGCCGTCGTCACTACCGCTCATGCACGTTTCACGATTTTGACGCCCCAACTCATTCGCATGGAGTGGGCCGCGGACGGCAAGTTCGAAGATCACGCTTCGCTCGTCTTCCTGAATCGCAGGCTCCCCGTTCCGGAATTCACGCACGAGTCCGCGCTTGATGGTGGACGCACAATAATTCAAACCAGCGTGCTGAAGTTGGTTTACACCCCCGGAAAGTCGGACGGCAAATTTGCCCCGGACAATCTCAGCATCACATTCAGCCTGGACGGAAAAGAGATGGTGTGGAAGCCAGGCATGGCAGATATCGGCAACCTGCTCGGTACCACGCGCACGCTCGACAGAGTCCAAGGATCTGACGTGCAGTTGGAACCAGGACTCATCTCGCGTGATGGCTGGACCATCGTGGACGACAGCACGCGTCAGCTTTTTGACTCCGATGATTTTTCCTTTACGGCAGGTGAACGCAGCCCGTGGCCGTGGGTCACGGCGCGCCCGGCGGGAGAGCGTGAAGATTGGTACTTCTTCGGCTACGGCCACGACTACAAGCGCGCTCTCTACGATTACACGCGCGTGGCGGGAAAGATTCCGCTGCCGCCGCGGTTTGCATTCGGGGCCTGGTGGTCCCGATACTGGGCTTATACAGACCAGCAATTCAATCAACTGATTCGAGGATTCCATCAACACGACACGCCTCTTGACGTCCTCGTGATTGACATCGATTGGCATCCCACATTCAACGAAGTTGCGGGAAACCATAAACAGGATGCCTCAGGGCACCTGCTCGGCTGGACCGGTTATTCCTGGAACAAGCTGTTGTTCCCCGACCCAGATCGATTTCTAGCGGGCATACACGAGCAGGGCCTCAAGGCGACAGTCAATATTCACCCGGCTTCGGGAGTGCAGCCCTGGGAGGATCACTACCCGGAGATGGCACGCGCGATGGGGATTGATCCGGCGACCAAGCAATATGTTCCCTTCGACATCACGGAAAAGAAATTCGCGACGAACTACATGAAGGACATGATTCACCCGCTCGAGCAGCAGGGAATCAATTTCTTCTGGCTCGACTGGCAGCAAGAGGACACCACCAGCATCGCTGGATTGAACCCCACATGGTGGATCAACTATGTCTTCTTCACCGACCAGCAGCGCCAAGGCAAACGCGCGCTGCTCTTCCACCGCTGGGGTGGCCTGGGAAATCACCGCTATCAGATCGGATTTTCCGGCGACACTATTTCAGTGTGGGATTCGCTCGCATTTCAGCCATATTTCACCGCCACGGCCGCCAACGTGGGCTACGGGTATTGGAGCCACGACATCGGCGGCCACATGCCCGGTGCAATCGAGCCGGAACTTTACCTGCGCTGGATCCAATGGGGAAGTTTCAGTCCGATCCTGCGAACTCATACGACCAAGAATCCCGAAGCGGAGCGGCGGATCTGGGCCTACCCCGAGCCGTATTCGGACCTGATGCGCGAGTCTTTCGCGCGCCGCTATGCCTTGCAGCCCTACATCTACACCGAGGCCAGGAACACGTACGACACCGGTCTGGCGCTGCTACATCCGCTTTACTATGACTGGCCGGACGCGCCGCAGGCCTACGCCGCGAAAAATGAATATATGTTCGGCGATAGCATCCTGGCCGATCCGGTGACGCAGCCAGTAGCAAAGGATTCGCAACTTGCGAAGCTTGCCGTGTGGCTGCCTCCCGGTGAATGGTTCGAGCGGGATAGCGGTGCAAACTTTCACGGCCCCGTCACCGTAGAGCGCGAATTTTCGATTAGCCAGATCCCCTTGTATGTGAAGGGTGGAAGCATTATTCCGATGCAACCGGCAATGAGCTATACCGGCGAGAAGCCCGTGGACCCGCTCATTCTGACAGTCTTCCCGCTGCAGAACGGACAGACGTCGAAATATCGTCTTTACGACGACGCGGGAGACACCCCCGGCTACCAGCAGGAGGAGTTTGCTTGGACCCCGATTCAGGCTGCTTTGAACGCCGACGGCGCCATACTTACGTTGACCGTCGCGCCCACGGCGGGCCATTACGCGGGAATGTCAAACGAGCGGGCCTATGAATTCCGCCTCCCGGGAAACTGGCCACCAACTTCGGTGACCGTAAACGGCGAGCCGCTGTCCTACTCCAATACCGCGGCTAATCCCGGATGGCGTTTTGAAGGCAATACCCTAACGACCGTGATTACGACGCGCAGATTCAGCACTGGCGACACGGTCACCGTGAAACTGCGAACCGATCCTCAGTTGACGCACAATCGGGAGATGCTCGACGGCCTCGCGGGCAAGTTGGCGCGCCTTCGCGAGACCTATGACATCCTGAATGCTGCGTGGCCCGCCGCCGGATCGCCGGACCTATTGATTGACGCCATGCAGACCGGAGATCGCATCGGCTACCATCCCGAGACCGCGTTTGCGGAAGTGAGCGGTCTGTCGGCGAAACTGAGTGGCTTGGCGAAGATAATAGATGCCATGCATGCTACGGAGACCTCGCCCGCATTTGCGATGATGAATCAGGACAAGAAATACCAGAGTCAAAAGCTCGAAGAGTACAACGGTTTGATCAGCACCGCCCTCGCGCACATCGCGGACATTAACCCATCCGTTTCGGTATCCTCGAACAGTATAAGCGAACCCGGAGTGAGCCGGTAGCTCAAAGCCGAACCCCAGAGCTGCGGTCTGGAAATTCGGAATTCGAAGTGAGAAGCTCAGCGCCGGACAACGCGGCTTGATCGCGCAAGGAATTTTCTCCTTCGCGACCTGCGGCCGCCGGCCGATCTCGAATTGTCAGGAACATGGATGAACAGAAGAGAGCTGCTGTCTCTGTTGATTTCTCTCGGTGCGCGTGAATTCGACAGGCTTCTGCCCGCTCAAGCGGCAAAACCCAAATCCGACCCGGTATTCCAAGTGAAATCCCCGAAGGGTGTTGATTTTGTTCTCCGCAACTCGCCGACTTCCCGGAAGTACCTCATTGAAACCATGCCGGGAGGAGTAGCCCTGCTCGATTACAACAACGATGGATTGCTGGACGTTTTTTTCGTGAACGGCGGAAACGTTCGCGACACTATGGCCACTCCCATCAACTTCGATCGTCGAAATCCAGCCTATTGGAATCGCCTGTACCGTCAGAATCCGGATGGCACGTTCACCGATGTCACAGAACAGGCTGGCCTTGCTCATGCCGGTGACTCCAACTACGGGATGGGAGTGGCGGTCGGTGATTACGACAATGACGGCTTTCCTGATATCTACGTGACTAACTTCGGAAAAAATATTTTGTATCACAACAATGGCGACGGCACTTTTACGGATGTCACCGCGAAGGCTGGCGTCGCCGCCGGCGGTTGGTCCGTCTCCGCGGGATTTTTCGATTGCGATAATGACGGGAGGCTGGATCTGTTTGTCACCCGCTATCTCGATTGGAGCGTTGAGAGAAGTAAAACGTGCGGCTCCGAAAGAGCCACATACTGCCCGCCTGGTACGTTTCCTGCCATCACGAACATCCTGTACCACAATCGCGGAGACGGCACGTTTGAGGATGTGAGCGTCGCTTCCGGCATCGCTGCGAAGAAGGCCCATGGCCTGGGGGTTGCGTTCGCGGACTATGACGGCGACGGATTCACGGACATTTTTGTCGCGAACGACGCCACAGATCAGTTTCTTTTCCACAACAACGGGAACGGTACGTTCACCGAATGTGGTCTGGATGCTGGCGCGGGTCTTTCGGAAAGCGGCAGAATGCCTTCGGGCATGGGCGTGGTTTTTCAGGATTATGACAACGATGGCCTTCCCGACCTCCTCGTCACGCAACTTCCCCACGATCCTTACGTTATTTTCCACAACGACGGCCGGGGATTATTCAGCGCCCAGGAATTGGAAGCAGGGTTTGGCGTGCTCTCGGGAAGCGTGTCGGGCTGGGGAGTCGGATTGGAGGATTTTGATAACGACGGATGGAAGGATGCGTTTATTGTTCAGGGACATGTCTTTGACAACGTCGAAACCTACGACGACTCGCTGCGTTACCGCGAACCTCCCTTGCTGGCCCTAAACCGCGCAGGTCGTTTCGAAAGAGCCGACCCCGGATCGGATTTGCCCGTGGCCGGTCGCGGTGCGGCGTTCGGCGATTTGAACAACGACGGTTGGATAGATGTCGTTACCACCTCTCTTGGCGCAGCTCCGCAGTTTTATTTCAATCGCCGCGGCCAATTTCACTGGCTGACTATCACACTGCACGGAAAGCGCAGCAATCGCGACGGTTTCGGTGCTCGCGTTCAAGTCAATGGCCAGACTCGCTTCGCGACGGCCACGGGAAGCTATCTCTCTTCCAACGATAAACGATTGCATTTTGGCCTGGGCTCCGCGGAGACGGCCGACATCGAGATTCGCTGGCCCTCTGGCATTCGTCAGGTCTTGCGTGGTGTAAAGGCCGATCAATTCATCGTAATTGAGGAATCGGTGCAACCATGATTCAGACGCTACTTTGGATGTGTTTGCTCTTGCCACCGCAATCGGCGGAGCCTTCCGTGCCCCCCGATGCGCTTCCGCTGCTGCAATCCGGCATTGACGCCGAAAATCGCGGTGCTCTCGACCAGGCCGTCGCCGCGTTTCGCAAGGCCGCGGAACTGGCGCCGAACTCTGCAATCGTCTTCCTTCGGTTGGGCGATGCATATATGAAGCAGCATGACTACGCTGCGGCCATTCCTCCCTTGAAGCACGCAGCCGAATTGAGTCCTGACTCCGCAGCCGCCCATCAGTTGCTCGGATACGCGCTTCTGGCTACGGGCTATGCGGCCGACGCCATCCCTCACTTGAAGATTATCAATGACCCCGGAGCTCTGGGAATTGCGCAACTGCAAGCCGGCCAAGCCGCGGAGGCTGTCGCGAATCTGCAAGCGGCTCTCGCGAAGTCGCCGGACGATCCGGATCTTCTCTTCTATCTCAGCCGCGCTGCGACGGCGCTCGCTGGGCAGTCACTCGACCGATTGCGTTCCGTGGATCCGAATTCTGCACGAGGGCATCAGGCGCTTGGGCAAACCGATTACGAAATGAAGATGCTTCCGGAGGCTGCGAAGGAATATGAACAGGCCTTAGCTATGCGGCCCGATTTGCCCGGCTTGCGGCTTGAGCTTGGACAAGTCTTCGCAACCGGTTCCGAATGGGCGAAAGCGGAAGAACAATTTCGGGGAGAAGCAAAATTGCAGCCTGGAAGCGCGGAGGCTGCTTATCGTTTGGGAAATGCGTTGCTGCAGCAGGGAAAAATGAAAGAAGCCGCTGAGGAGCTAAAGCGTTCCGATTCGCTCAGTCCCGGTATGCCGGAAACTTTGTACGCCTTGGGTAAGGCGGCGGCCATCAGCGAGCCGGATGCGGCCGCGCACGCGCTGGAGCGAGTGATCGAACTGGAAAAGAACACTCCGCTTGCCGGACAGGCGTATTTGGCGTTGGCTCAAATTCACCGCAGGCAGGGCAAGACGCAGCAGGCAGCTCGTGACATGGAAGAGTACCGCAAGATTCAGGCGCTCACCGCCCACCCTTCATCGTAAGCATCATTTGCAGGTTCGATCACTGTCGCGATAAGGAGGCGCCGCTTGAGAGAAGGCCCGCAAAATTATCGGCCAAGTTCGTTTTCGGTACGGCTGGCATTTGTTCTTCTCGGCGCGTGTGTGTCGGCCCGGGCCGCGAGTCCACCGCAGCATGCAGCACAAAATGCCGCGCTGCGGACTACGATCAATGCTGACGGTACCTGCGAACTCGATTTTTTCGCAGTGGACTGGCATCTCGCCGGTAGACTTCCCGAAGCTCCAGAGTCCGTTCAATCGACTCCGGGAGAAGATGCAATCGGAAGCTACGATGCCGTATCCGCGATCTATTTGGGCGGAGCGCGAACAGCGGCGATCCGCATTTATCGCGCCTTGCCGATCGCCATTTTTCGCGATGTCTGGAATTCCGCCGGCCCAAGCGAGCACCCGTTTCCTACCTTCGATAACCTGCCGGCTGGTTTGCTGAAATTCTCATACCAGCGCAACACATTTGGGACTTATGAGTTCGGAGCGCTGAGTCCCGAAGGGCCATGGTCACTTTTCGACAAGCTTGGCAATGTGCTGCTGCTGTCGCCAGCGGACAACTTTCTCGTCTCCCGAATGACCGAATCACCGGCTTCCTGCGTTTGTACGGCCCGGTACTTCTCAAGCCTCACGGCTGCTTCTACTTTGTAATGCTCGGCGATTTTCACGTGACGCATCGTCATCCCGATCTCCGAATGCCCAAGGTTCTTTTGCAGAATGGTGACATAGGTCCCGGACAGAATGGAGCGGGTAGCAAATATGTGACGCAGGTTGTAGAGGTCCATGGCCCCGCGCAATCCCAAGTCGTCGCAGACGCGATCATGGGCTTTGCGGACGCATCCAAGTTGAGGACCCTGTTTCCGCGAACCCGGAAAAACCCAGTAGTTGTTGGGCCGTTTCTGCCGGCGTTGCTTCAAGAGTTCAAACATCTCCTGACACATCGACAGAGAGCGTTTGGCGTCTTTGGTTTTCCCACGCACGTCCCCTACTGGCTCACAATCGCTGCCCTAACCTGCTCAAACGGATGTTGGCATGCCTGGGCCAGCTTCAAGTCTCGCGAATACTCTCCTGGAGTAGTTACTGGATTCGCGATCTATATCCCTTTCGCGATCTACGGCTACAACCATTTTCTGAGGTCAGGAGCAGTTTCAATGACAACAGCGCTGATCGCAGCTATTATCGGTGCTTCGTATCACTTCTGGTTCGCACTATTTCACATAGGGCCGCAGCGATAACGTTGGTGGCGAACGGTTGCAAATGACGTGTGCAGTTGCCTTTCAAAACGAATCGGCCAAGCAATAATGCTCAAATCCCGACAAGTCGCGTTACCGGACGTTAGGAAGACGAACGGCGTGCTGGGTGGGGAAACCGAGAAGGCACGAGCTTAGTGTATATTCCGTCCGCTCTCGACTCTGCTGTGGTTCTAAGTCCCTAATTCCTTGTGGTTTCGCCGATCCCGAATTGGAAGACGACGCTCCTGGGGCAATTTTTCACACTTCGCGCGGAACCGTCTGACTTGCTCCGACCGGCCGCTACCTATTTATCCTGCGTTTAACTTCGGTGTGACATGGTTCTCACCAGGAGCTGAGCTGCTCCCATTAAAATTTTTGGAGGAATTCATGTCGAGGAAAATCGCTGGCGCTTTTTTCGCGCTGTTCCTATGTTCCCTGCTGACTACTGACTATCTCCGCACGGCTGCCCAATCTGGCGGCGCCTCCGGCTATCATCTGATCAAGAAAGTGAACCTGGGCGGGGCGGGCGGCTGGGACTATCTGGAAGTTGATGCGGCAACGCATCACTTGTTCGTTTCTCGTGGCACCCACGTCATTGTAGTTGATCCCGAGCAGGGCAAAGTCATCGGAGACATTCCGGATACGCAGGGTGTCCACGGCATCGCGCTCGCCGATGAATTCAACAAAGGTTTCACCACTAACGGTCGCACGTCCGATTCCACGATCTTCAATCTCACTTCACTCAAAGTCACCGGCAACATCAAGACAGACAAGGATACGGATGCTGTCATCTACGATCCTTTCTCCAAACGCGTCTTCACTTTTAATGGCGATGCCAATACCGCCTCGGCCATTGACGCGGCTTCCGAAACACTCGTCGGGACGTTTCCTCTCGGCGGCGGCCCAGAGTTCGGCGCCAGCGACGGCAAGGGCAAAATCTTCGTTAATCTGGAGGACAAGAGCACCCTTGTCAAATTCGACGCTAAAACGCTGAAAATCGAGAATACCTGGCCACTGGCGCCGTGCGAGTCTCCTTCAGGCCTCGCGATTGACGCCGCGCACGAAATCCTGGTGGTGGGCTGCCACAACAATCTGATGACTTTCGTGGATGGCAACTCCGGGAAGATTATTGGCACAGTTCCCATCGGCCAGGGCGTGGATGCAAACCGTTTCGACCCCGTTACAGGTTACGCATTCGCGTCCTGCGGCGATGGGACGATCACGGTCGCGCACGAAGATTCACCCACAAAATTTTCAACGGTGGAAATGATCCAGACACAGCGCGGCGCGCGCACTATGGCCCTGGACTACGCTACCCACACCGTTTATACGGTCACTGCGGAATTCGGCGAGACGCCAGCCGCCACGCCGGAACACCCGCGCCCGCGCCCAGCGATTATTCCGGACACATTCACGCTGCTGGTGTACGGCAGATGATCAGCGGTCGGTTGCGCATCGGATATGCAGTGAGCGCAGCAGGCTGAAACGCATTTCCGACGTGACGAGGGTTAGGGTTCGACGTGGCTGGCGGATTCGCCGGATCGGATGTCGTCCCGGCGGGCGTTTTCGCGCGCGTTAATCCTGTGTTTATCTGCGAATCACTAATCTTGTGGGAGCGGTCGGGACTTGCCGTTGCGGTGTCCCACCGCGATAAATTTATGAAGAAAGCTTTCAAACTGCGATACCTCGCCGGGATTCTGGCGCTTTCGGGTGCGCTTGCGGCGTGTGCGGGCGCGGCGCAAATAACTACAAATTCGTCCGGCAAGTCGTTGAACCTCCAGACGCAGCGGGCAACCGCTGCGCCAGATGGGACGATTCGCCTGACGCTGGATGAAGCGCTGGTGCGCGCGCGGCAGAACAGCCCACAATTTCAGGCCGCGCTGGGCGAGGCGCAGATCGCGCACGAAGACAGCAAACAAGCGAAAGACACGCTGCTGCCGTCGGTTGCATACAACAACCAGGTGCTCTACACGCAAAGCAATGGCGTCGGTGGCGTGCGTTATATCGCCAACAACGCCGTGCATGAGTACATCAGTCAGGGAAACGTGCACGAAGCGCTGGATGTAGCCGGAATCTACGCAGTCCGCCGCGCTTTGGCTGCCGCGGCAGTGGCGCGCGCCCGCGCCGAAATTGCGTCACGCGGCCTGGTTGTTACCGTCGTGCAGAATTATTTTGCGGCGTTGGCCGGGCAGCGTAAGGCCGATTTGGCGCAGAAGGCGGCGGACGAGGGCGACCAGTTCTTGAATCTGACGAAAAATCTCGAAAGCGGTGGCGAAGTGGCGCATTCGGATGTGATCAAGGCGGAATTGCAAGCGCAGGAGCGCCGGCGCCAGCTTCAGGAGGCCCGCCTGGCTTTGCTGAACGCGCGGCTGGATTTGACGGTACTTCTCTTTCCGGACTTTAGCGATCGCTTTGAATTGACGGACGATCTGCATGCCAGCATTCCGCTGCCCACGCTTGATGAAGTCAAGGCACAAGCGAGCCGCGAAAATCCGGACGTTCGTGGCGCGATCGCCGTAGTACAGCAAGCGAAAGAAAACGTTGGATTCGAACGCGCAGGATACCTGCCTACTCTGAGCCTGGACTACTTTTATGGAATTGATGCGTCGCGGTTCGCGACGAACAGCATTTTCATGGGCGGGCAGATTCCCAATCTTGGTTCGTCGGCATCCGTCACTCTGAACATCCCCATTTGGAATTGGGGCGCGACGCAGAGCCGCGTGAAGCAAGCGCAAATCCGCCAGGCACAGTCGATACGGGAGCTTTCCTTCGCGCAGCGCAAGCTTCTGGCCGAAATTCAATCGCTCTACAATGAAGCGGACACAGCGCTCAACGAGCTATCCGGGTTGAGCCGGTCCGCGGAACTCGCCGCGGAAAGTTTACGGCTCACCGCGCTGCGCTACAAAGGCGGTGAAGCCACGGTGCTCGAGGTCGTTGACGCGCAGACCACGTCTGCGCAGGCCGCGAACAGCTATGAGGATGGCGCGGTGCGCTACCGCGTGGCGCTGGCAAACCTTCAGACTCTAACGGGAGTTATGTCCACTCGATGAGCTTGAACACAACACCTACGGGCACTGCGTATCAGCGCCATCTGTTTTTTGGCGCAGCATTCGTCGCGACTTTGTGCGTGGCCGGTTGCAATTCGTCCGAGAAAGATAAGGTGCCGGTCGTCAATGTGGAAGTAACGCCCGCGCGCCGTGCTCCGATTTCGGAAATAATTTCGTCGGAGGCGCTGGTGTTCCCGTTGCAGCAGGCGATCATCACTCCAAAAATCACTTCGACGATCAAGACATTCGAGGTACAGCGCGGTTCCCGAGTGCGAAAAGGGGAATTGCTGGCGGTGCTGGAAAATGCCGATCTTTCCGCCGCGTCCGA
>Ga0308309_10002151_pt1 | contig 11726 bp, 9 predicted proteins | sample HubBroMetageWFT5_FD_192491 | JGI IMG/M metagenome (GOLD analysis project Ga0308309, IMG submission 192491) | Warmed and freeze-thawed soil microbial communities from the Hubbard Brook experimental Forest, New Hampshire - Hubbard Brook CCASE Soil... | ecosystem: Environmental > Terrestrial > Soil...
TCGCCGTCGCCGGTGATTACATGTCCGCCGCGTCGTTCCTGGGCATCGCCGGGCTCATCGCGTTCTTCGGTTATGACGGTTTCATGTACTCCGTCGGATTTCTCGTCGCTTACCTCACCGTCTTGCTGATCGTGGCCGAGCCGCTGCGCAACACCGGCAAATACACCATGGCGGACATGCTCGCGTATCGCCTGCATCCTCGCCCCGTGCGCGCCATGGCTTCGCTCAGCACGATTACGGTCAGTACGTTTTATATGATCGCGCAGATGGTGGGCGCTGGAGCGCTGGTCGCGCTGCTGCTGAAAGGTTCGGGCATCAGCTTTCACGTCGCGGTCACGGGCGTCGGAATTCTGATGATCGTTTACGTGGTGTTCGGCGGAATGATCGCAACCACTTGGGTACAGATCATCAAAGCTATTCTGCTGATCTCCGGCACGATTCTGCTCAGCTTCATGGTGCTCGCGCATTTTGGCTTCAGCCTCGGCGCATTCTTCACCGCTGTGAGCCAAGTGCATTACCACACGCCTGATGGCGCCGAAGTGGTGAAAGATTTCCTCACGCCCGGACTGCGCTACAAGCCTCCGTACGGCGCGCTCGATCTGCTTTCGCTCGGCGTCGCGCTGATTTTTGGCACCGCCGGATTGCCGCACATTCTGGTGCGCTTCTACACCGTGCCCGACGCGAAAACGGCACGTTTCTCGGTGGTTTGGGCCATGTGGCTGATCGGCATCTTCTACATCCTCACCACGTTTCTTGGTTGGGGCGCCGCTACCATCGTGGGCCGTGACTTCATCGCCAAAAATGGCGGCAACAACATGAGCGCACCGCTGCTGGCGAACGCGCTTGGGGGCCCCATTTTCTTCGCGTTCATTTCCGCGATCGCTTTCGCCACGATTCTTGCCGTCGTCGCCGGTCTCACCATCAGCGCCTCCACTTCTTTCGCGCACGACGTGTGGACCAACATTATCCGCCACGGGCAGGAGCACAATCCCGGCGAAGAGCGCCGTGTGGCGCGCATCGCGGCGTTCGTCGTAGGCGCGATTTCCATCGCCATCGCTATCGTTCTAGGCCCCACGGCGAACGTCGCATTCCTTGTCGCGCTGGCATTCGCTGTTGCGGCTTCCGCGAATCTTCCGGTGATCCTGTTTTCGATTTTCTGGAAGCGCTTCAATACCGTCGGCGCCGTCTGTGGGCTCGCCACCGGTTTGCTCGCCTCGATCGTCCTGATTTTCCTGGGTCCCAGCATTATGACGGTGGACGCTCCCACCGTCGCACCCGCGGCCCGTCACATAATCCAGCACGCGCCACTTTTCCCGCTGGAAAATCCCGGCATCCTCAGCATTCCGCTGGGATTTCTCGGTGCAATTCTCGGCACGCTGCTAAGCCAGCGCGACCCAGCCGGCGAAGAAAAATTCGCCGAGCTGCAGGTCCGCGCCAACACCGGCCTGGGGGCAGAAAAAGCCGTCGCGCACTAAACGGTCTCCTCGGCGGTACCACGAAAGCAATGATGTGGCGGGACGCGGGCGGGTCTGAGACCCGCCCCTACAGAGATGGTTTAGTCCCGCGTACCACGAAGCTCGCGCTTCCAGCTCCCAGCCTCCTGCTTCTTTTTTTCCGCTGTTCACCCATCCGTACACCGGCCGCGCCTTCGTTATGGCCCGCGCCTCTCCTGGAGTTATCATGATTCGCGAACAATTTCGCGGACCCTTGAAGCCTTCTCTGATTATTCACGGCGGCGCCTGGAACATTCCCGACGAATCGGTGGAAGATTGCCGCTCGGGCATTCAACGCGCGCTCGAAGCCGGATGGAAAATTCTCTCCACGGGCGGCGCCGCGATTGACGCGGTCACATCTGCGATCGTAATTCTGGAGGATGATCCCACCTTCGACGCCGGATACGGTTCGCACCTGAATAGCGAAGGTCACGTGCAGCTCGATGCGATCCTGATGGAAGGCAACACGTTGAAAGCGGGAGCAGTCGCCGCGGTCGAACACATTCACAATCCCATACGCCTGGCGCGCGCGGTCCTGGAGCACAGCGAGCACATGATGCTGGTCGCGGGCGGCGCGGAAAAATTCGCGGAGGAGCAGGGCATCGCGCTTTGTCCCCCCGAGGATCTGATCCACGAACGGGAACGCATCGCCTGGCGCCGCTGCCTCAGCGATTCGCACGCCACCGAAAATCATCTCGGCCACGAATCCGGCACCGTCGGCGCCGTCGCGCTCGACGAGCATGGGCATCTCTTTGCCGGAACTTCCACCGGCGGCACGTGCTGCAAACTTCCCGGTCGCGTCGGCGATTCGCCGCTGATCGGCTGCGGCTGCTATGCAGACACCGAAGCCGGCGGAGTTTCCTGCACCGGTCACGGCGAAGGCATCATGAAAATTGTGATGGCCAAGATGGCCACCGATCTGTTGCACGATCAGCGCGTGCTGCTGCCGCATCGCAAGAAAGCCGGCGCGCTTTCGCTGGCACAAGCAGTCGCCGACGCGTGCGTGCGCAAGCTCGCGCATCGCGCGCATACCACGGGCGGGCTGATACTTCTGGATCGCCAGGGCCGTCCCGCGGCGGCGTTCAATACTCCGCGCATGGCGTACGGCTACGTGGAAGAATCCGGCAAATTCCGCATCGCGCCTTAGCAACTTCTCACGCGCTCGCCCGTCCAATCCCGGTTGAGGTAAGATGTGCCGAACGGAACCCATCCTAAGGAGAAAATCATGGCTATACGCGATGCACTGCTTGCCGAATTCGACCACGAGATGATTAGCACTCGCCAAACTCTGGAACGCGTCCCCGAGGGCAAGCCCGACTGGGCGCCGCACGAGAAATCCATGAAGATGGGGCGACTCGCCGGGCATTTGGCCGAGCTTTCCGGCTGGGCGGCCACCATCATTAATCAAGACGAATTGGATTTTCGTCCGGTGGGCGCGGCGCCGATGCCGCCTTTGGTGATGACGTCGCGCCAACAGTTGCTGGACACGTTCGACAAGAAAGTCACCGAAGCCCGCGCGGCGCTCAGCAGCGCCAGCGCGAGCGACGAACACCTGATGAAAAACTGGAAGCTGCTGGGCGGCGGACAAACGATTATGGTGATGCCGCGCGTGGTATTTTTGCGCGGCTTCGTGATGAATCACATCGTTCATCACCGCGCGCAGCTTGGGGTTTATCTGCGGATGAACAATGTTCCAGTGCCGAGCGTTTACGGGCCGTCTGCCGACGAAGGCAAAATGTAACTGGAGTGTTTCGCCAGGACGATTGTTCGCTGCGCTCAGTGGCGCCGTCGCGCTGAGCGCAGCGAACCCTGCTTGCATCACGCGGAGTTTCTAGACGACTGCGCTGATTATTTTCTTGTTAATTGTTCCAGTGCTTCGGCCATCTCCAGCAACTTCCGCACTGTGTTCCAATTTCTTCCGGTGAACGAAATTTTCAACGTGCGCTCGACCGTGGCCAAGGGCAATGTGGGCCGCGCCATGCCATTCGGAAAATAAATAAAAAGCTCGCGGCCGCTGACGCGCAATTCTTCCGGCTCACACTTGATTTTCAAGACTTTATCGAGCGCATCCGCCGCGGGGCTGCTCGCCAGAAACGCCACTAGCAATCTGCTCGCGTCCACACCCGAGCGCTTTGCGAACGGATTGCGCACGATTACTTCGCGCAATTCGGACGCAGTGCGCACGATCACGCTGGGACGAAAACCGAAATTGCGCTCGATGCCCTTCTCGATGCGCGTGCAGGCTGTCGCGAGATCGCGCTTGTCCGCGCGGGAGACAACGTTGCCGCTCTGGATGTAGGTTTGGGCGTCGCGAAATCCCAGCGATTCGTACACGGCGCGGAGCTGGTCCATTTTGATTTTGTTGTGGCCGCCAACGTTGACGCCGCGCAACAGGGAAATAATGACGCTCATATTGCCGCGCAGTATAACGCAAGATTCCGCTGGTGAGTTGCGCGCTGCTGCTAAAATGCGACACACATGGCGGACCATTGAAATGAGCGCTGAGCGCAAATCGCACCCAGACGATCGAATCCGGCGCGTTTTCGCGCTACTGGGAACAACGCTCTTCCTGGTGCTCGCACCGGGCTGCGTCGCGGGACTGGTGCCGTGGTGGATTTCGCGCTGGGAATACCGCGCGCCGTTCCGGGGCTACGCGACGTTGCGCGTGATCGGCGCGATGCTCATTGCTGCCGGGATGTTCGTGGTGCTCGATTCGTTCGCGCGTTTCGCGCTGCAAGGATTGGGCACGCCCGCGCCCGTCTTTCCGACGCGCCACCTGGTGGTGAAGGGTTTTTATCGTTACGTTCGCAATCCGATGTACGTGGCGGTCGTGGCGGTGATTTTGGGTCAAGCGTTGCTGTTCGGCGACGTTCGCGTTTTCGAGTATGGGCTGTTCGCATGGCTCGTGGCGCACTTGTTTGTGCTGGCCTACGAGGAACCCACGCTGCGGAAGACCTTTGGCGCTGAATACGAAACGTTTCGTGCGAACGTTCCGCGCTGGATTCCGCGCCTCGCTCCCTGGCGCGGTGGCAGAACGTACGGCGCGAGCTAGAAACATGCATAGGCAGCCCTGAATCTTGCGAAAAAGGGCAAAAAAAATAGCGATTAGAAAATGCCTTCTCCTTTTTTGTGAGTGAGTTAGCACTGTTTTTAATAATTCGGTGACTAGCGATTAGAAATGGCTTCATGGGCGGATAGAACTGCGCGAGCCGTGCGGCTTGCGGCGAGGATGAGAGCAATTCCGGGCAGTTGCGCAAAGCCGGGTGCGGATTTTTTCGCTGCGGCGGTCTCGAGAATCTTGCGCCGTCGCGCGGATATTGAAATTTATACATTTTTTCGTTCCCGCACCAAGCTAACACGCGAGAGTGGGGGAAACAGCTGTGCGTCGGGACAGACGTGGTACAGAAATGGTACAGAACTAGTACTTGCTGGACGAAAACTGGACGGGACCTGTACGAAATCTGTACTTGTTGGGACGGAGGTGGAGAAGCAGACGCGATCGGGGTGTGGAGCTGCGGCGGCAGAGCGCCAATCGGGAGATTGGCATTCCCAGGTGCTGGTAACTTTGGTCTGCGCTGCGCGCGATGGGATACATCGAGTCCTCGTTCGGAGAATCTTGTGGCAAGCTGGAAGAGTCCAATTCTTTTGGTAGCCATTGGCTCGGTTGGTTTGTGGACTGGGAGGATTTGCCATGCTGTTTGATTTCGCCACGATTCCGGCACGAGAGCGGTACAAGCTGATGGTTTCGACGATTGTGCCGCGGCCGATTGCTTGGGTTGTTACGCAGGATTTGCAGGGGCAGTTGAATGCGGCCCCATTTTCTTTTTTCAATGGATTTGCGGGGGATCCTCCGGTGGTGGGGATTGGGATTGGCAGCCACGATCCGGGGCGTCCGAAGGATACGCGGCGGAATATTCGCGATACGGGGCAGTTTGTGGTGAACCTGGTGTCGGAGGAAGCTCGCGAACGCATGAACATCACGGCGATCGAATTCGAGCGCGAGGTAAGCGAACCGCAGGAGGCAGGCCTGGCGACTGTTGCGAGCGTGCGCGTGAAACCGCCGCGCATTGCCGAGAGCCCTGTTTCGATGGAGTGCGAGTTGATGCAGATCGTGGAGTTGGGAAAGGAAAGTGGGCTGGTGCTGGGGCGCATACTGGCGATGCATGTGCGCGACGAATTTGTGATCGATCCCGTAAAGCACCATATAGATACGCCGGGGTTGAAGCTGGTCGGGCGCATGCATGGTGCGGGGTGGTACGCGCGGACGTCTGATTTGTTCAAGATGGACCGGATCCCGCGCGATGCGTGGAAGGTGCGGAGCACGAAATTAGAGGGTGAGTAGCGGGTCCTGGTACGCAGGTTGTAGCGGTTGAATAGGCGGCGGGGCGTGTGCTAGCATCCGGGTTTCCGCAGGGTCATGTGCGCAACCGCCGGGGGGCGGCGCCGTGATGATGTTCGCCTCGCATTGCATGTCGAAATGGACGTCTGTTTTGTCCCTTTGCGAAATGCCTATTCGGAGAGGTGTGTGTGCGTAGACGTGCCCGGTCGCGGAGGAGCGGCGCGAGTTTCGTTTGGTGAGCCAAAGGCGAAGGATTACCAAAAAGACGCAGAGGGCGCAGAGAAAACCGGAAGAGAGATCCTTCGCTTCGCTCAGACTGACGATGCTCGTTGCATTGTCAGAGCTGCTGAGAGCGCGCGGCTACAGTTTTCGGTTAGGTGTTTAATTTCGATGAGGTGAAAAATGAAAAACTACAACACTGAATGGATTCGAAATGTTGGCATTGTCGGCCACGGCGACACGGGGAAAACCCAGCTGGTGTCGTCGTTATTGCATACGGCGGGGATGACGCCGCGGCTGGGAAAAGTCACCGAAGGTTCGGCGACGACGGATTGGGACGAAGAAGAAGTGGCACGGAAGATTTCGATCAATACGGGCGTGGCGCACGCGGAATGGCAGGCTCCGGCGCAGCCTGAGAAGACCAAAATTAATCTGCTGGATACTCCTGGTTATTCGACTTTCATCAACGAAACAAAATCCTCGCTGATTGCGGCCGATGCCGCGCTGATTGTGGTGGATGCGGCCGCGGGCGTGCAGGTGGTGACGGAAAAGGTGTGGGACTACGCGACGGAGTACGATTTGCCGCGCGCGTTTTTGCTGAATTGGATGGACCGGGAACTGGCGAGCTACGAGCGGGCGCTCGATTCCGTGCAGCAGGTTTTCGGGCGCGGCGTGGTGCCGATTCAATTGCCGATTGGCTGGGAAAAAGGATTTCGCGGCGTGGTGGATTTGATCACCATGAAGGCGCTGATTTACACGCCTGACGGTAACGGCATCGCGAAGATTGAAGAAATTCCGCAGGCGTTGGCCGATGAAGCGAAACTCGGCCATGAGGCGCTGGTGGAAATGGTGGCGGAAGGAAACGACACGCTGCTGCAGGAATTTTTCGACCAGGGGACGCTGCCGGTGCACGACCTGGTGATGGGTTTGCGGGAAGCGGTGCTGGCGAGGCGGCTGTTTCCGGTGATGCTGAGTTCGGCGTTGCACAATATAGGGAGTGATGCGGTGCTAAATCTGATGGTGGCGATTTTTCCATCGCCCGCGGCGCGCGGGAAGATTGTGTGCCATAAGACTTCGGACCACAAAGGGGAGACGATTGAGCGCGTGATCAGTGATTCCGGGCCGCTCTCTGTGTTCGTATTCAAGACGCTGGCGGATCCTTTTGCGGGGCGGATTACTTATTTCAAGGTGATGTCTGGGGTGCTGAAGAATGATGCAACGCTGACGAATTTCAATCGCGGGTCGCAGGAACGATTTCAGCACATACAGGTGATGCAGGGAAAAACGGGAACGGAGGTGAGCGAGCTGCATGCGGGGGATATTGGCTCAATTGCGAAATTGAAGGAGACCACTACTGGCGAGACGTTGGGCGACAAGAACGCGCAGATTTTCTGTGCGCCGGCGCGGATTCCGGAGCCTTCGATCACGTTTGCGGTGGAACCGAAGACGCGCGCGGATGAAGATCGCATTGGCGTGGCGATTCACAAAATTCTGGAGGAGGATTTGGCGCTGCGGTTTGGGCGCGATCCGCAGACCAAGGAATTTCTGTTGAGCGGCGCGGGGCAGCAGCACATTGAAGTGGTGGTGGCGAAGCTGCGCAAGAGGTATCACGTGGAATTGATGATTCACCCGCCGAAAGTTCCCTACCGCGAAACGATTCGCGCGAAAGCCGATGCGGAAGGCAAGCATAAGAAGCAGACCGGCGGCCACGGGCAGTTTGGTTTGTGCCGCATCAAGCTGGAACCGCTGCCGCGCGGCAAGGGGATTGAGTTCGTGGATGACGTGTTCGGCGGAGCGATTCCGAAGAACTGGATTCCGTCGGTGGAAAAGGGCGTGCGGGATTCGGCCGAACGCGGGTACCTGGCGGGATTTCCGGTGGTGGATTTCCGCGTGAGTTTGTACGACGGGAAATATCATGACGTGGATTCCAGTGATATGGCTTTCAAAATTGCGGGGTCGCTGGCGTTCAAGGAGGCGATGAAGCAGGCGCGTCCGGCGCTGCTGGAGCCGATCATGCAAGTGGAAGTTTATGCGCCGGATCAGTATTCGGGCGATTTGATGGGGCATCTGAGCGGGCGTCGAGGGAAGATCAGCGGGAGTGAAGCGCGTGCGGGGAACGTGGTGATCAAGGCTTTGGTGCCGTTTTCAGAGATGTTGAGTTATGCGAATGAATTGATTTCTTTGACGCAGGGGCGCGGGAGTTATTCGATGGAATTTTCGCATTACGATTACGTGCCGACTGAGATTGCGGAGAAAGTGATCGCGGCACATAAACCGCATCATGCGGGGGAGGAGGTCGAGGAGAACGGGCGGTCGGCTTCGGCTTAGTTACCCGCGCCGGAATTTGCGCCGCTGTTGTGGTGCGGGATCAGGCGCTCGAAGAATTCGCCGATCGCATGGAACGGCGAGGGTTTCGCTTGAGCGCTCGCGTTTTGTGCTGGAGCTGCTGGCGCGGAGGCAGCTTGAGCGTTTGTAGCTTGCGCGGTGGTCGGCTGCGCTGGCGCGGCCGCGTTGGGCTGCACAGTGTTGGGCAATACAATGTCGGGCTGCACCGCCGCGGAGGCGGATTGAGCGGGCGCGGCGGCGGTTTTCGCTGGCGCTGGGGTGGCGGCGTTCTGGGCTTTCGGCGCTTCGCCTGGTTTGTACTGACCATTGCGGCCTTCGGTGCCGCCTGGGCAGCCTACGCCATAGCAAGGTCCGGCTACCCGGAGCAGGTCGCAACCCGATAGGCACACGGTTGATATGCAGAGAATCAGCACAGAGCTGAGCTTGTTGCGCATCGTTTCCTCTCACGAAAACTAACAAGGCGCTACGAAAGGGGCGAAACCTATAGCTTGATGATGGCATGGAACGGAGACCGCGAAGGGAAATCCAGCGGAGCTGTAGGCGAAAACAGCAGCAAATAGAAGGCGAAACTGGGCGGATGGGCGCGGAAAATCCGCGTTTCTTCAGGAAAAGCGAGGCAGAAAAAAGCCGGTTTGGCGGCGGTGTTCTTCGAAGGCCGGGCCGAACTCGGCTGCGAGGAACGATTCTTCCTTGCGGGCTTTGCGGGTGAAGCCGACGAGGAACATGGCGACGGCAAGCAGGCCGCGGTATTCGCCGATGAGGAGGGCCGTGCCGAGCGTGGCGAGTAGCAGGCCAGTGTAAATCGGGTGGCGGATGTGAGCGTAAGGGCCGGAGCGAATCAGCTGGTGGCCTTCCTTGATTTGTACTTCGGCGCTCCAGTCTCTGCCGATGGTGCGGCGGGCCCAGATGGCGAAGAGGACTCCTGCGGTGCAGAGCGTGCTGCCGAGCCAGGCGATCCACAATTTGTCGGGGACGAAGCGGCGGTTGAGCGGGCCCCAGTTGGGATTTTTCTGGTTGAGGAGGAAGAAACCCGCCGCCATGAAGACGATGTAGAGCATGCGTTCGGCGGGGTTCTGGTGCTTGGCGGTTCGTTTCACGCCGATCGCGGCGACGAGCCAGTAGAACGTGAAGAGAAGCCAGGAAGCGTAAACGACTTGGCCGGGAGTGAAGTGCATTTGAGCAGGCTCCGGGGAATTTGCGTCGGCGCGCGGGCCAGCTATTGGCGATGTGCGGCGCGCGAGTTATGAGACGCGTGGTGCGCGGCGCGGTGTTGTTGTACTGCTGTGCTGCTGCGCTGCGCGAAACATTGTCGCGTAATCTGGGTGGTTTGCCAACTGTGTGGTTGCGTCGGCTGCGGCGGTGGCGGTGCCGGCGCGTATCGTTCCGTTCCGCCAAATTGGAGCTTGTGATTGTTTGACCAGCTGCGGCAAGCTGGCTCGCCATGAAAAAAACTGTGCAGGGCCGCCGCTTGGCGGACGCTACGATTGCGATTCACGCGGGGGAAGATAAATTCCGCCGGAGCGCGGCGGTGGGAACTTTGATTTCGCGGACGGCGAATTTTACGTTCGCGAATACGGAGGAATTGAAGCTGTGGGCAGAGGAGAAAAGACCGGCGTACATCTATACGCGTTATGGGAACCCGACGCTTTCGGTGGCGGAGGAAAAAATCGCGGCGCTGGAGGTCGCGGAGGCGGCGATCGTGACGGCTTCGGGGATGGCGGCGATTTCCAGCGCGCTGCTATCGGTGCTGAAAACCGGCGATGAAGTGATTGCTACGCGCGCGTTGTATGGGGGGACGTACCGGCTGATGCGGGATGTATTTCCGCGGATGGGGATTGTCGTGCGGCATGTGGAGACGGATTTGGCGGGGATCGAGCGGCTGGTGAATCCGCGGACGAAGGTGCTGTACATCGAGACGCCTACGAATCCGACTTTGCGGCTGGTGGATTTGCACAAGGCGATTGCGTTTGCGAAGGAATGGGATCTGCTGGCGCTGATTGACAATACTTTTGCGAGTCCGGTGCTGCAGAAGCCGCTGGCCATGGGATTTGATCTGGTGATGCACAGCGCGACGAAATATTTGTCGGGACATTCGGACGTGATTGCAGGGGCAGCGGCGGGAAGACATTCGCTGATCGAAAAAATTCGCGACATGATTATTTATTTGGGCGGGTCCATGGATCCGGAGGCGGCGTATTTGTTGATCCGCGGGATGAAGACATTGGAGCTGCGGGTGCGGCGGCAGTGCGAGACGGCTTTAGCGGTTGCGCGATTTCTGGAGAAGCATCCGAAAGTTGCGCGGGTGCATTATCCGGGGCTGGCTTCGCATCCGGATCATCAGCTGGCGAAACGGCAGATGAAAGGATTCGGCGGAATGATGGCTTTCGATTTGAAGGGCGGGTTGGCGGCAGCGCGGAGGTTCTGCGACCGGACGCGGGTGTTTTTGCTGGCGGTGAGTTTAGGGGGCGCGGAATCTTTAGTGGTGCTGCCGATGTATTCATCGCATTACCGGATGACAGTGGCGGAATTGCGGGCCGCGGGAGTGGAACCTGGAACGGTGCGGGTTTCGATTGGGTTGGAGGATGCGGGGGATTTGATTGAGGATTTGCGGCAGGCGCTTGAGTGAGTGACGTCGTTGTCGAAAGGCTTAAAGTTTTAACACAGAGAGCACAGAGGGATATCGGACAACACAGAGAAATACGACAGAGCGCCATCGGCGGTAACGCTACACCGATGGCGCTCTGAAGTCCCCCCACCCAGTCCTAATTCCCTTCCCACCTGCTTCGATCAGAAGTTGAACTTCGCGCCGATTTGGACTTGGCGTGCTCCGGTGGTGCCGTCGTTTTGTCCGACTTGCGACGTGGAGTAGCCGAACAGGGCATCCTGAATGTTGGTGTCCGGCTTGGTGAATTGGGTACGATTGAAAAGATTGTAGAACTCGAACCGCAGTTGGAAAGTGTATTTTTCTTTGAATGTGGTGATCTTGGACAAGGCAACGTCCCAGTTGTTGATGCCGGGTCCGGTGAACTGATTGCGCAGAAGGTTCGACGGAACGTCGAACGGGACGGGCATGATAGTGGGATCGTCGGGATTAAACGCGGCGAGATTGTAGCCGGTGAAGACGCCGGTGCTGGGGATAACCTTGCCGGTGGAAGGGACCTGCTTCAGAGCGGACGCATTGACGACAGTGACACGGTCGGCAAAGTTGGTATGCAGTGTGTCGGCGATGCCGAAGATGTCGTACGGGAGACCGGTTTGCCACGCGGCGATTCCGCTGATCTGCCAGCCTTCCAGCGCGCGTCCGGTAAAGCCGTTCGCGAAATGAGCAC
>Ga0308309_10002155_pt1 | contig 11715 bp, 7 predicted proteins | sample HubBroMetageWFT5_FD_192491 | JGI IMG/M metagenome (GOLD analysis project Ga0308309, IMG submission 192491) | Warmed and freeze-thawed soil microbial communities from the Hubbard Brook experimental Forest, New Hampshire - Hubbard Brook CCASE Soil... | ecosystem: Environmental > Terrestrial > Soil...
ATAGATCTGATTGGTTCCATCCGGCCCGACAAACTGCACTCCCGCCGAGCTTCGGCCAAGGAAAGTCCCGGTGATCACTTGGCCGTTGGTCAGAACAAGCGTGTCAGCCGCAGCCGTGCACGCCATCCCGACGCAAATCGCGCAAACGATAAGCACTCTCAGCTTCATGCGCCCCCTCTTTCTTTTCCGTTTTCAGCGTCCGCATCGACGGCTCACCGGGCTGGTGAACTTGCTGCGCGGAGACACTGCATCTTACCTTTTCTGAAGCTCGCAGAGAATAGGGACGACCGACAAAATTTGTATTTGGTTCTGCGCTAAAAAATTACCTTTCCGGCAAGCTGCATGTTGAACGGCTCGCCCGGTCCGATGCCGGGACCACCGAAGAAATCGCCGATGGTATCGGTGACAAAGCCGCTCGATCCCACCGAGCCTCCGCCAGTCGCGAGGTTGATCCGATTGAAGACGTTAAACATTTCCGCGCGAAGCTGAAGCTTGAAGCGCTCGGTAATCGGAATGTTCTTGATGACGGAGACATCCACATCGGCAAAGCCGGGTCCGTAAAATTTATTGCGCGAGAGGTCGCCATTAGGATCGTCGGGCAAGCAGGTCGGCGATGGCACACAGAATGCAGCAGGATTAACCCACCGCTCGCCAGTGGCCGGGTTGAAGGCGCGGGAAACCCCGGCAAATGGGTCGCCGATCAGGTTCAATCCCGGGCGCTGGCTGCCAGATGCGCCCGGCCCGGGGAAATTAAACGGCTGTCCCGAATGAAATGACAAGAGCCCGCTCAGTTGCCAGCCGTGCGAAAGGATTTTCGGCCCGTGCGAAGAGCCGGGAATATCGTACGTCCAATAACCGGTGAAGTTTTTGGCGGGTGTCGAAGTCGCTGTTTCCGTACTCCTGATTCAGGTTGGTGCCGTCGAGCGGAATCACGCCACGGAACTCGGTAGCCTCGTCCAGGGCATGGGCCCAGGTGTAGGCGAACTGGGAGGTAAAGCCATGCCAGGACCGTATCTTGAGCACGCTCTGCAGGGAGTTGTAGTTTGAGGTCAGTGCGCTGTTGAACTGGTTGATGGATCCGACGTTGGGATACTGGGCGTCGAATGCGCCGTTCTGATTAATGTTCTCCGTAATGGTCAGCTTGCGTCCCAGACTGCCGACGTAGCCTATCTGAAAAACGGCGGCGTTCCCGAAACCTTTCTCCACTTGCAGGTCATAGTTGAGGAAATAAGGCGTGCGGAAATTTTGGCCGACCGAGAAGACGTTATAGATATTGGCTCCGGCCACCGGATTCGGAATGCCGCACCCTGGCTCGAGGGTGTAGTTAAGGCTTGCGCAAGTTACGACTCCCGGGAAGATCGATTGGCCGCCCTGCTGAACCGTCTGCCAGTTATAGGCGTTCCGGCTGTAGTTGTCGACTGCGTCCGGACCTGCCGGATTGTTTTCCAATCCGTTGGCCGCAGCATTTGGCGGACGATTGTCCAGGAACGGACTGATCGCGGTTTGCTCGTAGAAGACGCCGAATCCGCCGCGTACCACGACGTTATCGCTATGCCCAGGTTGATAGGCAAAGCCGAATCTTGGCGCGAAGTTGTTTTTGTCCGCCGCGTAGATGGAACTGATGCCAGCTCCCTGGATGACTAAGCCCCTGCCCGGGATGAAGACCGGGAGATTGTTGTCGCCATTGTGCAAGGGGCCGGCATATTCGTAGCGGAGGCCCAGAGTCAAAGTCAGGTTTGGTGTCGCACGCCACGCGTCCTGCCCGAACAAAGCGAATGAGTTGACCAAGACATGCCGCTCCGCATTTCCCACAGCGATTGACGATGCGCTCACATCTCCAGCCAAAAAGTCAGCCAGAGCCAGCGTGTTTTTGCATGTGGCATTGGCCGCAGGGCACGTTCCCGCCCATGGTCCTTGTGTACCGTCGAACGTGAAGCTCCCGAGTGAGCGCCGGAAATAGAATTCGTCCACTCGGCCCTGACGCACTTCACCTCCGAACCGTAGCTCGTGTTTGCCGGTAACGTAGGAAACGATGTCCGACAGGTGACCGGTGATGTCGTTCCGGCCTTCCGGAGGCGTGATCCCCACCTGATCGAACCCGGAGATGACAATATTCGGGGCGCCGAGAATGGGCTGGCCGTTGATCAGCGCATCCGGGCTGAGGTACAGACCCAACGCCCTCGTATCGAAACTGTTGTTGGCATCATGAAATACCTGATTGAAATAGCTGACTCCAAAGAGCGCCTGATTGCTCAGCTTGGGTGTGAACTGTGAGTCAAGTACCGCAGAGTAATTCCCCACGCGGATAGGAGCGGCCTCAAAATAGTAGCCGAGATTGGAACTCGCCTCGACCAGCACCAAGGCCGCACCCGGCGGTTGGATTTGGTTTCCTTGTCCCATGAACCAGTGTCCCGACAGATGTTCTTTGTCGTTGAAATTGTGATCTACCTTTGCCACGTAGTTGTAACTGTATCCGGTGGCGGGGTCGTTGCCGAAGAAGTTGCTGAGGGTGCCGGGCAGGGAACTGATCGAACTTGGCCACAGGGTTGAAAACAGCGTCATCGAAAGCGTGCTTTGCGGGACGTTGTATTTCGTAAGCAGGCTGTGAGCGCTCTGAATCCATGCCGACGAAGGTTCGGTAGCTAAACCCGTGAGTCCAAAAATGTAGTTCTGCTTTTCGAATCCGACAAAGAGGAATGTCTTATTCTTGATAATCGGCGCGCCCAAGGTGAATCCATAGCTTTCATTGCGGAGTCTGGGCGCCCTCGGGAACTCCGGGCTTGGCACGAAGAAAGGTGAGTGCGCCGCATAGAACTCATTGCGGTTGTAATAGTAGGCCGTTCCATGCACTTGGTTGGCGCCGGACTTGAGGACCACGTTGACAGAGCCTCCGGCGTCGCGCCCGGATTCCGCGGTCGACTCGGTTTGCGTAGAGAATTCTTCAATGGCGTCGATGGGCATGACCACACCAGCGATCCCCGAGACTCCACCCTGATTGATCGCGGGAATGTTGTACCAGAAGTCGTTGTTATCCGTGCCATCCAACTGCCAGTTGACTCCGTTGTTACGAGCCCCGTTGATCGTGCCGCCTCCATTGATTGAGTAGCCTCCGTAGCCCGGCGCTATGGCGATCCATTGAGTGAAGTCCCGCCCGTTCAGGGGCATGTTCTGTAGAGCTTCTTCGGGGATCGAATCGCTCTGAGTTGCAGTGGTAGCATCGACGGCGAGCAGGGCAGCCGACACGTTCAGCGATCTGTTTTCCTGCGGAAGAGAAAGCTTAACCGGTAAGGTGTAAATGGAACCCGCCGTTACCCGCACGCGATCTGCGGTGTAAGTTGCAAATCCAGAAGCCGCCACGATGATCTTATAGTCGCCAAGGGGAAGGTCCTGCACGGAAAACTGGCCGTCCGCGGTGGTGACTGTGTTGTGGTTAACGCTGGTTGCTGTCTCGATGGCCTGTACTTGAGCATTCGGGACAAACGCGCCTAACGGGTCGGTGACGGTGCCGTTGATGGAGCCGCGGAATGTCTGCGCGCACAGCAAGGCGACATCCGATAAGAACAAAAGGAACAGTGTGAGAACGCGCTTCATAAATTTTCGACTGATGTCGAGATCGAAATTCAGAGAAACAGAAGGCGAAGTCGGGAAAAACGTCCAGCAGAACCGGATCAACGCATACTAACCGGCGCGGGAAAACGCAAAGTTCACGCCAGCAGGCTTATTCTCATTTGCGGCGACCACTTTAACTGGAACACGAACGCTGATCTCAGTGCCCCGCGTCAACTTCGAAGCAATCGAGATCGTGCCGTTCACCAGCCTGACTCGTTCCTGCATGCTGACCAGACCCAGACCTCGGCCCTTCATCGCTGTTTCAACCTCAAAGCCAACGCCAGTGTCGCTAACCGTGAGATGAATCTCACCCGGCGTTCCCCAAAATTGCACAACGAAGTGCTGTGCGCCGCTATGCTTCGCTGCGTTGTGCAAGCCTTCCTGCAGAACGCGGAACAGGAAATATCCGACGGCACGGGCGTGGGAAGATCGTGGCTCTTGAAGTCAATTTCAAGCTTCTGCTTCTCGCCGAATTCCTGGCAAAAGCCTCTCATGGCTGCAACCACGCCGAGACATTCCAGCCGGGGAGAATGCAACTGATGGGACAAGGCCTGAATATCGCTGGCTATGTCAGCAGTGTATTTCCGTAATTCGTCCACGCGGCTGAAGAGTTCAACGCTCAAGTCAGGTATGTCCATCTTGAGTCGTGATAGCTCGATCGCGAGCAATGCCAACCGTTGATTGATGTCATCGTGAAGATCCCTTGCGATGCGGGTACGTTCCTGCTCCTGTGCCTCAATCAACCTACTGCTGACATTGGAAAGCGCTTCTTCTGCACGCTTGCGTTCGGTAACATCCATGCACGATCCGATGTAGCCAGCAAATGAACGGTCGGGATTGAATCTCGGCACCCCAATGTCGAGAACCCAGCGATATTCCCCGTCGTGCCGGCGGAGCCGATACTCCATCCTGAAGCCCTCTCGCTTATCAAAAGCCTGGGTGTAGGTATAGAGGCACTTCTCCAGATCTTCAGGGTGAACACCGTCCGCCCAGCCATTTCCCAGTTGCGACTCAAGAGACCGGCCCGTAAAGTCGAGCCAGGGCTCATTGAAATAGGTGCACAGCTTGTCGGTGCCTGACATCCAGATCAGGACAGGAGCCGTGTTCGACACCAGGCGGAATCGTTCTTCGCTCTCCCGCATCGCGTCTTCCGCCCGTTTACGCTCAGTGATGTCGTGGACCGTGCCATGAAGTTGCACGACGCGGCCCGTGGCATCGCGCTTCGCTTCGCCTCGAGCGATGAGCCATCTCGTGCTTCCATCCGGGCGTATCATCTCGAGATCGAGTTCGTAAGGGGTCCCAGTCCGCAACGCTTCCTCTACGGCGCTTTGCGCAGGTTTCCAGGTTTCTGCGGTGTAGAGCTTGGGGTGTTCCTTGTAGTTGGGGGGTGCGAGACTCGGATCGAGACCGGCGATGCGATAGAGTTCTTCTGACCACGTGACTATGTCCTTTTCCGCGTCCCATTGCCAGGCGCCCACCTTGGCCAAGTGTTGGGTCTTCTTGAGTTCCACTTCTTTCTGCAACCGTGCTTCCTCGGCCTGCTTACGATCAGTGACGTCCACGCCGATTCCTAACGCGCGTTCCGGATTGCCGTTGGCGGCATAGTAAAACTTGCCTCGGTCTGTGACCCAGCGCACAGTACCGTCCGCTTGCACCACGCGAAATTCTGCGGCATACGGCTTCTGGTTTTGCATCGCATCCGCGAGCGCTTTCGAAACGCGCTCCCGATCGTCGGGGTGCACCCGTTGATAGAATTCCTCGTCGCCTGGGAGATAGGTGTCGGCTTCGATCCCGAATATGCTCTCCAGGTCACCGAACCAAATGTTTTGTCCGGTCCTCAAGTCCCAATCCCACCCGGTTGATTTGCTGGATTCCATGGCCAGGCGAAGCCGGTCGTGGGCTACGCTGACATCGGAAGTGAACTCACGGTTGGCAAGGTAATCCTGGATGAAGACCGCGACGGCTAAGACCACCCCGGCGATCATTACCAAGAGCAGGCGAATCTCATGGGTCCCAAATGGTTCATCCGTACGGAACAGTTCCCAGACGCCGACAATCGGGACCGCAAGCACGGCGAGCATAGCCAAAACAGAGCTGTACGTCGTGTCCGTGGTGTCCAATTGAACGGTCTGCGCCAGCCGCGGTGCTAGTCTCCGGCCCAGTAGGCCGATCCATACGAACCAGGAGATGGCAAGAGTGAAAACCATTCCGATTAAACCTCTTGCGGCGGGGAAAGAGGTTCCCGTCAAATCGCCTGAAGGGTCCTTCAAGGCCCAAACGACGTTTGCCGCCAGTGAACCGAACGCATAGAGGGCAGACGCCCCGAATAGGTGCCAATAGATGGACTTCCAGGGAGGCTGGGATCGAAAGATCACCATTGCTCAGAACTCCGAGGAGCAAGAGATTTTCCGTGAAGTAAAGACCCTCAAAGCGCAAGATCATGGCCGACGCCTGAGAGCCACATTGGTAAGGAAACAGGAGGTAGGCGTAGGCAAAGACCCAAACGAAGAGTAAGACGAGAAAGTTGAACGTGGTCCGATACGGCCTTTGAGTGAGTAATCGTAAATGGGGGCGCGATGCCACCGCCGCCATCATCAACACGATGTGCAGAAATAGTGGAGGATTGTCGAACAGGAAGGTGGGAATCTTGCCGTGTAGGACCACACTGTAAAACCAAGAACACGGGACCAGCGCCCACAATCCAAATGCCCCTGCCAGGAATGACCAGAATAACCGGACAGTTTGCCTGCTCTGAACTGCATTCACGGCGGCCACGCCACAGGCCATGAGAAGCAAAAGAAGATAGGTGATTTCGCAGTATGCGACTAGGGCGGGGCCTTGCTTCAGCGTGAGCGAGAGAGCTGCCTGACCTACCAGCAGGGCGACAGCGATCGCCGGCCACGAATGAAGTCGCGATCCTAGCCTAGGAGATATGCCTAACATGGTTTCTCCCAGAGCAGGAATCCAATCCAGACTTCCGTGCAGATTTGCTGGACTGCGCGTGATACGCCAGTCGGGCAGGACACGGCGCTGCCTTCGACGCCGCGCCACGGATGCAGTTCGGCCCCAATTGAGATTTGAGGACTGGCAACGGTGATGGACTCCATCAGTTGGCCAAGGCGAGACAGACACAGTTACTCGAAGACGAGTCGGAGCAGTATCTCCTTCCGCCGTCATCGCCTAACGGCGCGCAACTAGCATTTTTGCTAGCTGTCTAGAAATAAACCGTTAGGTGAAGAGATACAACTAGTAGTTTCACCAGTAACTCCCATGCTGGGGCCTTAAGGGGACGGTTGGCTCGCGACCCACGTTTTGGTGCGTAGATGGGAAGGGAGATTCCGGTCGGCCCCACCCTGCGTACACGGGATGCCTCTGGTTGTAGGTTGTCCGTGAAGGGAATCAGGCCTTGCCCACTTTGATGTTAGCTATTGAGCTAAATATTGTGCGTTGGGGCGGTCGGGTGTATATTACGGCTCTGTCGGAAAGTCAAAACTAGAGATTCCGACGTAAGTCACCTGCTGCAGGTCGGTTCGCCGCTTTTTGAACGGACTCGATTGCTGCACGCGTTGCGAATTATCCATAAATTTCTCTCTACTCACTGGTGGTGCAATGACAGGCCCGGAACGACGCCAAACTGCACGGACGACAATGGAGAGGCACGCCTATATCAACATCGATCCGGACAACGGCGGCATCGTGTTGAATGTTTCGGATGGAGGACTGTGCTTTCACTCGTTTGATCCGGTTAAACCCGATGGAAACAATGCAAAGATCCGCTTCTGGTTCTCGGACCAGAATCAGCGAATCACAGGCGATGGCACGCTGGCGTGGACGGACGAAACGCAAAAGGGAGGCTTGCGGTTCACTGCGCTGCCCGCGGAAGCCCGCGAAAAAATTCGCGATTGGATCAATCAGCCTGCAACACCTGTCCCGGGCGACGCTGGGTCAGCAGCGACGTCGCCGCGCGCGGTTCCGCCGTTTAATGGCTCCTGGAACACAAAGGCTGCGCGTAGCTCAGCAGCGCCCAGAGTACCGATTCAATTGAGCGGCTTCTCTCGGGGTTTGGCGACCGGGCTCATGGTTTCGGTTTTGGTAGTGGGTGGGTTCTTATTTAACGGTTATCGCCGCGAGGTTGGGGTGTGGCTCATCCACTTGGGAGAGCGGTTTGCGGCGAAACCGGAACCGCAGATCTCAGCCGTGCAGGCAGCGTCTCCGATTGTGTCGCCAGAGCCGCAACCCACGTCGCCGGCGCCGGCGATAGTATCCCCAGCGCTGCAGATCGTGCAGCCAGCGGCACAGGCGGTGGCAGCAGAGCAGAAGACGATTTCGCCGACGCCGGTGCCGGCTCCTGCTCCGCAAGCTGAGAAGGTCCTGCCACAACCCGAAAAGCTCGCGCCACAGCCGGCGTCGAACACTGGAAAGCTTCAGCAGGCGAAAGCCGAGACAGTTGAACCGTTACCAACTCCGGCGGCTCTGCCTAGCAGTGTTAGCAATCCTACTCCCAAGCCCACCGCCGCAGTTGCCAGTACGGCGACTTCGTTGAGGCCGACAACGATTTCTGTCCCGACGACCGTGCCCGCACCTCCTGTCGCAACCGCGTCCAACCTGGTTCCGGCTAAACTAGACACAACTCCGAAGCAGCAACCTGTCACCCAACCCGCCGCCCCACCTGCTGTCCCGTCCACCGTCCACACCGAAGAATCTGGACCGGCGAATCCGGCAGCGAATGCGGCCGCGACGTCGGAACTCTTCTTTGAAGTAGGGAAATTCAAGAATCCATCGCAGGCTCACGACGAAACCGACAAGCTGGCGCAACTTGGGTTTCCCGTAACCGCCGTTCAGAAGGGTTTCCTATGGACGAATTCCTACCACGTACTTGTGGGCCCGTACGGCGATGAGAATCACGCCAAAACCACGCACGACAGTCTGGTTTCGGAGGGTTTCAAGCCGCGAACTTTCGAAAGAGGCTCGCGGGACTTCATGCTAGGTTCCCCGGTGGTTCTGGGCGGTGCGCGCACCCCTGAGGGAGATTACATAATCCGCTGGGAATCATACGTCGGCAACGCGACGGTCAAATTTCAGCACAACAATTTAACGGTTGCGGAAGCAGACGGGAAATGGGTGAAACATGACGCCAAATTCCCGCGTAATGCGTACATGTACAGAAGAAATCCTGACGGATCGCGCACTCTCCTGGAAATTCACTTCGAGGGTATGCGCGAGGCCCTCGTTTTCTAGCAAGCCCTGACTAGCGCGCGGGTTGCTGCACAACGGTCACCGTAGCAGACGCTGTTTCACTTGGTGCGGTCACCAGGGTGGCCGTCACGATGACCGACGGGGGATTCGGGATGCTGGTGGGCGCGGTGTAGAGCCCATCAGGCGAAATACTGCCACAAGCTGGCCCAGAACAACCGGCGCCACTGATCTTCCATGTCACTCCCGAATTCACTTTGCCAGTCACGAGAGCAGAGAACTGTTCCTGTGCCCCGCTGACGACTTGAGGCGAGGGGGGCAACACTGCGATTCCGACCTCTCCGATCATGCGGATTTCAGTCGTTACGCATGGCGCGGGAGGAGCAGCCTTTGCATCTGGAGCGGCCTTTCCGGCAGTAGCGGCCTTATCGGCTTCAACGTCGGCCTTGGCAGGGTTGTAGTAGAAGCTGAATCGCAGTCCCAGGTACTGACCAGTGAACTCGGATGGCAATGGCGAGAATGGGCTCGAAGCGGTGATGCCGGCCCATGCGCCGCGATCGAGTGCCACGTCGCCCGAGGTCGAAATAAACTTCATTCCACTGATCGTGCCAGCTTTGAGAACGTCAAATTCGATGATTACCTTCCCCTTCTTCATGAGGGGGGCCTTCGCTGACTCTGGAATATTGTTGTACCAGCTCTTACGGACACCGCTCAGCACGTTCTGCAGGTAGGGGCTGAAATCTACGCCCTTTGTGTCTGTGAGGACCTCCAGTGGCCCATATGCGGCAGTTGCCTTTCGAGCACAGTCTCCGCTTGGCTTGCCCGCATCGGGATGCGTTGCTTCTTGCTTGCTGGAGTTCGACGCTGGAGATTGTTGCTTCTGTTCAGTTGACGATGGTGGCAACTGCGGCGGAGATTGCGATTGGGGAGCTGTCGCCGCAATGCGCGGTATGGCTTCACGGGATTGTTCTACTTGCTCGCGTGATGCCTGATATTGCTGGGCTGCCTCCAGCAGATTCTGGACCGAACTGACCTCGTCGGGGGTGTTGGCCAAGCTCGCGGCGTTCTGCAGCACGGCTATGGCGTCGGTGGGACGCTGCATTTGCAGCAAAATATTTGCCGTGGTCAGCCGGTAGTGAAGATTGCCAGGATCCAATTGCACCGCGTTGAGGACCAGGGTGTGAGCTTCGTCGAGATTCTCGCGCCGCATTCCGTAAAACACAGCCAGCTGATCGTAGGCTGGGGCAAAGGAAGGATTGAGTTTGATGGCCGTGCGCAGACTGTTTTCGACTTGCGATTTGTTGTCGGAGTCGAGTTGTCCACCGTTCATCGTAATGGCGGCGAAATAGTAGTAGGCCAGAAAACTTTGGGAATTCAGCTTTACCGCCTGCTCGTACCATTTCCGGGCTTCGCCGAGATTGCCCTCACGGAACTCCAGGTATCCCATGGTTTCATGCGCCGACGCATTGCTCGGGTCATCGCGCAGCACGCGCTCGAGCAGAGGCTTCGCATCCTTTATCCTCTGGTTGTAAACCAGAAAGTCCGCGCGCACCGCGTCTGCTTGTGCCGGGGTGACAGCTTGGATCTTGAAGGTCGCGGCGTCAATTTCAGCGGAAATCGGCATCTTGAAGTATCGGAAGGTGGCGTGCGCTACGTATTTGTCGAGGGCTGCCTGCAGTTGCTTCAAGTCGCCGAAAGCGCGCGTGGCGGCCGTAACCGCATCCACATTTTGGCTTAACAGTTTCATGTAATCGGAAAGGGGCTGGGCATTCTCGTGTCGCTCATTACTCATAAAATAATGGACGACGGCCCAGGACTCGGCATAGAAAATGGAACTTTTATTATGTTCATGATAGTACGGTGAATTGTGGTCTACGGCGAAGAGTGTTGCGAGCGGTAGTAGGCGTTCCTGGCGGAGAAGGAGGATATTTTCTGGGCTCCCTTCTCCAAACATAACGTCTTTATCGCGTATTTCCGTGTTTTGGTAGAACTCAGCTAAGCCCTCGTTGAGCCAGAGCGGCAGCCACGCTTCAGCTGGGCTTGAAAGCAGATGGGTGTATTCGTGATAAACGGTCGCGTACGGATGCTCACCCTCTGCGTCGAGCCGCAACAGAATGTAGTTCTTGTCGGGAGCCCTCAAGAAAAGACCAGCGAGCTCCATCTGTCCCCTCGCCAAATAGGATTCTGGCTCAAGTGCCTGAAAGTCCTTCTTGTCTTTAACAGCCAGCACGACAATAGGGGTTCCGGGATCTGCGTTTGCGTGAACAAGCACAGTTTGAAAGACGTCCCGCATGCGCTCGAACTGGTCGGCGACGTGTCGAGCCTGCTTCTCGTTGGAGTCACTCAGGACGATAAAATGCGGACTGCGAACCTCCAGCCAGTTTTCCGTCTTGTCCCGCGCAGGGGCTAGCAGCGCGGCGAATACCGTGAGCAGCAAAAAGATATGTTTGGACATGTGGCGCGCCAATACAGATACACCGAAAAAGCAGACGCGTCAAATTACCGAAGAGAGTTTCAGTAGGGCTCAGATGTTCTATGAGATTCCCAGTGCAATAGGAAAAGACACAACTGATCCAAGCGGACTTGTCGGAAATAAAACAGTAACCGGCTCGGCACCGGCTGGCGAAGTGCCGAGCCCAGCGACGATCCCCCGACGAGATTGCAGTTTAATGTGTTACTTTATGAAGCCTTCGTAACATTCGAGGCCTGCGGTCCCTTAGGCCCCTGGGTGATCTCAAACTCTACCTGATCCCCCTCCTGTAGGCTTTTATATCCTTCCGACGTAATTGCGCTGTAATGGACAAAGACGTCTGCCCCGTCGTCCCGGCCGATGAATCCATATCCCTTGGCATTGTTGAACCACTTTACCGTACCTTTCAAGCGTTCCACTTACGCCCCCTAGGGCACAGAACT
>Ga0308309_10002156_pt1 | contig 11712 bp, 12 predicted proteins | sample HubBroMetageWFT5_FD_192491 | JGI IMG/M metagenome (GOLD analysis project Ga0308309, IMG submission 192491) | Warmed and freeze-thawed soil microbial communities from the Hubbard Brook experimental Forest, New Hampshire - Hubbard Brook CCASE Soil... | ecosystem: Environmental > Terrestrial >...
TTTGACGCATGCAGGGCACAAGGAATCGGTCTGCCGTGGGAAGCCAAGCGTGGGCTTGGTCTTTTCCCAAGACTTGAGCAGCGGCTTATCGGACCACTGCGGCGTGACGGAGGGATTCGGATTGCGCTTGTTGAAATACTGAATGCTGTTAAAAGTAGCCGCGGCCGCTTTGCACAGCGCCCAGTCAAAAGTTCTCAGAATCTGCGTCCCCACACGATTCGACATAAAGCTCTACCCTCGCTTTCAAAATATGCAGCCCAACTACTCACTGATTTGGATGAAAACCGAGCCCTTAACAGCCCCCCGGGCTCTTATTACCGTACCATTCCAACCGAATACGTCCAATAAGTCTTTGTACACCTATAGTTTGACGATAAAGGAGGGAGGATGCCAGTAGGATGCGCTGAACGGTCAAAAAGAGGGGTTGAACGGTAGTTTGGGGCAGCGAACGGTAATTGGAGGGGGGCGGGCAGGAGGTGACTTTTAGTACGAATGGGCTACAAGTTTGCACATTTCTGGCACGGGCGTGTTTCGATTGGGAAGAGTTGTGCCTATTTTGTTGGGTTACTCGTTCAAGGTGGGGCGAATGACAGCGGTCACAAAATGGGCGAAATGCGAGGCGCCTTCATCCAGCTGAAGCCAGCGGACAACACAATGATCGGCCAGATACTTTGTTACACGCGATTCGGGAATGCCTAGATGCTCGGCGAGTTGAGGCTTGAGGGAATCGGCGCCACGACGGCTGGCGCCGCCGCGCAAAAGATTTCCGACAGCGATGCGCAGAGTCTGACAGGCTTCGACGTAATAATAGCTGGTGAGATCGGAATCAGTGAGGACGAAAACGCCGGGGCCGACGGGGGCGTGGTCCGCTTCGCTGAGTTTTACTGGAGGACAGGTGAGTAAGCGACGAAGCTGCATTTCGAGAAGCGATAATCTGGAGGACAGACCGGGATCGCCAGAACGGCCGCGCACGGTCGGCCCTCCCGGATCGCCAATCGGTTCGACGGGGATTGAAGCGATGGGACGGCTTTCGACGGCTCGCGAAGGCCTGGGCGCGACAGGTTCATCGAATACTCTCGAAGGCAAGCCCTTCTTTGCAGTTGCCGGCTCGGTAGCGCGAGAGGCGGAGGCTGATGCGGGGCTTTTGGAAACTTCGCCCTTGCGGCGATTGCGGCCACCGCGACGGCCGCGACGACGGCGTTTTTTGTCCGGCGAATCGGCGGATTCCGCGGCGGTTGTCGCAGAGCCGTCCTCGGCTTCAGTTCCGGATTCAACAGGAGCAGTCAAAGATTCGGACCTGGTGGAAGTCTCTTCCGAAGAAGGCACCAACTCGGGATCGGCTGCGGGAGGCGGGGTCAGCATAAAATCGCCTGAGGAATGGGCAGGATCTACAGCGGCCACTTCCGCGCCAAGCCTGACTGCGGCTTCTTGCGCCTTGGTTTTCCAATCCGCCCTGCGAAAACGGTCCGCGGCAGCCAGATACCATTTGGCAGCTTCTGGATTTTGGCCAGCGGTTTCGAAATAGCGTGCCAGTTCAAACGCAACCATGGCATCGCGGGTCTTTTCGTACAAATTGGTTAACTGCCCGACGGGGTCCTTGCCAGTGCGGGCCCGACGAATCCGGGCGGTGATCTGTTTCCAGTCAGCCATGTGTTGGCAGCATTGTAGCAGCGGAAACCCGCAACAGCCAGTGGAGGCGGAGGTTGGAGGACAAAAGATTTTTTGCCATAAGGATGATTCTTCATTGACGGGGAGAGAGGCTGTGAGTATTCTTCAGGTAGCCCTCTTGGAGGCTTCAATGGCGCGCTCGCGCGAGATTGTTGCTGCAATCTTGACATCTTGTCTAGTGATGGCTCCGGTCTGGGGCGCTACTACGGCCGCTTTGGGAACAGTTGTGACATCGGACCGCGCGAGTGTCGGCGGAGCGGGCGCGGCAGTGGGAACGACCGTTTTTCCCGGGGATATGCTAAGCACAGCCGACGCCGGCAGCGTGCAATTGCGCACAAGCGCGGCGCGGTTACTGCTTGCGGCATCTTCCACGGCAACAGTCAATGAAGACGGCGGCACAGCTGGAGCGACGCTGCTGCGGGGATCGGCAACGTTCTCGACGGCTAGTGCAAACGCGTTTGCACTGAATGCCTCGACGGCAGTGGTCAGGCCAAAGTCCGACGAACCCACCATCGGGCAAGTGACGATGCTGAGCGAGAAACAATTGCTGGTGAAGTGCACGCGAGGAGCGCTGACGATCACCGTTGGCGATGATTCCCGAGTGATACCGGAAGGCAGCGCCTATCGCGTCGTGCTGGATCCGGCTGAAAGTGACGAAGCACAGAATCAGCCTCCGCCACAAGGCGCGGGGACTAAGGGAACTGGCGGGTCGCCGCTGAAGGCGGCGAAGAGCAAATTCGTGTGGTATGCGGTGGGGGCGGTTACCGTGGTGACCGTCTTGGCGATTCACGAGGCCATGGAAAGTCCAGACCGGCCGTAATTTGTTTTTCTAGCGCAGCTCAAGTCGTCGCGATAACTTCCACTTCAACAAGAGCGTCTTTAGGCAGGCGTGCGACTTCGACGGTCGAGCGAGCGGGCTGCGCCGCGGAAAAGTAGCGCGCGTAAATCTCATTCATCGCCGCGAAGTCGCCTATGTTCTTCAGAAACACCGTGGTTTTGATGACGTGGCCCAGTTTGCTTCCCGCCGCTTCGACAATGGCTTTGACGTTTTCCAGCGTGCGCTCCGTTTGTTGCCGGATGTCTCCAGCCACAAACTCATTGGTCTTCGGATCGATGGAAACTTGTCCGGAAACGAAGAGAAGCCCGTTGACCTTAATGGCTTGCGAATAAGGGCCGATGGGCTTTGGACCGCGATCCGTCAGAACAATTTCTCTCATGGCATGGTCTCCTTGGAAGTGTTGGCGATAGAAGCGGAAGAATCTTCGTAACGTGCTCGAAAGTCATCGGGAACGCCGGGCCGCTTCATCCACAAACGAACAAACTCCGCGACATTCTGATGGGTTTCCTCTTCAAACGAGGCTATCAGATCGTTGAGGTTGAAGCCGCGTCCCTGGCGAGCCGAGAGCATGTGATCGATCGCATGGCGGAAAGCGTCCCGGCCGTAGCGCTCCTGGAGTGCGTAGAAGAAGAGGAAACTCTTTGCGCGAAGAACATTTCCATCTTCTGGTTTGCGCGCAGCTGCGCCCTTGGGAATCATACGCAAGGCGCGGCGGATTGTCTCGGTGCGAGAAGATGGGCCTTCGATGGCCTCTTGTCCCAACGCGGAGGCAAAAGCGGGAAGCGCCGAAAGAGGCGGCTGCTGTTCGTAAAAGCCGGGATTTTGACCGTAACCCAGCCAACTCGCGGCGAGCCCGGGCGCGGCGGCAGCAAGTTTTGGCGCCCCGCCGCTAAAATCGATTAGCAAGGTGTCGAACGAGGCGAGCTCGGAGGAAACGGAGGCGGGCTCCGCGCTCAGGAGATTGGCGTAAGAAGATTCGGTGCTGGTAAAGCAGCCGGCGAGCGCAGGACACTCCACGATCCAGAGCGGCTGCTTCTGTTGGGTGCGGGCGCCGAACGTCGCGTCGTAAGCCTGAATGGCGAGAGCTAGAGCGCCCGCGGACTGGTGCAAAGGCGCAGAGTCTTCCTTGGCGCGCGTCCAGAGAAAAACCTTGTTGCCAGAACCGGTATCCAGAGCTGTCTCTTTGTAAAGTCCAGCGACGACGAATGGATAGCGATCTTCGGGACGCTGTAGGGATTGAACAGTGATTTCGCGGGCGCTTCGTGACGTTTTTATGGAGCGGCCGCTGGTGTGCACAAGAAATCCATCGGGCACGCGCACCTGCAGACGCCACTGTTTTGGAGGGACTCCCCCGGTGGCAAACACGCCTTGCGAGGGAAGCAGCTCCGGCGCCCAGCCTTCGGAAGGCAGGAAAAAGGCATCGGAGGCGAAACTGAAACCGGTGCCGCCGGCAACGGGATTCTCGAATTCGGCGGAGAGATGCAGTGTGTGACGTTCAGAAACTCCCCATCGTTTGGGAAGGGCGAGGACGGTATTCCGCGGAAACAACGGCGAGCTTTGCTCGGCGATAGAGGCGCCATCCCAGGTGGCTTGGGCTGCCGAGAGGTGGAAGCTGCGGCGTCCGGGCAGGCGCAACTCGAGGATGGAGAGAGGTTGATTGCCCGTGTTTCTTAGGTGGTAGTCCGAGTCGACGCGAATTCGTGGATCAGGCCCCGGCAAAAACTGGACGCGGATTTCCTGGTTCTCGATGGAATAGCCCGGTCCAAGCGCAACGGCGCAGGAAGAAATCCAAAAGCCTACTGCAGCAAGAAACAAACACAGCAGCGAGCGGAGATAAGACCGTGGCGCCAAAGCGACTCGATTGTAGCGAGGGAAATCGGAAGAAGCAAAAGCGATGAGTGAAGTTCAGATGCACGGAGTTCAGATGTGGCGGGGACAACAGATGTTAGCGCGGTTTGCGGCCGCGGACGCGTACGAAGGACGTGTCTTTGTGATTGCGGGCGCTCTCGCGAGCACGAATTTCTTTTTCGGCCTGTTCGTCAGTCATTCCGGCATTGATGCGCTCGAGAATTTGGCGTTCCGTCAAACCCGTGTTCTTGAGCCGCGAAATTTCCGCGCTGGCCATGACCGGCTGGCCATTCAAATGGCGGTGCAAAACGAGTTGCACGGTTGAGTCAGAGAGACCGATAAGCTTCAGAGTGACGGCGTCGATACTGATGGTGTCGAGCTGGTCGGCGCGGGCAATCTCGATGATTTGAGGCTCGGTGAATCGGGCTCCGGCCAAGTTGGACGCGGAATCGGCGCTGATGAAGAGATGTTTGCGAACGTGAGCGGTGCTGACCAGTTCGACGCAAGTGTCATCGCTGATCCCAGCGTGCTTCATCTTGACGACTTGAGCGATTTCCTGGTCCGAAGTATTGAGCCCTTTGAGTTGCTCAATATCGCTGGACCACATCCCCGCTTGGTCCAGCGGACGATAGTCCGTGAGGGGATGCTGATGGCAGCCTGCCGCTGCGAGGGCGCACACACCGAGAAGCAATCGTTGATGCCGCATATGTATATTGTAGGGGGCGGGAAGCGGGAAACGGAGGAGTGTGCTTGGGTGATACCCGGCATAAAGGACAGGTGCAAAACAGGGAGAAACTAGATTTGGTAGACGCGTTCCACTCCGAAGACTCCGGACACTTTTCGAATGTTGGCAAGAATGGTTTCGAGCTGGCGGCGGTCGACAATCTCGAGGCTGGCTTCGATGCGGGCATTCTGGCGGTCGGGGCGACTCTCGAGACTGCGGATGTTGGAACCCGCTCCGCTGATGACCGCGGTGATATCCGCGAGAAGGCCGGCACGGTCCTTGCCACGGATGGATAGTTGAACCGGGAAAGTGGCAGCGGTTTCGCCGCCCCACTCGACGGCGATGCGGCGCTCGGTCTGATACATGAGGTTCTGAACATTGGGGCAAGCGCGGGTGTGTACCGCGACGCCGCGCCCGCGCGTGATGTAGCCGACGATGTCGTCGCCTGGAATCGGATTGCAGCATTTTGCGCGGTAGACGAGCAGGTCGTCGTGACCCTTTACGATTAAGGGAGCTTCACCGAAACCAAGCATCCGCTTGACGGTTTTGACCAGCGTAGGCTTCGAATCTTCCGCTTCGGACTCCGCGGCCTTCTCCGGCTCGCCAAGCAAACGAGAGAGAACTTGCCGCGCGGAGTACTTGCCAAAACCGACGGCCGCGTAAAGGTCTTCCAGTCTCGAGAGGCCATAATCGGAGATCAGTTTGTTCCAATCGGCTTCCGGAATTTTCTTCAAGCCGCGCCCGAAGTGGCGGGACTCTTTCTCCAGCAGCTTCTTGCCCATGTCCGTGGCTTCTTCACGCTCATGCAGATTGATCCACTGGCGGATCTTGCTGCGCGCATGCGAGGACTTGACGAAGCTTAGCCAATCGCGGCTGGGCGTGTGGCCTTTGTTGGTGAGAATCTCGACCACGTCGCCGCTGACGATTTCATGGCGCAGCGAAACCATTTGGCCGTTCACTTTTGCGCCGACGCATTGATGGCCGACTTCTGTGTGAACGGAGTAGGCAAAATCTACGGGAGTTGCTCCCCGAGGCAGCTCAAGAACGCGCCCCTTTGGCGTGAAGGCGTAAACCTCGACGGGTGCCAAATCCACTTTCAGCGTGGAAAGAAACTCGCCGGGTTCCTGCAGTTCTTGCGACCATTCAATGAGTTGCCGCATCCAGGCGATGCGCTGGTCGTCATCTCCGGAAGCGGGCTTGCCGCCTTTGTACTTCCAATGGGCGGCGACGCCTTCTTCGGCGATGCGGTGCATTTCCTGCGTACGGATCTGCACTTCAAACGGCTGGCCGCCATGCAGAACGGTCGTGTGAAGAGACTGGTAAAGGTTCGGGCGGGGCATGGCAATGTAATCTTTGAAGCGTCCCGGGACTGGCCGCCAAATATGGTGCATCACGCCGAGCGCGGCGTAACAGTTTCGCTCCGTGTCCGTGATGACGCGGACGGCGAGCAGGTCATATACCTGTTCGAGACTGCTCTGTTGCCGCAAAATTTTGCCGTGTAACGAGTAGAGCCCTTTGACCCGCGCTTCCAATTCCGCGGGAATGCCGCCTTCGACAAGCTTTGTGCGAATGGTGCCCTGGACCTCCTCCAAAAACCTCTGGTGCACGGGACTCTTGTCCGTGACTTCTTTTTGGAGAGAGAGAAAAGCCTCCGGCTCAAGAAACCTGAAGGAAAGATCTTCGAGTTCGCCGCGGATAACGCCCATCCCGAGGCGGTGAGCGATGGGAGCATAGATGTCCAAGGTTTCGCGCGAAATGCGCTGCTGTTTTTCAGGCCCAAGGTACTCGAGCGTGCGCATGTTGTGGAGGCGGTCGGCCAGTTTGACGAGGACCACGCGAACGTCGTTGACCATCGCCAAAAGCATTTTGCGGACGTTTTCCGCCTGGCGTGTCTCCGGGGCGGTCATATTCAGGCGGCTGATTTTGGTGACGCCTTCGACGAGGCGCGCGACATCCGGTCCAAAACGCTCCTCTATGCGAGCGACGGGATATTCGGTGTCTTCAATGGCGTCGTGAAGAAGCGCGGCGGTGAGCGTGGTGGCGTCCATGCGCATGTCCGCGAGGATGTGGGCGACCTCAAGCAGATGAGAAATATAAGGATCGCCGGAGCTGCGGAACTGGTCACGATGGCGCTCCGAGGCAATTTCGTAGGCGCGGCGGACAACCCAAGGATCTTCGGACGGGCGGTTTTTGCGGAGTTTTTCGAGAAGCTCTTCAAAACGGGCTTCCAGTTGGCGAATGGCGCGGTCGCGCTGGAAGCTCAGGGGGACGTTACTGGGAGACGGCATGTTTTAGTATACGCCCGAAACAGGCAACGCGCGAGGCGCGGGCGTTGGGCCACGGGCGAGCACGCTCGAAAATAGAGGCGCCGCTTTCTCGTTAGAAAATCGATTTACTACTGTCGATTCAGCAGACCGGTTCAGGAGATTTGCTGCTGCTGCTGGTCCAAGCGCTTCTGTTTGATCTCCTTGATCTTGTCGAGCAGGTCGTTCGCTTGCTTCTCGAGGGAAGCGCGCTCATCGGCGCTGTCCACCATGTCCGCTTTGCGGCGGTAGAGAAGGCTGAGGTAGGCCATGGCGTCATCATAGTCTGGCTTCAGCGAAATAGCCTTTTGAAGGTCGGCGATGCCCTCATCGGCGACAGGACCATACTTGGCGGCGTATTCCGTGCGGACGGGAGGGGGCAGGGGCTGGTCTTCGTGCACCTGCTTTTTCATATTGTTCTTGTTGTAATCCAACCGCATTTCGAGATTGGCGTGATATGCCTGATTCCAGTCAATCACACCGATCCAATAGTAGGGCTCCGGATCGTCAGGTTTGATCTGAATGTGGCGCTGATGGTAAGTCTTCGATTCATCGAACCCCTTTTGGTCATACGAAGGCGTGCCCGCCATCTGGTAGACCAGGGAGCCGATGCCGTCGATGGCGGTCAGATTGTTCGGATCGCTATCCAGAATTTCCTTAAACACTTTGATGGCTTGTTCGCCGCGGGCTTTGTTTTCCGGCGAAGGGGCGCCCGGGATGTACAAGCTGGCGTAAGCTGTCGCCAAGTAGAGGTGAGCAGTCGTCAAGCTAGGATCGAGTTCCGTGGCGCGTTTGAAGTCCTCAATGGCTTCGTCCGACTTGCCAGCCTTGAAGGCTGTGACGCCCTTGTTCAGTAGGTCGCGGGCTTTGAGCTTATTGCAGCCCGAAACTCCGACGGTGAGGATCAATAGCGCTGCCAGAGAAGCGATCCGGCGAGCATTACTAACTGATGCATAAGTCATCGAAGCATCCATCCCTGCTAGGATTCAGATCCGCCCTGCGAGGGGCCAATCTACACTATTTAGCGAACGTTTTCGAGTTCCGGCGTCATCAGCCCCACGGTGTTGATTCCCGATCCCCGCATTACATCGATCGCCCGCGCGATGACGCCAAATTCGAGATCACTGTCTCCGCGGACAAAAGCGACGCGACTGGCGCGCATCTTGAAGATTTCCGCAAGCCGACGCTGGAGATCTTGCCACTGGACCGAGTCCCGGTTGATGCGCAGGGTGCCATCGCCGAAAACTTGCACAACAATTACACCCGGCACCGAAAACGCCTCTGAAATCGTCTGCTGGGGCAAATCCGCGGTAAGGCCGAACTGAACCTGTGGGCGGACGGCCATAAATATGACCAAAAGCACCAGCAGAATATCGATCAGCGGAACCACGTTGATTTCCGCCATCGATCCGAGCTTTGCACCGCCAAGCGAAATTCCCATGAGCCACCTCGCACGAAGGAAATTGCCCCGCGAGGAGGACTCTCACACCCTGCGCCGACCGAGATTCAGCCAGCGTGAAAAAGGAATCCTTGCTGCTTACTGCCCGGCCTCGAGCTTGGCCGTGATCAAGCCGACTCTGTCGATTCCTGCGCCGCGCATGATGTCAATAGCGCGGGCAACTTCCATGAACAGTACATCGTTGTCGCCCTTGACGAAAGCAATTTTCTCGGCGCGCTCTTTGAAGATCGTTTCGAGACGCGGACCGAGGCCATCCCAAGTCGTGTCCTCGTTGTTGATCTTCAGCTTGTTATTGGAGAGCACTTGGACGACCACGGTCTTGTTCTCCAGCTCGATATCCTGCTTTTGGTTTGGATTGGGCTGAGGTACCAGCGCGTCCAACCCGTGAGGAGTGAGCGGAGTAATGACCATGAAAATGATGAGCAACACTAGCAAAATGTCGATGAGCGGAACGACGTTCATTTCCGCCATCGCACCGCCTTTACTTTCTCCAACAGACATTCCCATTGCGAATCTCCTGTCAGCCTGCATTTCGCGAGCTTTGCAGGCCATCAAGCCGCGCCAGGTGGGATCCGGCGCGGCCCTTCTGACTCAGCAAACGAATGGTGCAAACGTTCCGCACGCCTGCCCGAACACCGTCCCAGGGGCTTCAATCACCCGATGGAGTGGAGGCGTTGGGAGGCGGAGGCGGCGTCCTGCGTTCTTGATTCTGCTCCGTCAAGAGCCCGAGCTGGTCGACGCCGGCGGAGCGGATCTCGTCCACTACCGCGACAACGTCGCCATACTTGGCCCGAGCGTCGCTCTTCACGTAAACAGTCTTGTCGAGACGGGCGGACAGCATGTCTTTGATCTGCCCGGTGATATCTTCCTTAGTGATCTTGGTATTCTTAAGGTAGATTGTTCCGTCTCGCGTGACCGCCACGATAATCGCGTCATCCTTGTCAGCGTCCTGCATTTCCTTTGCATTGTTGACCCTGGCCATATCCACAGGCAGGCTCTTCTGCAACATCGGAGTGACCACCATGAAGATGATCAACAGGACGAGCATGATATCAGCCATTGGGATGACGTTTGGTGCCGCCATCTGAGCGCCGACTTTTGGTTTATAACCCATAGGCTACCTTATTTCTTCGCGCCGCGACGCAAGATGAAGTAGTTGATCAACTCCATCGACGAATTGTCCATCTCGACGTCGAAGGCTTCGACTTTGTTGGTGAAATAGTTGTACGCCCACACGGCAGGGACGGCGACGAGAAGACCGAGAGCCGTGGTCACGAGCGCTTCAGCGATACCGCCAGCGACAGCCGAGAGTCCAGTGGCCTTGCTGGTCTCGATGCCCTTGAAGGCGTTCAGGATGCCGACCACGGTGCCGAACAGTCCGACGAACGGAGCCGTCGAGCCGATGGTAGCCAGCGCCGAAAGACCGCGCTTCATTTCCGCGTGAACGATGGCAACGGAGCGCTCGAGGCCGCGCTTCGCCGCTTCAATCACGTCGGAGTCGGTGACTTGCTGGGAAGCGGATTGGAACTCGGAAAGGCCCGTCGCCACGACTTTGGCGATATGGCTCTTCTTGTTCCGCTCGGCGATGGCGATTGCTTCGTCCAGCTTGCCTTCCTTGAGGGCGCCAGCAACCTGCTGCACAAAAACGCGCGACTGCTTGCGCGCAGCGCTGTACATCAGGGCGCGGTCAATCATTACGCCGAAGGAATAGATCGATAGAATGAAAAGGATCGCGACAACGATCCGGGGAAGGGTGCTCATGGATGACCACATGCTCCTGAGATCCCAGGAAGTAGTCTGGGATTGCAGGAACAGGGCCGCGTGCACATACAGGGTCGCTACCATTCGTTTTGCTCCTTAGTTCTGATGGCCCCGGGTCTCCCAGGGCCAACGCGAGAGTTTGCCAAGCTTTGCCGCCCGGACCTGCGCGCCTGTCCCACGACCGGCACGCCGGACCGCTTACTGGTTCAGAGAGAAAATCACGTCGATCGTGGTGTCGACTTCGACCGGCTCGCTATTTAGCAGAGTTGGCCTGTAACGCCACTGCCGCACCGCATCGAGCGCGGATTGTACCAGCAGTGGATGTCCGGAAATTACTTCGAGTTGCTGCACCGAGCCATCCTTGCCGATAATCGCGTGCAGGCGCACAGTCCCTGAGATGCGCGTCTGGCGAGCGAGCGGCGGATACACAGGCTGAACGCGGTTGACAAGCATGGCCTGGGTTACGTTGCCGCCCTGCCGGATGCGCGAGACCGTCGGCTTCGGCGGCGGTGGAGCTCCGCCCATGCCACCGATAACGCCGCCAATCACGCCGCCCATTGAACCGCCAGGCACGCCGCCTGGTACGCCGCCTTGTACGCCGGCATCCATCTCGGGCGCGTCTTCCTTAATAATTTTTACGTCTTTCGGAATGGCTTTCGGCTGCACGAGTTTGCCCGCATCCATCAAATGGACTTGCGGCTTGACGTGCACAACCGCCGCAGGCGGAGGCGGTGGCGGTGGAGGAGGAGGCGGCGGCGGAGCGGTAAGCATGGTCGCCATCATCGTCCTCGGCAGCGCTTCTGTGTAGATCAGCGGAATGAGGATAAGGATGCCCACAAGAACGGCTTGCACCACCATCGAGAGCACGACTGTCCAGGGTTTATTGGTCCTTTTCGTATCCCCTGAAAGCACCATATCTTCAAACATGATTCTTACCTCCTCCCCGAAGGAGCAAGACGTCCCGTGACGCCTTCGCTTCCGCGGGTTTTGTTTCCGGCTGCGGGTCCGGTGCCAACCGCAACGCCTTGGCCGCGCCAGCGATTCCAGGCGACCACCAGCGGTGCAGCAATACCAAAACTGGAGTACGTTCCTACCACAATCCCCACCACCA
>Ga0308309_10002158_pt1 | contig 11703 bp, 6 predicted proteins | sample HubBroMetageWFT5_FD_192491 | JGI IMG/M metagenome (GOLD analysis project Ga0308309, IMG submission 192491) | Warmed and freeze-thawed soil microbial communities from the Hubbard Brook experimental Forest, New Hampshire - Hubbard Brook CCASE Soil... | ecosystem: Environmental > Terrestrial > Soil...
CAGTCCCTTCAACACTTACACCACGGGAGAGGGCTCGACCTCGATGGAGTTTTATAACGTCCAGCAGGGCGATGTCCCTTATCTGACTCGCCTTGCCGATACGTTTACTATGAGCGATAATTATCACCAGGCCGCGATGGGCGGCACGGGCCTCAATCACATTATGCTGGGCTTCGCCGACGCCATCTGGTACAGCGACGGCAACGGAAACGCGCTGGTGCCCACGGCGCAACAAATTGAGGATCCGGATGCTCAGGCGGGGACGAATAACTGGTACGTGGAAGACGGATACGGCGGCTTCAACTCGCAAACTAACACGCCGTACGGTGGCGGCAGCTACAGCGCTTGCGCCGACACCAAGCAGCCCGGCGTACCCGCGGTGGTGAACTATCTACAATCGCTGGCGAAGCCGATCAATCCCAATTGCGATGCCGGGCACTACTATCTGCTGAACAACTACAACCCCGGTTACAACGCGGACGGATCGCTGGCCATCAACGATAACAACAATTTCGCATCCTTTACCATTCCTCCAACATCGGTGAAACACATCGGCGATGCGCTGATGGCCGCCAACGTTTCCTTCAAGTACTACGGCGATGGCTGGAATCTCAATCTATCCGATCCAAACTTCCTTAACCCGCTGGACGCCTATTGCAACATCTGCAACCCGTTCCAGTATGCCAGCGACATCATGACCAACGGCACGCTTCGTCAGGAGCACATCCAGGATTTGGCGAATTTCTACGAGGATGTGAAAGCTGGTGAGTTGCCGGCGGTCTCCATCATCAAGCCGAGTGGATTCGTCGACGGCCATCCGGCTTCTTCGAAACTCGACCTGTTCGAGGGTTTCACCAAGAAAATCATCGACACGGTGCAAGCTTCGCCCGAGTGGTCCAGCACCGCAGTCTTCGTCACCTTCGATGAGGGCGGCGGCTACTATGATTCCGGCTACGTACAATCGCTGGATTTCTTCGGCGACGGCACTCGCATTCCGCTGATCATCGTGTCGCCCTTCACCAAGGGCGGCCACGTGAACCACAGCTATGCCGATCACGTGTCGCTGACCAAATTCATCGAACGCAACTGGGGACTGACTCCTCTCACGGCACGCAGCCGCGATAACTATCCCAACCCCACCACGACGAAGAGCAATCCGTACGTGCCGACGAACTCGCCGGCGCTTGACGATTTGTTCGACGCCTTTAACTTCGGGGGCGGCCAGTAAACGAGAGTCGGAACTGTAATCAAGCACACCGGAAGGGGATGTCCGAACCACCAGACATCCCCTTTCGTGTTTAGTGCCGCCAGCGCACCTCTGTGGGGGCGCCCCCCTTCGGTGCTTATAACTTTTGTCAAATTCTGCTTTGCATAGGCGCGGATGGTTTAGTAACATAATCCCACTTTTTGAAGCCCCATCCCTCGGGCTTAATGCGCAATCAGTCTCTCAGGAGTACCGTGAAATTCACTCGCTGTTGCCTTCCACTCGTCCTTGCCCTAACCAGCACTTACATGGCGGCACGCTCGAACCCGTCCCTTTGCTTTATCAGCTAACTCCCGCGAGCAGCCAGTTCAATTTGCGGATACGTGGAACCGGCTTCGTGCGGGGCGCGACCGCTCGCTGGAATGGCACGCCCCTGATCACTAAGTTCATCTCTTAGAGCGTTGTCTCCGCGACCGTTCCCGCGAGTGATTTGGCAACGGCAGGAACCGCCTCAGAGACAGTCGCGAATCCCGGCGGCCCCCCTCCAACGTCGTTTATTTTCCCCATTCTTCACCGTTCTTCCACCGTTCTGGGGAACGGTGATGGAACATTCCAAAATCCCTTGGCCTTCAATGTCTCGAATGAAATCGGTGGTTACGCTCCCCTCGGAATGGCCGATTTCAACAGCGACGGTCGGCTGGATTTCGTAGTCGGGGGAGCATCCTCGGGGACCATTGTGATGCTTCAGACTCCGACGAAATAGTTAAATTGAGATTAAGAAGGTAAATCAGCCATCATGAGGTCAGAGGCGGATATCTGAAAGGCCGGCTATCCGCTTTTTTGCCTTTTGTCCTCCGAATCCCTCCACCGCTGTGGCGCATCCGTTATCCTAGTAGAACGTATATGGCCACCCCGAAATCCCAGTCTTCCAATGGCGGCGCGAAAACCGCGGTGATCGAAACTTCAGCAAAAGAAACAAACCCAGAGCGCGAGAACGTCTTCAACGCCTTCCGCCAATGGGGATACCTCGAGGGCGACCTTGACCCTCTCGGTTTTTTGCGTCCTCGCCCCACACCCGAATTGCAGATCGAAAGCGAGTACACCGCCGAAGCGCGCGCGATTTACGCCTCGACGATCGGCGTCGAAATCAATCATATCTACTCCCCCGAGCGCCGCGGCTGGATTTACGAGCGGATGGAGTCCCGAAGCCCTGAATCAGAAGTCACAAGAGAACAGCAGGAGCGCGTCCTCGACTTGCTTACCCGCGCGGACATTTTTGAGCAGGTCATGCAACAGCGCTATCTCGGCAGCAAGCGTTTCTCGCTCGAAGGCGTGACCGCCCTGATTCCGCTGGTCGATGAGATTCTCGAGACTGGGTCCCGCCTCGGCGCTATCGAACTTGTGATGGGAATGAGTCATCGCGGACGTCTGAACGTGATCGCTCATGTCGCCAAGCGCCCCGCGGAGGAACTGTTCGCCGGATTCGAAGATGTCGATCCGCGCAGCGTGCTCGGTTCGGGCGACGTAAAGTATCACATGGGCGCGACCGGCGAGTACTTCACACGGAGTGGCAACAAAGTTCACATCCATCTGGTTTCCAATCCCAGCCACCTGGAAGCGGTTGATCCGGTCACGGTCGGCCGCACCCGGGCCAAGCAAGACCGCTCCGGCGAAGGCGGACGCGAAAAATATCTTCCGCTGCTGGTTCACGGCGACGCCGCTTTTGCCGGTCAGGGCATTCTTGCCGAGACCATGAACTACGCCGATCTTCCTGGCTATACCGTCGGCGGCACCATTCACATCGTCGCCAACAATCTGCTCGGATTCACCACCAGCTATCTGGAAGAGCACTCGACGCGCTTCGCCGCATGCATCGCTCGCCGACAGTCGATCCCCATTTTTCATGTGAATGGAGAAGACGTCGACGCAGTGGTCCGGGTCGCGCGCTTGGCGGCGGAGTACCGCTACCGCTTCGGCACCGACGTCGTCATCGACCTCATCGGCTATCGCCGCCACGGCCACAGCGAGGTCGACGACCCCACCGTGACGCAGCCATTGCTGTACAAGAAAATCAAGGAGCATCCGCCGCTCTGGGAAATCTATGCGGACGATGCCGGAGTGGAGGACGCTCCTGCGCGCGCCGCAGTTATCAAAGCCGAGTTTGAGGCCGCTCAGAAAGACGCGGGCAAGATCAGCAAGAAACCGCTGATGCGCGACCTACCCAAGTATTGGGATGGATACTACGGCGGGCTTCACAAGCCCGAGTTCGAAGTCGAAACCGGACTTCCTGAAGAGGAACTAGCTGAACTTTCCATTCGCCTCACCACGTACCCCGATGGCTTCCATATTCATCCGAAAGTAAAAAAGCTGCTTGAACAGCGTGCCGAGATGGGCGCTGGCAAGCGCCCGGTTGACTACGGGATGGCCGAAGCTCTGGCATTTGGGAGTCTGGTGAAGTCCGGAATTCCGGTGCGGCTATCGGGACAGGACTCGCGCCGCGGTACGTTTAACCAGCGCCATTCTGCCCTACTCGATATCGAAAATGAGAACGAATTCGTTCCTCTGGAAAATATCGCGGAAGGGCAGGCAGCTTGCGGAATTCACAATTCAACGCTTTCCGAGCCGGGCGTGCTCGGCTTCGAATACGGCTACAGCCGGGATTATCCCGAGGCGCTGGTTCTGTGGGAGGCGCAGTTTGGGGATTTCGTAAACGTCGCGCAAGCCATCATTGATCAATTCATCTCCGCCGGCGAGGCGAAGTGGAATCTGCTCTCCGGCGTGGTGATGTTGCTGCCCCACGGCTACGAAGGGCAGGGACCGGAGCACTCCAGCGCCCGCATCGAGCGATTCCTGCAGCTGGCGGCGAAGCACAATATACAAATCGCGCAACCATCGAACGCCGCGCAATACTTTCACCTTCTGCGACGTCAGGCACTGCGGCATTGGCGAAAGCCGCTCGTGGTCTTCACACCCAAAAGCATGTTGCGCCATGTCGACGCGTCGTCGCCGATTGCGGATTTCACGCATACGAATTTTATGAATGTGCTTCCCGACACGGAAATCGGAGAAGCGGACCGGATACTGGTCTGCACCGGCAAAATCGGTCACGAACTCCGCGCCGAGCGCAAGAAGAGAAAGGACGATTCGACCGCCATCGTCTTTCTTGAACAACTCTATCCCTTCCCTGACAAGGAACTCGCCGCCGAATTCGACCGCCACGGCGAGTCCGGTGACGTCGTGTGGGTACAGGAAGAGCCCGCCAACATGGGCGCGTTATTCAACATGCTCCCGCGCCTGCAGCGAATCGCCGGCGAGCGCCCTGTGATGTCAGTAAAACGCAGCTCGAGCGCCAGCCCAGCCACCGGGAGCTCCAAGGCGCATGAAGTGGAGCAAAAGACTCTGCTGACGTTGGCTTTCACGACGAAAGGGTAAGCACACTCGTGTAAGTCAGAGTTCCCGTTGTCGTTCCGAGCCGCAAAGCGGTGAGGAGTCCGCTGTCCGCTCTCACCGCCACGACACATGTGGGACAGCCGCTGGGTGTCCATGTCTCGCGTTCTCCGCGAGACGTGGGATACACATCAGCCGGGCCTTTCCGTAAGTGGTTTTCCTTCCGTCCCCGGCAACGGCGCTTTCTTCCCTCCAGCACTCTCGCCAGCAAACAACTCCTCCAAACTCTCATACGCATATATCGTAGGCGCATGATTCTGCATCAGCCCACCAGTATCCGCAGTTGGACCGTAGTTGCTGTGCACATCGCGTCCCAACATCCGCAGCATGGCCATCAACTGTCCGCGATGATGCGAAGTATGCGTCATCCTCCGCGTCATCACCCACGCCCGCGACCGTCCCACATCGAAAAACTTCACATCGCCTTCCCACCACGCATCGTTCTTTTCCCGCAGAAACGCGAGCCGCTTCCCGCTGTCCTCCGCGTACCGTTTCATAAATTCCATCCGCGTCTCCCGCTGCGGCAGAGGCGGCGCCTTCACATCAATTCCCAGCATGTTGCGGAACCACAGATCTTCGCTCACACACTGATGCACCATCTGCTCATGCACACTCCTCCCGCGCCCATCGCCCTCCCTCGGACGCACGGACAAATCCTCATCTCGAAACTCGCTCCACACGCTGATCACCTTCACCCGCTCGGTGGCATATGTTTCGACCAGAAATGCGTATCTCATACCCAAAAATGTTACTCCACAAGTTGCGAAAATGCGGTACTAGCCTTGTGATCCATCCTCTACTATTTCAGCCCGATTGTTACAATCCGATAAAAATCCCTGCCTCGCCGCCCGAACCAGGTACTCGGCGCTAGGTACTAGCCGCCGCCTTCGCTACAATAAAGCCGTGAAACCAAGCATCTTTGTCGTCGAAGACGACCCCGATATCGCACGTCTCGTCCGCCACCATCTTGAGAATGATGGCTTCGTGGTTCGCGTATATGCCGCCGGCTCGAACGTGATCGCCGACGCCGAACGCCAGCGTCCTGCCCTCTTCGTACTCGATATCATGGTCCCCGGCAAGGACGGACTCGAACTCTGCCGCACCATCCGCCAGTCACCCGGCCTGGCCTCCGTCCCGGTGATTTTTCTGACCGCCAAGAGCAGCGAAGCCGATCGTGTCCTCGGCCTTGAGCTCGGAGCCGACGACTACATCGCTAAACCTTTCAGCCCGCGCGAGCTGGTTGCGCGAGTGAAAGCTGTGCTTCGGCGTTTCGAGCGGCCCCTTCCGGCCAGTCCATTCACTGTGGGCGACATCGCCATCGATCCCGCCGCCATGATCCTCACCGTGCGCGGCCAGCCCGTGGCCACGACAGCCACCGAATTTCGACTGTTGGATTATTTCGCGCGCCACTTGGGCCGCGTCTTCTCTCGCGATCATCTTCTCGACTCTGTATGGCGCGACACTTCCTACGTGACCCCGCGCTCCGTAGATGTGTACGTCCGCCGCATACGCGAAAAAATCGAACCTGACCCGGAGAATCCGCGCTACCTTAAGACGGTGCGCGGTGCGGGCTATCGGTTCGAAGCTCCCAAGTGAGAAAGAATTGACCAACCGGATTTTCTTTAAGCTGCTGGCGGCCTTTCTGGTGGTCATCGTCGCGGCGGCAATCACCTTCGACGTCCTGGTGGGCGGCGCGTGGCAAACGTCGCTGCGCGCTGAAATTGAGCGAAACCTGATTCAAAAGGCCGAGCTTCTGGCCCACCGCGTCGAAAGTGAACGCGGCGGCCACTCTCTTGCCGACATTGCCGCTCAAGAAGGGCAAGCTGCCGGCGCTCGTGTCACCATTATCGATTCCACCGGCAAAGTGCTGGCCGATTCCGAGGCCAATCCCGCGAGCATGGATAACTTCGCGATGCGCCCGGAATTCGCGGCGGCTCTCGCTGGCAAGATCGGCAGCAACGAGCGCCGCAATGCACGTATCGGTACAGCGTTCCTCTTCGTCGCTGCGCCCGTTTCAGGCGGCGCAGTAAGACTCGCCTATCCTCTCTCGGACGTAGAGGCTGTGGCCACGCAGGTTCACCACCGGCTGGAGCTGGCTTCCGTCGTTGTGTTTCTTTTCGCGCTTGGAGTCGCAGCGATAGCCGCCTTCTGGAGCGCACGCCGCTTGGAACGCATTGTCAGTGTGGCCGCTCGTATCGCGGAGGGTGATCTTCAGGCCCGAATCCTCGAACCTTCACAGGACGAAATCGGGCAGGTCGCGGGCGCCATCGACAAAACCGCCCGCCGCGTCGAACAGAGCTTCGCTGCAGTCCAATCCAGCCAGCGCCAGCTGGAAACATTACTGAACAGCATGCAGGACGCCGTCATCGCCGTCAGTGCCAATGGCCTGGTGCAGTGGGCAAACAAGCCCATGAACCGTCTGATTCCGCAAGGTACACGCCTGCACCAACCAGTTGTCGAAACGGTCCGAGACCCAGATTTCCTGGCCACGGTGAAGGAAGCGACGACCGCGCGTGAAGTCAGAACCGCCCGCGCCACTTCCATCGCACCCGGTCGCGCCTTCGACGTGACCGCAGCGCCATTGCCCGACGGAGGAGCAGTGGCTGTGCTGCGCGATCTGACCGAGACCGAGCGCGTCGAAAAAACCCGCCGCGACTTTATCGCCAATGTTTCTCACGAGCTGCGCACGCCGCTTACTTCCATTCAGGGGTATGCAGAGACCCTGCTGGAGAGCACGACTGACAACCTCGGCTCCTCTCGCGAGTTCCTGGAAATCATCAAGAAGAACTCCTCCCGCATGTCCCGACTTACCGAAGACCTGCTCACCCTGGCACGAGTAGAGTCCGGCGAAACTCGCTTCGATGCCGACCCTGTCCCGCCCGCCGAACTTCTCCACGACGCCGAAGAGAGCTTCCGCGAAATCGCACGCACTCACGGCATCGAACTGCAGATTCAGCCCTCTCCGGCTCACCATTTGCAGAGTGAAAATTTCCCCGGCCCCAACCCGCTCCCGGAAAATCTTCCCCGCGTGCTGGCCGACCGGGAAGCGATCCACCAGGTTTTCTCCAATCTCATCGACAATGCGCTGAAGTACGGCGCCGCCGGAGGGCGAATCGTGCTCGGCGCCCGCGCTATTCCTCATGCGGTCGAATTCTTCGTCCAGGATTTCGGCGCCGGCATCGCCTCGGAGCATCTACCGCGTCTCTTTGAGCGCTTTTATCGCGTCGACAAGGCCCGTTCCCGCGAGTCCGGAGGCACTGGCCTCGGCCTTGCCATCGCCAAGCACATCATGCTCGCCCACGGCGGCTCCATCCGCGCCGAAAGCGAACTCGCGCACGGCTCGACATTCCTCTTCACCCTGCCTATTGCGTAACGGGAGATCCTTCGCTCCGCCTGAACAACGGCTGCGCTCAGGATGACTCCGTCATAAAAGAGACGAACCGAAACGCCAAGAGAATTAAGTCTTTCCCGATCACTGGGCCGCACGTCACCGCTTGCCATACAAGATGATTTCGACCTGCGGAAACTGAACCTGCTCCTGGTGAGGAAAAACTTCGGCAAGACGCTGTTTCAGCATCAGCGTGGTCGCGTGAGGATGTTCCGGAGTTCCATTGTTCATCAGCACCAGCCAAACGCGATCATGCCGTGCCGGAATCGACTGCACCAATTCGATCGACGGTTTGCCAGTAACATCGCGATAGTCAAGATGGTCGGCATGGCGCGGGAAGATAATCTCGGGGGCCGGCGCGGCCCCTTCCGCCGAATGATTCTCTCTCATGGAGCGGAAAAATTCATAAGGTATTCGGGCCTCTGCGATGTGAAAGAGAATTGCATCGCCAGGTTGCGAATGATCGAGGATATAACCAGAAGCAGCGCCGGAGCCGTCGCGGTCGACATCGAAATCATGATCGTAGTAGGAAAGCGTTCCTTGCAAGGAAAGCAAAAGCGTAGCCGCCAGGCAGACTCCCATCATCCATGTCGCGCGCAGGGATGCCAGGCCCGCTGCAGCCAGGAGGATGAGTGGAGGCAGGCAGAAAATGAAATATCTTCCTAGAAAAAGCGGCCGTACCAGCGATAGAAGCAGCGTCAAGACTACCGGCAAAATCAGCCAGATCAGAAGAAACTGATAGTGCCAGATGTCCCAGTCGGCCCCCAAACGAAGCAATCGTCGACGCAGGGGCAGAATCGTAGCCAAACAGGCAGCGAGGTAAAGCAACAGCAAAGGCAGGCCATTGTTTCCAGCGAGCTGTTCCCAGAAATTCAGTATCTCGTGAAAGCCGGGGCGTGAGATCCAACGGATCGGTCCGGCGCCAGTCTTGGCGACGAATGCCAGCAACGGAAGGACAGCGACGGCGATCGAAATCCATAAGCGACGGAACGCAGGTAAGAGCGGAACGCCCTTGCCCTCCGGTCGCGGTACCTTGAGACGCTGCAGCGATATGCATTGCGCCGCCACCAGCAACAGCGCGTAGAGATGAGCGTAGACGGCGAGAACACTGGCCAGAACGTAATTCCTGCGAGTGAACCGCGTAGGTTGTCGAAAACAAGAGACGAAGAATCCGCTGGACAACGTAGCCAGCAACAAAAAGAAGGAGTAGCTGCGCGCTTCCTGCGCGTAACGAATCGAGTACGCATTGCAGCTAAACAGCGCGAGCGCGATCATTCCCACGCGCCGGTCGAAAAGCTTGCTGCCCAGCCAGTAGAGCGCTGGCAACGTGGCAAGGGAGGCCACAACCGACAAGGTTCGAATAAAGAATGGGGCGAATTCCCACCCGACAATTGAGCCTAGGGCAAGCCAGCCGCGCAAGAGCAGGTAGTACAACGACATATTCGCTTCGCGCCACCACATCAATCGTACGAAGTCATGCCAACTGAATCGAGCGACCTCCACGCTGAAACACTCATCAAACCAGAAAGGCTTACGCGCAAGGAAAAAGAAGCGCAACGCTGTAGCCATCGTTGCCAGCAAAATGAAGGCGAGCACCGAAACCGGCGCCCCACGAGGCGATGAAGTGGAGGCCTGAAGACGGTCGCCCTCAGTGTGATCTTCCGCAGTTTTGGTGGGCAGCATGCTTGAGTTGGGCGAAAAGCACGGATTTCAAATGATACTATTGAGAAACCGCTGGCAACCAACGGGTCTCGCATGGCTGGTTTGGCATGATGAAAGCGTCATGGGCAGCAACGCAGCACAACCATCTTGCCGCAAGCAGTGAGCGGTGGGCGGGATGCGTGTCGGTGATCGTGCCTGTCTACAACGAAATCGCGCATGTGGATGAACTTCTTCAGTCCATCCACGCGTCGCCGGTGAAGAAAGAGATCATCATCGTCGACGATGGATCGACCGACGGCACTCGCGAGAAACTTCGCGCCATGCCGCTTTCCGACGATGTCACAGTGGTCTTCCACGAGAGAAATTGCGGAAAAGGCGCCGCCATCCGCACAGCTCTTCAATACGCCCGTGGAGAATACGTCCTTATTCAGGATTCAGACCTCGAATACGACCCTCAGGACTATCCCGCGCTGCTGCAACCGCTCGAGCAAAAGCAGGCGAATGTGGTTTACGGCGTGCGCCCCGACCGTCCCGAGCGCGGCCTGCGATTCTTTCTAGGCGCAAAACTTTTGACGCACCTGACGAACTTACTTTACGGCGCCGGTATTCATGATGAGGCGACCTGCTATAAAGTTTTCCGGCGGTCTGTGATTTCGCAAATCAGCCTGCAATGCCAGCGTTTCGAGTTTTGCCCGGAGATTACTGCCAAACTGTGCCGCACGGGCGAGAAGATCGCAGAAGTCGCCATTTCTTACAAGCCTCGGTCCGCCGGGGAAGGCAAGAAAATTCGCTATTCGGATGGCTGGGTGGCGATCTGGACGCTTTTTCGGTATCGCTTCAGCCACCGTTCGAACTGGAATAAGGATGCTTTCCAGCAGACGGCGCAGCGCTTGCCCTTCGCCGTGAGTTTCTCCCGCCTGCCCGAGTAAAGAAAATGCGTTTTAGATTTGTTTGGTAAGAACCCCACAACCTTCTCAAGAATTCATGTAGTCTGAAACGTCTAGCGCAGCAGAAGGAATTCAGCCAGTCCTGAGATATAAAAATAATCAGCATGTTCAAGAAAATCCTTATTGCCAATCGTGGTGAGATCGCGGTGCGCGTGCTCCGCGCTTGCCGCGAAATGGGGATTCCCGCGGTTGTTGTGTATTCCGATGTGGATCGAGCGGCTCTACACGTGCGCATGGCCGACGAGGCGTATCCCCTGGGTTCTGCGGCGGCTGCAGAGTCTTACCTCAACATCGGAAAGATTCTCGACATGGCCGCGCGATCCGGCGCTGATGCGATTCATCCCGGTTACGGTTTTCTCTCGGAAAATGCGAAATTCGCGCAAGCCTGCGCCGACGCGGGAGTGAAGTTCATCGGCCCAACGGCCGCGGCGATGAACGCGATGGGATCGAAGACCCGGGCGCGCCAGGCTATGGAGAAAGCTGGTGTTCCCTTTGTGCCGGGAACGTCACGGGGTATTCAGTCTTTCGAGGAAGCCGAGCAAGTGGCCGCCCGAATCGGCTATCCGGTGATGCTGAAAGCGGCCGCGGGCGGCGGCGGTAAGGGCATGCGGCTGGTTCATGCCGCAGCGGAGTTGAAGTCTTCCCTCGATGCCGCGCGCAGCGAAGCAGAGCGTTCGTTTGGCGATAACGAGGTTTACATCGAGAAGGCGATTGTGAATCCCAGGCACATCGAGATGCAGGTGCTCGCCGATGAGCATGGCAATACCGTCTACCTCGGCGAGCGCGAATGCTCGCTTCAGCGCCGCCATCAGAAAGTGTTGGAAGAAGCACCGTCGCCTATCGTCGACCCGGAAATGCGGCGCAGGATGGGCGAAGTAGCGGTTCGCGTCGCGCAAGCCGCCTCTTATACGAATGCAGGAACGGTTGAATTTTTGGTGGATGAGCAAAAGAATTTCTATTTTCTCGAGATGAATACACGTTTGCAGGTGGAGCATCCTGTAACGGAGCTGATTACCGGCCTGGATCTTGTCCATTTGCAAATTCGCATTGCGGGC
>Ga0308309_10002159_pt1 | contig 11702 bp, 10 predicted proteins | sample HubBroMetageWFT5_FD_192491 | JGI IMG/M metagenome (GOLD analysis project Ga0308309, IMG submission 192491) | Warmed and freeze-thawed soil microbial communities from the Hubbard Brook experimental Forest, New Hampshire - Hubbard Brook CCASE Soil... | ecosystem: Environmental > Terrestrial >...
GATTGTCATAGGTATAGTTCGCGGCCACATTGTTCGGGCGGGTCATTTGCGTGCGACGGCTCAGGGCGTCGTAGCTGAAGCCAAAGCTGCCGGTAGTAAAGGCCGAAGGCGGTGTCAGCGTCTGCAGGCGGTTCAGCGTGTCGTAGACGTACGCCGTCGAGCCGCTTTCGGGATCGGTAAACCCAGTCCGATTCGACGCCCTGTCGTAGGAATAGCTCGTCGTGAAATTTCTGCCGGTCAGGAAGCTGTAGCTCGTTGTGGTGCCGGTCAGCCGCCCCATGTTGTCATAGGCGAAGGTATAGGTCCCCGTGGGGTCGTTCACCGACGTGATCTTGCCAACGAGATCGTAAACATAATCGGCTTCCGTGGAGTCGGGATAGGTCTTGCGCGTCAACCGGTTCAACGCATCGTACACGTACTGTATAGTCTGACTTTTCCGGTCGGTCTTGCTGGTCAAGTTGTTATTCGCATCGTAGTAGTAGTTTTCAGTCAGAGTGGACGGGAAGTTTGCTTGCGTGACCCGCCCAAAGGCATCGTAGGTGAACATGGTCTTATGGCTATTCGCGTCCGTAATACTCGTCAGATTGCTTTCCGTGTCGTAGCCGTAAGTTGTGACGTTGTTCGCGGCATCGGTCACGCTAGTCAGCCGGTCTGCGTCGTCATACGCATAGGTCGTGGTTTTCCCGTTCTGATCGGTGACCGACGTGCGTCGTCCGCGATAGTCGTACCCAAATGTCGTGGTGGTGGTGTCCGGATAAGTGATCGTTTTCAACCTGTCTCCGGTGTCGTAAGCGAACGTGGTTTGGTGGTTCAATGCGTCCGTGACCGAGGTGCGATTGCCATGGGTATCGTAGCCATATGTCGTGACGTTGTTTTGCGCATCTTTGATCGTATAGATCAGGCCTGCCGGTGTGTAGGTAAGGGTCGTAATGTTGTTTAGGGGATCTGTGATCTGCGTCAGCTCCCCAAGGGAGTTGTACGCAAATTTCGTGACGCTGGCTGTAGTGTTGCTGTTGGGTGCCGGGGTCGTGACCGAAGTCAAATTCCCGTTGCTGTCGTAGGTGTTGGTCGTGACATTCCCCAGTGCATCCGTCGTGGTCAGAACTTCACCGAAGCTGTTGTAGGTATAGGAAGTCGTTGCCGTCGTAGTCGAATTGACCGGTTGCGTCTGAGAAAGGAGATTGTTCCACGAATCGTAGCTGTTGGTTGTCGTATTGCCGAGCGCATCCACAGAAACGAGCGCGTGTCCATTGGCATCGTACTGGTGCTGGATATTTCCTCGGCTCGTGCACGTCGAGCAACCTGACCCCTGGGCATTCACAATGCTCCACTGCCCGCCAGCTACTTGGGAAACGTATGTAGTTTGGTTGCTGAGCGAATCCGTCAGTTGCACGCTGAGCTGCGGAGTGAACACTGGCCCCTGTGCAGTGATGTTTCCTTCGACCACTGACACGGGTCCTAAAACTGCGTTGTCCGGCACTACGACGAGGATTTGTGTGTCACTCCATGAACTGACAGACGCTGTCCCGCCGCTGAAACTCACAACGCTTGACCCTTGCGTGGTTCCGAATCCTGATCCGTTAATGGTAACCGTGCTCCGAGGCATCCCCGCTGAGGGTGTGATCCCAGTGATTACAGGGTTTGGCAGCGTATTTCCGATTGTGATGGAAACATTGTCGAAAGTTGCCGATGCAAGCCCCAAGCTGTTGCCACCTGACACTCCCAAGCCGACGTAAACCGTTTCCGCGGTAGTAATCGTCTGAGTCGCGCCGATTTGCGTCCAGGTCACTCCGTCGGCGGATATGAAAGCACTGAGCATATTTACGCTGCGAACTGCCTTGACCCAATACGGCAGGGTGACCGCTGAGCCGCTCACCTGAAAAGTTCCGCCGCTAGGAACGGTCCGATAATTCAGGGACACTGTGTAGCTAGACGGTGAGTTATACGCAATTCCTGAGAATATCTCTGCTGAATTTGCAGCCAGCGTCTCACGAATCATGGCTCCTGCTTGCGCAAAGCCGTTCGTGGAACTCATACCAGTCACGCGCGCAACAATCGCGCCGTTTGTCGTTAACGGTTGATATACAAAGTGCATTGTGTCGGAAGATCCCCCGACTTGCCCCGCGCCTTGTACGGTGAACGCACCATTTGCGTAACTCGCACTCCCTGCCTTGGGCACACGTCCGATGTCCTGGTCGAACCATCCAGACAATAATGCCTGCGAGGTGACGGAGAAAAATACCGGATTGCTGTCAATCATGTCCGGGGCCAGCGTGACCACGAGCGGACCAGACGTTGCTCCGGTGGGAACAGTAAATGTGATGGACGTTGCGCTCCAGGTATTAATCGTGACTGGCGCGTCGTTTAGAAACACGTTGCTGCTGCCTTGAGAGCTGCCAAAGTTGGAGCCTGTGATCGTTATCTGTGTGCCCACCGCCCCGGACGTTGCAGACACGCTGGTGATCGACGGGGCTGGGGCGGAAGTGGTACTGACGGAGACATTGTCAAACGTCGCCGTAGCCATCGTCGATGTGCTGCGGCTGGTTACTCCCAGGCCGATATAAACAGTCTGCTGCATTGGGATGCCTAACGGAGGTCCAAGCTGCGTCCAGTTCACTCCGTCTGGCCCTGTGTATATATCCACAAAGTTTCCGTCACGAACCATTTTTAGCCAGTACGGAAGGGACATATTCGTGAGGTAGTTCGAAACCGTCCCCGGATTCGCTCCCGGACTTAGCCGATACGAGGAAATAACTTCCGTCTGGCTGGAGGGGTTGTAATAGCACAAGTACTGATTTCTTGCGCTCTGATCCAGCGTTTCGCGGATCATGACACCGGCTTGCGTTCCACTCGGACCCTGCACGCTGGCTACTCGGGCCACAATCGTGCCGCTGCCCGACAATGCCTGATACACGTAGTGCAGCGAGTCCGAGGTGCTCACGTCAACAGAACTCCCAGCGCCTTTGACCGTGAATACATTATTCGAGTAGGTCGCACTTCCTGCTAAACCCACCGAACCGACATCCTGATCGAGCCAGCCAGTCGGTAACGGATTCGATGTGACGGCGAACTCCACCGGATTGCTGCTATTCATGCTTGGAGCCACAGCTACTGAAAGCGGCCCGGAGGTTGCTCCTGTAGGTATCGTGATCGTGATTGAGGTTGCGCTCCACGAATTGATGGTGACCGCTGAACCATTCAAGTAAACTGCGCTGCTTCCCTGCGAGGCTCCAAATCCTGTCCCTGTAATGACGACCTGACTGCCGACGTTCCCAGTAGTGGCGGAAACGCTTGTGATCGAAGGAGAGGGGTTCGATGTGGAGCTGACGGAAACGGTGTCGAAGGTTGCTGTTGCCAAGGTAGAAGTATCTCGGCTGCTAACCGCCAACCCAACATCCACGCTCTGTCCCATACTGAGGGTCTGGCTCGTCCCGGTTTGTGTCCAGTTCACTCCGTCCAGTGAATTGTAGGGCGTAAATGTGTTGCCACTTCGTACGAGTTTTGCCCAGTAAGGCGGAGTTACGCCTCCCAACTGGTTCGAGTAAGACGGGCTTCCTCCGGTGCTCGCTCGGTAGATGAAATAGAAATACCCGGGAGCATTTCTGTTGTCATAAGCGACTAACGCGCTTATCGCCCCTGCGGCGGGAGTATTTCGGATCATGATTCCTGCATACGCATCATAGGAAGTGTCGCTCACAATGCGCGCAACAATCGTTCCGTCTCCGGTCAGGGTTTGGTAGGTGAAATTAGATGAGTCGCTTGTACCGAAAAAACCGCTGCCAGCGCCATTAACTGTAAAGACTCCGTTTGAATAACCCGCATATCCGGCCACCCCGACAGAGCCTAAATCAGAATCCGACCAACCGCTCGGAAGATACGTAACCGTGAAATTGACCCCGTTACTCGCTACCCCGCCCGCGTTTACAACAACATTCCCCGTCGTAGCTCCTGAGGGCACAGTTACGACGATGCTTGAGGAATTCCAAGTCGTTATGGCAGCCGTCGTCCCATTGAACGTTACGCTTCCAGGACTCGCACCGAAATTTGCACCGGTGATTGTCACCGTTGCACCAACCACGCCTCCAGCCGGAGACAAAGTCGAAATGCTAGGCGCTGCAGCACAAGTCTCGCCTGCCAGCAGCGAAACCAGGAAGATTGTGAGACCCAAGACCGGCTTCCAATTCCGTATGTTCATTAGTGCAACCCCCGAAAATCAGTACCCGCTTTACGACTCAAACCGGAGACTTGAAAGAACGAATCGACTCATTGCGGATAGGTGATGGTGACTGCGTTCACGCCGTTTGCCTGCGAAGCAGTCAATCCGTGACCGTTACCGTCGTAGGTGTGCGATTCGAGGACTTTGCCCTGAGAATCGGTGACGGACGTAATTAAGGATTGGCTGTTATACGTGAAATTAATCGTAGAAAGGTCTGGCTTCGTAACCTGGCTCAGTCGATTCTGCGCGTCATAGGCATAGGAGAGCGACATGCTGAAATCTGAGGTGACGCCGGTTACCAATCGACTGGAACCATTTGCGTAGTTAAAGTACAAATGGCGCGAAACCGGGTCGGTTACTGTAGTAAGGCGGAGTGCACCATCATAAGTGAGTGAGGTCGTGTTTCCGTTGCGGTCGATTATGGTGGTCAGCAACCCGGTAACGTTGTCGAAACGGCGCTGCTCTCCGTTTTGAAAGGTGATCGTCCAGTAGCTGCTGCCGCTCGTCAACGTAGCGGTAGCATTCGCGGGGGACGCCAAGGGCGACGTGGAACCATTACTCGGACCAAAGTACCAAATGCTTGAGTTGGCCCGAATGTACACCATGTAGTTGACCGCGTCTCCAGTGCCCGGAGAGAGCGTTTCTTCGTAGGTGGAGCGCCAGTTGGGACCGAACAATCCTATGGGTGGTCCGCCCAAATACGCGGGCCACATGCTGTTCCACGTTCTCTGGAGTGCCAACCCGCCTCCTAGCCCCGGTATACTGACATCCGACTGCACGAAGTATGTGTTCCCGTTGGCAAGATTAATTGGCGGTCCGGCCGCTTCTTGGTTCTTATCGCATGTAGGGCAATAACTCGGCGGTGGGGTGCAGACAGACCGAACATCCCAACAAATCACCTGATAACCGGCACCGGTAAGTACGCTAGAACATTGGGATGAGTCAGCCGGAAGGGGTGGCACCCATCCTGCGGGGTAGCCATAGAAAAGACTCTGATACCAATATACGCATCCCGACTGCGCTTGCGCATTCAAACATGAAGCAATTTGCAAAATCACCAAAGCGAACGCTCCGACAGATATTTTCCTCATCATAGGTCCTCCACGAGTACTTTCCGGTGCGAAAGGGAAAGTCCACGACGCACACTAAAACCGACCCGGTTCTCAGAGAGTGAAGAGAACCAGCTCACTACAATTTCTCCAAACGCCTATGCCCGAGTGTATTGACGCCCCACTCTTTGAGAATTAATTTGGACGAATGCTGGGGATATTCGTCTTGGCTACTAGTTCACGCAGAATCTTTCATTAGAAGCTGAGCGCCAGTCCGGCCCAAACGCAGCAGCGAAAACCGGCAGACCCGTTACATCATTAGGGTGTTCTTAGGGACGTATCTCTATACTTACGCCATTCTGCTGTCAATGGTACTCGCCATAAATATTTATTCACGCTGTGGAAAATATCCATCAACTTGCGATTTGCTCGGGGAAAGCATGCAAGAAGACTGTGTTGGCGTGTTTCTTCTCGGCAGGATACAAATGCCCATTCCCATTCGCGACGACCGCAATGTATTTTCCGCCTTTGTAAAGATTGCTTAACTTTCTTGCCGTCGCTCGCCATCTTTGCCCAACGAGATTTCGTATCGGGGTTCTGTTCGAGTCCTCGCAGTTCTCTCCCATTCAAACTGAAAATCGATCTGTTTGAGTTTTCGCTTTGCAGCTGATTGGGCCGGGAAGCCTTTGTCTTCGAACGTGACCGTCTTCTTGTTTTCGACGAGCGATTGCCGGTAGTCAGCCTGGCGCACGTGGTCCAGAGACACCGACTTGATCAAATGTGACTCCTAACTGGCAACGGACCTCCATAGGCCCGCAATCGGGACCGCCCAGCCACCTCGACGGCATGCTCGTATTTTTGAGTGGCTGACCGCCGCTTTCGTTCTCGTCGATCTAAAAAGATGTGCCGTTGTGAGCAAGGAATCATTGCTCATCACAAGAAAATCACCTCAAGAGAAGCGCTCCTTCAGCCTGGCTTCGATTGCCGACGACCTCATGACGGGAACGGCTGCCGTTTTGACGTTGTGAAGCGTGGCCCGCATTCGTCTGATTCTCGGGAACAGAGCCGATCGTAAATTCGATTCGCACGCAGGTGATCACGGGGTTCTTTCGTCACTGTTGCAGCAGTTTGAATAGCTCTGCAATGAATCATGTGCGGCTCGCAAATCTGTACACCACTCGCGTGCGGCCACCCCGAATGATGGTCGCTATAAACATCTATATGTACGCTGTACTTGACATATAGAACCTATTGACCTACTCTTAGAGGCAGTCCGCAGGAGGGATATCTATGCCTACCCATACATCCGGGGATGAGTTAGCAAATCACCGTCGAACCTGGCTGCTGTGCTTCTATTTGGCAGCGATTCTTTCGGCCATTGCTCTATGCGTAGTCGGCAGCAACCAGTCTCTTCATACGCCTCTACTCTTCTTGTCGGTCGCAGGGGCCGCCGCTGCGGTTTGGTTCTTGCTGCGGTTTCTGCGTTCAAACGACGAACGTGAACGGCAGATCAACTATAGGGCCCTTACATTTGCTTTCACCGGCACCTTGGTTTTTTCCCTGGCTATCGGCTTTCTCCAGAGCTTCGGTTTTCATTCCGTTTCGTGGCTGGGCATCCCCGCCCTCATGGTCGTTCTGTGGAGTATTGGCCTAATTTTGTATTCGTGGCGGTATCAATGAAGACCCGCCTTCGCGTATTGCGTGCAGAGAAGGAATGGTCGCAGGCCGAGCTTGCAGCCCATATAGGTGTAGCTCGCGGCACCATCAATGCGATTGAAACAGGAAAATACGATCCGAGTCTGCCGCTTGCATTCAAAATCGCTCGTGTGTTTGGCAAGACCGTGGAAGAGGTTTTTCTCTATCAGGAGAACGAACTACCAGCGACGACGAACCCCGGCGTCTAGCTCGCAAGTCCCATTTCGATGTGCATTGATTCACCCCTCCGGTTGCCTCCGATCGAGCTATCCGGCTCGACTGCAGCATTCCCTGCGTGTTGTCTCTATGCGATTTCAAACGAAGTTCGAACCCGGTCTGGAGGGCTTCCATGACACGCGGCTTCGATGTGTTTGACCGCGATGATTTCCGCACCCCTCACGATGACTCCGAGCGTGGCATGGGCAGTGGTTCGACTTCCTCTTGGGACAAATGGAGGGAACTACAAAACATTCATCGGGAGGAAGAGCGTAGTGATGCGCTCGCGCGCGAGGCGCAGCAACGATCCAGCAGGGAACGTCCTCCGGTGCCACGTGAACAGTGTGTTCGGGTAGTCATGGAGCAACGGACAAGAACTGCTTTTACGGATCGGAACAGGACTTATTCGTTGCGGGATTCCGAGATTTACACAATGACGGAAGTCGGCAAGTTCCGTGTTGTCGCCAAGAACGACTTGGCCGAATTCGCCTACAACGGCGACCGAGACCGCATGGAAAACGACGTTGAAAGCCTGGTGCGCCAAGGACTCGCAAAGGTGACGCCCATTGCTGATACCGAGTACAACCAGCGTAAGGTCGTGACACTAACCAAAGAAGGTCACAGGTTCTTGTCCCGCGGCAAGGTCCTCCCGCGCGGCCAGGCTATCTATCATAGCCTCAAGAAACCAAGGGAGGCCAACCATGACGGGGATCTTTATCGCCTCTACCATAAGGTCGCCGATGAGATCGAAAGCCAAGGCGGCAGGGTGATTCGCGTCCAACTCGATTACGAACTGAAGGAGGAACTTTACTCACGCCTCGCCCGCACTTCGCAGGACAAGACGAGAAATCCGAGAACTTCGCCTGAGGAAATAGCCAACCGATATCACCTCAGAGTTGTGTCGGGCAAGGTTCCAATTCCCGATCTGCGGGTGGAGTATGTCCGCGAAAACGACAACGAAATCCAGCGCCGCGACCTGGAGTTGGCCACGGATCACTATCGTCCCCAAGGGCTGTCGGAGAAGGCCCGCGCGGGCTTTCAGATTTATGCCAAGCCTGGGGAGACCGATCGGCTACGGCGCATTCGAAACGAGCAGGAGCTCACGGCAGCGATTTTGAGTTTATAACCAATGACCATTCATGAATCTCAACTCGCCAACCTCCGCGCCTTCGGCTACACCGAGGTCGAATCCCGCTTTCTTTACCTTGTGGCGACGCATTCCGGATATTTCACGGTGAAGCAGTTTCTCGACTTTGCCGGTGCGAGAAGCGGTAAGCGGAACGCCCGGTTGGTAGAGAAACTCTTCGGACTAGGCCATGTCAGCGCCCAAAGATACCGGCGCCGGAGTATGGTTTATCATCTGCACTCTCGCTCCATCTACGACGCGATTGGCAAACCCGATCTCCGCAATCGCCGGGGTCATGAACTCGACTACATCAAGGCACGCCTCATGGCTCTCGATTGCATTCTGGCGAACCCAGAGGACGACTATTTCGAGACCGCGGAAGCCAAGCGCAATTATTTCATCGATCGATTCCACGTTCCTGAGAGTTTGTTTGGTCCCTCCGAGCACCACGCCAGGGGAATTACGTTTGCCGACAGATTCCCCCTCTGCGTTGCCTATCCTTCTCCCGACTACATGGCTGTGGTCACCTTCACCTACCTCGACCCACAGCACCGACATGTGGATGCATACATCGCTCACTTGCGCACGTATCGGCCACTCTGGCGACTGCTTCCCAGTTTCCAGTTCCTCTACATTTCAACGGAAGGCGGGTTGCAGAAAGACGCGGCACACCTTTTCTCGCTCTACGTGGAAGGCAGGGGCTTGTCCGATTTGGTTCGTTATTTCGATCTGCAAACCAAATGGGACAACAAGGAATACGGACGGCTTACCGAGCAGGACGTGCTCTTCTTGAGCGAATCGAGGAAGCGTTACACGGGAGAGAGCATCGGCACGCTGTACTACCTCTGGAAGCGAAATCAGCTGCCGAAGGACATTCAAACTACAGCGGCGGAGAAAGCACCGCCGGGCCAGAAGATCCTTTTCCGTAACCTCACAGTGCAGGGGAATGAAGCGATATTCGGCGGGACTACGAGACGATGGGGTGACGGCTGGCAGATAAGGGGGCTGGAGGGAGCGAGTTCACCTCCTGGGTCACCCGCAAGGCCAATCCAAAATCTTCAGAGAAGGGCAGATACGTGAAGGAGAGAGGTGACAGATGCACGCGGCCAAAACACTAGGATGGGCGGGAGCGACCCCACTTTTGACGGCTTTCAGCCGCCCAAAGGCTCGTGGGGTCGCTCCCGCCCGCCCCGAGCAGCTCGGGGCCGTGTTTTGGCCGTGTGCATACAAAGATGTAATCGACTCGGAATGTAGAGAAGAAATGATCCTAATCAATGAAAGGAGAAAATCCCGATGGCTGTGTTGAAAGCACCACCCAAACAACCCAAGACAACAGTGGTCCAATTAAGACTCGACGACGAAGCAAAGACCAAACTCACGAAATACGCAGAGTTTCTCGATTGCTCACCGTCGTACGTCGTGACGGAGGCCCTGAAACTTGTCTATAACAAAGACAAAGAGTTTCAGGCATGGCTTTCAGGCGAACACACCAGTAATCACGAATCAAGCTCGAAAGGAGAGTCGTTCCAACTGGAATTGAAGTGAAACGCCATGCAACACCGCCTCCAATCCGGCATGCGTGAGAGCCCAGCGTCCGACCGACGACATGGCTCGCGCCAAGTAGTACGCAGTCTCTCGGATGGAAATTGTGTCGAGGAGGGTAACGTACCGTCGTCGCCGGCTACGCCCAGCCAGAATCATTCGTTTGCCGATGCTGACACCACCCCCAATGCCGCGTCACCCGGCGCGGCCACAGGGGAAGAGAAGAAAAGTGAAAGCAGGGGTCCTGCTGTCGCAGTCGCACTTACGCGTTCACAAAAGATTACGCCCGGCTTCGAGCCTTTGATTGGGAGTCTCGAGGCGGCCAAACTGCTCGGCAATATCCATGTCAAGACTCTGCAGCGCTACGCTCGTCACCAACGCATTCCGGGATATCAAATTGGAGGTCACTGGTATTTTCGTGCATCAGAGCTGGACTCGTGGTTGAGATCTCGGCTAAATTCATCTTGCCATCCGTGCCGTTTGGACTAGGAGGAATTTCTCACATGTTCAAGCGGCAACGGTATCAGTTCGGAAGCATTGAACGGAAAGCAAGAAGGAAGGGTCCGGATGTTTGGGCACTGCGTTATAGAGAGCGTTTGCTTGACGGAACCAACTGCCACAAAAGTCTCATCGTTGGAACTGTTGTGCAACACACTACGGAGTCTCAAGCCAGGAGGGCGGCACAGGCACTCCTGCTTCGGATTAACGTGGACAATCCAAACGCTGGTGTAGTGACCTTCGGTGCGGTGATAGAGCGATATCTCGTGGAAGAGTTGCCTGACCGTCATTCGACTGCGAGGGGCTATCAATCGTGGCTGAAGAACCACATTAATCCGAAGTGGGGCGAGTACCCGTTGCAACAAATCAAGCCACTGGCTGTCGAGCAGTGGCTCAAGGGGCTCGACCTCGCGCCAAAGAGCAAGGGACACTTGAAGAATCAAATGCGGATGGTCTTCAACTGCGCGATGCGATGGGAGTTGCTCCCTTATCAAAGCAACCCCATGAGCTTTGTGCGGGTAAAAGACGTCTCGAAGCGTGTGCGTCAGTCATCCGTGTTGACGATCGAACAGTTCCGACAGGTTCTCACGCACATCCCGGAACCCTATCGCACAATGTGCATAGTGGCCGGATGTCTGGGGCTGCGGATCAGTGAGGTTCTCGGATTGCAATGGCGTGACTTCGATTGGAAGACACACCAAGTGCAGATTCGGCGATCTTGGGTTTGTGGCCACATTGGCGAACCCAAGACGGAGAATTCAAGGAGACCGATGCCTGTTGACCCCGCATTAGAGAAACTCTTGCGAGAGCACCGGCAAAGGTTCCCTTCCTCCCTTCAAGGAGACGAGTGGCTATTCGCTAGCAAGCGTACAGGAATGCCCTCGCACCCTTGGAGCGCACAACGTCGCTGGCTGCTGCGGGCAGGAGAAAAGCTCGGAGTGGGAAGGCTCGGTTGGCACGCATTTCGGCACACTTATTCGACTCTGCTCAACGAGCACGGCACAGACGTTAAGGTACAGCAGGAACTTCTTCGTCATGCGGATATACGTACGACGATGAATATCTATACCAGGGCTGTACCGGAGCGATTGCGAAAAGCGAACAGCAAGCTGGTTCGGCTTTTGCTGCCGACGGGAACATGAGAAGGTCGTAGTGTTCCCTTAAGTTCCCTCACGCAGAGGCCAAGTGTCAAAAGGTGAATGAGTTATGGCGGAGGCGTGTGGAAGTCGAATCCACCATTCGGCCCGCGAAGGGTCGAATCGCCGGCTTTGAAGGCCGGGAAGGTCACCGGACCCCTTTCGCCCCCGCTAGAAGAATATCATCACCGCCAAAAACTCAACGGTGGGAGGAAGCGGCCTAG
>Ga0308309_10002160_pt1 | contig 11701 bp, 15 predicted proteins | sample HubBroMetageWFT5_FD_192491 | JGI IMG/M metagenome (GOLD analysis project Ga0308309, IMG submission 192491) | Warmed and freeze-thawed soil microbial communities from the Hubbard Brook experimental Forest, New Hampshire - Hubbard Brook CCASE Soil... | ecosystem: Environmental > Terrestrial >...
GCCTTCATCGCAACCCATCGTCGTAGTAAGCAGCCACAAGTGGAGATACCGCAGTTCTACGTCTCGCTCACATGCAGCTTGTGCAATGCACCGCCGACATCCGTTTCGTCGGAGGTAGCCGCAGCATATCGTCGCACCAACAATTTCACATGCCAGAACTGCCGAGACAAAGCCGCTCAGGCTCGCGAGTTTGCAAAAGAGCAGCGCAGTCCCGAGCACGAGATCAGAGATGGCTGGGGCAGGCTGAAAGACCAAGCGACAACAGGGTGCAGTGATGGAACGCCCCGATAGCTTGTACACCTTCGTGTGTACGATTTGTGATTTCACCCTCGATCAACTTCCACCGGACGCCTTGGAGATTTCTCGCGCCCCCGGTAGCCGCGTCACGGTTTTTCAATTCGCGGACGGTTCCAAGCACACACTCAGAAAGAAAAAGAAACAGACGGCTCCCACCGTCAAGGAAACGAAATGAACGACCAAGAAATAATTGCGAAGTTTTTCGAAGTACGCCCGGAGTTCGCGGTGCAAGCGAACATATCGTTCCTGCGAGATCAGGCCGCGAAACCTCTCACCGTTGAGAGTCTCTCCGCAGCAGCCGACCAACTGCGTGACACGCTTCTGCTCGCACCCGAGTACGAGTCAGCTTTCGAAGCGTTCTTGTTCCACAACGGCAAGAAGAAGAACTTGGCCGAGCGTGCCATCTTCATCGAGACGATGCGTGCGAAGGAAATTCAAGCGGCGGCGTCCCAAGAATACGAGGCTCTCATCAAGCAGTTGGGTGAGAAGTGGCGCGGCAACACGATAGAGCGTCTCCGCGAGGTCGTGGAGAAACGCCGCATTCACAACATGACCGCGTCCCAATTCAAAGAACAACGAGCACCAACACCCAAGGAGCACCGTCCATACGCGGAGTTTCCGACCTTGCCGGAAATCCTTGTTTTACCAGGCAACGTGCAAGCAACAAGAATCGACGCCGCGTTTTTAACCAATTTACCCAAGACTGATTTCTATCTTTACCGACGTTTGTACAACAAATTTGGCGGACAGCAGATTACAGACCGCCAGAACGGAATTGTGAAAGGCGCGGCACAGCCGCAAGGGGAATGACAATGACACAGGAACAACAAACAGAACTACTTCGCCGAGCGTTCAAAGCCGTAGAGCAGAGATTGCTGCCCGCCAAGCTGGCCCCGACCGCTGTCAACGGCAGCAAGATCGTAACTGCTCTTATTGAGCGCGGCGTACTGCAAGGCACGCCGGACGAGCAATACGAGGCTGTGAAGAGCATCTATAATCAGCTTGAATGGGTCGTGAAGCCAGCAAAGCTGCTCGCGCAAGAGCAGAACGAGAAGCCGCGCAACCAGAACGATGCGGTGAAGGACATCGAAGACCGAGCAGCGAAGGTCCGTGCAGGCGAAGTCGCCGCTGCACAGCAGGCTGCCGACGAAGCCAGCATCAAGCAGGCTAAGTCTCTGATTGCGGGCTACACGCCCACGAAGACCACGCCGCGCGGGCAAGTCATCGATTACGCCGATCAGACCAAATCACAAGAACAGTGGACGACGGCGTTGAATCAGGCCGTAGCAACAAAACAGAATTTGCAGGAGTGGGTCAAGGCGCTGGTCGCAACGATTCAAAAGCGTTACGTGGACAGAGAGCGAGCATCGGAGAGAATCTGATGTACGTCCATCTTGGCAAGTTGAGAGATGACGACCGTCTGCTCTGGGAGAACGTCCGCACGCATCTGCGTCTTTCTCCCGATGAGGCGACAGATATTCGCGAGATTAATGCGGACGAACTGAGCGCCAATTTCAAACCACGTCTTCTTGACTCTAACCAGCGTCAAAAGAAAGCGTGTGAAATCGGTATCACCCCGCTTCCCGCAGACGGCAACCGCGATATCGACGCCGAATTGAAGGCCGATCTACAACGTGCCGCTGACCAAGCTCGCGCTACCCAGAGGCTCAACGAGTATGCGGAAGCCGGGTTGGAAGACACCGAGGCCAACGCGAGCGCGATTCGAGACTTCGTCAACAACAGTGCGGTCAAAGGCTATTGGTCGGTGCAGATTGTGGACGCGGCAATCGCCAACCTCGGCAACAAGTTGACTTGGCGCAAGGCGGAAGCACCAACACCGCCGCCAGCGCAGCCAACCGAAGTTTTAGACACGCTGCCGAACGGAGAACCTCAACTTTCGCTCGACGCTGATGCACGCACGATGAGAGCAGCTTCGATCACACAGCTTCGAGACCTCGACAAACGCCGCAATGGATTGAGAAGACCAGTCGGTTCGTTCAGTTCCAGATTCTAAACAAGTTCCCGTTCACGGGAGGCCGCGCCCTTCCAGCATTACGCGCGGACGGGGCCGTGGAAATCGGCCCAAATTTTATACAAGTTCCCGGTGTCCGCGAGTCACTGGGTTGGGGACCGCGTCAGGGGCGACTCAGGGGTGGTCCTTAAAATTTTGCAGTTCGGCCCAATCACGCCGAAAGGAAAGAGAGGATGTCCATATCATCGGGAACGGTCGGCGCGATTAATGAACTTCGCGTATGTGTTTATTTGATGTCGCTGGGTTGGAGTTGCTTTCGCGCTTACAGTCCGAATTCGAGCGCAGACATCTTGGCAAGTAAAGGTCGCACGATTCTTCGAGTTCAGGTGAAGTCGAGTTTGAACGGGCAGTGGACCAACCTTCGCGCTGGCAACAACGATCTGCTCGCCATCGTGACAGACGGCGAGATTCGTCTAAGAGCGTCGAACAAGAAGACCGCTAGGCTCCTTCCAGTATGCGCTTTGGTTCGTAAACCAAAGCCACGCTAATCGTCACGCGCTCGTCACTGAGCCGTCACCGAGTTTCACTCGCTGTGGCATCCCGAGCCGGGACAGCCCCCAGCGGTGTCGCGCAGGGCAAAGGGAAAACTATTCGTAAAGCGCGAGCGCCGTCATCCCCAGACCAACGGGTAAGGATGGCGGGATACTCCCCGGTTGCCTTAACAGAATTGAGAACGCCGATACGCGGCGTCGCCATCACCGGGTCAACCCGCTGGCACTGTAACGGCGGCGGGCCAATACAATGCGACGCGTACGGTCGCGACTCCGCCGTTAAAATTTTGAATTTCCGGCATCGCCGGGAGGCGATTGGATTGCGCATCCACTCGCATAGTCTGCCGCGTACGCGGCAAGGGTGTAACACCATGAAAGAAGAGAAGCAAAAGCAAGCCAAGAGCAATTACGACGGGCAGGAACGTGAGTCCCTTCGTCTTGGGCAACAGGCTCGCACTAAAGAAACTGTCGTGGACGCGAAAGAAGATCACACAGCGCACGACCGTGCTCGAAACGCTCGCTTTGCCGCAACTGGCGAAGGGCAGTGCGAGCACGCGGGTAAGTAACAAAGACGCGGCTGTTCAGGGCAGCCGCTTTTTATCAGCCGTATCCGCTCGTGGAAAAGCTAGTAGCGCAGTCGAGCACGAACCGCGCCCGTAGAACCGATGACGGAGGCTCAACCACTGTTCGTGGTCAGTTCGTTGCCGCCACAGGATGAACAGACGGTCAGCAAGGAACAGACGGCGGGCTTTCTGGAGCGCATCGAGTCGAAATTCGGAAGTCGGTAGGGGATGAAATCGCCTGTCGCGGCGTGCTATTATCTTGCCCGCATTACGAACACAGGCCGCTAAGTACTGCGGCCAAAAAATCTTGCATTAAGGAGAGGCACATGAACGTACAGTTGACCTATCAGAGTGGGCAGCAGTACAGCGAGCATTTTGCTGAGTTCAAAGTTACCGTGTCCGGCGGTGGGAGGAAGCGGATTCGGATTTCGTTCAAGGAGAAAGAGAGTGGTCATGGTTTTGCCACTTTCACGTTGCCGGTCGAAAAGGGACAACAGCTTGCCCATGCAATCTTGGCAGCGGCAGCGGGTATCGAGGACCCTATCGTGTTCGAGGTTGAGGAACCCAAACCCAAAGCGGTAGCGGCATAGCTTTCCAAGAGGAGCCCGGTGCGACCATTGCGCCGGGCTTTTCTATTCTCATCCGATTTGTCCTCAAACGTACGGCGCTCGTATTGAAGGCATCCGTCTGCCATCGTTGCAGTCTTCAAACTGGACAGCTAAACTTTGACCCCTTGTGATTGCAGGTGCCACAAGAACGGGCCGCGTTAAGCGTCTGCGAGGTATCCTCTATATAAGGATGGTGGGCCTCGAAGGATTTGAACCTTCAACCTGCGGATTATGAGTCCGATGCTCTAACCGGATTGAGCTAGAGGCCCGTGGTCCCATCATACCTTGATCTTGTACTTCCGTTGAAGAACGTCGCTCAGCTTCCGAAGGCCGCGCTCCCCAGCAGAGCGATCAGGCTGAACGTAGTAGGCCATCGTCGTAGAGACATCAGCATGGCGCAGAATCGACTGGATGGTCTTGTCATCGACACCCGCTTCATTAAGCCGGGTGCCGAGTCCGCGCCGGAAGGCGTGCCAGCCGAACCACGCACCGTTGATGTGCTGCGGAATATCACGGCGGGATACGTTGTCGAGATTCAGCGGGCCTCCCTTCACACCACGAAAAACCCAGCCTTCTCCGATCTGGGGGAAGTCTTTCTTATACTGGGTCAGCAGCTTTCGAATCATCGGCACCACGTATAGAGAATCTTCCCTAGCCTCTGTCTTCGGCGCACCCACCACGTTGTTCACGATCTTGCGCCGCACGTCAATCTTCTCGCCGTCGTAATCCTTCCACTGTAAACCCCACAATTCACTTCGTGAGAGTCCCGTGAACGCGGACAACGCGCAGACAGTGCGTGCAGGTTCCGGCAGTTTGTCGAGCATCTCAGCAATTTCTCCCAGCGTGTACGCGTGCTCGTTCGATGCCGCGATCTTCTGCTTGCGAATCTTTTCTGACTCGGTCATGCCACTCAGGTTCATCTTACCTTTCGTGCGCCCCCCAGCTTTCACTTCGTTCATTGGGTTGGCGTGCCGGAATGCTCCCTCGACAATCGCCCATGAGAAGACACCTGAGAGAAAATTCTTAATCCGCATGTGCGTTTGGTGGGAGAGATTCTGGTCTAAAGATTCGATGAACCGCTGGCCGTCCCGGGGCGTGAAGTCCGCCAGCTTCATCTTCGCGATCTGGGACGGCCGTATGTGGCGCTTGTAAATGTCGCGGTAGCCCTCGACGGTGCTAGGTTCCATGTGCAGTTCGTTGCCAGCGGGGGCGCTCACCCGGAACTCGCACCGAGGCCAGTACGATTGCTCGATGAACGCGCCCAATGTGATCGCGCCCGTTGTGATAGCATGTTCCTTGTTGACGGGATTGAGAAGGCTCGTGATCTTATCAGCGAACTTGTTGCGGAGAAATTCTAGGTCCTTCTCGGTGCCCTTCAATGGATGGTCAGAGTAGCGGCAGAGAATATGTGGGACCCGAACGCGTACTGTCTTGCCGTCAACGGCGCGATCTTCGTAAACGCGCAGGACCCAATTGGGTCCCTTATGTGCGATCTGGCCTTCTTGACTGCGTGCTCTCATCGTTCTGCCTCCGGGTCCCATAACCCAATTCGATTGGGACCCAGAATAACAAAAACAAAGGCATTTTGTCAAGTGCCAGCGGACTCATAATCCGTTGGTCCCAGGTTCAAATCCTGGCGGGCCCACCAACTAATTGTTAAGTTCTTCCTGTGCAATCAGTTGTGGATTTCCCGCCTTGTGTATTTTCCTTAAACTCGAGAACATCTGAGAACAAAACTCCCGCGACCCTCTCGACAGCGCGTCTTTGCGAGTCAGGGATCACGTGAGCATATGTGTTGAGCGTCGTTCCGAGATCCGAATGGCCCAGTAAAGCCTGAGCGGTCTTGATCGACTCTCCTACTTCCGTGAGTAACGTTGCATGAGTGTGTCGGAACGAGTGCCACGAAACACGTGGCTGTCTGATCCGATCACATGCAGGCGCAAGCACGCGGTTGTAGAGGTTCTTTTGGTTAAGCGGCGTCCCAGTCGGCGTGCAAAACACCAACTCGTTCGGCGCCCTGCTTTTCGTGCTGGCCCGATGAGACTCCAACAGAGCTCGAAGGAATCCACTGATCGGAATAACGCGGTTGCTGCTTCGAGTTTTTGGCGAACCGAACTCACCGTCAGAATAAGTCTCGGCAACTTCGATTGTGCCGCGAAGCATGTCAACACGCTTCCAGCGAAGAGCGAGGATTTCGCCGATCCTCAACCCTGTCAGCACCGCAAGTTGAACAACCGTGAGACACGGTTCCGTCAACTCTGGCAGGAGCTGGCGTACCTGAGCAGGGGAATAGAATCGGTGCTCGATCCTCGATCCGGTTGAACGGATTCGTATGCCATGCGCCGGATTCTTATCGAGATAGCCCCGTTCCACGGCGGCCCGCAACACTGTCGAGAATGTTGCGCGAACGCCGCGAAGCGTGCCGGAGGCATGCCCCTTCTGTCTCAGGTCTGACAGCACTGTTTCAATCTGCGCCCGGCTGATTTCGCAAAGCGAACAAGAGCCGAGGGCAGGGATAATGTGCCTGTCGAGTTGGAAGCTGTAATACTTCACAGTGCTCTTCTTAAGTGCCAGTGCAGCATTTCGGTGCCATTCCACTCGCACGAACTCTTCGAGTGGCTTGGTCGCCTGCGGCCGGCGCTGGCTCAGATTTAGAGTAGCCGCTTTGTCTTGGAGGAACACCCGTGCCTGCTGCCTTGTGATCTCGCTGACCGGCCCCAAAGTTTCGGCGCGCTGTACTCTCCTCACCGATCCATCGGGTTGCAAAACGTTCTCCCTCCAGCGAAGCACCCACATCTTTCTTCGTTTACCACGAGTCCACAAACAACCTTCTTGATAACGCGGTCGAGTCATACGCTCCTTTCGGCTGACTCGTCCGCCTCTTTCTGCGTCGAGAATGATTGTAGCGCTCATGTCAAGCATTGAAGCGCGCTCCCATTCGCTGACGATCGATCCAAGCTTGAATGTCGGACTCGCGAAAGCGCCAATACTTGCCAAGACGGTAGCCCGGCAATCGTTCCAGCGAACGCTTGCGCACACGCTCATAAACCCAAGACACGGGAACCTGCAGTAGCTCAGCAACTTGCTGAACGTTGAGCAATGCGGACTTCGATGGAGTGCCCAGTGCGTCCTCTCCCGCGCGGAGTGAGTAGACCGGTGACGTTTCCTGAAGATGCGAACTTTTCAGCTGGGTCGCTGACAGCGACGACAGCGATTCAACAGCTGGGCGCGAGGCATGCTGTCTTGCAGACGCTGTATTCTCGCGCTCACCGAATTGGGTTGGACGGATCTTCATGTTTGTTACGCGGACTTCGTTAGGACGCCTCCTTTGGGTTGCTCGCAACTGGTACCATCGATGGTTCGTTGGCCTAGCCAGACTTTGAACTCGTCATCGCGTTTGAATAAGCCTTTCAGAGCCTCAGCAATGACATAGGAAGGAGTGGACTCGATGAATTTCGCGTATTGATCGAGTTGCGCTTTCACCGACTCCTCGACTCGCGCCTGGATCGTCACTGACTTTGGTTGCTTGGGTGGTGCCTTAATGATTGCCATGCTTTTTACTTGTTCCTCCTTTACGGTTTTGTCTGACACGTTGTCTTACAAAGTTTATGATTCCCTTCCTCCTACGCGGCCAAAACACGAGATTCGATTTCTAGCAGCAAGAGGCGGGAGTGACCCCCGAAGCCCGGAGGGATCGGGCCGCGATTTTGCGGCACGATGGGGTCGCTCCCGCCTCTGGTCGTGTTTTGGCCGCGCTCCGTTTCCTTGCCATCTCTGTCGCATCTACCTGCACTTTCTGTCTCTTATCTCCATGCGAGGGTGACGCCGGAGGTGAATCCCCCGGGAAAGATGTCTCCTCTGAACTTTTCACGGGTGCGTTTACTGGCTGATGCGGGTGTCGCTCGAACAACGCGGCCTGTCCGTTCACGGTTGCGCAAATAAAGGTGACCTGCGAAGGCACCTGCAATTTCACGGATTCGGACCGCACCGTGTTCTCGGTAATCTCCCCTGCACGCCATCTCTGGTATAGATTCTCTATACTTGGACTGCTGAACCTCTCTTTTCCCTGATTGATGAACAGGACGTCGTGCTCCGTTAGCTTGCCGTATTGCTTCTCGTCCCACCTTCGCCGCGTACGAAAATAGTCAAACAATCCACGAGGGGCTGCCGGATTCCAAAGCCTGTCGAATGTCCCGAGGAACAGCTTCTTGGCGCGCTCGAAATTTGTGTCGCGGGTTGCGACGTAGTAGAAACGGAGCTGCGACAGCTTCGTGAAAAGCGTCAAATACGCGTCCAGATGCGTCTTGAAGCTATCCGTGCTTTCAAACCCCGGATCGATGAAACTGAAGGTCATGACAGGGGGGAGAGCTGCGCCAGGGTGGTAAAACATCGGAAATTTATCCACGAAATAGCGGTCGGTAACGTCGCCCTTGATTGCCCCTGAGTACCGTTTCTGGGGCAGGACTTTCTTGTCGATTCCCAGTTGGTTGCAGAAGAAAGAAAGCTTCTGTTCCTCCGATTCGAGATAAGTGAAGGCTTGATTTCGGAGAATGAAGTCGAGAGCAATGAGGCGTGTTCGAATGTACTGGGTCGAGTGTACACGGCGGAAACGAACATTCTCCCTGCCAATTGCCTCATACAGATTGCGTGAGAAAAGATGAAAGACGCGGCCATGCCGGAGGTATTCCTTCGAGCTTGCATGCCCTTTCTCCACAACCTTTCGGCCAAAAGCAACGCTGCGCTTGCCGGGTTTCATCTTAATGAACTGGAGAAATTGCTGGCAGGTGAAATGCCCGGAATGCGTGGCCACGAGGTAGAGGAAACGGGCCTCCTCTTCCGTATAGCCGAAATACCGGAACGCTTCGGTATGAATGGGGAGGAATTTCATAATGCGAAGATCCTCGCGCTGATTTCCTGGGTGTCGAGAACGCGCCGCAATTTGGCATGGTCTTGCTGGCGGGCAAACATGTGAAATCCGGCCTTGGCCTTTTCACCGAGGCCTTGAGGCCGATAGTCGCGAGTGGCGATTTCGAGGTCGAGACGACGAACATCCCGGCAGTCGTCCTCGTACTCGATGCGCAGGTCGGGAATGGGGATCTTTCCATCCACCACTTTCAGATCAAATTGGTTGGCAATGAAGATTCGTTCATACCGCGGGTCTTTGTCGGGTCGCATCCGGGAAAGGGCTCTGTAGACGTCTTTCTTGAGTTCAAAGTCGAGAACAACTCGACGCACCTTCCCACCTGAGCGCTCGATTTCCCTGGAGACCTTCTGGTAGAGCCGATATACGTCGGCGTCGTGTCGGGCCTCCTTGGGCTTCACAAGACCATGGTAGGTGGCCTGCCGGCTGGAGACGAGCTGCGCACGCTCAACGAGTCGATGGCCGTCCTTTGTCAGAGTTAGAACCTTGGTCGAATACGATGAATGGCCTTCGATATTCCGCTGTTCGACAAGACCCTGCCGGCTGAGATTGCGAATGTCGCTTTCCATCTGCGAGCGGTAGCCATGGTAGGCAAATCGGACGAGATCGTCTGCCGGCACGACTCGGAACTTGCCCAGGTCGGTGAGTGTATGAACTTCGGAATCGCGCAGCGAGTATTCCTTGTCCCGACTACGATAGACCGTTCGCGAGCGGTCGAAACCACCGCGGGACCGAGCGGAATTCGACTCTGTTTCACGTTCTACTTGGCCATGCGGTCTGTCCCTGCGTGAACCCTGTCCGGCCTTTTCCAATAAGTCGGGACCCGATTCTCGGTCCCATCGTTGAGGGAATGCGAAGTCGGAAATGCCGTAAGGACGGTCCATAGAGAGACTCCTTTCGCGTCACCTTGACGAGAGAACGAGGAAAAACTTCGAGTGACGTGCAAAGAAAAGAATCCGAAACTGTGAACTGGCGTACATCGTGTCGCTGTTGCTCGAGACGGAACTCAGACCTCCGGGGGGCGTGCCTGGTCTTGTTCCTCGGGATACAAAAACACCTCTTCTACGTTCTTTCCAAAAGCGCGTGCGATCTTGAAGGCCAGCGGAAGACTTGGATCGTACTTACCGGTTTCAATGGCGTTGATCGTGCCGCGAGCGACTCCCACATAGGCCGCAAGCTCGGCTTGCGACCATTCCTTTTCCGCTCGCAATACACGTAGCCGCGTCTTCATCGATACCGCCACGAATACAGAACTAATCCAATGCTCCACAGAATGATCATGAGGGCGGGAATACCTAGCCAGGAGACGGGATGAAACCCGTAGCGCTGTAGGAAGCCGATACCGGCAGAAAAAATCAATGTTCCTGTAAAGGCAAACGTCAAGGCACGGTAGTTGACCTGCCGTTCGTGCTCATCGTTCGACCGAAGAAAGCGCAACAGGAACAGGATCGCTGCCCCTGCTCCCACGACAGCCAGAGCGAGCAGGGGCGTGTGGAGAGGTAGAATCCTGCCCACAAGACTGATGGCAATGACGGAGAGAAGCGCAGCAAGATAAAAGAGCCAGAGCGACGTTCGACGGCGGTCGGCTCGTTCATCTCGAAATGGTTGATGGGGCATAGTGGCCTCGCCGAGGACAACTCCAAGAGTACGCTATGACAATCTATATGTCAAGTATAAGATACTTTATGTAGTCTATGGCATGGACCAACGGTCCCGAGGGGTTCGCTACGACAGGTATAAGGTCGTGGGCGGAAGGTCCGATTGACGATCAGCAACCCAAAATGTTTGAGGTCAATTGTTACTCAGCGGCTTGGTTCCTTCGCTCAAGCCTTTAGGTCCAATTTGGGTCCAAATACATGTTTCCCCATACTTTCTAATGCGCGACGCGCTCTTACGGAATCCCGCGTAAATAAATTTCGCGCGTTATCTCGGGTGCGGAGTGGCGGAGCCTTTCGGGGCAGCTGGCCGGATGCGGTTAGCAGGCACAACCCCGGAACCCTCGAGCACCGAATAGAATTGGTTGGCATCCAACTCGTCTAACGTCTCGACAGCTCCAGAAGGCCAGCGGATCTCAACGTGATCGATTTTTTTGGCAGAGCCAAGTCCGAAGTGCAAACGCGTATCATTCTGCGAGAGGTAGCTTCCGCCGCTGTGGACCTCATCCGTCTGGGTCATACCGCCTGCCACCACTTTTACTCTGGCGCCAATCGCCATGCGATTGCTTTTGGCGCCTGCCAGATCGAAGCTGACCCAATTGCGGCCTGGTACGCCGTGGTTTTTCAAGATCATAGGAGCGCCGTCGAGATCCCCGACGACCACGTCCACATTGCCATCGTTGAAGAGATCGCCTACAGCCAAACCTCGTGAGACACGACGTTGCTGAAGTGCTGGTCCGGCCAGACCGCTGGCATCACAAAAAGTACCGTCGGTTTGATTGAGGTGGAGGAGCTTGGGTTCGCGATAGCCGCCGCCGGATGGCAAAGAGTCCACCTGAGGATAGACGTGACCGCTCACTGCGATAAGGTCGAGCCAGCCATCATTGTCGAAGTCCGCGAAAGCTGTGCCCCACTTTACATAGGGTAGGGAGGGCAACGCGATGCCGGACTTGTAGGAAACATCCGTGAAATTCCAGCTACCGTCGTTGCGATAGAGATCGTCGTATTCGTCGGAGAAATTTGTGGTGTAAATCGAAGGCCGACCAGTGTGATTGTAATCGCCAACCGCGATGCCCATGGAGGCTTGTTCAGAACCGTCTTCACTCACTCCAGTGCCGGACTCGAGTCCAATCT
>Ga0308309_10002161_pt1 | contig 11699 bp, 15 predicted proteins | sample HubBroMetageWFT5_FD_192491 | JGI IMG/M metagenome (GOLD analysis project Ga0308309, IMG submission 192491) | Warmed and freeze-thawed soil microbial communities from the Hubbard Brook experimental Forest, New Hampshire - Hubbard Brook CCASE Soil... | ecosystem: Environmental > Terrestrial >...
GATTCGGAAAAGAAAATCATCAAGTGGTGCGCTAAGTCCGGCATCGACCTGTCGACCGACTGAGGGTGACGAGTACCAGGTCAAGATCTATGTCGTTCAGAAGGCCAGCCGCTTGACGGCATCCGGATGACGCTCAGGCTGCTCACGCTCATCCAGATGGTAGTCGTGCATTCCGAACTCCTTGGTCGGCTCGACCAGGCAGAAGTAGGCCTCTGATCCGTAGCTCGAGCAGCTGAAAGTCTTGGTCCGGTAGTCCACACCATGCAGCCCGGCGAGCTTCAGCCGGGCATAGCGTCGGCAGACATCGCAGCGGAGCCACATCTGTCCGTAGGTCTTCGAGAGCGCGCGGAAGGTGTAGGCGCGGTGCGGCCAGGGTCCAACCATGGCGCGAGGCTCGCGCCTGCCGGCGGTCAGTGCCGAATTTTTTTGCCTGCAGTGCTGGCGCGTGACGTTCGCGTGACCAAACCGCGCGCCCCAAAAGCGACACGCTCCCGCTCAGTTGCGGACAGCCTTTTGGCCGTAGCTAAAAACATGAGAAAAGCCCAACGGAGGGAGTTCAAGTTATGCCTTACACGAGAGCCGAGACGATCGGTAAGACGGCACCCCGCCCACCTAGGCTCGACCCGGCGTCAGTAGGCCAAGTCCCTCGCGGAGAGCCTGCGAACACATATCACGTTGAGGCGTTCTGGCAGGCAATTTCGCATCAGGCCGCGGCCAGGACGGCCAGATACGCGGAAGCCTCACCAGCGTTCAGCGAAGAGCGGCGGCCGCATTTCATACCATCGCTATGCAACAGGAAAAACGAGAGCGCACTCCTCTCACGCCCTCGTTCAATCTGATAATGACGTCGGGTATCGGTGTCGGCGTCTTTGCTTGCATCACTTATTTCATAGCAGGTGGGAATCTACTGCCGTGGCACTGACGCCTTCGCTAACGAGTCTCCACGTTGAGCAACGGACTATCGCTCAGCCCGTTTTAGCGCCCGCCACTCCCATGGTGGCTGGCAGCGATGCGCGTGAACACCTACGCCGCGCGCCGCGGCCCGTCTCTCGGCGTCAACATACTGGTCACTGAAGGCAGTATAGGCCCACGCCCAGCCGGCACTTACCATCAATGCCTGAAGGTCGTCTTTGCCGGCAAAGCAGACCGCGACCGGGCGGTTGTTCTTATGGTCATAATCGACCTCGTGACACGACACGGGTCGGCCAGCGATGAAATCGACGAGAGCTTTCGTCGCCAGCGGACCGGGATACCACTGGCCGTCGTCACAAGGCTGCCCTTTCTCGGGAGCGTCGATGCCGAACATGCGGACGCGCTGCTTGCCGAACTTCACGGTGTCGCCATTTGAGACCGCGAACCCGTGCGAGGTTCCCGTGCCCTTGGTGTCTGAGTCTGTCTGGGCAAATGCGGGCATAGCCGCAGTCCATAGTACGAGCAGCGGCAACCAAACTTTCACTTGCCATACCCGCATAGGTAACCGAACGCGTTTTGGTGCTGCTGTGCGGATGGTAAACAGATATTTACCGTCATCAACGGCGCACAATATCTTCTTCATTCCCCATTCCCAGGGCAAGCCTAGGACGCCCAAATGGCGCGGAATTTGCGTGAGGCATCGCTAGCGCAATTGGCGGGGCCACCGTTGGTGACGCCGCCGACCATAGTGAAGACGTGATGCGTGTTCTCGCGGCGGCACTGGTAGTTGTCGCGATCGAATTCGGCTTGGCCGAGCAAGAGGAACCAACGCTTGCCGAGGTCCTGGTGCGCCTCGCGCCGGCCGATCTGGTCCTGATCGAAGGTTATAAGCGCGAGCCGCATCCCAAGATCGAGGTGCGGTCAGGCGAAGACGACGCGAGCGCGCCGCCGATGGCGCCCAAGGATCCCAGCATCGTCGCCATCGCCGCCGATCGGCCAACCGCCAATCATCGCCTACCGTGGTTCCGGCGCGACGATATCACCGGCATTGCCGACTTCATCGCCGGCCAACGTCAGCGCTGACCGCCGAAGACGCCCGCTGCCTGGAAGCGAGAACGCGCGCTCCCGATCGAGAATGTGCCGGCCTGATAGGCAGCGCCATCGCTTGGCGACGCAAAGAACGAACCGTTGAGGCTGCCCGTGCGGCCGAAGGTGCCGGCAAAGCCCGGTCCGGTCGTGGCCTGGGCCGTGCCAGAATAGCTTCTGTTCGCAAAGGTGATATTGAGATTGCCGGAGCGAGCTGCAAAATCCCAGGTGTTTTGATAGCTGCCGTTTAGGGGATTGATCTGGCCGTTATGGCTCGCAAAGCCAGCCATGAAGCCGTTGTAGGTGGCGCTGCCTGTCTGCGGTAGCTGCACGGCCGTCGTCGGCGTACCGGCGACGTAAGTCCCGATAGCGGCATAGGTTTTGCCATTGTTCCGGGGATCAGCGACGCTGCTCACCCACGCGCCATAACTCAGAAATTCACACGTGCAGGTGCTGCTATTGTTGGTGCTCGCCAGCCCGCTGATGGGATGGATCGTGTCCGTGGCGTCGCCGATTTTCACCGTCGACCGACCCGACGGATTGTTGGTCATGGTGTAATTTTTGTCGTCGGTGAACGTGCTGTTCCCGGCGCCACCAAGCTGAAGGGTGGCGGTCACCGGGTGGTGGTGCGAGCCGTTGAGGCCAACCACGATAGTGCCAGTGGCCTGGTTGGTGGTCGCGTCTGTCGTGATCAAGACGGTTCCCGACCCCAAGCGACGCACGCGCGTCGAATGGTCGTCGCTGTCGTCTCCTTGCCTGACGATCACGACCAGCCCGCTGGTAAAACCGGTCAAGGTCTGGCTGGTGCGCGTCGGTCCGTTGGGCGGTGGATTATTGGTCGGCGGCGTGGTGGTCGTGGTGGTCGTGGTGGTCGTGGTGGTCGTGGTGGTCGTGGTGGTCGTTGGCGTGGTGATCGTCGGCGTATTGGTCGTCGGCGTCTTCTGATTCTGAGGTGTGCCGTTGCCCACCGGCTGACTCGCGGGATTCGAGAAGCTGACCGCGTTCGTCAGGGTGTTATTGTTGGTATTGGGCGGCTGGTTCTGATTGAAATTCGGCGCATTGGCCGCCTGGCCGGAATTCTTGTTGGAGAAACCGGACTTCTGCGCCGACTGATCCGCGCTATTGTCGCTGTTGGATTTTGCGCCCTCGAGGTTGCTCAAAAGGGCGCTCACGCTGCCCGGTTTCATGAGAGTCACAGCGCCGGGCACGCCGCCGAAATCGGTGATCACCTGGGATCCAGCTCGCGTGGCGGTCTGGGTCTGGCCGCCGGCGGTCACCTTCATGCTGTTGCCGAAGACAAAATCGGCAATCGTCTGGACCTGGTTGACAGAAAAGATCGCGATGCCGCCGCGGATGCCGATCGTGCTCGAGGGGGTGGTGATGGTGATGGCGTTGGTCTTGCTGATCTTGCCGCCGACCAGGCGCAACACGCCCTTGCTGGCGTTGATGGCGAGTTCGCCCTTCTGGGTGTTGGGATCGAAGACGAACCGGTCGATGGTGAGCCGCGCATCGGGGCCGACGGTCAGCGAACTGCCGTCGAGGAACACCAGATGGGCGCGGTCGTTGGCGCCCGTCGTGACCAATTCGTTGGCCTGGACATCGATGCCGATGCGCAGGATGCGCTCGTTCTCGTTGGGCGGCTTGCCGAGCGGCTGGCCATCGGCGCCCGATGTGACGCCGACGCCCGCCCATGCCGGGCCGCCAATTGATAAAATCAGACCTGTCGTCACGAGCAGGGCTGCGCGCAACAGCGAGGCGCCGCCGGTCGCGGTGCAGGTAGCCATCACACCCTCCATGCTGGCGTTAGAAGCGCCAGCTCATCCCAAACATGAAACTGTTGTTTTCTAACGCGTAGTTCGGCACCGTTGACGCGCGCACGAAACGCCCCCCCGACAGGCTCAAGGTCGTACGATCGTCGAACGGCACGGTCAGCACTAAGCTCAAAATCGTGTCGTTTTGATAGCGTATTGTGTTGGGATCGACAACAACATCCGGTTGATCATATATCCACCACTGCTCGCTGTCCGACAGGTTGATGGACCAGGGCAGGCCGGTTTTGAGCAAGGGATCGAGGAAACGAAACGCGAACCCGCCGCCGACGCCCCACAGCGTGTAGAGGTTGACCGTGATGTGCCCCCGGCTCGCGAGCTTCTTGACGCTTCGGTTCGCCGCGCATCGAGAGCGGCCCGTCGCCATTCCCAGCAGAAGTTGAGATGGCCATGCATAGTCGTCTTTGCGCATATACGCGCAAATCCCTCCCAGCGTTCGGACATCGCCATCATTTAGCGAGCGATCGACCAATGCAGCGATCGGCACTCTGGCGAAGGAACCGCCTTGGACTTTGCCCTTTGGCGGCGCGTGTTTGCCTTCGGACGGCACGGAGGCGGCGTCTATAGCGTCGTCCTCCATTACTCGCGCTCCGTGGCAAAGCCGGCTAGCTCGGCGCACATTTACGGGCGCGCGGCCGTTTTCACCATACCCGCTACCGGCTCGGTGTCGGACGTGTGCCACGCCGCGATGGCATCGGCCAGTGCGAGCGACAGGACCATGATAATGGGCGGCATAAACCCAGTTTGGCATCGACCCCCCAAGGGTCGATGATGGTGGTGACTTGTTCCCCGCGTTGGGCAGAGGCCTTTTTATGGTGGGCAGAGGTCTTTTTGTGGTTTGGAAGAGGTCTTTTTATGTTCGGGCGCACCTCGGCTCGACGCTGGACGCCGCGGTCAAACTGGTCACTACGGAATAATCTGTAGCGGACTTACCGCGCCATCAGCATCCGCCACATGCTGGCCGATTAGCGAGCGCCTAGTCCTCGACCCTGCGCGGAACTATAGCGAAAGCTACGAGGTCGTGTCGGGTGTCCAGGCTGACACGTGGTCCGCCTCGCCACTGGACAGCCGGAGCGTTTGCACCAATCGCTCCAGCCTTCGGAAGGAGCCATGGACACGCTCGCCAGTATCGATGTCCTCGATTTCAATAATTCTGCCACTCCTGCGGCCCACCGCGTTGATGGCGTGTACGCGGAACCTGCCATCGCAAATGAACCACGACACCGATAACTGAGCCATGTTCCCTCCGATGCTATTCTTATTTGACGCAGCGGCATCGTATTTGCCCGAAGGCTAGATGAGAGATCGACCGTTGCAAGCGCATTAGCTCACGACGTGGTGGACGGATCGCATAGTCCGGAAGCGGACGCATCGCGGCAGGAGAGACCATTTCAGGCGCACGTCGCCGATCAACTGAGCGCCGCCGGCTAACAACGCGCCCTGTCTTGTCGGATTGCATCGATAGATAAGGCCGCCGGAGTCAAAATCTGACTCACTGGCGCGCTTTGGCCGGTCGGGAGTCCCTAACTGCCAGCCGAGGGCTAAATCGCGATTCCACGGGCAGAACGGCTCTCGTATTGCCCCACGCATTTGACCATACCGAGATCCGCGCTTGCACCGAGCTGGGCTCGAGATGTGGTGGGCTTCGTCTCCCAAAGAGTGGGCTTCGTCTCCCAAAGAGAAGCCCGCTCGGAATCAGGATGCGTTCCCAAAAACTCCAAACCCGAGCGGGCCAAAAACTGGAGCGAAGCGGGGAGGATTGGCTGCCCCAGTGAAGGAAGCGATGACAGTCACAGAACGTCTACGGCGGGAAACGGTGACTCGATAAAGTGAACTGTCCGGATGCAGGCGAAGGACGCGCTACCGCGGACGGCCGCCCAAAACGTAGTTCGCTACCAAGGCTGCGGCTTCGCGACGGCTGTGATGCCTGAAGCTTTCGGCAACGCCCGGTACCGCTCGCGCCCAATATCAGTGAGGGACAGCCGACCGCCGTTTTCAGCGACCAGGCAAAGGCGGATCAAGTACGCCACGTCGCGCGCCAGCAAATGCTTCGCCTTCGAAATACCAAGGCCGATTCGGCGCAAGGTGACTTCCTCATGCGGACTGAGTGGTGCTTTAAGGTCACGCTCCATGGCTTGCCTCCAAGCTCCTGTTCGGTGGAAAGCTTGGGCGCAAATCGGCGGCGAGTCACGACATGGCAGCCCGCCCAAGTCTCGCGGCTGCTCGCGGCCTAGATCCTGCTGCCGCTTTCCGAGCGGCTTTCCGCTATTTCGGAAATGCCCCCAGCCCTCCCGTCACATCGCTACCCTTGCGACAGTGTGATATCGCAATGTCCGCAGCGCTCTAGCCCTTTCCGCAATTTCGGAAAGGAACGGCCCTAATGGAGCTTCGCCAAGGCCCGATCGCGGCGTGCGATCCGGGCAATGCCCTTAAGCATGGCGTCGCAATTCACTTCTAGCTGCCGATCGGAAAGGGCATCGCTGGGTAGCGCGTCCACCGGGAGAAGCGGGCGGAACTTCTCACAGTAGGTGTCGGGGTCGAGGTCGCGGAAGGCCCTTAGCTTCTCGCGCATGGTCTCCGGGGTTTCTCGTAGCGCTTCCAAGCGTGCCGCTTCCGAAAGCATAGTCTAGTTCACTCGCTGCGAGCCGGGGGCGATAGGGACGGCTACAGCCGGGGTAGCACGCGCGGCCCGTTCTGCGATTTGGCGTTCCAGCTCGGCGCAGTAAGCCTCAAGTTGCTCGTCTGTCAGATTGGATATCGGATCTTCGTCCGAAATCTCGAGCTGCTTGGGCTGAAGGGCAGCGAAGATGCGGGCGAAGGTCGCCGGATCTTCGTCGCGAACCTTTTTCAGCGCGTCGAGGCCTTTGATGCCGCCCTCGTTGTTCGGCTCGTTGAAGGCATCGCTTAGAGCCTCGAGGAATGCCGCCGATATCTTGTCGCGTGCTGCCTTCTGTCGGCCGCGACTGGGGTTGCCAGGGCCGAAGCGGGTCGGGGGGCTAGGATTTGGATTCGCCATCGCGCGGCAGATTACCAGCTTTGGGGCTAGTCGCTACGGAATCTGTAGCGGTGGCGCGCTGGCGAGACGCTCCAGATCCTCCAGCACTGCCTCGACCAGCGTTCGCCGGCGCGTGTCTTCGGCGGTCAGCGTTGCCGCATAGAGGCCGAGAACATAGCGGGCCTTCTCTGCGGCTTCCTCCCAATTCGCTGCCGGGGCGTCGGCGAGGTGCGCTTCCAGCTCCTCTTGGCGAAGACGCAAGGTGCGTTCGTTGGCTTCCACCTCGGCAAGCAACCGGCGCAGATCGGTTGCTTTCTGAGCTTCCATTCCGCGGCGCCCGTCTAGGTCGATCGTCTTGTCGGTGATTGGTTTGTCCCTACTGCTGTTGGAGCGAGCATGACCCAAAGTGCTGTTCAATAGGGAACATTCCCCGGATGGACAACCGCAACACCTTGGCCGCTCCAAGGTTGCCGAAATACAGCGAGAAGATCGGCAACGTCTGTCAAAGCAAGGCGTTTGGCCTAATAGAGGCCATTTGTGGCCCCAGAAGGGCCTCCGAGCATGGGTGGCGTTCTCATAGTCGAAGACGATTTCCTGATCGCTCTCGAGATTTCACAATTCGTCGAGGACGCGGGCTACACAATAGTAGGGCCGGAAAAATCCGTGGACGCAGCAATAAGGGCTTTAACGCAGCATAAGATCGACCTCGCCCTGCTGGATGTACATCTCGGCGGCGAACTGGTTTTCCCGATAGCGAAGGATTTGGACGCCAAGGGCATTCCCTACATCTTCCTCACAAGCTATTCGCCGGCCGCGATACCTGTTGAACATCGGCACCAGCCATTGGTGAGCAAGCCCTATTCTCCAGAGCGTCTGCTGGCACACATGCAGCAGTTTCTCGGCTAGTCCCGGCTACCGGCCCAGCGACTAGGCTACCCCTGCGACTCTTGCGACAGTTGGGGCAGCCTACAAGGGACCATGGCAAAACCTGACGCCGCTACCGCACTCGCCCGCCGCTTCTGCCACGCCTTGGCCGAAGAGACCGCAGGCATGAACCCCCCAATAGCGGCGTGAAGACAGCATCACGTCGAATGTTGTTGCCGTCATCGCACCCAAAGTGATGCAAGCGGAGGTCGCGCGAGCACAGGCGAAGCCGACTGACAACCTGAGGGCTCAGGTCAATCCGCGCTGTAGATCGGGCCGAACGGCTTCCACGACGTGCCGTCGAAGCGCGACAGCACGTACTGGCGAAACAAAGTGTAGCTTTGCGGGGAGTTCTGCAGCGCCACACCCGGCAACAGCATCTTGGGCTTGAAATCGCGCAGCGTGGTCGACAGCTTCAGCACGTTCTCGCGCGTGAGCTCGTCGCCCGCCTTCTTCAGCACATACTCCATAGTCTGGTTGGCGACGAACGAGGCGATCGCCGTGCTGTCGCGCGGATTGTCCTGCGGCGCCCACTTCGCCATGAACGCGAGATAGTCCTTCACGTCGGGCGTGTTGACGAACTCGGCATCGTCGGGATCCTTCAAGATCTGGCTGGTCAGCACGCCCTTGGAAATGTCGAGCCCGGCCGGCCGCAGCACACCCTCGATGCTGCTCGCGGGGCTGCACACGATGCGCAGCGCATCCCAGCCGAGCTCGGCCGCCTTGCGCAACGCCTGGGCGCCGAACTTGGGCGTGCCGAACACGACCAGCGTGTCGGCACCGCTGGCCTTGAGCGCAATGATCTGCGAATCGACGGTGGGATCGGTGAGGTCGAAGCTCTGGTCGAGCACGATCATCTTCAACCTGTCACCCAGCGCCCGACGGAAGCCGTTTAGGTAGTCCTTGCCGAAATCGTCGTTCTGCCACAGCACGCCGATCCTGGCGTCGGACTTGTTCTGGATCAGATAGCGCGCGTAGACGATGGCTTCGAACTCGAAGTGCGTGTACCACGGCACCGTCCATGGGTACTGCTTTGGGTCGTCCATCTTGGTGATGCCCGACGACACGAAGAGCTGCGGCACGTGCTTGGAGTTGAGGTAGGGCCGAATGGCGAGGTTGGGCGGCGTGCCGAGCGTGCCAACTTCGGCGAACACGCCGACACTTTCGACCAGTTGGCGGCTCGCCTCCAGCGCCTTGGGCGGCATGTAGCCGTTGTCGAGCGACGTGAAGTTGATCCTGCGGCCGTTGATGCCACCCTGCTCGTTCAGCATCTTGGCGTAGGCCAAGGTGACGCGGCCGTGGATGCCGTAGGCCGACGCAGGCCCGCTGTAGGGCACGCTGTGGCCGAGCTTGATCTCGCTGTCGCTGGCACCGGTGTCGTATTTCTTCTGCGCCAGCGCGGGTGCCGCGAGTAGGCTGGCGAGCGCGGCGAACGCAATGGATTCGTACAGCATGAAACCCCCTCCTCCCCCGGCCGACTATAGCAGCAATCGGCGCGCGTCATCTGGGTCGCGGGCCTGATATCCCTCCCGCTAGGAACAACTTCGAATGCGATTTGCTCGTGGCTTTCCGCTATTTAGGGCAGGCTCCGGACCATTGGTAAGGCCAAGGTAAGCCAGACCGATCATCGTGGGACCTGTCTTTGGAAAGGAGGCCTCGATGCGTGGCCATGGGCTGTCGGTAAGAATTACGAATGTGGCCAGCGAGCCGGAAGGCCAGCCGTTCGCCGAAGAGTATTGCAACGCTCGTGGCCGGATGGCTCATTTCGATCGAATGGAAATTGTGAGCCGCCACAATGTGGCATCTAACAGTGCGTTGTTCGACTGCGTGTTACCCTCCGGATAACGCGACGACACCTGGCTGCAGACGTAATACGATGCCTGTTTCCACGAAGCCGACCGTCCTCGTGGTCGAAGATGTACCGGTGGTGCGCATGCTGCTCGCAAAACGTTTGCGCGGGGCCGGCTTCCAGGTCGTCGAAGCTGCGAACGGCGAGGACGCGATCCGCATCGTCGAAGCCGGCCGTCCGATTCAGCTCGTTCTAAGCGATGTGCATATGCCCGGAGCCCGCATCGACGGTTTGGACTTGGCTCGCTGGCTCCATAAACATCGGCCTGGTCTCAAAGTGATTTTGGCGTCCCGAGTCATCAAGGCCTTTGAAATTGCCGACGCGCGTTTCCACGAAGGCCCGCTCCTGCAAAAGCCGTTCAAGCCAGAGGAACTCGTGCGAAGGCTGCGGGCGGCGCTTCCGTAGCCTCGGCATCCACAGACAGAAAAAGCCCCGGCTTTTGACCGGGGCTGAGTTGGGCCGTGGGAGTGCTTAGGGCTTGTCGTCCGATCGCCAGTGCGCCAGTCGTTTAGCGAGGTCGGGGGCCGCTGCCAGGAAGGCGGCAATCTGCCCTTTGATCAATTGATGCTGTTGCATGGCGGCGGTCAGGACGATCTGCGTTAGCTGGTAAGCCCGGGCCTGCCGATGCGCCTTGGCTCATCATTTCCGGCGGCAGTCTGCACTCTGTGAGCCTCACCGAGGATGGCCGCCAGCGGTTGAAAGCAGCTAGGACGCGGTGACCGACCGCAAGATGCGACCATGCGGTGACCTCACCTTAAATCCTCAGCACGAGTGTTGGACTACGTTGCGCCGTCCGCTTGGATATCAGAGCAGCGATTGCCTGCAGTTGGTTCGCATAGGCGTTGCTTCAGATCACTCAAGAGGACGACGAATTGACAGAGGAAGAAAGACTAACGCGTGAGATCTATGCGCTTGAAGGCATAATCAAATCCAATGCCGCTGTGCTTGCCTCCAAGACGATGAGTAACGATGATCGGGAATCGCTTCGGCGTCAGATGGCGAGGCGCGTGGCGACGCGGAGACTGATGAAGCAGCGGCTGGCCCGTCTGTCGAACTTGCCAAAGTCATAGCTGCGCCACCGTGCCGGTCTCGCGATAGTGCCAGGCGGTCGCGGAGATGCTCGGCAGCCGGATCAATGGTGTCGAGTTCGTGTCCTGTTACAGTCCAGGCTTGATACGGCCGCCCTTGTCGACGATGACGTCGAGGGTTTCGGTTCCCTTTTTGGCACTGGCGTGCCAGACGCCGGTGCTATCGCGGGACAGATCGACCACGTCGGTATAACCCAGCCGTTCGATCTTCGAACGGATCATGTCAGTGTCGGTCGTCTGAACTTGGGAGGCGATGGGCTTTACGGAAAGCGGGTCGTTCGCAGGTCTCTGCTGCGTCTGCGCCAAGGCCGTGCCTGCCATCGCGGCGAACGCAATATAGGTGAGAATAGCCTTCATCGAGGGCCCTCCTGACATATTGCCTATAACGCCCGACCACGAGGGTCCGTTGCATCCGGTAAATGATGTCGGGCAGGTTCCCCTGCTGCAGCCGGATCTCACCACGCAGAGAGGCTAGAGGCCGCTTATCAGTTGCGAATCAACTTTTTGCCTGCAGTGCCGGCAACGTCGGATGTGATGCTAGCACTTTGCAGACCTTGAAGGCGGCGGCTCGACATGCCCGTCTCGCCCATGTGCGGCCGCTACCTCGAGCAGCTGGCCGATCGGCGCCACCCTGTCCTGCTCACCTTTGTGATGTCGTCGGCGTCGTACTCGTTTGCACTGCGAGGATGGTGTCGAGTTAGGCCCCTAAGACCTCCGCGAGGTATTGTCATGTGAACGAAAGGATCGCCCTTTCTAATGTCCATTGGTGGATGTTGGTGTGCCATTGGAAGCAACTTGAAGTGACAACAATGGTCACCGCGCGAAATTGGCGGAGGTTCTCGATATCAAAGAGGAGGGTCTCATGACGACCAGACGGTTCTTCACGGCAGCCTCGTTGTTCGCAACGCCGTTGCTGCTTCTGCGAGGGAACTCGGCGTCGGGCCAGGTATCCGAGGTGCTGCAGACGTCAAGGTCGGAAGCCGAACAGATCGCCCTCGATGCCTACGTTTATGGCT
>Ga0308309_10002162_pt1 | contig 11693 bp, 9 predicted proteins | sample HubBroMetageWFT5_FD_192491 | JGI IMG/M metagenome (GOLD analysis project Ga0308309, IMG submission 192491) | Warmed and freeze-thawed soil microbial communities from the Hubbard Brook experimental Forest, New Hampshire - Hubbard Brook CCASE Soil... | ecosystem: Environmental > Terrestrial > Soil...
CAATTGCCCCATCGATCACGCTAACGTTGCCGCCGCCCGAATTTGCCACATAGACCCGGTTCGTCGTTGGATTCACTGCGATGGCTTCGGGTTCCGCGCCCACTTTTATCTGGGTCGCGGGGCGGCTATCGTTGCCTAGCACAGTCACAGTGCCGGCGGCGGTGTTTACCGCATACACTCGGTGAGTTCGGGGATTTAACGCGATTCCGCGAGGACTGATTTCCGTCCCGCTCGGTGGCGGGGACTGCGCATTGCCGGCTCCCGTGCCGAGCCAGTTTGCTGCATTTTCTATGAGCTTATTCTGAATGGGACTCGTGAAGATCTTGTCTCCATGCCCCATATTCATATAAATCATTTTGTATTTCGTATTTGTCCACACAACGGGGAGGTCGCCGCCGGTAAGAACATCTTTCAATCCAAGTGGATAATTTGAAGGATCGAATGTAACGAGCACACGCACATCTTTATTAAGGCGGGGACTTGGTTTCCAAACGTACCACTCATTGGCGGGCGATTCGTAGGCGCCGGGGATTCCCCCCGCAACTGGATGAGCAAGGTCATCGATAACGAGCTTTGCAGGCAATGGCGGCCAGCTGTTTATATGGAATACGACGCCGCCTAAGAAATCGACGAACCAGGGCCAGTTCGTATCCTTGTCGTTATATCCAGAGACATGAAAACCCAACCATCCGCCTCCATTTTCCATGTAGCGCTGAAAGCTGCGCCTTTGTTCTCCATTCGTGGGCGAGTCGTCAAGCCAAACAATCACCTGGTACGCTTTTAAATACGCATCATTCATGCGTCCCCAGTCGGTAGTCGAGTCAAATGTGAAGCTGTCGCTAGCGGCGCGCGCGGTAAAGAACTTGAGCGCGGCCTCTGCGAACTGTACGTGGTCAGGTTCAACGCTCGTGGAATAAAAGGCGAGCATCTTGAACCGTGGTTGTTGAGCGCCGCTAGGGATAGCACGGCACAGAACTGCCAAGAGCAAGAATAGAAGAATGGAGTTGCTCTTCATTGCTGGGCGGCCCAGAAGATGGAATTTCTGAAAATCGCTGTAAAAGCGTGATTCTGGAACAGTTCGGGATGGTGACCCATGAAAACATAAACATTTCGAGCCCGGTAGTGCTCGTTTGTCCAGATCACGGGATGATCTCCCATCTTAGTTCGGGTGTCTGGCGAATACGTGGCCTCATCGACTCTCGCCAAGACATGAACGTTCGGACGGGGGGATTTGTCCCATGTGTACCACTCCTCCTGATCCACGGCAAAGGACGCTGCCACATTCTTCATCACAGGATGCGAAGGATCTTCGACCACAACGGTCGCGTTGGCGAACTTCGCAATGTAGTCAGTGAACCTGATGCCGCCCATGAACTCGGAAAACCAGGGCCATATCCCGTATCCGTCGAATTCTCCGAGCAAAGTGGCGTGATGGAATCCAATCCACCCGCCTCGGCCTTCTGTGATGTATTTTGTGAATGCGGCTGCTGCTGTCGGCGTCCAGCCGTAGGGAGGATAGTTCAGTTGGACGAATACCTGGTAATGGGCCAGAAATGCATCGTCAATCTTGTCAGTATTCTCGATGTAGTCAATCGAGAAATTGTTCTCAAGAGCCAGCTTTTGCAACCATACTTTGGCGGCATCGACAAATGGTCGGTGGATGCCACCGGCTTCCGCCAGAGCAATGATCTTAAATTTAGGCTTGGAGCTCCGGGCCATGCCCGCGCTGGTGAAAATGAGCGCGAGGACTGCTACGCCCCATAAGCAAGGGCGAAAGCGGAAACCTGAAACTACTCTCAAAAGCGACATCCGTCCTCCAGTTCCGGTTTACGAGTCGTCCGTACAAATGTGCTGGGCGAGCTCAGTCCGCTGGAACGATTGTTGCACATTGTACGTAGAGTCACGTCCCAGGCGATGCAGCGACGCTCATGGTCTCTCCGTCTCTTCGACCGGCTGCAATTGGTAACTCACGAACGCGACCTTCAGGCTATCCGGCGACCATGAAGGCACGTTGATGGTTCCTTGTCCGCCGAAGAGTGTGGCGAGAACCGTGATTTTCCCCTCGGGTTTTCCGCCACTCACATTCATCAAACGCAGCTGCACATCCTTGTTGGGCGGATGCCCGTTGACATCACTCCCGTACGACAGGAATACCATCCACCTGCTATCGGGAGAGATGTGCGGAAACCAGTTGTTGAAGTCGTCGAAAGTGACCTGCTCCTGGGCGCTGCCGTCTGCGTGCATGCGCCAGATCTGCATGCGGCCGGTACGTTCGGAGTTGAAGTAAATATAGCCGCCGTCGGGCGAATACTCGGGGCCATCGTCGAGCCCTTTGGCGCTAGTCAAGCGGGTCTCATCACCTCCGGTGACGGGGATGGTGTAGATGTCGAAATCGTCATTGCGTCGGCCGACGAAGGTGAGGGTCTTTCCGTCGGGCGACCACCCATGCCAGTAGGACGGAGAGTTTTGGGTGATGCGTCGCGGTGTGCCGCCGCCGATGGGCACGACATAAACGCTAGACTGGCCGTCGGGCTGCGATTGGTCGCTGATGGCCAGCAGAGTGCTATCCGGAGAAATACCGTGGTCGTTGTTGCAATGTGTGGCTGCGCCCGTGTCGATACCCGTTGGCGTTCCGCCGGCCACCGGCAGTCGCAGGATGTGGCCTTCTTGATTAATGAGGAAGTAAGTACCGTCGTGGCTCCAGTTGGGCGCTTCGAAGTGGCTGGGAGCGCTGTAAACCACACGGCGATCGGCGGAAGCGATCGCCACTGTCTCTAGCGTACTGTAGAGCACAGGCGGCGTGGAGCTGGCTGCGGGAGGCGAGAGCACGACGTTCGAGAAGACGGCCTTCTCGAGCACGTCCTTCTCGTGCGAGCACACTCCTATGCCGACGTAGAACGAGCCTTGCACCGGAAGTTTGATGGATGCGCCGGAGGGACGCAGTGGCTCTCTCGCCTCCCCGGCGACGAAAATGTAGATGAAATCGCCACGCTTCTCAACCCGCAGACGATGAGGCGCAGAAACATTGGATTGAATCTCATGCGTGGTCGAGCCCTTGGCCTCGCGGAACTGCAGCGAGGTAAGGCCGTCGCCATGCAGGGCTACATCAGCATAGGGTGCATCGGTGTCGAGGCTCTGACGGATCATGAGCACGGCTTTGCGATGCGGATTGCCAGCTTTTTCCGGGAAAGCAATATCCGCGGTTAGCGCTATATCTCCGGTCACTTGCTTCCATGCAAATTGAAAGTTATCGGAAGTGAGCCACATATTTTCGCCGCTGCCGGTGAGGCTGTAGACTTCGTGCACGGCATCGTATTGGGCAGAGCCGGCATGCAACACGGTACCGATGTCAGCGTGATTCTGGAATAGGCCGAGGGGTGAGGCAGCCTGCGCGCGGACCAGGCAGGCCGAGCCAAGAAGGAATGCGACGATACAGCCTAACGAGTATGGAGATAAAGAGATTGATCCGATGATACGCTTGCGCACTATGAGAACGCCTCCTCGACCATTCAACGAAAAGGTAGGGCGGCGAAAAACAATTGTCAATCGGACGGGTCGCGGCGCAACGCGAACGATACGCGCGGGTTTAGTAAGAGGTTGCTCCCGATTACCAACCCATTTGGCTCATCCGCTCCAGGATGCGGGCGCCGTATTTGTTCATGCGCTCGGGGCGGCGCTTCAGGGGAGCCGGCAGGATCGCAGCGAGTCTTGCCGCCTGTTCCCGATCGAGGTTCCGGGCCGCAGTTCCGTCGTAGTAACGAGACGCCGACTCTGCACCATAAATATCGGGACCCCATTCCACCACATTGAGGTAGATCTCAAGAATGCGCCGCTTGCCGAGGACGAATTCGGCCACCGGAACCAGTGTGAACTCCGCTCCCTTGCGGAGGATTGAGCGGCCCGTTCCAAAAAATAGATTCTTTACAAGTTGCTGCGTAATGGTGGAAGCTCCGCGGGTGCGATCGCCTTCCAGATCGTCCTCAGCAGCGATTTGAATCTCGTGCCAATCGAATCCATGGTGCTGGTAGAAGCGAGCGTCCTCCGCGGCGATTACAGCGTGCTGGAGATCGGGCGAGATTTCACTGAGCGGAATGAATTTGTAGCGTTCGTGATAGGGAGCGTGGTGAATCCACGCCTGGAACCGGCGCTGGATGTGAACTGCGGTTGACGGTGGGTCGATCCACCGGGCGGCAAGAAGGGTCACGGCGGCGAGCGACCAAACAAGCAGCACGCCGATGGCAAGTGATCGTACAAATGATCGGAGAAAACCCTTGCGAAGTTGCATCTTGGACGGTGTGTCTGGCTTTTCAGTCACACTTCAGAATAATAGAGTGAGCAGGATTGCCGCTTATGCTGAGCTTAACCCACCTGTCGGCGGATTAAAATGCACCTCCACAAACGTAAACGCTACTCTAATGCCAGGTTCCTCGACATCTATTGACCCGACGCGTGTGATGAATGCCGTGGACTTCGGGGGCATCGACCCGGTCGTGCGAGAACTGATTAACGCGTGTTTGGTATCTCGGTTTAGAAGAGGATGAATATGGGAAAACTTGAAGGAAAGACAGCGCTCATTACGGGCGGCAGCAGTGGAATCGGCTTGGCGACCGCAAAACGGTTCGTCGATGAAGGCGCTTATGTGTTCATTACAGGACGCCGGCAAAGCGAACTGGAAACCGCCGCGGGTCAGATTGGCCGGAACGTGACGGGTGTCCAGAGCGACGTCTCAAAAACGGCCGATCTCGACAAGCTGTATGCAACGGTAAAGGAGAACAAGAGCAAGCTCGACATCGTCTTCGCCAATGCCGGCACCGGTGCGTTTGCTCCGCTCGGGCAAATCAGCGAAGAACATTTTGACAAGCAATTTGACGTGAACGTGAGGGGACTGCTGTTTACAGTGCAGAAGGCGCTCCCATTGCTGCAACCGGGCGCATCGATCGTACTGAACGCATCAATAGTTTCCTCCACCGGCAGTCCAGCGTTCAGCGTCTACAGCGCGACCAAGGCTGCGGTCCGCTCGTTCGCGCGCACCTGGTCCGTAGACCTCAAGGAGCGCAAGATTCGGGTGAATGCAATCAGTCCGGGCGTCATCCCGACGCCGGGCTACAACACCTCGCTTGGGATGACCCAGGAACAAGTCGATCAGTTTGTACAGAGCTCAATTGGCAATATTCCCCTGGGCCGTCCCGGCACCGCGGACGAAATCGCAAAGGCCGTCTTGTTCCTGGCCTCCGACGACAGCAGCTACGTAACTGGCATCGAGTTGTTCGTCGATGGCGGCTTGGCCCAGATATAACCGTCGTTATTCCCGAATGGAGAACGCGATGCGAACGACGACTCCTAGAGAAGTGACGTCTCACGCGAAAGAGTCGAGTGAAACAGCAGAAGGCGGCAACCAATCCCATGATTCCATATCCAATCTAAAAAGGAGACTTCCTATGCTTCAAAGCACACTCAAAGTCGGCTTTGTCAACGTTGTACTGCTTGCAACACTCGCCCTAACAACCGTCCGGGCGCAGAACAGTCCGGTGAAAAACGTAGTGCTGGTTCATGGCGCGTGGGCAGATGGCTCGGGCTGGAAAGGCGTCTACGACATTCTTGTTAAAGACGGATACAACGTCAGCTTGGTGCAGGAACCTGAGACAACTTTTCAGGAAGATGTCGCAGCGACGAAGCGCGTCCTCGCTCTACAAGATGGACCGTGCATTCTCGCCGCTCATAGCTACGGCGGAGCCGTAATTACCGAAGCAGGTACAGACCCATCCGTGGCCGGCCTGGTATACATCGCGGCACACATGCCCGACGCGGGAGAAAATGAGTCTGACGACGGAAAGCGATTCCCCAGCGACCTCAGCAAGTCCAACGCCATAAAGAAGACAGCCGACGGCTTTACTTACCTCGACCCGGCGCAGTTTCACGAATACTTCGCAGCTGACCTGCCAACAGAGCAAGCGGCCTTCATGTCGCGATCGCAGGTGATGAACAAGGCTGAGAATTTCAAAGGAGTCATCTCCACGCCGGCGTGGAGAAGTAAGCCAAGCTGGATGCTGGTTGCCGGAAGCGACAGAACGATCAACCCCGATCTCGAACGTTGGTACGCAACACGGGCCGGCAGCCACAAAGTCGAGGTTTCGGGAGCCAGCCACTCGGTCTACGTCTCGCATCCGAAGGAGGTTGCAGCATTGATCGAGGATGCGGCACAACCCGTTCGCTAGGGGATCTCGCCCGGATTAGTCGGCATTCAGATCAGGTTCGACACCCGGCTGTTCAGTAGAGGCTCATGCGGCGAATTCCACTTTCTTCAACCCGGGAGCGAGCACGTACAGAACGATCAGAGCAAACAGATAAGCGCTGGAGGCGATGCCGAAGAGGACCGCGTAACTGTGCGTCAGTTGCAGGATGTGGCCTGCAAAGAAGGCAAAAAGTGCGCTGCCGACGGATCCTGCCATGCCGCCGATGCCGACCACTGCGCCTACGGCCTTGCGGGGGAACATGTCTGACGATGTTGTAAAGAGATTGGCGGACCAGCCTTGGTGGGCGCCAGCGGCGACACCGATCAGCGCAATAGCGATCCACAGCGACTTGACACTTGCAGCCGTGCAGATGGGAACAACCAGCGAAGCGCAGACGAGCATAGCTGCAAGCCGCGCGTAGTTGGGCGAAAGTCCGAGCCGACGGAAGGGTGCGGGCAGCCAGCCTCCGCCGATACTGCCGATCGCCGAAACGTTATAGACGAGAATGAGCGGCAGACCGAGGTGTGAGAGGTTGAGATTGAATTTCGCGCTAAAGTAAGACGGCAGCCAGAATAAATAGAACCACCAGATCGGGTCGGTGAGGAACTTAGCGATAGAAAAAGCCCATGTCTGCCGGCAGCTCAACAATCGTCGCCAAGGGACGGAAGGTCCAAGGTCCTCGGCCGCTTCCTGGTAAATATGCGGCAGTTCCCCGGCAGTCAGGGTGGGATGATCGGTGGGCCTGCGGTAATAGAGGAACCACCACAGAATCCAGAGCGCGCTGAACAGGCCCGTTGTGAGAAAGGCCACGTGCCAGCCCCAGCGCAGCGTCACCCAGGGCACGATGGCTGGAGCCAGAATCGCTCCCACGTTTGCCCCGGAGTTGAAGATGCCCGTAGCCAACGAGCGTTCGTTCTGCGGAAACCACTCGGCTATGGTCTTGATCGCGGCTGGGAAGTTGCCGGATTCGCCGAGTCCGAGGAAGAAGCGCGCAACACCGAACTCGAGCACGGTGTTGGCTAGTGCGTGTCCCATCGCGGAGACGCTCCACGTCACCATCACCAACAAGTAGCCGATGCGCGTGCCCAGTTTGTCGATCAACCGGCCAGCCACAAGTAGGCCGATCGCGTAGGCGATCTGAAACGCGTCCACAATGTAGCCGTAACTGACCTCCGTCATGCCGATGCTGTGCTCAAGGGTCGGCTTGAGGATCGCGATTACCTGGCGGTCCATGTAATTGATCGAGGTGGCGACAAACAGCATGGCGCAAACGGTCCACCGCACTCCGCCGAGCCCCGCGCGTGGAGAGGATTCGGGAGATGAGCCGCTTTGCCTCTGGTTGTCGAAAACCGTCGTATCTGCCATGCCGCGTCGCTATAGTCGGTATGCCTTTTTCACCAGCCCGTAGGCAAGGTCCCGTGCCACTTCCGAAGCCTCTTCCTCCTCGAGTCTGTGTTCGGCAACCAAATTCGCCAGGAACGAGCAATCCATCCGCCGCGCCATATCGTGCCGTGCCGGGATCGAGAGGAAAGCCCTGGTATCGTCGTTGAAACCCACGGTGTTGTAGAAGCCTGCCGTCTCGGTTACGCGCTGGCGGAAACGCAGCATTCCTTCCGGACTGTCGTGAAACCACCACGGCGGCCCGAGCCTCAGGCATGGATAATGTCCGGCGAGCGGGGCTAGCTCCCGGCTATAGGATGACTCGTCCAGCGTGAAAAGGATAATCGTCAGATCGCGTTCATTGCCGAACTGATCGAGCAAAGGGCGAAGCGCGTCCACATAATTCGTCGGCATCGGCATGTCCGCACCTACGTCGCGACCGTATCGCTCATAGAGCTTGCGATTGTGATTGCGTGCGCTGCCCGGGTGAATCTGCATTACCAGCCCGTCTTCGAGGCTCAGGCGCGCCATTTCCGTCAGCATCTGGGCACGAAAGAGCTCGTGTTGTTGGGCATCGGCGCTGCCAGCGATCACCCTACCAAAGAGTTGCGCAGCTTCTGCGGAGGGAAGATTCGCAGTTCGCGCAGTGGGGTGCCCATGGTCGGTTGCGGTGCAGCCGAGTTCGCGAAAGCGGATGCGCATCACTCGGAGCGCGCGCAGGTATCCGGCCCAAGTCGATGTGTCTTCACCGGCCTTCTCGCTTAGCTTTACGATATTCTTGGCAAAGCCATCAAATTCAGGATCGACAACCGGATCTGGCCGGAAGGTCGGCAGAATCCTGGCTTTCCAGTTCGATTCGCGAATGGCCTTGTGATCGGTCAACGAATCGAGCGGAGAATCGGTCGTCGCCAGCACTTTCAAATTGAAGCGCTCGTACAGTGCGCGCGGCAGAAACTCCGGTGTCTGTATCTTTTCTGAGATCGTATCGAAGTACACATCGGCGGTTTTTTCCGACAGCCGTTGTTCGAGTCCAAAAAGATCCTGGAAGGCAGAGTCCAGCCACATCCGCGTCGGCGTTCCACGCAACAGATAATAATGGCTCGCGAAGATGTGCCAGACTTTCCGCGGATTCTTTTGTGCTGTTTGCCCAATCTCAAGATCCTCAAGGGAAACCCCCTGGCTGTAGAGCATGCGGAAAATGTAGTGATCGGGCTGCACGAACAAGCTTGCCGGATCCGGGAAGGGCTCATTCTTCGCAAACCATCCGGCATGAGTATGCCCATGCGGGCTGATGATGGGCAGAGTTCGCACACCCTCATATAGCGTCCTGGCTATTCTTCGTGTGCCGGGCTCGGATGGAAACAGACGATCTGGTTGGATCAGCATAAATCCGACATTTATCTTGTCGCTTCGAATCGGCGAAATTCGATGCGGAAGCGGCGCTGCGATCTGGCCACCAGCATACACGTCTTAATATCTCTGGTGGACGGCGATCAACCGGCCTTTCCATCGTGCGCTCGCAGGAAACCTCGCGTGATAACTTTATCCTAAGTAGAATTGCGATTGTCTTACACCCTGCCAGCGCTCTTCGTTGCCGGGTAGGTTGTCGAAAGCGAGCGCTTCGGCAGAATGCCCTCAGCATGAGCTCGATCCAAAGTCGGCCGCTTCTGGTTTCGATCTCATCGGCCGCGTCCGTTGTGCTGCACGCCGGGTTAGTTGTTACGGGTATCGCAACGACCCTGATTGGCCCAATCCTGCCGATCCTTATTGGACGTTGGACCTTGAGTGACCAGCGTGCCGGGCTTTTCTTCACCGCGCAGTTTTGCGGTTCGATGGCGGGCGTGACCTCGATCCGCTGGTTGATCGCGCGAGGATACCGGCAGACATTTGTGTGTGGCTTCAGCCTGATTGCCGCGGGAGTGGCGGGGTTAAACCTGGGCAGCAACGCGGCATGCCTGGCGGCGACCTTCATGTTCGGCTGCGGATTGGGCCAGGTGCTTTCGACCGCCAATCTGTGGGTGGCGGAAATTGCCAAACCCCGTCGCGTGGCCGCACTCAGCATCCTGAACCTGCTGTGGGGAATCGGCGCGATTGCCTGCTCCCCGTTATTACAGTTAGCTCAGCGGCACCGGGCAATCTCGTTGCTTCTTTATATGCTCGCGGCAGGCTCTGCGCTTACGGCCCTGATCCTGGCCGGGATGGACCTGGAGCCTGGAGAAACACCGGAGCCTGCGGAAACAGCGGAGGGCGAGGAACAATCCACGCTGTCGCTCCGAGCGGGCGTCAGCCGGCGAAGCTCCTTGAGTCTGGCCGCGTTGTTCTTTCTATATGTCGGATCAGAGAATTCGGTTGCGGGCTGGGTCGCCTCACTGACGAGACGAATGAATTCTGATTCTCGCGACCTGTGGGCTCTGGCTCCCATGTTTTTCTGGGGAGGATTGATTGCCGGGCGTGCTCTGGTACCGATGCTTCCACTGCGGAGGCTCGAACGGAGACTGCTAGCGAGCGGCTTGATCCTGGCTGCTGCCGGCATCTGCCTTCTGCTGCGGGCAAAGACCTTCGCGAGCGTCGCGGTCAGCGTGACTGCGGCGGGGTTAGGGTTGGCTGCGATTTATCCAATCCTGATTGCGTGCCTGGTGAAGGCGTTTGGCGAGAGGTCGAGGCGCATCGGGGCGATCATGTTCGCGCTTGCAGGAATGGGGGGCGCTGTCATGCCTTGGTTTGTGGGTCTGACATCGACGGGAACGGGCAGTCTGCGCGCTGGATTGTTGGTGCCCCTGGCCGGATGCCTAGCCATGCTTGCCTTGATCGCGATGACGCAGGAGTCACTGTTTTCAGACAGCAGCCCGCGCGTTTCCGATAATCCACTTGCTCGCTGAGGACTAGCGGCGTCTCACAAGGCCGAAGCGCACTCACCAGACAAACGTTCCTACCGACTCCGACGGTAACATGGTCTCGAAGAATGTTTCGTGATACTTCACCGCGAAGGATTTTGGGAAGTTCGCCGTGTTCGAAACCACCAGCACGACCTTGTGCTGAGGAGTAAGAAAGGCGACGCTGGCTAACTGCTCCATCTCAGACGACGCTACTCGTACCGATCCCGGGGGCACAAACTGCGAGAAGTGCTCGACGACATAATATGCAACATTCTTGGTCGCAGAATCGCCATCTAGTGTGATGGCTCCGGAACATCCGGTGCATCCCCCATTGTTTGTATGCGGCCCGTTGTGCGGATCAGCGGCCAAATTCCACAGCAGCACGTTGCGGCACCAGTTTCGCGTTGCGCCGATCATCACGCTCCTGACCGGCTCGGAAATTCCAAGCGGTCCGGAGCGCCACTCGGTCACCGATTGCTCCGTCAGATACAAATTCTTTTTCGGATACGCATCGTGTACCTGCGCCAGCAGGGTTGCCGCACCGCCGTATAGATGAAATGCGGTTCCATCCACATACTTGCTCGCCGCAGGATCTCCCAAAATCGACAGCGCATAAGACAAAACGTCCGGGTTGTGATCGTAGAGCAGAATCTTTGTCCGAATTCCTGCCTTCTCAAACGCAGGCCCCAGATCCTTCGCCACGAACGTGTCCTGTTCCTGCGCAAACATCGCCATGCTGGGCGTGTTCTTTGGATTCAGCGGCTCATTCTCGATCGTGATTGCGTCAATCGCGATCCCTTCGGCGCGCATCGCCTCGATGTACTTCACGAAATACTTCGCGAACGCTCCGTAAAATTCCGGCTTGAGGTGGCCGTCCTTCACGTCGTTGTTTGTCTTCATCCAAGCCGGAGGCGACCACGGTGATCCAAGGATTTTGATGTCCGGACGGATTGCCAGGATCTCTTTCATTACTGGAATCACATCGGCGCGGTCCGGGCCCAGGTCGAACTTCGCCATCTCGACATCGGTCTCGCCCGGGGCCAGGTCATCGTACGAAAACACGCGCTCGTTCATATCGGAGGAGCCGATGCTCAGGCGCAGGTAGCTCACTCCGATCCCGTCGTCACCGGTCGTGAACAATTCCTTCAGCAGGGCAGCACGTTGCGCAGCGCCCATGCGCATCAGCAACTGCCCGCTTCCTCCG
>Ga0308309_10002164_pt1 | contig 11690 bp, 10 predicted proteins | sample HubBroMetageWFT5_FD_192491 | JGI IMG/M metagenome (GOLD analysis project Ga0308309, IMG submission 192491) | Warmed and freeze-thawed soil microbial communities from the Hubbard Brook experimental Forest, New Hampshire - Hubbard Brook CCASE Soil... | ecosystem: Environmental > Terrestrial >...
AAGGATTGGCGTCATGGTCGATGGTTCGAAGCCGACGATACCCCGCTCTTGGCGGAGGGACGTGGCGTCGCGCCGGCGTCCCTGGAATGCCAGCAGTGCCAGCAACCCGCCGCTGTCGCCAAATGGCGGGCGGAAAGGTCGGAAAGGTCGGAAACTTAACTTTTGGCTGCCCCGGGCCGACGACCAGGGTTTCGGCCTCCAGGGTATTGCCGCCGCCAATTGGCAAATCGCCAGCGGAAATTGCGGGAATTGCGGAAACCCCTTCTGCGGGTTCGCAATGCGACATCCATCCGCGGGCAGATGTGTCCACGCCGCAGCGGCCTCGCCGGGGGAGAGGTCCGCGGTCCGATGACTGCCGCCATCAGCATCGACCGGGTCAGCAAGCGGTTTCCGCTTGCCGGCAGCAGCGAAGGGGTGCTGGCACTTTCGGACCTGTCGCTCGGCATCGGCACCGGCGAGTTCGTGGCGGTCCTGGGTCCCAGCGGTTGCGGCAAGAGCACTTTGCTGCGGTTGGTGGCGGCGCTGGAGCAGCCGACCGGCGGGACGGTGAGCGTCGCCGGCGAACCGCCCGGCCAGGTCTCGGCAAATCATGCGCTGGGCGTCGCCTTCCAGGACCATGCGCTGCTGCCTTGGCTTACCGTCCACGACAACATCGCGCTTCCCTTCAAGATCGCGGGCCGGCGGGCGGATGAAGCCGCCATCACGCGCCTGATCGATCTGGTCGGCCTGTCGCGCTTCACCACGGCCAGGCCCAGGCAGCTCTCGGGCGGCATGCGCCAGCGCGCCTCGATCGCCCGTGCGCTGGTACTCGAGCCCGAAGTGCTTTTGCTCGACGAGCCGTTCGGTGCGCTCGATGCGGTGACGCGGCGGCAGATGAATGTCGAGCTGCAGCGCATCTGGTCGGCCCGCCAGATCACCACCATGCTGATCACCCATTCGGTCGACGAGGCCCTGTTCCTCGCCGACAGGGTCGTGGTGATGAGCGGCCGGCCCGGCCGCATCCTGTGCGAGGTCGCGGTGCCGTTCGCACGGCCGCGCGATCCGTTGGTGATGCGCAGCCAGGATTTCCACCGCATGGTCGATGACCTGACGGCGGCGCTCGAGACCCAGGAAGGCTCGACGTGAGGGCGGGCACCAGGAACTTCCTGCTGGGAACGCTCGGCATCGGCCTGTTTCTCGCTTCGTGGGAGACGATCGGCCAGCTCAAGCTCGCCGGCATCAGTTGGCCGCCGCTGAGCGCCGTCCTGGAAATGATGGCCGACGACAACCGCTGGCCGCTGTTCCGCCGGGCGCTCGGCGCCACCCTGGAAGAGACCGCGCTCGGCTACGTCTGGGGCACCGGCGCGGGCCTCGGCCTCGCCGCCCTGGCGCACCTGCTGCCGCCGCTGCGCCGCGGCTCGGATCGCCTCGCCGCGGTGCTGAACTCCGTGCCGTCGATTGCGCTGGGACCGATCTTCCTCGTTCTGCTCAGCCGCGAAAGCACGCCTGCCGCCGTATCGTCGATCCATGTCTTCTTCATCGTCTTCGTGTCGGTGAGCTCGGGCCTGCAGCGTGCGACGGCGGCGCATCGCGATCTTTTTGCCGTGCTGGGCGCCGACCGGCTGAAACGCTTCTGGCGGCTCGAATTGCCGGCGGCGATGCCGGCGCTGGTCTCGGGGCTGAGGCTCGCGTGGCCGGCCGCCCTGATCGGCGCGATCATCGGCGAATGGTTCGGCGCGCCGCGCGGCCTCGGCATCCTGATCATTAACGCCATGCAGAACTTCCAGATCGTGCTGCTGTGGTGCGCGGTGCTGCTGGCGGTGGGCTCGTCGCTGTTGATCTACGGCCTGCTGACGCTGCTCGAGCGCGCCGCCTATGCGAGGTTCGGCTGATGGACGCGGCAGCCAAACGTCCGCTTCTGCTGCGCCTCGTCGAGGATTATTGGGGCGTGTTCCTGCTGCTGGTGGCCTGGCAACTGTGGGTGATCGCCAACAGCTTCAACCCCATCGTCATGCCGACGCCGACGGCCGTCCTGGGCGATCTCGTGACGCATCCCGACGTCTATCTGCGCAATGTCGGGATCACCCTTGCGGTCGCGGCCTTCGGCCTGGTCGCCGGGATGCTGGTCGGCACGGGGCTGGCCGTCGCCGCGTGGTTCTCGCCCGTCGCCGCAGGACTCTTGAACCCACTCACCGTCCTGTTCAGTTCGGTGCCGGTCGTCGCCTTGATCCCGGTGATCGCCCGCCTGCTGGGCTACGACACGTCGACCGTGCTGGCGATCGTGGTGATCATCACCTTCTTTCCCTCCTTCGTCTTCGCCTCGTCCGGCTTGCGCTCGCCGCCGCCCGGCGCTGAGGATCTGTTCCGCGTGCTGGGCGCCTCGCGGCTGAGCGTGCTGTGGCGCCTGGCGCTGCCGGCGGCGATGCCCAACCTCGCCATCGCCTTCAAGCTTGCCGCCGCCCACGCCATCCTGGCCGCCATGGTCGCGGAGTTCCTGATGGGCACGTCGGGCCTGGGCTACCTGTTCGCCAAGACCAAGTCGGATTTCCAGACCGAGCAGGCCTTCGGCGCAAGCGCCGTCGCCACGGTTATCTCGGCGACCGCGTTCCTGCTGGCCGGATGGGTCGAGCGGCGTGTGCGCGAACGCTACGCCTGATGCGCCGCGCAGCCTTTTGGCGTCAGGCGCCGCCTTCGTACTTGAAGGAGAGTTTCAGCTTGGTGCGGTAGGACGTGACCTTGCCCTTTTCGATCACGACGTCCTGTTCGACCACCTCGGCGACGCGCAGGTCGCGCAGCGACTTGGAGGCGCGCTCCACGGCCGTCCGTGCCGCCTTTTCCCAAGAATCGGTGCTGGTGCCGACGACCTCGACCACTTTGTAGACGCTATCTGCCATTGGATCCTCCCGTGGACACGGCTTCACCGTCTCGTCCGGTGCCGGGTCAGGGGGAGGCGCGGCAGCGACTGCCTCTTGGGCCTTTTCCTTGTGGTGAGGCGGAGCCTAGCACGCTCCAGTAGATCGGCTCAAATCGGGCCGGCTCAAATCACGCCGCGGCGAACTTGCCGAACTCCCAGTGGCGGCCCGGCGCGGCGGCGAACAGCGCCTTGGTGTAGTCGTCGCGTGGGGCGCCGAAGACCTGCTCGGCCGAGCCGTATTCGACGACGCGGCCCTTGCTCATCACGGCGACGTAGTCGCAGATCTGGGCGGCGACGCGCAGATCGTGGGTGATGAACAGCACGGCGAGGTTCAGGCGCTGGCGGATCTCGTCGAGCAGCTCGAGCACCTGCTTCTGCACCGAGACGTCGAGCGCCGACACCGCCTCGTCGGCGATCAGCAGCTCGGGTTCCATGGCAAGCGCGCGGGCGATGCAGATGCGCTGGCGTTGGCCGCCCGAGAACTGGTGCGGATAGCGGTCGAGCGAATTGGGATCGAGCCGCACCGTCTCCATCAGCTTTCTGGCCCGCGCGAGAGCTTCTTCGCGCTTGAGGCCGAAATTCATCGGCCCCTCGATGATCGATTCGCCGATTGTGATGCGCGGGTTCATCGAGCGATAAGGATCCTGGAAGACGATCTGCACCCGCCGGCGATGGGGCCGGAGCTTGCCGGCCGTCATGGTGGCGATTTCGGTGTCGCCCAGGAACACCTTGCCTTCGGTCGGGTCTATCAGCCGGGCGATGCAGCGCGCCACCGTCGACTTGCCCGAGCCCGATTCGCCGACGATGCCCAGCGTTTCGCCGCGGCGGATGTCGAGATCGACATCGACCGCGGCTTTCACGACCCTAGCCTTCTGGAAGAAGGCATTGCCGCTATAGGTCTTGCCGAGCTTTTCGGTGCGCAGCACGGTGATGCCGTCCTTGCGCACGCCGCGATGCACGGGATGGATCGACGGCACCGAGGAGATCAGCATCTTGGTGTAGGGCTGCTGCGGGCGCGCCAGGATCTGCTCGGTCGGGCCCATCTCCACCAGCTCGCCCCAGCGCAGCACGGCGACGCGATGGGCGATCTCGGCGACCACGCCGAAATCGTGAGTGATGAACAGCACGCCGGTGCCCTGGCCTTCCTGCAGCTCGGCGATCAGCTTCAGGATCTCGGCCTGGGTCGTGACGTCGAGCGCCGTCGTCGGCTCGTCGGCGATCAGCAGCACGGGATCGAGCACCAGAGCCATGGCGATCATGATGCGCTGGCGCTGGCCGCCCGACAGCTGGTGCGGGTAGGAGGCGTAGACGCGCTCCGGTTCCGGCAGCTTCACGCGGCTGAGGATGGCGATGATCTTGGCCTTGCGCTCGGCCGCGTCGAGCTTGGTGTGGGTCTCCAGCACCTCGTCGATCTGCAGGCCGCAGGTCATCACCGGATTGAGCGCCGTCATCGGCTCCTGGAAGATCATCGACATGCGCGTGCAGCGCAGTTCCCTGAGCCGCGTCTCGTCGGCGGCCAGCACGTTCTCACCCTCGAGCAGGATCTCGCCCGAGGTCGGCTTCAGTGCCTTGGCGAGCAGCCCCATGACGGTGAAGGCGATCACCGACTTGCCCGAACCGGATTCGCCCACCAGGCAGACGATCTCGCCGGGATTGACCGTGAAGCTCACTTTTTCGACCGCGTGGATGCGGTCGGCGCCAGTCGGCAGGGCAACGCTCAGATTGCGGACTTCGAGAACGGGCTTCTTGTTGACCATCAGACCTTTTTACTCATCTTCGGATCGAGCGTGTCCCTGAGGCCGTCGCCCATGATGTTGATGGCCAGTACGGTGAAGGCCAGGAAGATGCCGGGATAGAGGATGTTGTGCGGGAACACGCGGAACAGCGTGCGGCCCTCGGCCATGATGTTGCCCCAGGTCGGAATCTCGGGCGGGATGCCGATGCCGAGGAAGCTCAGGATCGCCTCGACCAGGATGGCGGCGGCGGCGATGAAGGTGCCTTGCACGATCAGGGGCGCCACGGTGTTGGGCAGGATGTGGCGGAACATCAGGGTCCAGGTCGGCGTGCCGACCGAGATGGCGCCCTCGACATAGGGCTCCTCGCGCACCGAGAGCACGACGGAGCGCACCAGGCGCACGACCCTCGGCACGTCGGGCACGACGATGGCGAAGATCACGGTGATAAGGCCGGCGCGCCAGATCGACACCAGGGCGATGGCGAGCAATATGCCCGGGATGGCCATAAGCCCGTCCATGATGCGCATGATGATGCCGTCGAGCCATCGGATGTAGCCGGAGATCAGGCCGATAACGAGGCCGATCGCCACGGCGATGGTGGAGACGGCGACGCCGATCGCCAGTGACACGCGCGTGCCGTAGATCACGCGGCTATAGACGTCGCGCCCCAGGCTGTCGGTGCCCATGAGGACCACCCGCTTGACGGTGGTGCCATCGTCGAGACGGAAGGTGATCTCGGTGCCCGGCTTCTTGTTGCGTGCCGCCGGATCGATGCGCGTCGGATCCACGGTGCCGAGGACCGGCGCCAGGATGGCGATCGCCAGCATGATCAGGAGGATGACGCCGCCGACAATGACGGACGAGTTGCGGATGGCGAGAGCCCACAGGCTCCGCCGTTTGGTCGAGGCCGACGCGATGGCGGCGGAGTCGACGACGTCTTCGATCATCGCGCTCAATAGCGGATCCTCGGGTCGAACAGGGTGTAGCTGATGTCGATCAGCAGGTTGATCAGCACGTAAACCACGGAGAACAGCAGGATGACGGCCTGGATGGTCGGGAAGTCGCGACTCAGCACGGCTTCCACGGTGAGCCGGCCCAGCCCGGGCAGGCCAAACACGCTTTCGACCACCACCGAGCCGCCGATCAAGAGCGCGACGCCGATGCCGATCACGGTGAGGATCGGCACGGCGGCATTGCGCAGCGCATGGCGCATCAGCACGACCCGGTTGGAGAGCCCCTTGGCGCGGGCGGTGCGGATGTAGTCCTCGTTCAACACTTCCAGAACGCTGGCGCGCGTGATGCGGGCGATCAGCGCGACGAAGATGATGCCGAGCGTCAAGGACGGCAGGACCATGCGCTCGAGGAAGCCCCAGAAATCCACGCCGATGCGGATGTAGCCCTGCACCGGCAGCCAGCCGAGCTCGATGGCGAACACGTAGATCAGGCAGTAGCCGATGACGAAGGACGGCACCGAGAAGCCCAGCACCGAGAAGGCCATGACGAAGCGGTCGATCAGCGAACCGTGCTTCCAGGCGGCCAGCACGCCGAGCGGCAGGGCGAGGCTGAGCGCGATGATCAGGGTGCAGGTCGCGAGCGCCAGGGTCGGCTCGACGCGCTGGGCGATCAGCTCGGCCACGGTCTTCTTGAAGAAGAAGCTCTCGCCGAAATTGCCGCGCAGCACGTCGCCGATCCAGATGGCGAACTGCGTCCAGATCGGCTCGTTCAGCCCGAGCTTGGAGCGGATGGCGGCGATCTGCTCGGAGGTCGCGTTGTCGCCGGCGATCACCGCCGCCGGATCGCCCGGCGTCAGCCGCAGCATGAGAAAGACGAAGATCGCCACCACCGCAAGAACGGGGATGATGGCGACCAGTCGGCGGGCGACGAAATCGAGCATTTTACTCCTGCTTGTCACCCCGAGCGGAGCGAGGGGCCCTTACTGATCCCGAAAGATCCTTTCGCTCCGCTCAGGATGACGCCGCGGCCGCCCCTGCGGGCGGCCACGATGTCATTTCTTCTCGACGTTCCACATCACCGGCACCGGCGCCTTCAGCCAGCCAGTGACGTTGGCGCGCATGGCGCCCGGTCCGTACCACTGGCCGATCCAGCCGTACTGTGCGGTCTCCAGCGCCCGGTTCTGCACCGCGTGCGCGAGCTCCTTGGCCTTGGCCGGATCGGTTTCCTTGGCATAGGCGTCACGCAGCTTCTCCATCTCCGGATCGGTCGGCCAGCCGAACCACGCCTTGTCGCCGTTGGCCACCATGTAGGAATCGGCGATCGGATTGAGGATGTCGGCGGCGACCGAGAAGGTATGGAAGATGTTCCACCCGCCCTGGCTGGCCGGTTCCTTCTTGGTGCGGCGCGTGACCAGCGTCTGCCAGTCCATCGACTGCATGTCGACCTTGAAGCCGCCCTGTTCGAGCAGCTGTTTGGTCACCGGTGCAACGTTGGTGAGCACCGGCAGGGTGGTCGACTGCATCAGCACGACCGGCGTGCCGTCGTAGCCTGCCTCCTTGAGCAACGCCTTCGACTTCTCGAAGTCCGGCTTGACCAGCAGGCCGCCCGGCACCTCGAAGGCGTTGGGCGTGCCGCAGACGAAGGCGGCGGTGCAGACCTTGTAGTATTCGGGCTCGCCGACGGTCGCCTTGAGATAGTCTTCCTGGCGCATCGAATAGAGCGCGGCCAGGCGGATCTTGGGATTGTCGAACGGCTGGGTAAGCGTGTTGAAGCGGATGATGAACTGGTGGCCCAGCGGGTTCCAGTCGAACAGCTTCACGTCCTTTTCTTTCTTCAGGAGCGGGATCAGGTCGTGCGGCGGCTGCTCGATCAGGTCGATCTCGCCATTGATCAGGGCATTCACCTGCTGCTGCGGGTCGGGCATCTCGACGATCTCGACCCGGTCGACCTTGACGACCTTGCCGCCGGCCAGGCCCGAGGCGGGCTCAGCTCGCGGCTTGTATTTCGGGTTCTTGATGTAGACGTGCTTCTCGCCGGGCTTGGATTCGGCAGTCACGTAGATGAACGGGCCGGAGCCGATCTGACTGTCGATCTGTTTGAACGGGTCGGTCTCGGCGACCTTCTTGGGCATCATGAAGGGCACGTTCGAGGACGGCTTGCCGAGCGACGCGAGCACCAGGCCGTACGGCTCCTTCAGAATCATCTGGAAGGTCTTGCCGTCGACCGCCTTGAAGTCCTTCACGAAGTCCATGAGCTTCAGCCCCATGGCGTCGCGCGCGCCCCAGCGCTTGATCGAGGCGATGCAGTCCTCCGATGTGACCGGCGTTCCGTCGTGCCACTCCAACCCATCGCGCAGGGTGAAGGTCCAAATCGTCTTGTCGGCCGACACGTCGTACTTGTCGACCATCTGCGGCTTCACGTCGTTGTTTTCGTCCGACGAGAACAGCGTGTCGTAGATGAAGTAGCCGTGATTGCGCGTGACATAGGCCGTCGTCCAGATCGGATCGAGGATCGTCAGATTGCCGTTCTGCACGAACTTCAGGACCTTGCCCTGCGCCACAGCCGGTCCCGCTTCGACCGTCAAGCCGGCCGCCAGGATGGCAGCTGCGGCAATCGCCGCGAAACCACGTCGCATCGTCTTCATTGAAGCCCCTCCACTTGTTTCATGTCGTGAAAGAGGGCGGATCCCCTTCCGCCCTCCCGCCGCTGTTACTTCTTCGAAACGTTCCAGAACACCGGCACGGGCGCTATCAGGTTGCCTTCGATATTCTTGCGAAGGGCGAACGGCTGGTACCACTGGCCGAGATTGATGTGCGTCGGGTTTTCGACCCAGTACTTCTGCAGGTTCTCGACGATTTCCTTCTGCTTTGCCGGATCGCTTTCATGGGCGAACTGGTCGCGGAACTTCTCGATCTGCGCATCGCACGGCCAGCCGAACATCGCTTTGTCGCACGAGGCGTTGAAGAAGCCAGCCATGACGGGGTTGAGGATGTCGGCCGCCACCCACGCGGTGAGGAAGGCATGCCAGCCGCCCTTGTCCGGCGGGTCCTTCTTGGCGCGGCGCGCCACCAGCGTCTGCCAGTCCATCGACTGCATCTCGACCTTGAAGCCAGCTCGCTCCATCATCGCCTTGGCGACGGGGGCGAGGTTGGTCAGCACCGGCAGGTCGGTCGACTGCATGAGCACGATCGGCGTGCCGTCGTAGCCTGCCTCCTGCAGAAGCTGCTTGGCCTTGGCGGTGTCGCCGTTCAGCACGCCGGCCATGCCGGCGTCGCTCGCCAGCGGCGTGCCGCAGATGAACGGCGCTTTGCAGACCTTGTACCATTTCGGGTCGCCGATGGTGGCCTTGAGGAAGTCCTCTTGCGCAAAGGCGACGAACACGGCGTGACGGATCTTGGGATTGTCGAACGGCTTGGCCGTGCTGTTGAAGCGGAACGTGTACTGAAGCCCGGTCGGGTTGGCGTTGAAGAGCTTGATGTTCTTGTCGCTGGCGAGCAGCTGCAGCAGGTCGTGGCCCGGCGATTCGATCATGTCGATTTCGCCGTTCTGCAGCGCCGCGACCTGGGTCTGCGCGTCGGGCATGGCGATCCATTCGACGCGGTCGAGCTTGACGACCTTGCCACCGGCCAGGCCTGAGGCGGGCTCCGCGCGCGGCTTGTACTTGGGGTTCTTGACGTAGACCGTCTTCTCGCCGGGCTTCCACTCATCAGCCTTGAAGATGAACGGCCCGGAGCCGATCACGTCCTCGAGCTTGATCTGTGAGTTGGGATCGGTAGCGGCGACGCGCGCCGGCATCATGAAGGGCACGTTGGAGGAGGGCTTGCCGAGCGACTGCAGCACCAGGCCGTAAGGCTCCTTCATCTTCATCTTGAAGGTCTTGGCATCGACGACCTCGAAGTCCAGGACCGAGCCCATCATCTTCTGGCCCATCGAATCCTTGGCCGCCCAACGCTTGATCGAGGCGATGCAGTGTTCCGAGGTGACGGGCTTGCCGTCATGCCATTCCAGGCCGTCGCGCAGGGTGAAGGTCCAGGTGAGCTGGTCGGCCGAGACGTCGTACTTGTCGACCATCTGGGGCTTGACCTCGAACTTTTCGTCCATCGCGAAAAGCGTGTCCCATACCATGTAGCCGTGATTGCGCTGGATGTAGGCGGTGGTCCAGATCGGGTCGAGGATTTTCAGGTCCGAATGCATGACGACCTTGAGCGTCTGCGCGTCTGCAGGCGCCGCGCCCAGCAGGCCCGCCACGCTGGCGGCTGCAACGAAGGTCGCGAACGACTTCCTGAAATCGAACATAAAGCTACTCTCCCTATCGCGCGGGCTTCTTTGCAAGAATCGAGCCGCTGTCCGAGGACAGTAGCAGCCGAAGGCCCCCCTCTGACAAGCCGATTCAGGTCGCGCGCATGTAAGCCTAGTGCGGCCGATTGATCGCTTTTTCCAGGAGTTCGAGCACGCCTTCGGACGCCGCAGTGGCGACGATGTCGCCAAAGCCCGCCCACGAGCCCTTGGCGGCGGTGAGCGGCACCGGATTGGCCTGCTCGAGGTCGCCGACATTCTTGCCGGCAGGATCCTTGAGCAGCCATTTGACGACGAGCTGGCCCTTCTGTTCGTCGATCGGCGTCAGGCTCACCGTGCCGACCACGGTGAAGATGTCGGGGCCGGCAGCATCGACGACGACGATCTTGCTCGATCCCAGGGCGCGCCGCATGCCGGAGTAGAGCTGCCGGTTGCCGTCGGACGGTGCGCCGGTGACCTCCGCCACCATCACCTTGACCTGCTGCTGCTGTGTTGGCGGTGTCGGGGCCGAACCGGGCACGTTGGCTGCCGCCATCGACGTCGCGGCGTCGGCGGGCGGTTCCTCCGGCACGCTCATGCCGGCGGCGACCTGGCCGGGCGAGCGCGCCTGGTAAGTCGGTGGCTTGCCGATCAGCGTCGCCACCCGCGGGGCGGCCTGCTGGGCGATGCGCGACACCAGTCGCTCGCTTGCCTCGGCATAGTCTTCCGGTCGCGCGCGCGTGCGGCTGGTGGCAGGTTCCTGCGACTTCGCGCCGTCGATGCGCCAGTCGATCTGGATCTCGATGCCGGCCTCGGCATCGCGTGTGCTCATTGTGCCGCTCACCTGGATCGGCGCTGCCGCCGGCTGGACTGTGGCCACGATGCCGTAGGATTGCAGCTCGATGGCAAGCGCGGCCGCCACCCGGTTCGCCATTTCCGGCGGCATGTACTTGGGCGGCGCGATCGCCAGCTCGATCTTGTCCTGCGGCATTCGCCGCACCGGCGCCTCGCTGTCGTCGTGCTCGAAGGGCCGCGGCAGCTGGCCGCAGGCCGCCAACGTCAAAAGGCAGAGCAGCGTCGCAACAGAGCGCCTCATAGCATCGCACACGTCGCGATCACGCCGAGCAGGCAGACGAACACCAGGATGATCAGGTAGGGCACGTCAGGCTCTGAGGGCTATCGCCGACAGTCCCCGGCCGTAGTCGTGCACACCCTTCAGCGTATTGCGGCGGTAGCTGAAGAAATCGTCGCGCGCCGCCAGCGTGTCGTGGCCGGTGGCGCTCACCGAGACGCCGATGAGCGCGATGCGATGCGCCAGGTAGCCCGCAAGATCGAACAGGAAGTGGCCGGCGCGCGGCGCTTTGCGGAAGAAGCCGCCGTTGGCTTCGCCCTGCGCCAGGAACGGCGCAGGGAACTCAGGGCCGACCTCATAGGAGTCGCGGCCGATGCAAGGGCCGATCGCGGCCCGCATCCTTTCGCGTTTGGCGCCCAGCCGCTCCATGGCGGCGATCGTGGTGTCGACGACGCCGCCCAGCGCGCCTTTCCAGCCGGCATGGGCGGCGCCGATCACGCCGGCGCCTGGATCGGCCAACAGCACCGGCGCGCAATCGGCCGCCAGCACGCCCAGCACGACGCCCGGCCGGTCGGTCACCAGCGCATCCGCCTTGGGCGCGCCGGGCGACCTCCAGCGCTGCTCGCAGACGGCGAGCACGTCGGTCGAATGGATCTGATGCACGGTGAGAAGGTCGGCCTCGCCGAGATCGAAGGCGGCTGCGGCGCGGCGGCGGTTCTCGCGCACATTGTCGGGCTGATCGCCCGAGCCGTAGCCGCAA
>Ga0308309_10002165_pt1 | contig 11689 bp, 9 predicted proteins | sample HubBroMetageWFT5_FD_192491 | JGI IMG/M metagenome (GOLD analysis project Ga0308309, IMG submission 192491) | Warmed and freeze-thawed soil microbial communities from the Hubbard Brook experimental Forest, New Hampshire - Hubbard Brook CCASE Soil... | ecosystem: Environmental > Terrestrial > Soil...
GGGGCCCGACCACGCCGGCGTTGTTGCACAGCACATCGACCCGGCCGAACCGGTCCAGTACCCGGTCGCGGACGGCGAGGAACCGATCAGGGTCGGTCACGTCGCAGCGCTGGGACAGGACCGTTACCCCGTCGGCGGCCAGCTCGCGTGTCACCTCGTCCAGGGGCTCGGCCTCGACGTCGAGCGCAACGACGGACAGGCCGCGCCGCCCGAACGCGTGCGCGAGCGCGCGCCCGATGCCGCTGGCTGCGCCCGTGATCACCGCGGCCTGCCCGGATTCGAGCTTCATGATGAGCTGTCCTGGCCCCTCAGCGCGGGCATGACCTTGGTGCCGAACTCCTCGAGCTGCCGCATGGCTTCGAGGTGCGGCAGGCCGGGCCACTGCGGCTTGAACATGAAATGCGTCATCCCGCACTCAGCCGCCAGCCGGTTCAGCTCCTCGGCACACTGCTCGGCCGGCCCGAGGATGAAGTGCGCCTCAATATCGGTGCGGACCTGCTGCCCGTCCGCCTCGACCGGGGTGTTCTCGCCGGACAGCCCCCATTTGCGGTAGGTGTCGTAGCGGGCGCGGTACCGGTTCAGGGCACCCTCAAGCGCCGCCTCTTTCGACGGCGCTATCTGCAGCTCGCGGCGCACCGGGAAGTCACCGGTGGTGGGCAAGCCGTGCTCCTCGCGGGTCTTCAGGAACAGCTTGCGCAGCTCGGCCAGCTCGCTGTGGGTCGGGAACGGCGGGGCGTACCAGGCATCGCCCAGCCGGGCCGCCCGCCGCACCGCCGCCCCCGCCTGTCCGCCGATCCACACCGGCAGCCCGGCTTCCTGCAGCGGCCGCACCGCGGGCCGGGCATTCTCGACGCTGAAGAACCGGCCCCGGAAGTCGACGGGTTGGCCGCTCCACAGCAGGCGGACGAGAGCCAGCGCCTCCTCGAACCGGGCCACCCGGGTTCCCGGCGCGACTCCGAACGCGGCGAACTCGTGCGCGCTGTAGCCCAGGCCCACGCCGAAGATGGCCTTCCCGTTGGTGATGACGTCGAGCGTGGCCATCTGCTCGGCGATGTCCACCGGGTTGGCCATCGACAGCAGGATGATCCCGGTGTTGGTATGCAGGCTGGGCGCGTGCGCGGACATGTAGGCCAGCCACGGCACCGGCTGGAAATACCGCAGCTCGGCGCCGAGGTAATGCTGGCCGGCGCTCATCAGGTCGAAGCCGAGCTGTTCGCAGACCCGCACGATCTCCTCGTGCTCGCGGCGCTGCTGCCGCGCGTCGGTCTGCGCGTCGTAGATGCAGGTGAGCTGGATGCCGAACTTCATGTGTACCTCCTCAGACCCGCGGGCTGCTGACGGACGCACCGAGGTCGACCGGCAGGTTCTTGACGGAACGAAGCATCGCGCTGCTGCCGTACTCGATGCGGTCGGTGCGTAGCCGGGCGTCCGGGAACCGGGTGACGAGCGTGGACAGCACGATCTCGGCTTCGAGCCGGGCCAGGGCAGCGCCGAGGCAGTAGTGCGGACCGAAGGCGAGGGAGAGATGCTCGGCCCGGTTGGGCCGGGTGACGTCTAGTGCGGCCGGGTCGGCGAACACATCCGGATCGCGATTGGCGGCGCCCATCAGCGGGATGACGGTGTCGCCGGCCTCGATCCGCTCACCGCCGATCTTGAAGTCCTCCAGGGCCACGCGCAGCAGGTAGTGATGCGGCGAGTCGTAACGCATCACCTCGTCAACCGCGGCCCGGGCCAGCGAGGGATCGGCCACCAGACGGTGCCACTGGTCGCGGTTGCGCTGCAGGGCGAGGAATCCGTTGCCCAGCAGGTTGGTCGTGGTCTCACTGCCGCCGAAGAGCAGGATGAGGTAGGTCGCCACCAGCTCCTCGTCGGTCAGCACGTCCGTCGCGTGTCCCTGCAGGAGAAGCTTGGCCAGCTCCGGGCCTTCGCCGGTGGTGCGGAGCCGGGCGATCATGTCCTGGATGTAGGTGCGGAAGGCGGCCAGGGCGCGGTCAGCCCGTTCCAGCACTCCGGCGTCGAGGCTGTAGTGGTCGGCGATGGCCTCGGACCAGTCCCAGATCATGTCCCGATCAGACTGCGGAACGCCGATCAGGTCGACGATGACGCGGACCGGAAGCTTGTCGGCGAGCATGGTCATCACGTCCGGGGCCTCGCTGGCGGTCATCTCGGCGATGAGGTCGTCGACGTGCCGCTGGATCGACTCCCGGAGCTGCTCGATGCGTCGTGCCGTGAAGGCCCGCGCGGAGATCCGCCGCAGGCGGGTGTGGGTATCCCCGTCGCACCGGCTCATGAACAGGCTGAAGAAGTCCATGATCGTGAAGACCCGCAGGCGCAGGTCCCCGGGGAGCCGCGCATAAGTCGCTTCGGCGAGCCTGCCGTGCCGGTAGCCGTTCTGGCCGAGCGGGTAAGTCCCGGCCATCACCGCCTTGACGTCCCGGTGCCGGGTGAGCAGCGTGGCCGGGCCGCGATCCCAGCGCACGATCCCGGTGCCGGCCTGCCATCGCTCGTACATCGGATAGGGCCAGGCGATCACATCCGGATCCGCGGCGAAAAACGCCGAAATCTCGTCCTGTGCGGTCATCGTCATGTCACGGCTGCCTCGGGCTGCTGCCGGGGGTCGGTCAGCTCGCGGCCGGCCAGCGGGGTGTGCAGGTGCGCGCCGAACAGGTCCGGGCAGAACGGGTCGCTGCTCGATGACCAGCGCAGCAGCGAGACCTTGGCGCCCAGGACCCGCTCGTCCCACCAGACGCCCTTGACGTCGGACTCGGCCACGCCGTAGGCCCGGGCCACGCCGGGCACGGTGAGCAGGTCGGACCGGCGGGCCAGGGCGTAACCGCCAGCGTCGGCGAAGAAGATGTCTATGGTCAGGCAGAACGGCCCGGCGTTCTTGCTGCGGATGATGCTGGCGTACTCATGCAGTTGCATTGATCCTGCTTTCGGCCTCAAGGCGCGCTCCGGGGAATCGCTGGAGGATGGCGGCGAAGGGCTGGACCGGGTCAGCCAACGGCAGCAGGTGGTAGATGGAGAACGTGTAGACGTCGCTCACGGGGATGACCACCGGCATGTACGGGGCCGCGGCGTTGCCCGCCGTGGTCTTGCGGCCCGGGTAGGGCCCGATGAACAGGCGGATGAAGCCGAAGTAGGCGGCCTCCTCGGCCAGCACCCGGTCGTGGGCCACCACGTCCAGCACCACGCAGGCCTCGTGCCCGGTGACCTCGGTGTTCGGCTCCAGCGGCCCGAGCACGCCGTCGAGACCGAAGATCCTGGTGGCCACCCGCAGCCGGCCGCGGGCGATGTGCTCGGCGAACCGCGGGGAGGAGCGCAGGGCCTGCTCGGCGGCGTCGGACCAGCCGCGGACCTGGCGGAGCAGGGCGGGCTCCCGTACGGCCAGCATCGATATGGCGCGGAAGCCCTCGCGGCGGGCGCCCTCGAGCAGTACGGTATAGGGCCGCTCGATCCAGCGCGCGCCGGTGCAGCGTACGCCCAGCTCGGTCTCGGTGTAGGTGGCGTCGGTGACGTCCAGGCAGCCGCCCGGGTTCTCCTCCAGGCTGGGGTGGGACCGTTCGTAGAACGTGTGCGAGACCAGGGACCGGACGCTGGCCCGGTAGCCGGGATGCGGCGAGCGGACCTCGAGCCCGCCGGAGTCGAGCTGGGCCCAGATGCACTGGCCGGAGTCGCCGGGCTCGAGCGCCAGCCCGCCGCATTCCAGCAGCTTGCCCGCGTGCGCCGCGACCGCGGTGGGCAGCCCCCGGAGCATCGGGTAGGCCATGAATAGCCCGATGTCCAGCGCGCGCCCGGTGATGACGCCCGCGGCGCCGCGGCCCAGCGCCGCCATCACCGGCTCGGGGCCGATCAGGGCCACGATCCGTTCGGCCTCGTCTACGTCGCGGCGGGTGAGTTCGGGCACCAGCCCGGCGTCCGCGGTGGCGGGCCGCACGGCCGCGCCGCCGGCGATGCGCTCCCGCAGGTAGTCCTTGGACAGCTCGGAGCGGATGACGGCGACGTCGAGGTCCCAGCCCTCGGCCGCGCAGAGCCGGTCGAAGTCGGCCAGGCACCGGTCGAGGTGCACGTCGGCGCCGGCGATGCCGAAGGAGAACACGAACGGGATCTGATGCCGGATCGCCGCCTGCACGTAGGGCCGGACGTTCTGCGCCACGTTGGCCTGGACCTGCCCGCCGGAACCCAGCCAGTACGGTCCCCAGTCGCTGCCGGTGCCCTGGGCCACGATGACGTCGACGCCCCAGTCCAGGGCGCGGGCGATGGACTCCTCGATGTCCGGCGCGGGCGGGATGTGGTTGACGAAGCCGAGCATGCGCACGGTTGGTGAATTGGTCACGACGGGCCTCTCCCGTTAGTAGTCAGCGTGTCGACCAGCTGCTTCTTGGCCACCTTGCCGGTCGCGTTCCGCGGCAGCATGCTGACCAGGAACGCGGCGCGCGGGCGCTTGTAGCCGGCCAGCCGCCCGGCGGTGTACGCGACCACGTCCTCCGGCCGCAGGCCGCTGCCTGGCCGCGGCACGACGACCGCGGTCACGGACTCGCCCCAGCGCGGATCGGGCAGGCCGACGACGGCCACCTCGGCGACGTCACGGTGGCCGCCCAGGACCGCCTCCACCTCGGCGGGGTACACGTTCTCCCCGCCGGTCACGATCATGTCCTTCAGCCGGTCGGTGAGGTAGAGGTAGCCGCGGGAGTCGAGGTACCCGCCGTCGCCGGTGCGCAGCCAGCCGTCGGCGGTGAGCAGTTCCGCGGTGGCGGCCGGCTGGCCGGCGTAGCCGGGCGTGTTCTGCGCGGACCGGGTCCAGACCTCGCCGGCCTCGCCGGCGGGCAGCGTCCGGCCGGTGCCGGGCTCGCGGATGGACAGCTCCACCCAGGGGAACGGCTGTCCGGCCGATCCCAGGTCCGGCCGCCGCGGGGCCCGGCCGGGCTGCGGGTGGCTGGCCGCCTGGGTGATCGCGCCGGTCGTCTCGGTCAGGCCGTAGACGTGGATCAGGGCGCAGCGGAACACCTCGAGGGCGGCCCGGTGGGTTCGCTCGGGCAGCGGGGCGGCCCCGAACACGATCGCGGCCAGGTCAGGGAATCCCGCGCCGTCGGCCTGGTCGCACAGGTCCTGCAGCATGGTGGGGACCAGGAACGAGTGGGTGACCCGCTCGCGGCGCAGCAGCGCGGCCAGGCCCGCGGGCCCGGTGCGCCCGCTGATCAGGGTGCGGGCGCCCGCGTGCAGGCCGATGAGGCCCCAGCTCAGGCCGCCGATATGGAACAGCGGGGTGGCCAGCAGGCTCACCGACCCCGGGCCCAGGCGCCACAGCCGCGCCGCCTGCGGGACCTTGGCGGCCAGGTTGTCGTGGGTGAGCAGTACGCCCTTGGGGGCCGCGGTGGTGCCCGAGGTGTAGACCTGCAGCACCACGTCGCCTGCGGCGGCGTCCCAGCCCCGGGTCTGGGACGCGGGCTGGCGGCTGATCCAATGCTCGTAGTCGACCGGGCCGTCCGGACCGGCGTCCCCGATCCGGACCTGCAGCGCCGGGGCGCGGCACGCCGCGGCCAGCGGGCCGGCCACCCCGTCGAAGGTGGCGTGCACGAACAGCGCGGCGGCACCCGCGTCGGCGGCCACTCCGGCCAGCTCGTCCGGGGCCAGCCGCCAGTTCATCGGGACCAGGACCAGGCCGGCCCGCGCGCAGCCGATCAGCAGCTCGAAGATCTCTGGTCCGTTCGGCAGCAGGGCCAGCACCCGGTCGGCGGGGACCAGGCCGGCGGCGAGCAGGCCCGCGGCCACCCGGTCGGCCCGGTCGTCCAGCTCGCCGAAGGTCACGGTGCGGGCGGCCGTGCTCAGCGCGACGGCGCCGGCTCCGAACCGTCCGGCCAGCCGCTGGCCGGCCCGGTAGGCCTGTTCGGTGGTCATGTCACGGTCGGGCCCAGGTCGGCGGGCAGGTGCTGGATGGCCCGCAGCATCGCGCTGCCGCCGTAGCGAATGTCGTCGGTGAGCAGCCGGGCCTGCGGGAACCTGGTCACGAGCGTGGCGAAGACGATCTCGCCCTCTAGCCGGGCCAGCGCGGCGCCCAGGCAGAAGTGCGGCCCGAAGGCCAGGGACAGGTGCTCGGCCCGGTTCGGCCGGGTGATGTCCAGGCGTTCCGGCTGGTCGAAGACCTCTGGGTCCCGGTTGGCCGCGCCCATCAGCACGATCACCGTGTCACCGGCGTCGATGCGCTGCCCGCCGAGCTCGAACGGCTCCGCGGCGACCCGCGGCAGGTAGTGGTGCGGGCTGTCGTAGCGGAGCAGTTCGTCCACCGCGCCGCGGACCAGCGACGGGTCCTTGACCAGCAGGTCCCACTGGTCGCGGTGGCGTTGCAGGGCCAGGAAGCCGTTGCCGAGCAGGTTGGTCGTGGTCTCGCTGCCGCCGAACAGGATGAGCAGGTACATGGCGACCAGCTCGTCCTCGGTCAGGGCCTCGCTGGCCCGGCTGTCCAGCAGCGTCCGGGCCAGCTCGGGACCTTCGCCGGTGTCTTGCATCCGGCCGATCATCGCGTGCACGTAGTCCCGGAAGGCGCTGATGGCCTCGTCGGCCTGCTGCAGCGCCGCCGGGTCCACGCTGAACAGGCGGGCGATCGCCTCGGACCAGGCCCAGATCTTCTCCCGGTCGGCCTGCGGCACGCCCAGCAGGTCGATGATGACCCGGACCGGCAGCTTGTTGGCCAGCTCGGTCTTGACGTCCGCGACCCGGCCGGAGCTGGTGGCCGCGGCGACGAGGGCGTCGACGTGCCGCTGGATGGAGTCGCGGAGCAAGCCGATCCGCCGGGCGGTGAAGGCCCGTGATGAGATGCGGCGCAGGCGCGCGTGCGCCTGGCCGTCGTTGCGGCTCATGAACAGGCTCTCGAAGTCCATGATCTTGAAGAACACGTCGTGCTGGCCGGCGGGCAGCCGGGTCACCGTCCGCTCGGCCAGCCGGCCGTGGCGGTAGCCGTTCTGGATGACCGGGAACGCGCCGCCCATGAGCGCCTTGATGTCACGGTGCCTGGTCACCAGCGTGGCCGGGCCGTCGTCCCAGCGCACCACGCCGGTCCCCTGCTGCCACCGCGCGTACATGGGGTAGGGCCAGGCGATCACGTCCGGGTCGGCGGCGAAGAAGGCAGTGATCTCAGCCGGGATCTCAGCCGGGATCTCAGCCGGGATCTCATCCGGTGCGGTCATCGTCATGTCGCGGCTCCCTCGGCCCGCCATCCGCGTAATCTAGGATATTCATCAGGATGGTTATACCATAAGTCGGGGCCTCCGGCCGGTCAAGGGAGCCCGCGCAGACGCGCGGGGAGGCGCCCGGGAAAGTGGGCGGCGCCGTCGGCGAGGCCGGCCGGCGCCCCGGGGTGACGGCGGTTGACAAGGACGCAATTTAGTATAACGATTATCAGCAGAAGCGACGGACCTCAAGGCGGCAGCATGGCAGAGCACAGGCACGAACCGGTCGTGAACTTTGACCACAACTCGCAGGATCACTCGGATGACCCGGTGAGCTCCTACCGTGAGCTGCGCGGCAAGTGCCCGGTGGCGTGGACCGAGGCCCATGGCGGCTACTGGGTGATGTCCGGCTACGACAGCGTGTTCGAGGCCGCGCGGGACGACGACGTCTTCTCCTCGGCGCGGAACTCCTACGGCGGCGAGGGCCTGACCGTGGTCATCCCGAAGACGCCTATGCACACGCACATCCCGATCGAGATCGACCCGCCGGAGTTCCGCAAGTACCGCAAGCTCATCAACCCGATCACCGCGCCCGCGGCCATCGAGCGGCTGAGCGGGCTGGTGGCCAAGTACACGACCTGGTTCATCGACGAGGTCATCGAGTCGGGCCAGTGCGACCTGGCCCAGGTCATCGGCGTACCGTCGATCGTCACCGTGGACTGGCTCGGCCTGCCCGTGCCCGACTGGGACCGCTACGCGCACCTGCACCACGCGATCCTGGCCGCCCTCCCCGGCAGCGAGGAATACGTCCAGGCCACCACCGTCGACATGCCGTTCTGCTCGCAGCAGATGCGCGAGGTCATCGCGGCCCGGAGGGCCGAGCCGCGCGAGGACACCATCAGCTACCTGATCCACCAGGAGGTGGACGACCGCCCGATCACCGAGGACGAGGTCTTCTCGATGGTCGAGCTGCTGCTGGCGGGCGGCGTCGGCACTACGGCCTCGCTGGTCAGCCAGACCCTGGTCTGGCTCTACCAGCACCAGGACGTGCGCGCCGACCTGATCGAGCACCCGGAGAAGCTGACCCGGGCCATCGAGGAGTTCCTGCGTTACTTCTCGCCGACCCAGGCCCTGGCCAGGACCGTGGCCAAGGACGCGGACTTCCGCGGCCACTGCGTCTACACCGGCGACCGCGTGCTGCTGGCCTGGGCGTCGGCCAACCGCGACCCGGCCCAGTTCACCGACCCGGACAACCTGGACATCGAGCGCTGGCCGAACCGGCACACCGCCTTCGGCGTCGGCGTCCACCGCTGCGCCGGCTCGCACCTGGGCCGGGCCATGGCCAGCGAGCTGCTCGGGCAGATCCTGGAACGGATGCCCGACTACGTGGTGCAGCTCGACGGGCTGGAGGCCTACCCGCACCAGGGCACCAACACCGGCTGGCGGTCCATCCCGGCCACGTTCACCCCCGGCCCGCGGCGCGGCCCAGCACTCGACCTCGGCTAGCGGCCCGGCCGCGGGCCCCAATCCCGTGGAAGGCGGAGCGATGGCGACTGACGAGGCGTATGAGGTGCTGGCGGTCAGGTACTGGAGCCGGCCAGCGACCAGGAGCGAGGTCTACCTGAACTTCCGCCTCTACGGCGAGCCCGATGCCGAGATCGGCATGGACTACTTCCTGTGGGTGGCGCGCAACCCCAGGCGCACGATCGTGGTGGACACCGGCTTCTCGGCCGCCGCCGCGGGCCGGCGTGGCCTGGCCGCGGCGATCGCGCCCGCCGCGGCGCTGGCCGGGCTGGGCATCGACCCGGCCGCGGTCACCCAGGTGGTGGCCACGCATGGGCACTACGACCACGTCGGCAACCTGCGCGACTTCCCCGCCGCCGAGGTCATCATGGCCCGGCGCGAGTACGAGTTCTGGACCGGCCCACTGGGCTCGCGCGGGCAGTTCGCCTGGACGGCCGAGCCCGAGGACATCGGCCAGCTGCAGCGGATCCGGGCCGAGGGCCGCCTCACGCTGTTCGACGATGACCACGCCCCGGCCCCGGGCATCGAGCTGATCGAGGTAGGCGGTCACACCCCCGGGCAGGCCGTGGCCGCGGTGACGACCGCCGGCGGCCGCGCGGTGATCGCCTCCGACGCCGTGCACTACTACGAGGAACTCGAGCGCGACTGGGCCTTCGCGGTGGCCGCGGACCTGCCGCAGCTGTACCGCGCCTACGACCGGCTGCGGGAGCTGGCCGGCCAGGCCGGCACCGAGATCGTGGCGGGCCACGACCCGCAGGTCTTCACCCGGTTCCCCGGCCGTAGCGACGGCGGCCGCGTGGTCAGCATCGCCGGCGCCGCGGCGTTAGCGTTCGGTTGGCGAGTCATGGCGTCTTGGCTGAAGGTCAGCGAAGAGTTGACAGTCAGAAAATCTAGTATAAGGATTATATTCAATGGTGACCGCGGAGGCTCCGGCAGCTGCAGTCAGCCGCCGTCCTGTCCCCGCCCGGCCCGAGGAGAAACATGTCCCGAGTAGCACCTGCGGATCCTGCGCTGTACGAGCCCCTCGTAGGAGCTGACGCTCCGCTCAGGCAGCGCGTATACGCCCAGGCGCCTGGAATCGCCGGTCCATATCTAACCTACATGAAGGCGCTGCGCGAGAACGGAACGCTTCCCCGTCGGCTCATCGAACTGCTCAGGCTGCGCATTTCCTTCCACAACCAGTGCCGTACGTGCATGTCGATTCGCTACTCCGACGGCATTGAGGACGGCCTCAGCGAGGGACTCGTCTGCTCGCTGGAGAAGCCGCAGGAATCTGATGACCTCACTGCCGCAGAGAAGGCGGCATTGGCCTTCGCCGACAAGTTCGCGACCGATCATCTTTCGATTACTGATGACACCTTCGCCCAACTGCACGAGCACTTCGATACCGGCGAAGTCATGGAACTGTGCTTCCAGGTGGCTACCTTCGTCGGGTACGGCAGGATGGGAGCCGTCCTCGCGATGACTGACGATCTGCCTGACGAATACCACGATGATGCCGCCGTGCTTGCGCCGTGGCGGCAGGCTCCGCACGAGGTCGTCTGAGCGTATGACCAGCTTGGTCTACGCGCCATCCGACAGGTGGGCAGTCGTCACCGGAGCGGCACGAGGGCTCGGGAAGGCCATATCGGAGCGGCTGGCTGCTGTCGGCTTCCTCGTCGCGGGGATCGATCTCAGCGACACGATTCACGCCAGCGCTAAGTCGCTCCCGGGCGAAGGCCACGTCGGCGTGGTGGGCGACGCCACGGCGCCCGAAGCGCTGGCCGAGGCGTTCGCCGTGATACCCGCCGATGCGCGACTATCGGTGTTTGTCGCGAACGCGGGAATCACAGATCCGGGAGATTCGCTGACTTATCGTCAGACATCGCGCATGCGGTCAGCTTCCTGGCGTCGGACGAGTCGCAGTACATCACCGGCGTCACCCTGCCAGTGGACGGAGGATGGGCCGCCTTGGGGATGGGGGCGGACGATTGAGCCACCGAAGCACCGGATCAGCCTGATCAAGCCGATCACCGCACCAGGACTGGGTCCGCCGCGCGCCCGCCAACCGCGAAGGTGCCCGCTACCCGCCAGCTCTCGGCCCCGGAGTACTACGAACGGCAGGCGCATAATTTTTCGGTTAGTACGAGCGCGGCAGGCCGAGGACCTTCTCGCCCAGGTAGGCCAGGACCAGCTCGTTGGAGATCGGCGCGATGCGCTGCACGCGGGTCTCCCGCCAGTAGCGCTCGACGTGGTACTCGCTGGTGTAGCCGTAGCCACCGTGGAACTGCAGGGCCCGGTCGGCGGCCTCGAAGGCCCAGGTGGAGGCCAGCAGCTTGGCTTCGTTGGCCTCCTTGCCGCAGGGCATGCCGTTGTCGTACATCCACGCCGCCTTGCGGATCAGCAGTTCCACCGCGTCGAGCTTGGCCAGCGACTCCGCCAGCGGGAACTGGACGCCCTGGTTCATCCCGATCGGGCGGCCGAAGACCTTCCGCTGCTTGGCGTACTCGACCACCCGGCGCAGCGCTTCCCGGCCCATGCCCAGGCATCCCCCGGCCACGATGATGCGCTCGGCGTTCAGCCCGGCCAGCAGGTACCTGAAGCCCTTGCCCTCCTCGCCGATGCGGTCATCGTCCGGGATGAACAGGTCGTCGATGAACAGCACGTTGGTGGAGACCGCGTTGCGGCCGAGCTTGGGGATCGGCTGGATCCTGATGTGGTCCGGGTCCATGGCCGGGAAGAACAGGGTCATGCCGTCGGTGGGCTTGGCGCCGGCCGACCGGGGCGCGGTGCGGGTGATCAGCAGCAGCCGCTCGGCCTGCTCGGCCCGCGAGATGAAGATCTTCTGGCCGTTGACCAGGTAACCGCCTGGGACCTTCTGGGCGAAGGTGGTGATGCTGGTGGTGTCGGTGCCGGCATCGGGCTCGGTGACGCCGAAGGACACCTGGAGGTTGCCCTCGGCGGCCGGGCGCAGGAAGCGCTCGCGCTGCTCTTCGCTGCCGTGCTTGACGATCGGCTCC
>Ga0308309_10002166_pt1 | contig 11688 bp, 8 predicted proteins | sample HubBroMetageWFT5_FD_192491 | JGI IMG/M metagenome (GOLD analysis project Ga0308309, IMG submission 192491) | Warmed and freeze-thawed soil microbial communities from the Hubbard Brook experimental Forest, New Hampshire - Hubbard Brook CCASE Soil... | ecosystem: Environmental > Terrestrial > Soil...
CAACGATAAGTTGGCTGCAGAATGCCCGCCAGGATTTGGCGGAGGAATATACGGCGCTCGACCGGCCGGCAGACACCGCGAAATTCAAGGCCGAATTCGCACTCAGCGGCAACGAAACCCCGGCGGCCGCGACGCACTGAAGCGCAAATTGAAACGCAGCGAAGAATACCGCCGGAGCTTGGCGGCTCAATGCATTTGTTTCACTTTTCTTTTGTGGCTGGTGCGGGAGGGTGCCGCAGTGATTGGTTCGCACGCGGTCACCCGCTGTTCCAAAAATCGACGCTCCATCGAATTGCGCGCATGTGCCAGCGCCTCGCGAAAATGGGTGCGCGCGATTTCGCGGTGGCCGCTACGCAGCTCGAGTTCGCCTAACGCAGCGAAATAAAAAGGATAGGAACTTAGACGCTCCACGTTGGCGATCGCGCGGATTTCTTCTAGCCCTCGCTCGGGGCCTTCGCGGTGAGCTATCGCGATGGCACGATTCAACGCGACGACCGGCGATGGGCGCAATTTCATCAGCGTGTCGTAGAGTGCCACAATTTGCGCCCAATCGGTTTCTTCCACGCGTGGCGCAGAAGCGTGAACCGCGGCGATGGCTGCCTCAATGTGATATTCAGTCAGCTCGTCGCCAGTAGCTGAGAGATCTAGCAATCTTCGTCCTTCCGCGATCAGCGTGGGATCCCATTTCGAGCGATCCTGATCCGCGAGCGCACTCAAATTTCCGGAAGCGTCAAGCCGCGCCGGTAATCGTGCCGCATGCAGGCACATCATCGCGGAGAGCGCGTAAGTCGCAGGCACGGCCGCGAGAGGATGATCGAAGAGCATCGCGGACAAGCGCACCGCTTCCTGGCATAGCTCCGCGCGCACGGCCGACTCCGCCGACGCGCCGTGATAGCCCTCATTGAAAAGCAAATAAAGCGCGCGATGAACGGACGGTAGGCGCGCGGAAAAATCGGCAGCATCTGCAATCTCGAACAGGCGCTTTGAACCGGCGAGCACTTTCTTCGAGCGAGAGATGCGCTTCTCGATCGCGGAGTGGTTGCTCACGAACGCGCCGGCAATTTCATCCACGCTGAAGCCGCACAAAATATGCAATACCAGCGCCACCTGCGCTTCCTCGGGCAGTCGAGGATGGCAACAAGAGAACATCATGCGCAGCTGATCGTCTTTGATTGCGTTCGGCAAGAAGAATTCGTCGACAGTGGGCCGGAGCGTCCATTCGGATTCGAGCCAGCGGGTCAGCTCGGGCGCGAAGATCAGTGCGGTGCGCTCTCGCCGCAGAATATCGAGCGCACGATTCTTCGCCGTGGCCATCAGCCACGCCGAAGGATTTTCTGGCGCGCCGCGAAATTTCCAAACTTCCAGCGCGCGGCAGAAGGCGTCTTGCACCACGTCTTCTGCCAGCGCCAGATTGTGCACTCCGAAAATGCGCGCGAGCGTGGCCACCATCCGCCCCGCCTCGCGCCGGAAGAGATGCTCGTCAAGCTGCATTACATCTTCATGACCGGACGGACTTCAACCATTCCGCCGTTTTCGAAGATCGGACAGCCCAGCGAAATCTCGACTGCCTGAGCGATATCTTTCGCTTCGACAAGCGAGTAGCCGCCAACGATGTCCTTCGACTCGGTGAAGGGCCCATCGGTGACGGACTTTTGCTTGCCTTTCACCACCTTGCCGGTGCGCTCGAGCGGGTGACCGGGACTCTTGAGTTGCCCTTTTTCTCCCATGTCCTTCATCCAGGTCATCCATTTTTGCATGGTCTGCTGCATTTGCTCCGGCGATGGCGGCGCAGCAGGCAGTTCGTTGCGATACAGGAAAACGAATTCGCTCATGGTGTTCCTCCTTCTAGTTGCCTTTCAGATTTGCACTTCCGATTTTCACTTCGAGGATAAGACGTTTGACTGTCCAAGAAGCGGACATTTTTCTTTTGCCGTAATGAGGCGCGTGGAACGACCGTGCCAAGGTCGAGGGCAGCGGTAGCGGATTGCGCGCGACCGGACTCGGTCACGGGATAGCGCAGTAGTTCCAGCACGGTCGCGGAAGTTCAAATGCCTCTATTGACCTGACTACGAGGCGTCTCCAAGAGAGCGCTCGAAATTACCGCGCCACGGAATCGAATATTCTTCCATGTAAGGCCGCAGATCTTCGGGTATGGATTCCGGCTTGATCAAGGCTTCCTCTAGCGCCCGCCGCACTAACAAGCGCGGGTCGAGCCGGGAAGTATAGCGAACATAGATTTCGCGGCTTGCTCCACTGTGGAAAGCGTGGATTCGATCAGAAAGCTCGAACGAATCGATTGCTCCAACTTCCCATTCGGTAAAATTCTGCTTCAGGTTCTCAAGAGCGTGCCTGAGTTCCATTTCACGCAAAGCGCCAGTAAATGCGCGGAACTGTTTTTCGATCGATTTGGGAAATTCGGCGTGGTACATAGATGGCCTCCCTTTCAAAATCCTAGCTTGCTCTAGGATTTATCATACTTTTTGCGAGGAGGGTACAACAGCTCGCGGCCGGTTTGCCTCATAATCCATGCACGCCGCAAACGCTCTCAATCGCAGATTCGGTTTTATCCGTGTGCTGCGCGAACTAGCTCCTGCATCTCTTTTTCGTCGATCTTCAATCCGGCTGCGGCCACGTTTTCTTCGAGGTGCTTCACTTTGGAAGTTCCGGGAATCGGCAGGATTACGGGAGAACGCGAGAGCAGCCAGGCGAGAGCTACTTGCGATGGCGTGGCTTTCAATTGCTCGGCTACACGTTGGACGGGACTTTCACGGCCGGTGAGTTTGCCGGCCGCCAGCGGAAACCAGGGGATGAAGGCCATTTTCTCTTTTTCGCAATATTTCAGGACGTCTTCGGAGCCGCGGTCGGACAGGCTGTAGCGATTTTGGACGCTCACGACGGAAATGATTGTTTGTGCGTGCTGAATTTGGGGGACGCTTACTTCCGAAAGACCGATGTGTTTAATTTTGCCCTCGGACTGCAATGCCTTGAGTGTGCCGAGTTGATCGTCGGCCGGAACTTTCGGATCGATCCGGTGCAATTGATAAAGATCGATGCGCTCGAGACGCAAGCGTCGCAGGCTGCCTTCACAGGCGGATCTCAAATGCTCGGGCTTGCCATTTTCGACCCACCGGTTGGGGCCTGGCCGCTCGAAGCCGCCCTTTGTGGCAATCGTAAGATTCGCCGGATAAGGATGCAAAGCCTCGGCAATAATTTCTTCACTCACTGCAGGGCCATAGGAATCCGCAGTGTCGATGAAATCGATTCCCAATTCCACAGCGCGCCGCAACACGCGAACACATTCCGCTCGATCTGCGGGCTCGCCCCAAATTCCGTCCCCCGTGAGGCGCATGGAGCCGAATCCCAGTCGCGTCACGCGGAGATCATTTCCGATGCGGAACTCACCGGCCTTAGCGGCGAGTTCCGGAACTTGCTGCGTCGAGAATTTGAGTTCGCTCATGTTTTATTCTCCTACATGTGTGATGCAAAAGAAGGTGGATCGATTCTCCGGCGTGACATCAGAGAATGCAGCTCACATGGTCAGAACGACGCGAAACTCCGCTTTTCCGCTCATCATGCGCGCGTAAGCTTCGGCGGCCTTTGCGAACGGATACTTTTCGATCATCGGCCGCACGCCGGTCAGTTCCGCGAACCGCAGCGTGTCCTGAGAATCGGTAGGCAGGCCGCTGGCCCAACCCTTAATTGCCTTTTTACCAAAAATCAGCTGGATAGGAGAAACTTCGATCGGATCCATAGACGCGCCGACAACCATCAACACGCCATTATTTCCCAAGCCGCCTATCAAAGCCGACATCGATTTTCCGCTCGGCGCGGTAGCGAGAATGGCAGCAGCGCCGCCGAGTTTTTGCAGCTCCGCTCCGGGATCCGTCGCAGCGCTATCAATATAAATATCCGCACCAAGTTTTTTAGCGAGCGCGCCGTTCTCCATCCCGCGTCCGATTGCCGCCACTCGATAACCAAACTTATCCGCGAACTGAATTCCCAAATGGCCCAGTCCGCCGATTCCCTGAACGGCAACGAGATCGCTTGGCATCGCGCCGGTATGGCGCAACGCATTAAACGTGGTGACGCCCGCGCACATTAGCGGCGCCGCCTCGGCGACGTCCAGCGACTCCGGCATCTCCGCTAGCCCTTCCACCGGCGCGACCATGTATTCCTGATAACCGCCGTCGTAGCTGATTCCGCAGACTTTCGCGTTCGGACAATTTATGAAATCGCCGCGGCGGCAAGCCAAACAAGTGCCATCCTGCCCGCCATGCCAGCCGACGCCCACGCGCTGGCCTTTCTTCCACGTGGTGACGCCCGCGCCGACTTCATCGATCACTCCGGCCACTTCGTGTCCCGGAACGCGCGGGTATACGATGCCGGGGAATAGACCTTCCTTGGTAACCGAATCGCTGTGGCAGACCCCGCAAGCGAGCACGCGGATCCTTACTTGTCCCGTGGCGGGCTGAGGAATATCGCGCTCCACAATTTCGAAATCGCCTCCTGCTTTCGGCACTTGCACCGCTTTCATTTTCGCCATTTCGTTTCTCCTTTATGCTTTCGATATTTTCTAAATTAATTCGTCGCCGCTACTGCCTGTCCGAGGTGGTAGGAAACATGTCCGGTACGGCTCACCAAGACTGCGAAGCGGTTGCGCAACGGCTCCTTTGCGAAATCCTCCGCGGAGACGTCCGCGTGTTTTTGGAGCCACTCTATCGGTGAAAGTTTCGCGAAGGCGTCGCGGAGTTTTCCGTTTACTTCGTTCCAGCTCTTTTTTATTTCTTCCGCTGAAGGTATGTTCTGCACCGATCGATCTGGTTTGGAAAGGAAAATATCATCGAACTGCGGATGGAGTCTGGGGCCGAAGCCAAGCAGCGGCAGCATCCGGTCATGAACCGCGGTGAGATGCCCCCACAAATAAATCAAACGATTCTTGCCAGGCGCGATTTCTTTCTCGAGCTGCTCCGGTGTCAATGCTAGAAACAATTTGTCGGCCCGGTCGATATTCGTCTTCCAGGCATTCAAAGCTGCGGTCACTAATAACTCCTCATTTGTCATGGCTGATGCACTCCTTCGTGGGGGCGGTGCGTACGCGAACATTGTTCGAAGCGATTCATCTACAAATCTAGTGAGAGCCTACTTTGATTTTTGCTACTCATCGCAATAAGAACGTTAGATTCTTTACCGTAGATGTTGGGTTCAGACTTTTGAGGACGGATCCAAATTACTCGGCACCGCAAATTAGGGTAGAGTTCTACATCTCAGAAACGCAGGCACCCAGGAGAAACGATCATGACCACGCGTCCACCACTTCCTCCTTTCACACGCGAGAGCGCCATACAAAAGGTACGCCTGGCGGAGGACGGATGGAATTTGCGAGATCCGGAAAAAGTGGCGCTGGCTTATACCGTGGATTCGCACTGGAGAAACCGCGCCGAGTTCGTGAATGGACGCGCCGAGATCATCGAGTTCCTCACGCGCAAGTGGGCCAAAGAATTGGACTACCGACTTATCAAAGAGCTTTGGGCCTTCACTGAGAATCGCATTGCCGTGCGCTTTGCATACGAATGGCACGATGACTCGGGAAACTGGTACAGATCGTACGGAAATGAAAATTGGCAATTCAACGAAGATGGCCTGATGTTGTGGCGGTTCGCGTCGATCAATGATCTTCCGATCAAAGAATCAGACTGCAAATATCGTTGGCCGCTCGGCCGGCGCCCTGACGAACATCCGGGATTAAGCGATCTTGGATTCTGACACATCTGCTGCGTAGCAGCTCGATGTCGTGAGGCCTCCGGAGTACCGTATCCATCGCAACCTATACCGAAAAATAAAGTACTGGATTTGGCGTTACTCCCAGGTTAGAGTCTTGCCCCTTTAGGTACTTCCCGGAAAGAATTGCGGGTGGAGATATCTTCATGATATGTGTGCCGGTCTATCGCCTTTTATTCGCCTTTGTCATCGTATTTCTTTTTTCGGCCGGCTCCGCATACAACGTTGCGGCGCAGACGAGGAAGATCGCTACCTCGTCGATACCTTTGATATTTGAACAAAACAAAGGGCAAGTGCCGGCGCAATATCAATTCGTATCTCGCCGAAACGGGATGGAGACACTCTACGATGTCGACGGAATGGAGATTTTTGTCCCGGAGTCCCCGTCGAGCCGGACTCGCCTGCAGATCCATTGGGTTGGAACCAACGGCAAGGCGACACTTGCGGGAGAAGATGCGCTGCCTGGGCATTCCAGTTACCTTCGCGGGTCTGATGAGGCCAAGTGGCTGCGAGGCATTCCCCAATTTGGACGAGTGCGCTACGAGCAACTCTATCCGGGAATCGATCTGTTGTTTCATGGCAACCAGGACGCACTGGAAAACGACTACGTCGTGGAGGCAGCGGCCGATCCATCCCAGATTCGCTTTCGCTTTGACCGCGGCGTGCGCATAAATTCTTCTGGCGATTTGGATGTTGTCCTGGACGAGTCTACGATCCAGTTGCAGAAGCCGATTGCGTACCAAGAGATCGGAAACGACCGGCAGCAGGTCGCCGTAAAATTTGTGGTCCTCCGCGATGGGGTGGTGAGTTTTCGAGTTGGCGCGTACGATCACAATCGTGCGCTAGTAATCGATCCGGTATTCGGATTCTCAACCTACCTTGCAGGATCGGGGAACGATCAGATCACGGCAGTAACAACGGATGCCAGCGGAAATGTCTACGTGACTGGCTACACTAATTCCGTTGATTTTCCGTTAGCCAAACCGGAGCAGCCCACCTGCGCAAGTTGCACCGATTTCATCCAGGATCCAGACGCGTATGTCTCCAAACTCGATCCGACGGGCCACACACTTCTGTATTCAACTTACATTGGCGGTTCCGCTGGCGACTACGGCTATTCCATCGCCCTCGACAAGAACGACGACATTTTGGTCGCCGGCGTCTCCCTCTCCGCGGATTTTCCGCATGCGGGCGCGGTTCAATCACCTGCTTGCCAGACCAATAATCAATGCTTTTTCGTGCTTTCTCTGAAACCGGATGGATCCGCATTCAACTATTCGGGGCTAATCGGAGGAGCCGAAGGGATGTTCACAAATGGCAATAACGGCATCCTGGCCGTCGATGCTAGCGGCAATGCCTATCTGAACGGAGAGACGGACGATCCGAATTTCCAGCTTACTCCCGGAACGCTGGGGCCAACTCTGACTGGCTATCCCTTCAATTCGACATTCGTCATGAAGGTGGATCCTACTGGAAAGCTTATCTACTCGACAACCATTCCGGGCAACGCTCCTGAGAATCCCGGAACTGCGTACACGGATGATTTCCCGGCGGGCGGAATATTGGTAGACGCAAACGGGCAAGTCACCCTTTCCGGAGTGGCGGGTCTAGGCTTGCCAACAACACCTGGTGTGTTGCAGGGGACGTTTCCCAATGACGGCAGCAGTCCAAACGCGCAAGCCGGATATCTTTTGCAGCTCAACGGCACAGCTACCGCGCTCAACTTCGCGACGTATCTCAGAGGTACAGATTCCGCGAACGGGTTGGCGGTGGATGCCAGCGGGGATTTCTATATCGCTGGTAATACCAGTGAGCCGAATTTGCCTGTCAGCGCTAATGCGTATCAGAAGACCATAATTCCGGGCCCAGAGTGCACTTGCAATGCTGGCTACGTACTTAAACTCGACTCCCAGGGAAGGACAGCTCTGGCCGCGACGTATCTCGCAGGAACTCCGTCTCAAGGCAACGAAGGGACCACGTTCTTCGGTATTGCGCTCGACAGCAAATCCAACATTTTTTTGGGTGGCATGACGGGTTCGACCGATTTCCCGCTGCAGAATCCGTTCGTCTCGGTCTTGCAATTTTCCTTCACAGACGCAGGTCTGGTGCTCGCGAAGATGAACCCGAACCTGAGCACATTGCTCTTCGGCAGTTATCTCAGTTCGACGGCCCCCCAGGGAGGATCATTATTTGCCGGGCTGACGATCGACGCGCAAGACAACGCGATCGTGATCGGGAACACTTATGCCACGGACTTTCCCACGACCGCCAACAGCTTTCAACCAGTCCCACCTTCTTCTCCAAATCCGCTAAGCACATTTCCCCAAGGCTTCATCAGCAAACTTAATTTGGCGACGCCGGCACCCTCGGTCTGCCTGAACACAACCGGCATTAATTTCGGAGCCGTGCTCGTAAACACGTCCGCGTCGCAACCCCTGACCGTCACGAACTGCGGGAATGCGCCTCTGCAGCTAGGTTCCATTATTTCGTCTCTGCCGGTCGTTACCGTGACTCAGAGCTGCGGACCCATCGCTCCTGCGGCTTCTTGTGCCGTGCAGCTCACTTTCTCGCCGGTTGATGCCAGCACTTCCACCGGCACACTCACGCTTACGGACAACGCCGCGATCCCCATTCAAACGGTTTCGTTCTTGGGGACGGGAGGAGCTCCGCAGATATTTTTCCCGCCGGGGTTCAACGTAAGTGACCTCTTGGTCGGCACTCAGCAGGAATTCGACATTATTTTTATCAACCAGGGCAACGGAAACTGGATCGTCAGTAATGTGACGGCGACCGGAGATTTCTCCGTCAACGATCAATGTACCGCGCCTCTACCGCCGACCAATCCATCTAACCCAGGAACTCCTTTCTGTTATATCGGCGTGATTTTTGCTCCCACCCAGGCTGGAGTGCGTAACGGCGTGCTTACGATCACCGACAATGCACCCGGAAGCCCGCACGTCATTCAGTTGTCCGGGAACGGATTGACGATGTATCCGGCTCCCAGCATCACCTCGATTCTGGCCGTGCCCAGTGACGAAATAAATCCGCAGCTGCAAATCACCGGTACAAACTTCTTCCCCGCATCTCAGGTCATCGTTAATGGCAGTATTCGGACCACGATCTATCTTGACGAAGACGACTTGGTCGCAAACCTGAACGCCAGCGACCTCACGCAAGCGGCAGAATTGCCGGTAACGGTATCGAATCCTCTGCCCGGAGGCGGCTCGTCGAACACCTCTGTTGCCACTATCTACACCGCGATCCGCAATATTGGAATCTTGAACTCGGTTTACGATACGAATTCCGGACTTCTTTATGCGAGCGTTTCTACCAGTTCGGCAAAATATCCGAATCAAGTGATTGCGTTCGATCCGTCTACTGCGAGCGTGGTTCACGCATGGTCAGTCGGGAATGGGCCAAATCAACTCGCGATTTCCGGCGATGGAAAGTTTCTCTACGTCGGGTTGAACGGCGACATGAAGGTCGCCCAGATATCCCTGCCTTCGGGAGTCGTAAATTTCGCCGTGGGGCTGGGGGTCGATCCAGTATTCAATGGCCCAATGATCGCAGATGCCATCCGGGTTCTTCCCGGGCAACCGCACTCCTGGGCAGTCACACTTTGTGGCACCGGGTTTATTCCGTGCGGAGTCGGGATTGCTGTATTTGACGATGCAGTGGAACGCCCCACGCTCGTTGCGATGAACCAGCTTCAACCGGACGTCCTTTTGTTCATTGGAACGAATGCTGCGACTTTGTTTGGCACAACGCTCAACCAGGGCCCGTCAACGTTCTACGAATTTTCCATAAATGACACAGGCATCACCGAAACTACATCTGTGACGAATTTTTCATCGGTATCACCGGGCGGAGGCTATCTGGATACTGACGGAACGTCCATATACGTCAGCAACGGGCAAGTCATCGATCCGAACACTCTTGCAATAACGAGCACCTTCCAAGACGTTCCCTTTGGCAGCGGAATCAAAGTAGATGTTCCGAACTCGCGTGTTTATTTCGCGGGAGGAACGACCGGTTTGTCCAGCAACTTTACTGTTGAAGCCTTCGACCTCGCGACGCAGAAGCTGGATGGCGCGATCCCGATGTCAGATTTCCTCGCGTTGCCCGACGAATTGTTTCGTTGGGGTACAAATGGATTGGTGCTCACTTCGCCGAACGCTCTGTTGGTGTTTCGCACTAGCTTGACCGGAACTTCGGCTGTTCCGTCGCAACTGGCGGTCTATGGCTGGGCACCTTCCACCGTCGCAGCGGGAACACCAGACCTGACACTAACGATAAATGGCGCGCAGTTCGCGGCTGGCGATACCCTCACGGCCAATGGAACTTCCCTCCCTCTGACGGTTTTGAGCGCCAGCCAGATCACCACAACGATTCCTGCATCGTTCCTGGCGACCGCCGGCAACGTCGCGATCGCGATTAAGAATCCCGCAAATCAGGTTGCCAGCTTTGTTTTGGTGGTCACAGCGCCGGGATCGCCAGCCGCTGCGCTCTCGACAGGTTCGCTGACGTTTGCCACTCAATTTGTAAACACATCGTCTGCGCCGCAGAGCGTCACGGTTTCGAATAGCGGTGATGGTACTTTGGTAGTCTCGAGCATCACGATCACCGGGGACTTTTCGCAGACCAACAATTGCAGCAGCGTTGCGCCAGCCTCGAGCTGCTCGATTTCCGTAGTTTTCGCGCCAACGACGGCTGGCGCTCGCACCGGCAGTTTGACGATCAACGACAACGATGCGTCGAAGATGCAAACCGTCACCCTCTCCGGCTCGGCGACCGACATCCAGATCGGCGGCGGGGGCGCCGGTACCACCGCGACCGTCCCCTCCGGGCAATCCGCCATCTACAACCTCACTCTTACGCCTGAGGGCGGTTTCACTGGTCAGCTCACATTTAGTTGTACGAATTTGCCGGCCGATGCGACGTGCTCCATTTCACCTTCGAGCGCTATGTTTGCGAGCAGCGCGGTGAATGTCACCGTCACACTTTCGACGTCTGCGCAACAGGCAACCTTGCCCAATCACAACCCTGAAATAAAGTTTGGCACAATCTCGTGGCTGGCGGCGTTGCTCCTGCTGTTATTCGCGGTTCGCAGCGGCAGTACGCGCCGTGCCCGCAAGCTGAAATTCGCTGTGGTGGTCCTTGCGGCGGTGCTAGCGAGCCTACCATTGATGAGCTGCGGAGGCGGCTCGGGGATGGGTTCGGGGACAACCCCGCCTGCGTCCATCAGCACACCGCCCGGAACCTACACCGTGAACTTCGTTGCCGCGGGCAACGGAATTTCACGATCGATCCCGCTAACGCTCGTCGTGCAGTAGCCGCCTAAGCGGTTAGAAAAAGGGATTTAAAGATCACCGGACACAAAATAGGGCACAGTCCCAATAGCGGCAAGCTCGACGGTTGGTTAACGGAAAGAGAAGGTTGGCTCCCCGGGCTAGATTCGAACTAGCAACCCTTCGGTTAACAGCCGAATGCTCTACCATTGAGCTACCGGGGAACCGCAGGTAGACATTTAATTTACAACAGCTGCCAATGGAGTGCCACCCCTGTCGTTGCCTTTCATTTCACACTAGCTTGCGAAGCCGGTCTTTCATATTTCGCGGCTCGTTTATTCGTCGGCGTTACGGCTTGGCTTCCTGGCGTAGATGAAGTGGTGAACTTTGGGCGTGCCGGGTACGTAACGGAAAACTTGTTTCTCAATTTCCTGGTCGGCTACCGTGAAGCGATAGTGTTGCCGCTCATGCTCGGCCCAGGAATCGACGAGAAAAGTTTCGAGATAGAGGCCGGGAGCTTCGGAGTCGTAGTAGACGCCCCAGCGCGTGGCGCCGTCGCGACGGCGGATTCTCTCGTATTTGTGGACCGCTTCGAGAAATCCCTTCTCATTTTCAGGCGCCA
>Ga0308309_10002167_pt1 | contig 11687 bp, 2 predicted proteins | sample HubBroMetageWFT5_FD_192491 | JGI IMG/M metagenome (GOLD analysis project Ga0308309, IMG submission 192491) | Warmed and freeze-thawed soil microbial communities from the Hubbard Brook experimental Forest, New Hampshire - Hubbard Brook CCASE Soil... | ecosystem: Environmental > Terrestrial > Soil...
CTCCGTGGTCCGGTATGTTCCCGACCCTCGCATAGGAACCTGGGACGCACTCGACCAAGCTCGCGAAAAATTACACGCGCGCAAAATGGCCCTCTTCGTGGATTTTGTGGGCAATCACACCGCACGCGACAATCCCTGGGTCCAAGACCATCCGGAGTTTTACGTGCAAACCTCGCAACAAGATTTCGAGAACAATCCGTCTCTATTTTTTCAGGCCGACACGGCGCGAGGTTCGCGGTACATCGCTTTAGCCAAAGATCCGTACTTCCCTCCCTGGACGGATGTCGCCCAGCTGAATCATTTCCAGCCCGAAATGCGAGCCGCCCATCTCGCGGAATTGCGCGTCATCGCACAACATGCTGACGGGGTCCGCTGCGACATGGCCATGCTGCAATTGAATGACATCTTCGAGCGAAACTGGGGGCATCTCCTGGGGAATCTTCAGCCGCCACAAAAAGAATTTTGGACGGAAGTGCGAGAAGCCGTGCCCAACCTAGTCCTGCTCGCCGAAGCCTACTGGGGAACCGAACCTCGCCTTATCGGTCTAGGCTTTTCGTTTGCGTATGATAAGACTCTCTACGACGCTGTTCGAAATGCCGACGTTGGCGCCATCCACACGCGCCTATCTGGCGATCAGCAGGAACAAAATCATTACGCGCGCTTCCTGGAAAATCACGATGAGCCTCGCCGGGCCGAAGCGTTTCCCAACGATCGATTGCCTGCCATAGGAGCGCTAATGGGAACGCTGCCGGGAATGCGCTTCTACCAACAAGGCGAGATCGAAGGCAGCAGAATCCGCTTGCCGATCGCTTTGCGCATGGCCGCGGACGAACCGGTTGACCTCTACAGCTGCGCCTTTTTTCATAAAATTCTCAGCCTCACCCACGAAAATGTTTTTCACGACGGAAAATGGAGCATGTTGGACGTCGCCGCGGAAGGCTACACCTCGCCCGCGGGACTTCTCGTGTATGAATGGCGTTCGAACGAAGCCTGGAAAATAATTGCCGCGAATCTAGTGGCAGGCGCTTCACAAGGCCGCGTGCACCTAGCGCAACGCGTTTCCGCGGCAAAGCAGTACATCTTCTACGATCAACTTAACGAAGTTCGTTATGACCGCAGCGGTGCAGAACTGCACGACGTGGGCCTGTTCATACGCCTGGAAGGTTTCCAGGCCCACATATTTGACATCACGCCTGCGTGAGTTCTCGACTGGCCTAAAACAAGCCGCATCGTTCAGCGTGTAGACGCCGCCCGCGCCTATTGCACCTTCAATGTCAAATTAACGCTCGAAGTCGCCCCATTCGGTGCCGTTGCAGTCACAACCAGTGGGTAGGAACCCGGAGGAGTCGCTGATCCGCTCGGCGATTTGGCCACATTGCTGCAAGCGGTCATCCCAACCGCGAAAATTACCAGCAACCCAAACGATACTGCCCACCGCGGCTGCTTTTTGCGTGTCCACGCCGCTCCGCATAGACACAATGTCGCGAGCAACAGTCCTAATCCACTTCCAAATCCTCCAGGCATCGGGACAAAATTCGGCTGCGATCCTTTGCAGAATGTATTAACCACGATTGCCACATTGATCGCTTTCCCCGTCAAGGTGATTGAACTTGGCACGATACTGCAGGTGATGCTCGAAACAGGGCTCGTGCATGTCAGCTGCACCGTCCCGGTCGTCCCCGGCAAAGCAGTGAGCACCAACCCAAACACTGCGCTGCTTCCAGGCGTGGTCGTCACAGTAGAAGAACTGCCCTGCCCGATTCCAATCGTCACCGGACTGCTTCCACTGTTGAACGTAGCAGTTACAGACGTCGCCGCAGTCACAGCAACCACGCAGGTCCCAGTCCCGGTGCACCCACCCCCACTCCAGCCTGTGAAAGTCGACCCAGTTGCAGCCGACGCCGTTAACGTCACTTGCGTTCCACTCGCAAAATTCGCCGAGCACGTAGTCGGACAATTAATCCCCGTGGGAGCGCTTGTCACCGTCCCAGTTCCCGTACCCGCCTCCGCAACGGTCAAAGCAAAACCACTCGTGTTCGAGTTGAAAGTAGCGGTCACGGTCGTGGCCGCATTTAATGTAACTACACAAGTCCCAGTTCCGGCGCAACCGCCTCCGCTCCATCCCGCGAATGTCGAACCGTCAGCAGGGCTAGCCGTCAAAGTGACCTGTGCCCCGCTCGCAAAATTGGCCGAACAAGCCGTTGGGCAATTGATCCCAGTTGGTGCGCTTGTCACAGTGCCGTTGCCTGTCCCGGCTTCCGTCACCGTCAACGAACCCTGTACCAGTCCATTTCTCACTTGAAAGATGTATCGGCCAAGCATCGTGTTGTTCAGGCTGTTGTGGATCAGCGAAGTTGCGGCCGGACCATCGTCAAGCAATGCTCCAATTGTGAACGAACCATTGAGCTGGAAATTTGTTCCAGCAGTGCCGGAACCGTTCGAATACCCGACGGCTGCGCACTCGCTTGCCGCTGTGCAAAGTCCGTCCGAGCCGGCGCTCGCTTCGCCAGCTTCCCACTGGATTTTGTCGTAATTGAATTCAATGTCGAATGCGCCGGCAATCCCCGTATCGGACCTATCAATCAAAATGACTTGGAAGCTGTTCAATTTATCTGTCCCGAAGATGTAGTACCCCACATTTTCGTAATTCACACCGAACGCGAGGTGGCCATTCACAGTATCCACGCCATAGGTCACCACTGCGGATCCAATACCTCTGGTATCCACATCCGCCCAGTACGGCGCGATGATGGGAATCCCGCCATTGTTGGTATTCAGACCGGTAGGCGTGAATTCGCCCAACGGCCCGCCGAAAGTAACGTTCCCATTGTTGTTCACGTATAACGAGCCGAAACTTGTCCCGAAATAATTAATCGTAAAGGGAAGCGTAATCTCTCCTGTCGATCCATCGTCATTCGGAGCAAGCACATTCTCGCTGAATCCGGGCGAATGCCGGATCGCCCCATTGCCCGTCAGGTGGCTTACCAAAGGAGTTTCCGTCTGACTGGTTGCGATCGTTAGGTCCGCCGTCCGTGGCCCAAGTACAGTGGTCGACGGAGTGAATACCACCGAAATCGCACAACTCGGATCTGCACCGTCGCCGCAGTTGTTGCTCGCCACCGAGAAATCTGAAGCGGCGTTCCCTACGAATGTCACTGCGGTAATTGAAACTCCGGAGTCAGTGGTATTGAAAACCGTGGCCGATTGCGGGGTGCTGGCCGTCCCAGGTGTCTGCCCGTCCCAGAAAATTTCAAACGGCAATACATAAACAGACGCTGCTTGCTGGCCAGCGCCTGAGAGCGAAACCGTGGTTGGCCCGGTAGAGCTATCATCAGTCACTAAGATCGCGCCTGGATCCGGAGCCTGGAAGCTCGGCGTGAAGGTAACCGCAAACGTGCACGCTGGAGCGCCAGCCGCAAGACTTGTCGGGCATGCATTGTTGCTGATCGCGTAGTCAGAGTTGGTCGTCGAGATGGCTATACTTCCCAACGGTCCTGTTCCCGAATTTGAAAGCGAAAACGTCTGCGCCGAGCTGGCCACACCCACTGGCACTCCGCCGAAATCAAAAGGACTCGGGGTTACAGTCGCAACCCCATTCCCCGGTCCAGTTCCCGTGGTAATTGTCGTCGTATCGGTTGCGTTCGCGGTCGCAGAACCACCTCCCGACACACTCACCGCGTTGGTCACGGAACCCGGTGCACTGCTGGCCACGTTCACCGTCACTGTAATCGCCGGATAACTCGCGCCTGCTGTCAATACGTCGCTGCGAGTGCAACTGCTTGTTACGCAGGTCCATCCGGTCCCCGCCATGGATACCAGTGTCAGGCCCGTCGGGATCGTATCCGTAACTGTTACAGTTCCGTTTGTCGGCCCCGCGCTCGCTCCATTCGACACGGTAACCGTGTACGTCGCTCCGCTCTGCCCCTGCGTGAAATTCCCAGTATGTGTTTTCGTGATCCCCAACACCGGGTTAGAGCCGGCTGTCGCAGTAAACGTTGGGCTCACCGTTTGATTTTGGGTCATCGTCACGACGCAACTTCCAGTCCCCGTACACGCTCCACTCCATCCCGCGAAGCTCGATGTGCCGTTGGCTAATTCGGTCAGCACGAAAACGGATCCGTTCTTGACGGTTGCCGAACAAGCATTCGTGGCGCTCGAACCATTCAGAAGGCAATTGATAGAGCCTGCCGCTCCCGACTGGCTACTCACCTGTCCGCCGCCTGTTTCCCCCGTGCCTGGCGTGATAGTGAGCGTGAACGTTCCCGGCCCGTTTCCGAAGTTTGCAAGAACGCTGGGGCCGGTGCTCGCGCTCACGGTAATCGTGCAAGTTATAATCGTTCCAGAACAATCATCTTGCCATCCGGTGAAGACGGACCCTGCGCCGGGCGTTTCCATAAACGTTACATTCGCTCCAACAGCGTAGCTAGCCGAACAGGTGCCGCTCTGGAGTTCCCCTCCAGTATTCGTGCAGTTAATCTGGCCGGTGCTGTCCGTCACTGTGCCCACGCCACTACTTCCGTTGTTCACAAGACCAATGTTGATCGTCACGGGCGTGCCGACAGTCAAGACCGGACTGTTCGAGCTATTGAGTGTGGAGAGAGATGCCGAGATTGTGGTCTGCCCCGTCGTCGTCCCAGCGGTCGCCAAACCATTAGTGCCGGCTGCGTTACTGATCTGCGCAATCGAAGTATTGCTGGAGCCCCAGGTCACCGATGAAGTTATGTCTTGGATTGTCCCATCCGAGTAGAAGCCTTCGGCGTGAAACTGCTGGGTCTGGCTCTCAGCTATCGCCGCGCTCGCCGGCGTTACCGTGATGGATTGGACTGTGGCGCCTCCTCCCGTAGTGATCGAGAATAGGACGGTGTCCCAAAACGGGGTGTCACCTCCGCAACTCGTGCAAGTTGTCTGGAAACCGTTGACGGTCGTAGCCGGGTTGGTGTTTGCAAAGTAACTTGAGGAAAGTGCAGCTCCGGACGCGTAAATTGTGTGGTTTGAATCTACGGCCACCCCGTTGATATTCTCATTTTCAATCACAGTACCGTCTTCAGTTAACTCTGTGCCGTCCCCTATATAAGTTGAAAAGTAGAGGCTTGCAGCGAAACTCTGGCTTGGAAGCGGCACCTTCAGGACTGAAACAAACCCGTATTCGCCGCTGGAAAATGTCTGCAGAGCATTTTGAACCGGGAAATCTGACGAGGTCGTTTCTCCGCCGATGACGATCCTATAAGCAGTGGGATCTGCCGCATCGTAGGACACCGAACGAACATCATCGTTGCCACTGCTACCCCCGAAGTACGTCGAGCAAAGCAGGCTGTTCGCGCCGGTCTGTGCCGTGTCGAGTAGAAGGAGAAAGCCTGTCTGTCCTGCGCCATTGCCGGCCCCGAGGTTTGACGACTGAAATGCGTTTTGAAGCGGAATATCAGGTGCGTTCGGCCCGCTGGACGTCGAAGTCGTCCCCCCGACGACGGCCACAACGCCGTTGCCAAGATCGAACGAACCATTGTGAGCGCGCGTCTGACCTCCGCCACCGAAATACGTCGCATAGAGTAATTGGTTCACGCCAGTCAGCGTCGGGTTCAACTTTATTACGAAAGTGTTTTCTGTTCCCTGAAGAGTCGTTTGGAAACCGTTTGCCAGATTCTGGCCGTCCGGTCCGAGATTGAAGGCCGTTCCGGACGCTGTGTTCCCCCCAGCCAGAATGTTTCCCGCGGAGTCTTCGAAGCCACCGCAACCTGGAGCGTTAGTCTCCGTGCTTCCAGCTCCGGCATTCAAATAAGTTAAGTATGTGGGGTTTAGGTCCGAACGCTCGAGCTTCGCAGCAAAACAATCGCCGTATCCGGCGGAGCCATTGTTGAGTGCGCGCACGTAGGGGTTCTGCGTCGGCAAATTTGTGGCAGAAGTGGAGCCTACCAGCATCACCTCTCCGCCGTCGCCGACCGAGACGAAGCCGCCCGACACTCCCTCATTGCCACCGAGCAACGCGGCCTGATCCACTGCCTTTCCGGTTGAGGTGAGTCGCGTCACTATTGCAGCGATAGCTTGGTCGGTGGTTGTCGCGGTTACAGGCTTGATTACGGTTGTTGTAGGGTAGTCCTCGCAAGTCGTTTCGCCTCCCAAAACAGGCTCCACGTTTGACGTGCCTTGCGTTTCGTCTAAAGACAGCCAGACAAAAGCGCTTACGCAACCATCCTGCGCGCTCAGAAAGGGAGTTTTTCCGCCTACGAACGTGAGATAGATCAGTGATGCGGATCCTGAAGCGATTGGATTAACTTTGGCGACAAATCCGACTTCGCCTACAGGATTCGTACCAGTTGAAGTGCCGGACCCGATGGTCGTGCTGGTTTCGGGAAATGTCGTTGAGTCGCTCGTCGCGCCTGAAATATACAGCTTCGGGCTGCTTGGAGTCGTATCGTCCACAGCGACGCCGTATACTTGATCTATCCCGGCACCTCCCAAAAATGAGGCGTAGCTAATAGCAGGATCAATCACTAAGGGCTCGCTATGGTCGTAAGCGCCAAGCCGAAATGCAACTTCGCGCTTTCCTTTCCTCACGAAGCTGCCATCCACTAGACGGCGCTCAGAAGCGACCATTTGATAGACGATCGGCTTCTGCATGCGGAAATCGGAGCCCGCCGTATGAAGAACTAAATCCCCGCGCGAATCAATTTTCATGCGCGCGGCACCGCGAATTCGAAACTCGATTTTTGACGGATCTGCTCCAGGCGCGACGACGAAGTCATATTCGAGCTGCTTCTGGTCGCCGTGAAAAAGCAGGTCAACTCCCGGGTACACTTGCTCGCTGCGCACCTTCGAATAGAGCGAAACTCCGGTGTGCCACTGTGACGGATCGTTGCCGATCAGGTAGTTGACCTTGCCGGGAAGTTCACTCAAGCCGGTCATCGCAGGCGCCAAATTCGCGCCAACTAGCTGCATTCTCACCGGCGCGCTCGCGATAGATCCGGATTTCGAACCTAAGGCAGAATTGAAGCCCGGTTTGCCGGGAATCACGCGCATCTTGGACTCAGCAAACACAGTTTCGGTCGGCGAGAGCAGTAGGGTGTAGCCCTGGCCCCGCGTAAGGAACTGCGCGCTCGGATCGGTCTGGCCTTGGTTCGCTTCAAAGAAGATTGGCAGACTGATAGCCGCCGCCGCAATCTTTTGCTTTTCCGCCGCGGAGACCCTACTGCCTGTTGCCAACGGCTCGGCCTGTGCGGATGGGTTCTCCTGCGCGAGCGCGGTTGAAAGATGCAGAAAGAGGCAAAGGGTTGCCAATGCCAGCCTGCGAGCGGGAATGACCTGGAACAACATGATTCCTCCTGCCGGAAACGCTACGGATGAATGGGAAAAATTTTGGCCTATTTTAGTACCGATGTGCCACACCCAGAGATAACACAGGCTCGCTTTAGCGAGCTATGGCATTGTCCGGTAGACACTTAGTCAATCTACGTCCATTCGGGCCTACGACCCTTGCGGCCAAAAGTGCAAGTCCCAAACCAAAAGTCCGGTTACGCCACACCTCCACGCTATTGGACTTTCAGCGTAAGGCTTACGCTCGACGTCCCTCCGTTCGGAGCCGATGCAGTCACGACCAACGGATAATTTCCCGGAGGGGTTGCCGACCCGCTCGGTGATTTTGCCACGTTGCTACATGCGGTCATTCCCATCGCGAAAATTACCAGCAATCCAAATGAAACCGCCCAGCGGGGCTGCTTCTTGTAAGTCCATGCGACTCCAAATAGACACAACGTCGCCAGCAGCAGTCCTAATCCAGTTCCGAGCCCTCCAGGGATCGGCACAAAATTCGGCAGTGATCCTTTGCAGAACGTCTCAACCACGATCGCCACATTGATCGCTTTGCCCGTCAAGGTGATTGAACTCGGTACAATGCTGCAGGTGATGCTCGCCACAGGGCTCGAGCAGGTCAGCTGCACGGTGCCAGTTGTCCCGGGCAAAGCAGTAAGCACTAATCCAAACACCGCACTGCTCCCAGGCGTGGTAGTCACTGTCGAAGAACTGCCCTGCCCAATTCCTATCGTCACCGGACTCGCACCGTTGAACGTAGCCGTAACCGCAGTCGCGGCAGTAACTGCGACCACGCACGTTCCAGTTCCAGTGCAACTGCCTCCGCTCCATCCCGCAAAAGTTGAATTGGCCGACGCCGACGCCGTCAACGTCACTTGCGTACCACTCGCAAAATTCGCAGAACACGCGGACGGGCAATTAATCCCCGCCGGAGCACTCCTCACCGCCCCAGTTCCCGTCCCCGCCTCAGTCACCGTCAGTCCAAAATTCGGGCTCACAGTAAAATTAGCCGTCACCGACGCCGCCGCCGTGATCGTAAACGTGCAACTCCCGGTTCCCTCGCAAACATCTCCGCCCCATCCCGCAAACACAGAACCCGGGCTAGGAGTTGCCGTCAGAGTAATTTGGCTGTTTCCCGCGAACACGGCCGAGCAAGTTGTCGGGCAGTTGATTCCCGCTGGCGAACTCGTGACAGTTCCGGAGCCGGTTACCGCAACGTCAAGCGTCGCGCCACCCGTGCCGGAAAGGTTGATCGTCTGCATACTTCCCGACGCCGGAACGTTGTCCGTAACCGTAATCGTTCCGGTGTAAGAAATGAATTGTGTGGGCATGAAGGCAATTTCGAGCACGCACTGAGCTCCGACCGCCAGCGTCGCGGGCGCCACCGGACACGGATTCGCGGAGATCGAAAAAGCGCCTTCACTGGCCGCAATGTTTGAAATCGTAAGCGGCGCGTCTCCCGAATTTGTTATCGTCAGCGGCAAAATAGCAGTCGCGTTGATGGGCTGATTTCCAAACGGGACGCTCGTAGTTGAAAAACTTATATTGGGATTAAGGAGCACCTTCCTGATCCGGTTGTTAAACACATCGCCCACATACATGTTGCCCTGCGAGTCTACGACAACTCCCACCGGCGTAGCGAAACTGGCCGACAGCGCCGGTCCGCCATCCCCTGCAAATGCAAACGTCCCATTTCCAGCAAACGCCGTGATGATTCCGCTGGCCCCGTCGACGCGCCGAATCACGTTGTTTCCCGAGTCCGAGATGAAAAAATTGCCGGCGCCATTCACCGACACTCGATCGGGCGAATTTAGAGTTGCGTTCGTTGCCAAGCCTCCATCACCCGTGTGTCCCGCAGTTCCCGTCCCGGCAATCGTTGTGATGATCCGCGGTGTGCCCGTATTAATTAAACGGATTACATTGTTGTAAGTGTCCGCCACGTACAAGTTGCCCTGCGAATCCATGTCCAGGCCCAGCGGACAATCCAGCGTGGCGCTGACCGCTGGCCCTCCGTCTCCTGAGAGATTCCCCTGTAGATTGCACCCGGTCGGTGCGTTCCCATCAGGGCCATCGCCGGCAACCGTCGTAATCGTTCCGGTTGTATGCACTTCTCGAACGCGATTGTCCTGCGCGTCCACAAAGTAGAGATTTCCGGCCGCATCCAGCACAGCTCCGCGCGCGTCGTTCAGGCTGGCGCTAAGAGCGGGTCCTCCATCGCCGCATGGCCATGGGACTTCTTGCGGCCCGGTCCCACACCGGCCACCCGATCCAACGATAGTCGTGATGTTCCCGGTCTCGCCAGATACCTCACGAATTTTATTGTCACCATCATCCGCCACCAACAGGTCCCCGGACGGCGCGATTGTGATTGTCCGCGGCATAAAAATGGACGCACTGGTGGCGGGCCCACCATCGCCGCACGGCAAGGTCGGTTTTGCGCACGGGACGCCGCTGCCCACTACCGTCGTTATGATTTGGCTCGTGGCGTTTACTTCGCGAATGCGATTATTTTCCGCATCGGTGATGAATAAATCGCCTTGGGAATCCAGTGCGGGTGTCCGCGGAAAATAGAAGCTGGCACTGGTTGCGAGGCCGCCGTCTCCCACTAAGCCGCTCCCGACAACCGTCGTAATCTGCAGGCTGCTCGCGTTGTACATCCGGATGCGATTGTTCCAATAGTCCGCGATCCATAAGTTGCCGGTCGTGGAATCAACGAACAATCCAGCAGGATTGCTCAGCTCAGCCGATAGCGCCGGGCCGTTGTCGCCGCCAAAACCAAATGTGCCGTTCCCGGCGACCGTCGTTATGATGTTCGGCATAGTTTCGTTCGTCGGCGAGAACACTTCTCGAATGACCGAATTTTCGCTATCGGCAATATAAATGTTTCCCGAACCATCGACCGCCACTCCATCCGGCGCTGCCATTGCTGCCGAAATTGCCAATCCGCCATCGCCGCTGTACCCGAAGGCGCCTGTTCCAGCCACGATCGTGAGGATTTTCGACGCGGCATCCACACGGCAAATCACGTTATCGTTCTCATCAGAGATGAAAAGATTTCCAGTTGTATCCACGGCAACTGCGACCGGAGCATACAGAAGGGCTGTGGTCGCCGGAATGCCGTCCCCGGGGAATCCCGTAATGTCCGGTGTCCCGGCGTAAGTGCTGATGTTCCCGTTCGAATCAACGCGCCGAATAACGCTGTTATTGAGGTCCGCGATGTAGAGGTTTCCAGAGCTATCCATCGCCATGCCTTGCGGAAAATTAAGCGAGGCGCTGGTTGCCGGCCCACCATCTCCCGCAAATCCACAAGTCCCATTTCCGGCCGCCGTTTCGACCACCCCTCCAACGATCTCCCGCACTACACAATTGCTCGAATCGGAGAAGTAAAGATTGCCGTTCGCGTCCACCGCCGTGCCATACGGCTCATTCGTCAAGGTTGAACTCGCGGCAGTGCCATTCGCCGAAAATCCCGCCGTATTATTTCCGGCGTAGATGCTCATCAGACTTGGAGCTGTGCCTGGAGGAGCGACCTTGTAGATCACGCCACTGTCGGTTATCACGAAGAAATTTCCGAACGCGTCTCGCACAATCGTTTGCGGCCCTTCCAGTGTTGCCGCGGCCGCTGTAGGTGCAACATTGTTAGGAGGAGGCCCGCCTGCCACGGTCGATATTGTGTTCTGTGCGTATGTGGTATTCGCAAAAAGGAGTAACAACCATGCCGAGAAGACACCGACTAAAAAGTGTACAGCGCGTTTCGTAGAATAATTCAACAAGCCCCCTGCGTAGACCTGGACGAACACTTCCCCACGTTGACTCCAATCTGAAGCGCGAATATTCCTCAGATGTCCGAGAACGACGCTTCGTTTGAGGGGGAAAAAAACCAACGCAAATTCTCTAACTCGGCAGCCTGGCCCGTCAAGGAATAGTTTTAAATCTCATTGAAAACGCGCGCTCGCTCCCATATCATGCCGCTCCTTACGCAGGCTTAATGTCCAAAACCCAAACTGAGGCCGAGAACCCGCTCCCTCCCAAGGACTCGCATCTCCGCCAGATCGGATTCCTCCCGCTACTAGCGCTTTTTTATGGCTACACCGCTGGCGGTCCTTTCGGTTATGAAGGAATCTTTCACGATTCCGGCCCCGGCATGGCCATCCTGTTTCTGGCCTTCGTTCCTTTTTTCTGGAGCATCCCCATTTCTTTCGCGTCCGCTGAACTCAACAGCATTCTCCCCGTGCAAGGTGGTTTCTATCGTTGGAGTCGCGCCGCGTTCGGCAATTTCTGGGGATTTCAATGTGGGTGGTGGAATTGGACCGGCACGTTTCTGCTGAACAGTCTCTACGGCGTCTTGGTAATGGATTACCTCAGCGAATATCTACCGTGGATCA
>Ga0308309_10002171_pt1 | contig 11676 bp, 9 predicted proteins | sample HubBroMetageWFT5_FD_192491 | JGI IMG/M metagenome (GOLD analysis project Ga0308309, IMG submission 192491) | Warmed and freeze-thawed soil microbial communities from the Hubbard Brook experimental Forest, New Hampshire - Hubbard Brook CCASE Soil... | ecosystem: Environmental > Terrestrial > Soil...
TCATACGGTGAGCCCGCAACGCAGCGTCGGCGCCCTGGGCGAGCTGTTCCGTCAAGCCGGCGGCTCGCTGATCAACGAGCGGGCGATGAAGCTGATCCCGCGCGAGGGCGGCGGCTGGATGGTGATGACCAATCTCGCCAACCGCTCGAGCGAGCATGTCGTCGTCGCGGCAGGAGCGTGGTCGCGCCAATTGCTCGATCCGCTCGGCATTAAGGTCGCGCTGGAAACCGAACGCGGTTACCACGCCATGCTGTTCGATCCGGAGGTCATGCCGGCCTTGCCGATCAGCAACAAGACGCGGGCCTTCGGCGTCACGCCCATGGAGGACGGGCTGCGCGTCGCCGGCACCGTGGAGATCGCGGGCCTGGAGGCACCGCCCAACGAGGAACGGGCAAAGGTCCTGGTGCAGCACGCCAAACGAATGTTCCCGGCGCTCAGCGGTACGAAGGTGCGCTACTGGATGGGCTTCCGGCCCTCCACGCCCGACAGTCTGCCGGTCCTCGGTCCCGCCACGGCCAGGCCCGGCCTGCATTTCGTCTTCGGTCACGGCCACTTCGGCATGACCGGCGGACCGCCCAGCGGACGGCTCATCGCACGACTGATCACCGGCCAGGCACCTGGCCTCGATCCGGCGCCCTACGCGGCGCAACGCTTCGGCTGAGAGAGACGGTTCCTCGCCGCGCCGGCGCGGGCGAGGAACCGTCCGACCTGCTCAGGCGGCCTGGAGGAGGCCGAGCTGCGTCAGCGCCGTCACGCCGTCGTCGAGGCCGATTTCCTCGGCGATGCGGCCATTCTCGACGCGGATCACGGTCGTGCCCGTGAAGCGCATCTTGCGGCCGGATGCCGCCGGCAGCGCACCGATGAGGAAATCATCGACGGCAGGGCCGGTATGCGTGCCGCCGCCGATCCAGCGGCCCACAACATGGTCGCCCTCGGCGATGAGATCGGCCGCGCCGCCGAAGCTGAGGTCGGGGAATGCCCGGCGGAAGCCGTTCATGAAATCCGCCACATCCTTGCGACCGCGACGCGGCTCATGCAGCGAATACTGCAGGAGCATGTCGGGGGCAGCCAGTTCCTCGATCACTTTGGGATTCCAGGGATTGCCCCAGAACTCCGTGAACCAGCGGCCGACGATGGCCTTGTTTTCCTGTTCCTTGGTCATGGGAAGATTCCTTCATGTTGGTGCCGTTGCGCGCGATCCGCCGATGACGCTGCATCCGCGAGCGCGCGAGGCCATGTACGACACTAACGCTTCAGGAAATATCCGCCTGCCGCCGCCAATTAGAACTAGCGGTTCGCCCGGGCGACGGCGGCATTAAGCAGGAGATTGGCGCCGGGGACGGAGCGGGTGAGCTCGATCGCCTCGTTAACGTTGTGGCTGATGCCCTCGAAGCAGGGCGTGAAGATCATCGCCGTCGGCGCCATGGTCGCCACGGCGTAGGCATCGTGCCCGGCCTGGCTGCGCATCTCGCGATACGGCAGGCCGAGCTCTTCGGCCGTCGATTTCAGGAGCTCGATGCATTCGGGCGCGAACAGGTCGGTGCCCCAGCTCCAGCCTTCCGCGACCTCGATCTCGACATTTGCCTTCTGGGCGGCCGCCGCGATCGCTGAGTCGATCTCGGTGCGCATGGCCTGGAAGCGGTCGGGATCGATGTGGCGGAAATCGATGGTCAGCTTGACCTGCTCGGCATAGGTGCCGGGCAGGTTGGGAAAGCTTTCGATGCGGGTCGTGGTGGTGCGCCCTTCGTCGGCCGCAAAAGCGAGACCGATATCGTTGACCGCGGCGATGACGTAGCCCGCACCGACCAGGGCGTTGCGCCGCATCGCCATCGGCGTGCCGCCGGCATGACCGGTGTCGCCGTTCAGGGTGAGCCTGAGCGCCTGCGTCCGGTAGCCGCCGACCACGATGCCGATATCGCAGCCCTCGCGGTCGAGCACCGGCGCCTGCTCGATGTGCAGCTCGAGGTAGGAATCGAACACCCGCTGGCCCAACGGCGCGGGACCGGCATAGCCGATCGCGTCGAGCGCCTCAGCGACCGTGATGCCGGCATCGTCGGTGGTGGCCAGCACGCTGTCGAGGCTCAGCGCCTTGGCGAAGGCCATCGAACCCATCATCGGCGGGCTGAAGCGGGCGCCCTCCTCGTTGGTCCAGCAGATGACTTCTATGCCGCGCTTGGTCGCCAGCCCGCGGTCGTTGAGCGTGCGCACCACCTCGAGGCCGCACAGCACGCCTAAAATGCCGTCGTAGCGGCCGCCGCAGATCTGGGTGTCGAGATGACTGCCGATGGCGACCGGCGGCAGGCTGGGATCGCTGCCGGTGCGTCGCGCGAAGATATTGCCCAGCCGGTCGATCTCGACGTTGCAGCCCGCCGCCTGCGCCCAGTCGACGAACAGGTCGCGCATCTGCTTGTCCTCGACCGACAGCGCCAGCCGGCGCAGGCCGACATCGCGAAAACGCCCGATCTCCGCCGAGCGCTCCAGGCTGTCCCATAAGCGTTCGGGATTGACCTCCAGGACATTGGCGACCACGCGCGGGCTCCTTCTGTGTGCGGCGTTCTACCAAGAAGCGTGCCAGCCGCCCTCAATGCTCGAGGTCGATCTGCTCCGGTGGTGGCGCTGCCTTGAGGTTCATCCGCCCGTCGTAGATCGGCCGGCCGCCCGTGGTCGGGCCGGGATATTGGACGAACAGGACGGTGCCGCCGGTCTCGGTCCGCATCTCGTTCTCGAAATGCGGGTCTTCCATGTAGACCAGCGTGCCGGGACCGTATTTCCGCTCGCCCATCTGGAACTCGCCGTCGATGATGTACCAGACCTGCGCGAAGTCGTGCTTGTGGAGGGGAAACCCCGCGCCGGGCTCGTAGCGCAGGAAGCCGGCATTGGGCACGGTCGGGCGCTCCGGCGTCGGATGGAAGAGGAACTTGGTGACGTTGTTGAAGCGGCCGATCTCCCAGTCCATCTCGCTGGGATGCCTGAACTCCGGCGCGTTGTAGATCGGGTTGGCCGTTCGCTTGGCTTCTGTCGTCATGGCTTCCTCCTGCCCTCAGCAATCGAGGTCCTTCACTTACGCTCAGGACGACAGAAGCCTACTCGATCTTGATGTCGGCGGCCTTCATGACTTCGGTGCGGCGCGCGACAATACGGCCGAAGCGGCGCTGGATGAAACCCATAACGGCGAAACCGGCCTGAAGCGGAATGCCGAACAGCACGATGCCGATGGCGAACAGCACCAGCCGGTCGCCCAGGGTCGGCAGTTGTTCCGCCTGGCGCAGAATGATGGTGATGCCCTCCGTCACGCCGATGGCGGCGCCGGCGCTCGACGACATCACCAGCACGAAGAAGGCGCGCGTGACGTTGGGCAGGAACAGCAGCGCGCCCGGCAGCGAGCCGCCGCGATACTGGCGCAGCGCCTCGACGCCTGAATCGGCAATATAGGCGGCGGAGTACGGCACCAGTGACAACGCAACGGTCATGATGCCGCTCAGCGCAAACGGCTCGCCGAACAGGGTGGCGTCGCGCGGCACGGCGTTCAGCAGGAAAAACATGACGACGAAAGTCGGCGCCGCCCGCATCAGTCCGATGGCCGACGCCGCCGCGCCGGCCATGACGCCGCCCGCGAGACGGGCCAAGGCCAGCAGCAGGCCGAGCGCCAGGCCGACGGCGATGGCGATGACGGCGATCTCGAAGTTCACCGCCATGCCGCCCAGGAACAGCGGCAGGAAATCCGACGACAGCCGGTCGATCAACGGCCTCATGCCGGCACCTTCATGAGGGCACCGCCTGGCGCCGCTCGAGGAGCAGCCGGAGCCTGCCGCACAGCCAGACCACGATCATCACCACCGCGGTATAGAAGATCAGCAGCAGCGTGTAGGTCGTGGCCCGGCCGCTGGAGAACGACGTGATGTCGGTGAGCGCGCTCAAAAGCTCGGGCGCGCCGATGAAGCTCGCGATCGGCGTGCCCTTGGCGGCATTGACCAGGAAGGCCACGATCTGGGTCGCCGAGCGGCTGAGAGCCCGGGTGAAGAGATCCAGCCGGCCGGCCGGCCGCGTCCGCTCGGCGCGCAAGGTCAGCATCGCCTCCGCGATCGCCTGACCGGCATTGCTGCCGTTGGTGAGACCCAGCGCCGCGATCGAGGCGCCAAGCGCCACCGCGTCCGAAAAGGGAAACAGCGCCCGCGCGATCGCCGCGGCGATGACCAGGGTAAGGACGATAGGCGAGGATTGCAGCGTGACGGTGAGCAGACGCACCGGCCAGCGCAGCAGGGCGGAACGGGAACCCTGGGCCGCGCCGAACAGCAGCGCGAAGCCAAGCGTTGCCAAAAGTGCGCCCACGATCAGGACTAGCGAATTGGCGACGCCGTCCTTGAACATCGACCAGGCGGGCGCCGTCGCCAGCATCGGCAGGGACAGCTCGATGCCCGTCCACGATTCGAACCAGGCCTCGAAGGTCGCGACGCTGCCAGCGAAGGGCGTCGCCATCAGCTCGGCGTTGAACGGCGGCAACACGCAGACGTCGTTGGCGGCGCCCGCCTCGGTGTTGCATTCCGGGCGCTGCCAGACGGCCTGCTGCTGCTCGAGGAAGCCCGTGCCGATGCGATGGGCGCGGCCCAGCTCGAGGAACACGCCGTCGCGGTGGAAGATCTGGCTGATCAGATCGAGCGCACGGGCCAGTTGCGCACTGCCATCGCGGGCGACCGCCATGCCCCAGGGCACCTGGGCGAAGCCGAACTTCTGGGCGTACCGTTCGGCGAAGGCGGGATCGGTGAAGGATTCGGCGAAGAAACTGTCGTCCTGCGCGGCCAGGGTGCAGGTTTCGTCCTTCAGGCGTTCGGGCAGGACGCCCGCCTCGTCGAACAGCATGAGCCGCGCGTCGCGGGCGACCAGTTCGGCGTTCGAACCATTGCCCACGGTCACGCAGACGGTGCGGCCGGGAATGTCCTGCCAGCCCGATACCGCCAGCGCGCGCGGCCCGATGACTGTCGTCTCGGACTGGTAATAATGCGGCCGGATGAAACGCGCCTGGCCGTCGCGTTGCGTGTTGTGCCCCATGGTGGCGATGACGAGGTCGATGCGGTCTTCGGCCAGCAAGGGGATGCGGGTGGCCGCGTTGACGCGGTCGAACTCGACCGCGACGCCGAGCTGGCGGCCGATGGCCCGCGCCACGTCGACCTCGTAGCCCTCGCGGGCCTCGCCGACGCGGGTGGAGAACAGCGGGTAATAGTCACGGACGCCGATCCGGATGCGCCCGGCGCAAAGGATGCCGATGAGACGGTCGGCCGCGGGCTGCGCGCAGGCGCCCGGCAGCGTGGCGCGCGCCGCCTGCAGCAGCCGCGCCAAGGCGGCATCAGGCGATTTGTCCTGTTGCGCCTGAAGCGGCGAGAAGGCGAGGCTCGCGACGATCGCCAGTACGCAGGCAGCTGCCGATCGGCAGAACCTCGTCATCCGCCGATCTCGACGATGTGCACCTCGCCGAAGGCATAGGGGCCGTAGCGATGGATCGACCGTCCTTCTTCGGCAGAGAGCACGCCCGCCGCCATACGGTCGAGCTTCCCGTCAGGAATATTGACGAGGGTCGTGAGCACGATGCGAAAGGCGAAGCCCAGCCCCTCGACGATCTCACGCGAGCGCTCGACGCCGACGAACGCATTGTGCGTGATGAACACCCGGCCGCCGGGCGCCAGATGCCGGCGAAGCCCCTCCAGGAACGGATCGAGCAGGCGACGCCCGTCGAAGCCGCCGGCGCTCCAGGTCGGCAGGCGGCCGGGGATGGCGCTGTCGCCCATCGGGAAGTGCGGCAGGTTGGCCACGATCAAGTCGAAGCGACGATCGCCGACCGGCGACCACATGTCGCCGTGATGGAACTCCGCCGCCTCGCCGTGGCCGAGTTCCTCCAGCAACAGCATGCCCGACGCGACCGCGTCCTCCTCGATGTCGATGCCACAGAGGGAATGGGCGCCCAGCGCCCCCAGCGCCGCGAGCACGACGCCGCTGCCCGAGCCGATTTCGAGCACCTTGGCGCCCTGCACGCAACCGGCGTTGGCCTGCAGAACCTGGATCAGCGCCGCCGTGTATTCGCTCGGCCGAAGGGCGGCGATCGCTAGCGCAGCACGTTGATCCGACGCCGATTTGGGCTTCGACAACTCCACACCCCCAAACCGCGCCCCACGCGCGGCGATGACCGTCATGCCGTGACGAGCCGCCTGATCAGCATCGAGGAAACCGGATCGTCCGGAAACTCGGCCAATATCTCCCGATAGCGGCGCTGTGCCAGCACGTAGTCTTCCTTGATCAGAGCCTCGTAGGCCAGCCCCGTCATCTTACACAATTTGACCGTTGCCGGGTCGGGTTCGAGCCCCGGATCGTCGGCGCCGAACACGCCCAAAAGCTCGTAAATCGGAATTTTCGAACGCCGTCCCTTGACCGCAACGTCGTCGATCGGCCGCACGCAGAGCCGCTCGCCCGCCTCCTTGAAGACGCTGTGGCTGATGCAGATGCGGGTGCCGAATTCTTTGTTGATGCCTTCGAGCCGCGACGCGATGTTCACGCCGTCGCCCATCACGGTATAGCTCATCCGCTCCTTGGAACCGATGTTGCCGACCAGCACCGCGTCACTGTGGATGCCCATGCGGATCCTGAACGGCTTCATGCCTTCGGCCCGCCAGCGCTCGTTCAGCGCCTCGACGCCGCGCTGGATACGCAGCGCCGCCACGCAGGCGCGCCAGGCGTGATCCTCGAGGAGCGCCGGCGCGCCCCAGAACGCCATCACGCCGTCGCCGATGAACTTGTCGATCGTGCCGAGCTCCTGGTTGACGGTCTTGGTGACCAGCTCGAGATAGGCCGACACCCGAAGCAGCAGCTCCTGCGAGGGCACCTGCTCGGACAGCGTCGAGAAGGCTTCGAGATCGGAGAAGAAGATGGTGAGGAAGCGGCTGTGGCCGCCCAGCTCGAGCTTCTGCTCCGATTCCAGGAGCTGGGTGACCAGGCCGACCGGCACAAAGGCCGAGAACGACTTCACGGCGACGTCCAGCGTGTCGATGGCCTTCGACAGGACGGAGATCTCGCGGATCGGTGAGCTGACGGACGGCAATTGTTCGCTGCCGAGCTGCTGGATCCTGCCGACCTTGAAGGCGAGCTTCTCGAGCGGCGCGGAAATCACGCTGCTCAGGAAGTAGATGATCAGGATCTGCAAGGCGACCGCGAGCAGCCCGAAAATCACCATGCGTTCGTTGTTGGCCAGGTAGGGGCCGGTAAAATCCGACAACGGCGTGATGGTGAAGAGCTGCCATTTCTTGCCGAATTCGGCGGCCAATCCCGAAATGCTGGCGACATATTCGTGGCCGTCGTGGCGGAACGAGAACATGCCCTCGCTCACGCGGGGACGCGCACCGAAGGCGATGGCTGCCAGCGGGTTGTCGAGCGACGTGATGTGGCGCAGCTCGAGCTTTCCATCCGTTCTGTCGTAGGTTTGCGACAGGTCGGACGCGGCGATCACTCTGCCCTCGTGATCGAGGATATAGCTCAGCGTTCCCGGGCTGACCTTGCGCTCGCCGAGATACGCTCCGAGATCGTCCAGCGTGATGTCGGCCGCCGCGACCCCCATCAGCTTGCCGTCGGCATAGAACGGCGCGGCGACGGTGAAACCGATCAATCCCTGCGCGGCGAAGATGTCGGGATCGGAGATCATGATCGTGCCGGCCTGTACCGCGCTGCGGTACCAGAGTCGTGGGCGCGGATCGTAGGTCGTGGGCTGCTCGGTGCTGCCGAGTTCCTTCTGCTTGGCATCGAGAAAGACGTAACGATCGAGGGTCGGCGATCCCGCTTTCGGCACGACCCAGCGATAGGCGTACAGCGAGCCTTCCGGCGGCGGCTTGCCCTGGATCGTCGCGGCCGGGTCGACACGCCGCGTCTGGCGGAAGGAGCCGTCGCTCAGGCCGACATAGACGCTGACGATCTTCGGACTATGAATCAGGATGCTGTAGAAGTAGGCGAAGCAGCGGTTGTCGGCGTAGAAGTCGGGATACTGATCGCCGATTGCAGCCGCACTCCGGATCAGGGATTTCAGCGGATTGAAATCGTCTTCGATATTCTCGAGCGCATCGATGCGGAAGCGCTCGATCAGTTGCTTGGCGTCGCTGCGCGCGATCGAGTCGTTGGAAAAATAGTTGACCGCGATGATCGTGAAAAAAACCGGGATGGTCAGAAAAACGAACGCCGTCAGGATGCTAGGCTTTAGCCGCAGATTGTTCCTGAAGAGCACGGACCATCCTCGAAGGGCACGAATCACTTTATATCATAGGCGATTCGGCGTCCACGCAGCCAGCTGGATGGAGCCCGGCGGAACGCTAAAGTGGCGGCCGATTCAAATGCCAGTCGGTGGCCTGCTGGTAGGCATGGCCGGCCGCGAGGATGCCCGCCTCGTCGAAGGCGTGGCCGACGATCTGGAAGCCGACCGGAACCCCGTCGGACGTGACGCCGCCCGGCAAGGTGAGCGTGGGATGGCCGCTCATGTCGAAGGGCGCAGTGTAGCGCAGCCGCGCCGCCGTGGTCTGCGGCGTGCGGCCCGCCGCCTTCATGGTTGCCAGCGAGGGTGTGGCCACGCCCATCACCGGCATCAGGAGCAGCTCGAGCGATGCCAGCAGCCGTTCGATCTCGCCTTTCACCCGGGCCCGCACGAGCTGCAGCTTGCCGAGCTCGAGGCCGGACAGGCCGCGACCGAGATCGATCAGGGCGGCCAGATCCGGACCATATTCGTCGCGCCGCGAAGGAAAGGTCGCCTCATGCGCCAGCGCCGCCTCGAGGCCGCAGAGAGGAATCCATTTCAGCGTCGCCTCGTCGAGCTCGGGCAGCTCGACCTCAACCAGCACCGCGCCCGCTTTCTCGAGCGTCGTGGCGGCGCCGTCGAAGGCGCGCTGCGAATCGGCATCCATGCCCAGAAGGTTTTGGGGCACACCGAGCTTCCGGCCCTTGACGCCGGCGCCGATCGATCCTGCATAGTCGGGCACCGGATGCGGCGCGGCGGTCGGATCGTCGGGGTCGGCGCCGGCGATCACGCCGAGAACCAGCCCGGCATCGAGCGCGCTGCGGCACATCGGTCCGACATGGTCGAGCGATTCGGCGAGCGGAAAGACGCCGGCCCGACTCACCCGGCCCCAGGTCGGCTTCAGGCCCGAGAGGCCGTTCATGGTCGAGGGAAAGCGGATCGACCCGCCGGTATCCGACCCCAGCGAGGCGAAGCAGAGGCCGGATGCCGTGGCCACGCCCGAACCCGATGACGACACGCCGGTCCAGTAGGCCGCGTTCCAGGGATTTATCGGCGGCTCGATCGTCGGGTGATGCAGGCCATAGGCGCCCTCAGTCATCTGCAGCTTGCCTAGGATCACCGCGCCGGCCTGGCGGAGCCGCGCCACGACGGTCGCGTCCTTGGCCGGCACGTGCGTGGCGTTAATCGCCATGCCGGCGGCCGTCGGCACGCCCGCGGTGTTGCAAAGGTCCTTCACCGCGATCGGCACGCCATGCAGCCGGCCGCGCGACTTGCCCGCCGCCGTCTCGGCGTCGAGGCGCGCGGCGTCCTGCAGCGCGCGCTCGGGCGTCACCGTGGCGTAGCTCTTGAGCTTGGGATCGAGCTTCTCGATGCGGTTGAGGATCGCCTGGGTCGCCTCGACCGACGACAGCTTGCGCGACTTGAGGCGCCGCGCGACCTCGTCGAGCGACAGGTAGTGCAGGTCGGTAAGCATGCGTTTCCTCCACCGGCACCCTAAAGCATATCGAGCTCGGGTGTCATTGGACCGCGGGCCTCCAGGCCCGCTCATGCGCCCAGGGCCAGGACGCGTGCCCCGGCTAGAACGAACGAGCGGGCCTGGAGGCCCGCGGTCCGCATGACATGAGGAAAGCTGGACCGACACTGGCGCCGGCGTCATCGAGAGCGACGAACGCGACCGGCACGCGGTCGCGTTCATCTTCTCTCGGATCTTGGCGGTCCGCCCTTGGAGCGGACGATCAAACGGCTAGTCGGCCGCCTTGAGGTTGACCGCAGCCGACCGGCCGCGCTCCGTGGCGATCTCGTAGCTGATCTTCTGGCCCTCGTTGAGGCCGTTCATGCCAGAGCGCTCGACCGCGCTGATATGAACGAACACGTCCTTGCCGCCGTCGCTCGGCTGGATGAAACCGAAACCCTTGGTGGCGTTGAACCACTTCACCGTACCTGTAGCCATCTCTCTCTCCTGGGCAGTTTGTCGAGCAATACGCACACACCTACACGCGCGGCCCGCGCGATCTTTGCACGGTCCGCGACAACTCGAAGAATTTGGGAATTAGCTCGTGGGGGTAGTCCGTAGCCGCTGTGGGCTGGGCCGCCAAGGCGTGGCCAAGTTCGCAAGTTCGTAAGTCGTAGGGCCGCATATGGGGACCTAACGTCTTTTAGTCAAGTTGGTTGCCCCAGGGCTAGTCACATCGTCGCGCCGATCTTCCAGGGCTCGAATTCGTCGTCACCGATGCCCAATGCCTCGGATTTGGTCTTGTGGCCGGAGGCCGTGCGCAGAATCAGCTCGAAAATGCGCCGGCCATTATCCTGGATCGACTCCTCGCCGTCGACGATGGTCCCGCAGTTGAGGTCCATGTCGTCAGTCATGCGCCGGTAAAGGGAGCTATTCGTCGCAAGCTTGAGTGACGGGGTGGGTTTGCAACCGAAGACGCTGCCGCGGCCGGTGGTGAAGCACAGCACGTTGGCGCCGCCGGCCACCTGGCCCGTGGCCGAGACCGGGTCGTAACCCGGCGAGTCCATGTAGACGAACCCTTTTGCGGTGATCAGTTCTGCATATTTGTATACGTCGACCAGGTTGGTGGTGCCGCCCTTCGCAACTGCACCCAAGGACTTTTCCAGGATGGTCGTGAGGCCGCCCGCCTTGTTGCCAGGCGACGGATTGTTGTTCATCTCCCCGCCGGTCCGGGCGCAATGCTCTTCCCACCAGCGGATGCGCTCGACGATCTTCTCGCCGACCTCGCGCGTGACCGCGCGCCGCGTCAGCAGATGCTCGGCGCCGTAGATCTCCGGCGTCTCCGACAGCACCGCCGTGCCGCCGTTCTGCACCAGCAGATCGACCGCCGCGCCCAGCGCCGGATTGGCCGAGATGCCCGAGTAGCCGTCCGAACCGCCGCACTGCAGCGCCAGGATCAGCTCGCTGGCCGGGATCGGTTCGCGCGCCACATCATTGGCCTCGGGCAGCAGCTCCTTCAGGAAACCGACAGCGCGCATCACGGTCTTGGAAACGCCACCCTCGTCCTGGATCGCCATGGGGATGAGCTTGGGCCCTTCCTTGAGGCCCTCGGCCGTCATCAGGCCGGAGATCTGGTTGGTCTCGCACCCAAGACCCAGCACCACGACCGCCGCCATGTTGGGATGCCTTGTGTAGCCCGCCAGGGTTCGGCGCAGCACATCCATCTCCAGCCCTGACGAGGCCATACCGCAGCCACCGCCATGGGTCAGCGGCACCACGCCGTCGATGTTGGGGAATTGCGCGAGCAGCGGCTCGATCCTGGCCGCGATCATGCGGCTGGTGGCGGCCGAGCAGTTCACCGTGGTGACGATGCCGATGTAGTTGCGCGTCGCGGCGCGGCCGTCGGCGCGGCGATAGCCCTGGAAGGTGGCCGGCGGGGTGATGTACGCGGTCGGACGCGCATCGG